>Ga0208849_1002027_pt1 | contig 12013 bp, 13 predicted proteins | sample NGESurdeep072012_10_FD_184470 | JGI IMG/M metagenome (GOLD analysis project Ga0208849, IMG submission 184470) | Arctic peat soil microbial communities from Barrow, Alaska - NGEE Surface sample 53-3 deep-072012 (SPAdes) | ecosystem: Environmental > Terrestrial > Soil > Wetlands > Peat ...
TAGCGCGAGCGGCCGCGACGAATTCGCGTTCGCGCAAGCTGAGGATCTGCCCGCGCACTAAACGTGAGACTCCCATCCACGAGAGCATGCCGATCACGAGCATGATGATGACGATGCTGAAGTTGTTCGTGACGGCTTCCACGGTTAAGATGAGGAAAAATGTGGGGAACGAAAGCATCATGTCGACGAAGCGCATCATCGACGCGTCGACCCAGCCGCCGTAAAACGCCGAGATCGCGCCGTAGATCGTGCCGAATGTGATCGCCACCAGCATTGCGGAGAACCCGACTTCGAGCGAGACGCGAGCGCCGAACAACATGCGGGTGAAGTAGTCGCGGCCGTCCACATCGGTGCCGAAGAGATGGAGCCACGAGGGCTGTTGCGGAGTGCCCACTATGGTCATGTCCAAAGCGTTCGGATCGTAGCTGCTCAGGTGGTTGGCAAACACTGCGCACACGACGATGAGGCTAACCATCGCAAGGCCGACCAACGCCAACTTATTGCGAGCAAAACGACGCCATACGTCTGCGGTCATAGAGACGTGAGGCGGCATCTCCTGGTCGAGCGCTTCGAGCGAGCGAACCGGTTGCGTCGTCGCCATCGATCAGTCGTACCGGATGCGTGGATCGGCGGCTGCGTAGCCGATATCCGCGAGCAGATTGCCGAGCACGACGAGCGACGCCGAGAACAGCGTGATCCCCATGACCGTCGGATAATCGCGCTCGAAGATCGCGTTGAGGCCGAGATATCCCATGCCCGGTATCGAGAAGACGATCTCGGTGAAATACGCGCCGGTCAACAGCGCGGGCAGATAAAGCCCCACAAGCGTGATCACCGGCAACAATGCATTGCGCAGCGCGTGCTTATAGATGACCGTTCTTGGCGATAGCCCTTTCGCAGCCGCGGTCCGGATGTAATCTTCATCGAGCACGTCCAGCATCGAGGCGCGCTGGTAGCGCATCCATGAAGCGAGGCTCACGAACGTAAGCGTGGCGACGGGCAACACGAGATGGTGTATGCGATCGGCGAGATTGAAGCCGCTGGAGTCGATCTCGCTTAGACCCGATGATGGGAACCAGTGCAGCCGCACGGCGAATATCTCAAGGAGCACAATGCCCAACCAAAACGTGGGCATGCCGTAGCCGATGAACGAGATCGCCGTCGTGAGATAATCCATGAACGAGTTCTTGTGCGTCGCCGCATAGATCGCCGCCGGAATCGCGATCAAGAGCGTGCACACGAACGAGAGGCTGATGAGCTGCAGCGTGGTGGGGAGTTTTTCCAAGATCTTGGTCATCACGGGCCGGCCGTCGATGAACGAAAAGCCGAGGCTTTGATTGAACACGAGATTATGCAGCCAGTAGAAATACTGCACGAACCAAGGTTTGTCCAGACCGAGCTGCTGCTTGATGAGCGCGACATCCACCGGCGACATCGGCCGCGCTGAGTGCAGAAAAATGGAGCCTGTGCCGCCCGGCGCCAGCGCCATTATCGCGTACGAAATAATCGAGATTCCGAGCATCAGCGGAATCAGGCCGAGAAGGCGCCGGCCGAGGTAGTTGCTCACGACGCTGCTGCTACTGGGCCACCCACCACTTCGGAAGACTTAGCATCGTGTACTGGAATCCAGGCCCCGCTTGCGCCGGATCGACGCCCTTGATGCGCGCATTCACCACGTTGCGATAGTATGGCGAGATCGACCACAGATACGGAACATCCTCGATCGCAAGATCCTGTACCTTGAAGTAGATGTCGCGCCGCTTGTTTTGGTTTGGCTCGATCTTTGCCGCGTCGAGCAGAGCATCCATCTTCGGGTTGCAGTAATGGGCGTAGTTGAGGCCGCCCGGCGGGAAGAACTTGCATCCCAAGATCTGAGACGGCTCCGGATCGGTGCTCAAACTTTCACCGCCCACGCCGACTTGGAACTTTCCTGACGCTTCATTTTGATAGAAGACGTTGACCTCGGATTGCTTCGCAGTAGCGTTGATGCCGACCGACTTCAGATTGGCCTGGACGAACTCGAAATCTTTGGCGCCGACGGCGTTGCCGGAGATGATGTCGACGGTGAGCGCGAGCTCCGTACCGTTCTTACTACGGTAGCCGTCCGGGCCCATCTTCCATCCGGCCGCGTCCAGAATCTGGCGGGCTTTTACCGGGTCGTACGGATACGCGGTTCTCGCGGCGGGGCTTACCGCCCACTGCGCAAGCGAGAACGGGCTGAACACCGGGATGTCTTCGTTATGGAAGAGCTTTTCGGCCTCGGTCTTGCGATCCCAAGCGTACATCATGGCCTTGCGCACGTTTATGTCGCCCATTATCGGATCGGTGAGGTTCGGTATCCACCAATCGAAGTTGTTGGAGAACGTGTGGATGTGCGTGAACCGGTTATCATCTTTCAGGGAGAGCCACTGCACGGAAGTGAGCTGATACGGCATGTCCACTTCGCCGTTTTGCAGCGCGATCAGCTGCGCCTGTTCGTCTTGATACTCCTTGATGTACACTTCGTCGATGTACGGACGCCCATGCCACCACGTCTTGTTGCTTTCGAGCGTCATGTGGTCGTCGGATTTCCATTCGGAGACGATGTACGGACCCGAGCCCACGAACGACTTCGAGATGTCCAGATGGCGCATGGATGCGTGCGACATCTTCCCGTATATGTGCACCGGGAGCGGCGCGTGGGGCACGCTTGCGAGGACATTTGCCAAAAACGCGGCGTCCGGCGCCTTCAACGTATAGACAACGGTCCACTTGTCAGGCGCTGTGAGGCTTGCGATCTCATCGTAGTCGGATTTGTATGGCGCTTGGGTTGCGGGATCCGACTCCAATTGATATTCGTACATGACGTCGGCGCTTGTGAGCGGCTGGCCGTCGCTCCACGTGGCGTTGTGGCGCAGGTGAAACGTGTAGGTCTTGCCGTCGTTCGAAAGCTCGTATTTTTCAGCAAGCCACGGCACGACTTCCATCTGAGGATTCACGTTGACCAAGGTATCGTAGGCCAAAACGAGATCGTTTTGCGATCCTTCCACGTTTGCGTAGATGGAAAGCAGCGTATCGGCCGCCGCGTCCGACCCGATCTTCAGCGTGCCGCCATAGTGCGGCGTGCCGGCCGCGGCGCCGCCGCTCGATTCGGGCGCGACGGCGGTGGACGTGTTTGTGCCGCCCGAACACCCTGCAAGAAGACATGCGCTCACCATTAGCGCGGTGAAGTGCGGAAGATGGCGCATGGCGTCCCCCGTAAAGTCTAAAGCTATCTGGTGATAAAGAAGAATGCGATGGCGAGTATGACAAATGCCCCGGCGAACGTGTTGGTGACGCGGCCGAGCTGTTGTTCGAGCCCGAGTCTGCCGTGATACGCCGATTCCATGCGCCCACCGATGCTGCCCGACAGTCCTTCGGTTTTCGTGGTCTGTGTGGACATGAGACCTATCAACCCGACAGCCGCGACGATGAACAGCGACTGCACGAGCCAAAGGACCAGCGGATGCTGCATGCCCCACGTCTGCGGCGGGCCGAACAGGTTTGCCGGCGTCGCAAACGGCGCCGGGGTGGCGATGAGTGGCTTAGCTGTGGCGACGGCGGCCGCGGCAAGCGCGAAAACTAAGGAGAACAAGGGCAATCGACTCCGTGACTGACGGTCGGCTTGGTGTATGTGCGAACGGCCGATTTGATTCGGGCGAATCGCCCCGAAACCCTACGCCAGAGCGGTCTCCAGCCGGCGGAGAAAGCCGATGATATGGTCTTGGAATTGCAGCAAACGCTCGCCGACCGTTATCAGATGGTCGGAGCCCTCGAGCACTTCTATATGCGAATCCGTCGAACCGACGTGATCGCGGATAAAGACGGCGTTTCCGAACGGGGCGGTGGGATCGCCCTTCGAATGGATGATCAAGAGCGGCGCGCGAACCTGTTCGAGTTCATTTTTCACCGTCTGCAGCACTTCGAGCACTGCCGGTGCGGCGTTGAACGGCACGGTCTTGTAGCCGACGACGTTGCCCTGCCATGCCGCGAAATTCGCCGGCACGTGCATGTCGGGCATCCACTGACTGAGCATCGGGAGAGCGCCCGCAACGAGAGGATCCAAGAACACCGGCGTTGATAGGCAGACGATGCCGCTGACATCGTGTTTTGTGTTGAGATGCAAGCTCAGCAGGCCACCCAACGAGAGTCCGGCCAGATAGACGCGCGAAAACCGGCTGCGCGCCTCGGCAAACGAACTCTCCGCCATCTCGAAGTAGTCAGCGGCGGTCGTCCGCGCGAGATCTGAAGCGGTGGTCGCGTGGCCGGGCAAAACAGGACCGAGCGAGGGGAAGCCGTTCTCGTAGAGCATCTTGCCGAGATTGCGCACTTCGTACGGGCTACCAGTGAAGCCGTGCAACAACAGCACGCCCGGTCCACCGGCGTCGCCGAATGAAAATGGTTCGCCGCCTGCGAGGTATTTCACGAATGCAGGGCGCTCACGATGCCCGCGCCAATGGATGATTGATGCGAGAGCCAACGTCCGCGCACGAAGGCGCTACTTCGCCGTCCAACATCCTGCTCATTCGAGAGCATCGTGCGGCGATGGAATTTGCGAAAGCGCTTTCCACCATTTTCAATCCGTTCTTGTCCGCGACCGCGCTGTTCGTCATCGTTGCGCACGCCTTCTCGCGATCCACGGTGGAGTTCTGGAAGCTGTCCGCAGAAGGCCTCTTCTTCTTCACCATCGCCCCGCTCGCGTGCTTGCTCTACCTCTACGTCACCGGTCGCATCTCCGACTTCGACATGTCCGACAGGCCGGAGCGCGAGCGCGTGTTCGCCACGTTCGTCGTCATCTATTTCGTGGCGGCGATGACGCTGACCATCAATCACGCGCCGGTCCAATTCATCGCGATCACGTGGGGATACTGGGGCACCGCCGTGTTGACCATGATCATCACGCGCTGGTGGAAGATCAGCACGCACGCATTTGGGATCGCGGGTCCATTCGCCGTGATGTTCTTGCTTTTCCAATGGCAACCGCTGCCGTACGCCATCGTCGTGCCGCTCGTCTGCTGGGCGCGGGTCTACCTTCGCAGCCATACGCTTGCCCAAGTCATCACCGGCGCCGCCGTCGCGGTGCTTTCTACGGTGATTTTCTTCAAACTGTTTCATCTAGCCTGAGCGCCACGTGTTTCAGGAAATCGATGCGGATGCCGCTGAGACTTTGTGCGTGGGCGGCGAATTCGTCCTTGTCGCCGCTCACCTCGAACGATATCGTTCCCGGACTTGCGTCGAGTCCGATTATCATCTGAGCGACCGCCGACGCGCACGCCGCTCCCGGGTCGACGAGTGCGACTCGCTCGCCCAAGGCGGACATAAACCAGGCTAACAGGTGCGGAAAATGCGTGCAACCGAGGATGACGGTATCGCAGGCCGCTCTGACGATAGGACCCGAGACCGAGGCGACCGCGTCGCGCGCGCGCGCGCTGGCCCAGCCGCCCGATTCGACGATGGGCACGAGCGATGGGGCGGCGACCGACGTCACCTGCGCATCGGATCGAAACTTCAGAATCTCGCGCTCGAAGATTCCGCTTTTCACCGTGCCGTGCGTTGCGACGACGCCGATGCTGCCGTTCGACGAGGCTTCGACCGCCGCAGCAGCGCCGTAGCCGACCACGCCGACGATTGGCACGGGTGATGCCGGCCAGCCTTCGGCGTCGAATGCAGCGCACGTCGTACCGGATGCGACGATGATCACCGATGGGTCGTGCACGAGCAACCGGTCGACGCAAGCACTACCAAGGCGTGCGACGTCGGCCAATTCCCGTCCGCCGTACGGCACGTGCGCGGTGTCAGCGAAGTAGACGATATCGGTGTCGGACGTCAGCGCGCGAAGCGCCGAAAGCACGGTAAGCCCGCCGAGCCCGGAATCCAGCATTGCGACTCGGCGACGCGGGGAACCCATGCAATCGTCCTGTCAGGGTGAAGGGCCGGGTGTTGGCGGTGACGCCTTTGGGCCCCCTGTGAAATCCATTATACCTTTGACTATTCCTGCCGCGATGCGGTCGAGGAACGCGGGTTGCTGCAGCATCGCACCGTCGTGCGAGTTGCTCAAGTACGCCGTTTCGACGAGCACCGCCGGCATCTGCGTATGCTTGATCACATAGAAGTCTTCTCGTTTGACGCCCGCGTCTAGGATGCCGTCAGCCGTCACGGTCTCATTCTCAACCGCCTGCGCGAAGAGTTTATCCGCGGGCCTCCAGTAGTATGTGGTTGTTCCGTTTGGCGCAGTAGATACCGACGAGTTGATATGAATGCTGACGAAAGCGGTGGCGCCCGCCGCATTCGCGACGTCGCAGCGGGCTTGCAGTTCTTGGCGGTCGATGCCGTTGGGATCGCCGACTTCGTAGTCGCCGTCGCGCGTCATGACGACTCGCCAGCCTAGCGCCTTCAATCGGCTTTGCACGATCTTGGAAATCGTAAGGGTGAGATTTTTTTCGGTCAACCCGAGATCTGGATTGAGCGCGCCTGGATCGTTGCCGCCGTGGCCGGGATCGATGACGATCAAGTCTCCGTGAGTTGGCGCGGCGGGCTGCGGTGTCATGGAAGTCCCCGGAGACGGTTGAACCGCGACGGCGGCCGTGAGAAAACCGGTTCCGGCCATCGCTGCGTCGGGCGGCGGAGGCGCCGTCTCGATCTCGATACCGAGCTGATTCGTCGTGCCGGCGATCTGGCCCACGCGGATGTCTGTGCTGCGCGAGGGCGTTATCGATACGCGCACGACTTTATCCGGTGTGATAAAGTGTTGACTGACTTTCACCGAGTTGATGAAGTCGAGCTTCGAATCTATATCTTGTGCGGGGCCGACGAGGACTGCGTGATCGATGTCGAGCCAAAAGCGGTTGTCGGGATCGCCCAGCCGGTGCCATTCGAAGCTCACCGGACCGTCGAAGGTCAATGTTATGCGAGTTCCGGTGGGCACCTGAGCGACCGAGACGTCGGTGATTTTTTGATCGACGAATGGCCCGGCTGAAACCGATGGCGATGGTTCCGGCATCGGCTGCGCGGTGGCGACCGCGGCGCCTGACGACGTGTCCACAGGTTCCGGCAACGCGACCGGAGACGTCAGCGGTGACGGAGATATCGTTGACAACGGTTGAGCATGATCGGCTGCTGGTATCGTCGTCGCCGTCACGCCGATATTGCCCACCATCGTCACGGCGTTGGGCGTGGCGGCCGGCGCGTTCGTGCGCAACGCCGCCTCGCCTCGCGCAACGACCAGGTCCATGCTCACGCTATCAGCGGAGCGATGCGCGGCGAACTTCGCTTTGCCGTCGAACGCGAGCGATAAAGTGGTCGTCGGGTAGCCGGGCGGTCCGCTTTCTGAAATCGTGGCGCCTAAGACAACCGCATCGTGTACGCCGAGGTTACGCGAAAGATCGGTGCCAAAGCCTGGGAACGACAATGTAAGCGTGCGTGCCGCTGTTTGCGCCGCGTACGCGCTCCTCCAGGCGATATGCGCCGAGCCTTGGACGTGAACGATGGTGCGCGCGCCGTCGCGATGGGCGGTCACAGACTGGATCTGTGGCACGAACACATAGCCGCCGTGGAAACCGCGCACGCCGAGGCCAAGCGCTCGCGCGAGCGGCAGCAACGGCAAAAACAGATCGCCGTTGCTCGTGAACGGTGCGAACGGAATTGCGGTCGCCGAGCCGTTGACGGACACTGCGTTGCTGCCGACCGTGAAGGTGATCAGTTGGCCGTCTGCGCGCGTGATCGCGACAAATCGCGTGCCCGGCTGCCAGGCCATGCGCGCAGATACCGCGTCGAGCATGGCGCGCAGACCGGAGTCGTGCGGGGTGACGACCGGATCGCCAAACGCAATGCTCAAGTGATCGAACGCGATCTGGCGGCCGGCGACCCACACTTGCGCCTGGCTTGCGCTCACCGTCGCAGCCGTCGCCGGCGCTGCCAACATCGCAAGTACGAGCGCGATCTGTAGTAGGGCAGTGCGAATTAGGGCAGTGCGAATTAGGGCAGTGCGAATTAGGGCAGTCTGTACTAGGGCAAGCATCGCTTGCCCCGTCGTTCTTTGTACTAGGGCAAGCATCGCTTGCCCCGTCGTTCTTTGTACTAGGGCAAGCATCGCTTGCCCCTTCGTTTGTAGGAGGGCAAGCATCGCTTGCCCACGCCACTGAGTTGCCCTCACTGAGCAAATGTCTCCCGCGTGAGTGGCTCGTCAAGCTCCAGATGCCCGCCGGGCAGCGCCGCCTCGATGTGACCGTTTAAGCTGACTTGCACCGCGTTAACGCCCGGCAATTCGGTGAGCGTGTACGTCAGCGACTTGAAAAGGCCGGCCTCATCGCCCGCGCCGCCGGCGTAATGCTTGGCGATCGTCCCCGTCAGATCAACATCAATCGTGGCCTCGTGCTGAATCGCGACGGCCCGGGTATCCGCCGGAAAAACGAGCAGTGCGGTTGTGGGCTCAGGCGGTCCGGATATCAGCTGCGAGACGACATACTGCGCGAGCGCTGTGCCGGCGAGACCGCTCGCGGCTGTATAGTGCATCGCGACGAGCGAGTCGCTGCCTGCCTTACAATAGTATACTGTTATCTGGTGTTGCGCCGGCTGCGACTGGCCGCTGCCGGTCGATTGCCCCCGGTGACCGCAACCTGAGAGCATGGAAAGCGCGGTGCATATCGCCATCGCGCGCAATAGACGACCCGACATCATGTCGATGAGATGACCCTCCTTGCCAAACAAACGTTTGTTTTCGCGTTGGCATTTCAAGTCCTGTCCCGGACTAGGGTGGCATGCGATGAAGCGCAGACCAATCCGCGGTGCACTTTCGAGTTTCTATCGTGCGGCGGAATTTCAACGGCCGCGCGCCCGTCCACTCCGCGCGAGCATCAGACTTTTGCCAAGATATGATGGCTAGACTTGCCCTCCGCGCGACCTCGCTTCGCGTAATTCTGGTTCGATCGGCCACTCCGAAAACGCGAAATAGCACACGACGAAAAGATTCGCCAGCGGAATCAGCATGAGCAGACTTCCTGCTCCCGGGAATCCCGCTTTTTCCGCGATCCTCCAATTAATGACAAGACTCAAGATGAGCAGCACGATGCAAAATACTATCCAGAACAATCCGAATGCGGCGAAGGCGCCGGCCATTGCGCGTGCTTGCGCATCGTCACTGGCATTGGCGAACATCAGGACAGGTAGTGGGCTTGAAAACATGCCGTACCTCTTTCGGGAGATTCTGCCGGAAATACCGTCTTCTTGCTTATCGGCGCATTACTTCAGAAGCTTTGACACCCGCCAAGTAATGGTTTAAACCGCGTTGAAGGTGATGCGCATGCGGAAGATCATCGAGTCCACCTTAGTATCGCTCGACGGCGTCATTGAAGACCCGGCGATCTGGGCCGGGGATTACTTAGACGACGCTTTCCAAAAGGGTGCTCTGGAGCGGCTGATAGATACCGACGCGATGTTGATGGGGCGACGGACTTACCAGCTGCTCGCTAGGGATTGGGCCGCTCAAAGCGGCGATTTTGCCGACAGGATCAACGGAATCCGAAAATATGTCTTCTCGTCGACGATGGGAAAAGCAGATTGGAATAATTCGATCATCATAAAGAGCGACGCGGTGGATGAGGTGCGCAAGCTCAAGCAGCAGGCCGGGCCAGACCTCGCCGTATATGGCCATGGTCGTTTCGCACAGGCGCTACTGGAATGCGGCTTGCTCGACGAAATGCGGCTGTCGGTCTTTCCGCTCATTGTGGGCAACGGACAGTTGCTCTTCTGCGAAGGCAAAAGGACACCGCTTCAGTTGATTGACGCGCAGAGCTTACCGACCGGTGTCGTCGTCGTGCGCTATAAGCCCGAAACAAATTAAGCAATGGCAGCCCGCTCCGCAGCGGGGCTCCTGCGGTTCGCTTATCCGAATATCGACTTGACGCGCGTGATTGACGACAATCCGCGCACTAGGGGAATCCGTAGATCACTTCATGCGAACGATGACTCATCGCGGCTATTCGCAAGATGAGATATTGAGCGTGCTGGTCACACCGCCGAAGTTAAAGTTCGTTCGGACCTCAGGCAACTTATTGAGTTGCTAGGTAGGCCTTCGATGCGAGCGAGTTCGCGTCGGTAACCGTTACGATTACGCTGGCGCACGGGCCGGCCGTTCTGGTCACGGTGAATTGACTCGTCGAACTTCCGACCGGCGAGACACTTATGCACTGCGTGCCCTGGGTTACTGTCGCCGAGAAACCGCCCGAATAGCGCAACTCGGATGCGGTCAGCGTCGTCGTCGGATCGGAGAGGGTCAATACTATCGGAGACTGTGGCGACGACCCGGGGGTCAGGACGAGGAGATGTTTTGCGGGCCCAATGATCGGTGGGCCATAGAAGGCGGGCGCGCAACCACAAAGCAAGGTGGCGATTCCCACTGACAGCGCAATAGTCTTGACGTACTCCGTCTTTCGATCCACCGCAATCGTTCCTTCCTTTGTCTTGCGACGGTACGACTAAGCCTCAAGTAGGTTCTAGAGCGATTCGTCGATCAATTAGTCCAAGCCTATTCAGAAGTCCAGCTCACCTTCCTTAGCATTCGATTTGCGCGCAAAGGTTCACCGCCTGAGCGTCAAAGTGAGGCTGATGATCCGAGCGAGCGCACTATCGATGTTCGCTATTGTCTGAGCCGGTGCCGCGCTTGCAGCCTGCGGGGCGTCTGGTCTCGGGCCGGGCATTCCATCGCCGAAGGTCGTGACACTCTACGCTCTTGGCGCAGATACCGGACCCACCGGCATTGTCGATGGACCTGACGGCGCGATTTGGTTCACCGATTTTGATGCGAATTCGATAGGCCGCATCACGAGCGGAGGCACGATCACCAATTATGCGCTCTCGACAGGCGCCGCGCCATCGGCCCTCGTCAGCGACGGCAACGACGCACTGTGGTTCACCGAATATGGCGCCGGTAAGATCGGGCGCATCGCGACGAACGGAACGCTAACGGAGCATCCGTTACCAAGTTCCTCGAGCCAACCCAACGCGATCGTGGCGGGACCGGATGGGGCGTTTTGGTTCACCGAGCAGCGCGGCCAGGCGATCGGGCGAATGACGACAGGCGGCGCACTGACGGAATATCCGCTCAATCCCAACAGTAATGCCGGCCCGATCACCGTAGGACCTGACGGCGCGCTGTGGTTCTGCGAAATAGGCTCAAACCAAATCGGACGCATCACGATGACCGGCACGATAACGAAATTTGCGGTTCCGACGGCGTCCAGTTTTCCGTGGGGTATCGCATCCGGATCGGACGGCGTGCTCTGGTTCGCCGAGCACAATTTCTCGAAAATCGGACGCATCACGGTCGATGGAAGCGTAACGGAATTTCCGCTGCCATCGGGCATCACGCTTCCGGAGGCGATGATGGCCCGAGGAGGATTGATTTGGTTTCTCTATGATGGCGGAATCGGGCGCATTCAGCCCGACGGACATGTTACTTCTTCCGCCGTCGCTTCCGTCGACACGAATTCGCTGAACGCCATCGCTCAAGGTCCCGGTGGTGCGACGTGGTTCACCGAACGCCTGAGCAACGCCATCGGGCGCATCTCGCTTCCGTAGCCGAGTATCGGGATAAACTTCACCAAGAAAAGCCGTTGAGTCGACGTCTATAAGACGTATTGCCGTCCCACACATTGTAAGGGGCGGCAAGACGCCTTCGCACGCTGGGGGCACGCCAGGGTCGTAAGATAGCCCTAACCGCCGGCGGGTCCTGCGGCAAGGAGCAAACAAATGCAGAATCTTACGAGCAGCCGTGCGATCGTTGTGGTTACCATCGCATCTCTCGGAGCCGGAATCTTCTTTATCCAGCCCGTGCGCGCCGCCATCGATGCAGCGATGAGCTGCTCATTGACGACTGCGTGTCTGCAGTGGACGAACAGCTCGAACGGCAACGCGATACGCGGCACCTCCGACGGCGGAAATGCGTTCAGCCTTAGCTGAGTACGCGCCGCGCGAAACCGTGCCGACGATGGAGGACCTC
>Ga0208849_1002028_pt1 | contig 11996 bp, 8 predicted proteins | sample NGESurdeep072012_10_FD_184470 | JGI IMG/M metagenome (GOLD analysis project Ga0208849, IMG submission 184470) | Arctic peat soil microbial communities from Barrow, Alaska - NGEE Surface sample 53-3 deep-072012 (SPAdes) | ecosystem: Environmental > Terrestrial > Soil > Wetlands > Peat ...
GGGCACCTATGTGCGCGTGCTGGCCGAGGACATTGCGCGTGCGCTCGGCAGCTGCGGCCGATTGCACAGCCTGCGCCGGGAATATGTCGAGCCGTTCAAGGACGAGCCCATGGTGAGCCTCGAGCAGCTCGAATCTGCGGCAGCCGGTGCGCAGGAATGGCCGTTGCTGCGGGCCGATCGCGCGGTTACCCATTTGCCGCCATTGCACTTGGAAGCCGCCGGGGCCCAGGCCCTGTCCCAGGGGCGCGTGATCGCACTGCCGCACGTGGCGGCAAGCCGCTGGCGCCTGTACGACGCGCAGGGCCGCTTTTTGGGGCTGGGGATCAGCGACGCCGACGGCCAGCTGCGGGTGCAGCGGCTGTTCAGTGCACCGCTCGCGGTGCTAACTCCCTGTTCCGCTTGAGGCTCGCGGGGTCTGCGGTTAGAATGCGCGGCCTTCAAAATGACAATCGTTTTCGAGCACTGAAAGCTCAGAGGTTTTGCACGCAATGGCGTTGTCCACGGAACAGAAAAGCACGGTGCTCGCGCAATACCGCCGCGACCCTAAAGATACCGGGTCGCCCGAAGTTCAGATCGCGCTGCTGTCAGAACGCATCAACGGTCTGGGCGAGCATTTCGGAACCCACAAGCGCGATCATTCATCGCGCCGCGGCCTGGTCAAAATGGTCAATCAACGCCGCAAACTGCTGGACTATCTGAAATCAACACGTCCAGCCAAATATCAGGAAGTGGTCGAGCGCCTAGGGCTCCGCCGCTGATACTGCGGGCTGCGCACCTCCTGCATGGTACGCGCGGCCTGCTCCATTCTGTACCGATCATCTCCGAGGTCTGAAGCGTGACTGTCTTCAAGAAGACTTTTTCTTATGGCCCCCATGCGGTGACCCTTGAAACCGGTGAACTTGCGCGCCAGGCTGGCGGCGCCGTGCTGGCCTCCATGGGGCAAACGGTGGTGCTGGTCACGGCGGTCGCGCGGGACACCGCCGTGCCGGGCCGCGATTTCTTTCCGCTGACCGTCAACTATATTGAAAAAACCTATGCCGCGGGTCGCATCCCCGGCGGTTTCTTCAAGCGCGAGGGTCGCCCAACCGAACGCGAAACGCTGACCTCGCGGCTGATCGACCGGCCGATCCGGCCGCTGTTTCCGGACGGCTTCACCAACGAAGTCCAGGTGGTGGCGACCGTGGTGTCGCTCGACCCTGACATCGACGCCGACATTCCGGCGCTGTTGGGCGCCTCGGCTGCGCTGACCATCGCCGGCCTGCCATTCAACGGGCCGATTGGCGCGGCGCGTGTGGGTTATCACGAAGGCAAGTACCTGCTCAATCCGACCCGCACCGATCAGGCGCAGTCGCAACTGGAGCTGGTGGTTGCGGGCACCCAGGCGGCGGTGCTGATGGTGGAATCGGAAGCCCATATTCTTTCCGAGGACGTCATGCTCGGCGCCGTGGTCTTCGGACACGAGCAGATGCAGATTGCCATCCAGAACATCCGCGAACTCGCCGCCCAGGCGGGCAAGCCGAAATGGGATTGGAAACCGCCGGCGTTCGAGGCGCCGTTGGCCGCGGCCGTGGCGGCCCGTGCCGAGGCGACCCTGTCCGCAGCGTACCGCATCACCGAGAAGACGCAGCGCACCGCACGGCTCAGCGAGATCAAGAAAGACCTGACCAAAGCCCTGACCGACGTCGAGCCGACCCAATGGAAGGCCGATGCCGTGGTCAGCGAGCTGTTCAAGCTGGAAAGCCGCATCGTTCGCGAGCGCATTTTGGCTGGCGAGCCGCGCATCGACGGGCGCGATTTGCGCACCGTGCGGCCCATCTCGGTGAAAGTCGGCGTGCTGCCGCGGGCGCATGGCTCGGCGCTGTTCACGCGCGGGGAGACCCAGGCGCTGGTCGCCACCACGCTCGGCACCACCCGCGATTCACAGATCATCGATGCGCTGGAAGGCGAGCGGCGCGAACCGTTCATGTTGCATTACAACTTTCCGCCGTTCTCGGTCGGCGAGACCGGCATGATGGGATCGCCCAAGCGCCGCGAAATCGGCCACGGCAATCTGGCCCGCCGCGGTGTGCGTGCCGTGATGCCGGACATGACGGTGTTTCCGTACGTCATCCGCATCGTCTCGGAGATTCTCGAGTCCAACGGCTCCAGCTCGATGGCGAGCGTGTGCGGCAGCAGTCTGTCGATGATGGATGCGGGTGTGCCGATCAAGGCAGCGGTGGCCGGTGTCGCCATGGGCCTGGTGCTCGAGGGCACGCGCTTCAAGGTGCTGACCGACATCCTCGGCGACGAAGATCACCTGGGCGACATGGATTTCAAGGTCGCGGGCACGCGCGAGGGCGTCACGGCCCTGCAGATGGATATCAAGGTCGAGGGCATCACGCCGGAGATCATGCGCGTGGCGCTGGCACAGGCCCGGGAGGGGCGCCTGCACATTCTCGACGAGATGACCAAGGTGCTGCGCGAGCCGCGCGCCAAGATGTCGGAATGGGCACCGTCGATCATCACACTCAAGATTGATCCGGAGAAGATTCGCGATGTGATCGGCAAGGGCGGCGCAGTCATTCGCCAGATCACGGAAGAGACCGGCACCACCATCGACATCGAGAACGACGGCACGGTCAAGATCGCCTCGGTTCTCGGCACGGCCGGACGCGAAGCGCAACGCCGCATCGAGCTGATTACGGCGGACGTCGAAGTCGGCCGCATTTACGAAGGCAGGGTAGCGAAACTCATGGATTTCGGCGCCTTTGTGACCATATTGCCCGGCCGCGATGGCCTGGTACACATCTCGCAGATCTCCAACGAGCGGGTCGAGCGCGTGTCGGACAAGCTTAAGGAAGGCGATCAGATCCGCGTCAAGGTGCTGGAAGTCGATCGACAAGGCCGCGTGCGCCTGTCGATGCGCGACGTCGACGGGCCCGCCAGCTAGGGTTGCCTAGCTGGGCGCGCTGCCGGCGGTCTTCATGAGAGTGCGGAAGATCTCTTCCTGGGCGCTGTGCCAGCGCTGGTGATTCTGCTGTGCTAGCTGACTGGCAGCGGCGGCCGGGTCTCCGGCCGGCGGCTTCTCGCTCAGGAACAGCCGCAGGCTCTGTTCCAGATAAGTCGAGAGCACTCCCTCAAGGCCACCGTCGTGGCTGCGTATGAGTTGGGCCAGAAAGCCCTGGCTGAGCACCGTGCCGTCGCGCTGCTCCTGCTCGGCGATCACCTGCAGCAGCACCGGACGGGTGATGTCTTGCTGGCTGCGTTTATCGATGACGCTGAAGTCGACGCCCTCGAGCACCAGCCGGCGAATGTCGTCCAAGGTGATATAGCGACTCTCCACCGTATCGTAGAGCCGCCGGTTCGGGTACTTCTTGATGACGCGAATCTCGCTCATGCTGAAGTCCTCTACTGCGCAATGCGAAGCCGCCCGTCCAGCACTGCTGGACGCCTACCATAGTATAAGCGCCCGTAGAACCCAAATCTTTAGCGGTAGCGGTCGTCCCGGTCCCCGTACTGGCGCTCGCGGCGCTCGCGGCGCTCCTGGGCCTCGATCGACAACGTGGCAACCGGCCGGGCCTCCAGGCGCTTGATGCCGATTTCCTCGCCGGTTTCCAGGCAGTAGCCGTAGGTCCCGTCCTCGATCCGCTTGAGGGCTTCCTCAATCTTCCGGATCAGCTTGCGCTCGCGATCGCGGGTGCGCAGCTCCAGGCTGAATTCCTCTTCCTGGGTGGCGCGATCGTTGGGATCGGGAAAGTTGGCGGCCTCGTCCTTCATGTGCGAGACCGTGCGGTCCACCTCTTCCATCAGGTCGCGCTTCCAGCTGAGCAGGATCTGCTGAAAATGCGTCAGCTGCTGCTTGCCCATGTACTGCTCGCCGCGCTTGGCGACGTACGGCTTTACATTGCGCGGGCCCGAAAGCAGGCTGCCGGGGTCAGAGCCGTCGCCCTCATCCGCCTCCGGCAGGGCCGCGGTCCGGGCTGCAATCGAGGCGACGCTGGCGCTCGGCTCCTTTGCCGATGCGATCGGCCGCGGCGGGCTGTGGCTCTCGACCTTGCGCTCTACGCTGCCCCTGACAACCGCTTTGGCGGCCGGTTTGGCCGCAGGTTTGGCGGCAGGTTTGGCGGCAGGTTTGGCGGCGGTGGCGGCCACGGCTTTGCGGCTCGCGGCCGCCGGGCGGCGCGGTTCCGGCCGGCGCGCCGCAGCCTTGGGCGGCGCGGCCTTCTTTGGTTTGCTGATCTTAGATCCGGGCTTCTTGCCGGGCATCGCCTCGCTCCTGACACGGTCGCCGGTCATTTAAGAACGCGCGATTATACCGACGCAAGGAAGCCTGTACAGAGCGCAGAACGGCTCGGGCCGCCGGCTATGGCAGCGGCACTGGTTCCGGCGGCCGCCACCGCGGCGCCCGGCGTTCGGCGATTATCTCGGTGGCAATGCCGCCGCGCATATTGAAGCGCGCGCTGAGCCGCATGAATCGCGGGCTGACCGCACGCGCCAGATGCTCGATGATCTCGTTGGTGACCGCTTCGTGGAAGCTGCCGCGGTTGCGGAATGACCAGATATACAGCTTCAGCGCCTTGAGCTCGAGGCACAGCCGATCGGGTACATACTCGAGCTCCAGCAGCGCGAAATCCGGTTGCCCGGTGCGTGGGCACAGGCAGGTAAATTCCGGAATGCTCATGCGGATCGTGTAGTCGTGCGCAGGGGCCGGATTGTCGAAAGTTTCGATCTGCTCGGATGGCGTGCTCGGCATGGCTGGATTCTTTGTCTCGAGCCGCATCGAAAGCGGCGTGCGGATAATCTACACTAGCGGCGTAGCACGGCGGCTGCGGATTGGCATATCAGGACGGGTTCAATGCGCCTTAACAAGGTCAAGCTCGCAGGTTTCAAATCCTTCGTCGACCCGACCTCGGTGCACCTGCCTGGCAATCTGACCGGTGTGGTCGGGCCCAACGGCGGCGGGAAATCCAACATCATTGACGCCGTGCGCTGGGTCATGGGCGAGCTATCGGCGCGCCATTTGCGCGGCGATTCCATGGCGGACGTCATCTTCAACGGCTCAAGCGCGCGCAAGCCCATCGGCGCCGCCTCGGTCGAACTGGTGTTCGATAACAGCGACGGCAAGATCGCCGGCGCCTACGCCAGCTACAACGAGATTTCGCTCAAGCGCACGGTCTCGCGCGATGGCAGCTCGGCCTACTTCATCAATGGAGGGCGCTGCCGTCGCAAGGACATCACGCACCTGTTCCTGGGCACCGGCCTGGGCTCGCGCAGCTACGCCATCATCGAGCAGGGCATGATCTCGCGCGTGATCGAGGCGCGGCACGATGACATGCGCGCCTTCATCGAGGAGGCCGCCGGCATTTCTCTCTACAAGGAGCGGCGCCGCGAGACCGAGGCGCGCATGGCCGACACACGCGAAAACATGGCGCGGCTGCAGGACCTGCGCGATGAGGTGGACAAGCAGATTCGCCACCTGCAGCGCCAGGCCAACGTCGCGCGCCGCTACCAGGAGCTGAAGAGCCAGGAGCGCACGCTGACCGCCGAGCTGCTGGCGCTGCGTCTGCGCGAACTCGACAGCGGCGCGGAAGTACAGGACAGCACGGTGCGCGCCTGCGAGCTCTCCATGCAACAGGCGCTGGCGGACCAGCGCGCGGCCGAGGCGGCCATCGAGAAGCAGCGCGAGTTCCGCGATCAGCTCAGCGATGCGGTATCGCGTGTGCAGGGCCGCTATTACGAGCTCGGGGCCGAGGTCACGCGCGCCGAGGAAAGCATCCGCTACAGCCGCGAACTGCGCGAACGTGCGCGCAGCGACCTGGCGCAGGTCAATGCCAACCTCGCCACCAACACGCAGCAGATCGCACACGATGAGGAACAGCTCGCGGCCTTGCGCGCCGAGCTGGCGGAACTGGAACCGCTGGCCCAGACGCGCACCCAGAGTGATGTGCTTGCCAGCGCCGCGCTGGCCGCCGCCGAGGCCGAGCTGGCGGACTGGCAGCTGCGCTGGGAGAATTTCAATCGCGAACTCGGTGCCGCCGGCCAGAGCGCCGAGGTCGAGGCCGCGCGCATCGAACAACTGGAAAGCCAGAGCCACCGCCTTCAGGGACAGACCGATCGGCTGGCCCTGGAACGCGAGGCGCTGGCGACAGCGCAGGCGGATTCGCCGCTGGAGGACCTGAGCGATCAGGAACAGCAGGCGCGCGCCGCCGCCGAAGCAGTCGCGGGCCGGCTGGAGCAGGCGCTGCAGCAGGTGCAGGCATTACGCGCCGCCGAGCAGCTGGCCGCGGGCCGGCTCGAACGCCTGCGGCACGAGCGCGATCAGATCCGGGCCGAACTCATGTCGCTCGATGCGCTGCAGAAGGCGGCACTGCGCGAGAAAAATCCGCAGGCGGCCGGCTGGCTGGCGGAGCTCGCTGGCGTTGCCGATGCGCCCCGTCTGGCGCAGATGCTCGAGGTGGACGAGGGTTGGGAGCGTGCCGTCGAAACGGTGCTGGGTGACTATCTGGAAGCGGTGCGAATCGAGGCGCTCGAGACGCTTGAGCCATCGCTGGCGCGGCTGGCGGGCGGCAGCGTCGGGTTCTTTGAAAGCGCGGTCGCGGGCGGCACTGGAGATGCCGGTACCCTGGCAGCGCACGTGAAGGGCCCACAGGCGATTCTGGCGCTGCTGGCCTGCGTGCGCACCAATGACTCGCTGGCCGGCGCATTGCGCCAGCGGGGCTCGCTGGCTACCGGCCAGTCGCTGATCACCGCCGCCGGAGAATGGCTCGGCCGCGATTGGCTGCGGGTCAATCGTGGCGGCGATACCCACGCCGGGGTGCTCGAGCGCGAGCACCGGCTGAAGGGTCTCAGGGAGCGCTGCGCCGTGGCCGATCAGGGCGTGCGCACGCTGGAGCAGGAGATTGCCGCGCTACGGGCGCAGGTGGACGCGGCCGAGCAGCACCGCGACGCCACCCAGAGCCGGATCCAAAGCGCCCATCGCGAACACTCAGAACTTCGCGGGCGCCTCGAGGCGCTGCGCGCCCGCTTCGAGGAGCTGGCGCTGCGTCGCACCCGCATCGAGGCCGAGCAGGCGGAAGTCGCGCTCGAGATGACGCGCTCCCAGGACAGCTTGAGCCGTGCACGCGATACCCTCGACACGGCAACGCAGGCGTTGATGCGTCTGGACGACGCGCGCATTGAGCTCGAAGCCGAGCGCGGGCTGCAGCGCGAGCGGGCCACCTCTGCCCGCGCGCGCGCGCACTCGGCACAGCTCGAGCTGCGTGACAGCCTGATTCGCCTGGAGAGCCGCCGCGCCGCCCGCGCTTCCATGGACAGCGCGCTCGCGCGCATGCACGAACAGCGCTCACAGCTGCAGAATCAGCACCAGTCCCTGGTGGGCACGCTCTCGCAAGGCGATGCGCCAATCGCCGAGTTCGAACAGCGTTTGCAGGATCATCTGGCCAGGCGGGTGGAGGTCGAGGCCGAATTGAGCACCGCGCGCCGCGCGCTCGAGGACAGCGAGCAGGCACTGCAGGGGCTCGAGCAGCAGCGTCTCAATGCCGAGCAGCGCGTATCCGCGGCACGCGAATCGATGGAACAAGCGCGCTTGGCGGCACAGGAGTCGCGTCTGCGGCGCGAAGCGCTGCTCGAGCAGTTTGCCGCTACCCAATGCGAGCTCGGTGCCGTGCTCGCCGGCCTGGTTGCCGAGGCGCAGACCGAGCCATGGGAACAACGATTGCTGGAGCTGCGCGCCGATATCGACAAGCTCGGCCAGGTGAATCTGGCGGCCATCGATGAGTTGGCCGAGCAGAGTGAGCGCAAGACCTATCTGGATCGCCAGTTCAACGACATCAACGATGCCCTGACGACGCTCGACCAGGCCATGCGCAAGATGGACCGTGAGACGCGCGCGCGATTTGACGACACCTTCAACCGTATCAACGCCGGCCTGCAGGAAAAGTTTCCACGGCTGTTCGGCGGCGGCCACGCCTATCTGGAACTGGTCGGAGAGGACCCGCTGGCGGCCGGCGTCGCCGTCATGGCGCGTCCGCCCGGCAAGCGCAACAGCACGATTTCGCAGCTCTCCGGCGGCGAGAAAGCTTTAACCGCCGTGGCGCTGGTGTTCTCGATTTTTGACCTGAATCCGGCGCCGTTCTGCCTGCTGGATGAAGTCGATGCGCCTCTGGATGAGCACAACGTCGGCAGGTTCTGCGAGATCGTGCGCGAGATGTCCAGCCGCGTGCAGTTCATATTCATCACCCACAACAAGGTGACGATGGAGCTGGCTTCGCAACTCATCGGTGTCACCATGAACGAGCCCGGTGTCTCGCGGCTGGTGGCAGTCGACATCGACGAAGCCGTCAAACTCGCGGCCATGTAGTCCCAATGGCGGAGCTGCGCTGGATTCTATTGGTGGCGGGCCTGGTGTTCCTGGTGGCGCTGGCGGCCTGGGAAAAGCGCAAGCCGCGCCAGGCGCATCGGGATGCCGCGATGCGCGCACCGGCGCGCAATGAACCGGATCTGGGCTCGATCGTTGAACCCGTGGCTGGCGCCAGGGCGGCTGGCATGGATGAGGGCCGGCGACCTGTCATGGCGCCGCTGTGCGTCGACTTGCCGGCGATGGAAGCGATTCGCGATGAGTCGATGATGGCGGAGGTCGACGCCCTGCCGGTGTTTGAGTATCACCCGGCCAGCGACGTTGCACCTGAGGCCGTGCAGCCCGAACCCACCGAGGAAGCGATGCCATCGCCGCCGCGATCGCCGGACACGGAGCCGCTGGTCGACTGGCCGCCGGACGGGCAGCGCCAGATCGTGGCACTGCGAATCGTCGCCGCCGTCGATGAACGATTGTCCGGACGTGCGGTGCGCCTGGCGATCACGGCCTGCGGTTTCGTGCACGGCCGCTTTGGTATTTTTCATCAGCCCGACGCCGACGGACGCGCGCTGCTCAGTGTCGCCAGCCTGAGCAAGCCTGGCGTACTCGATCCGGTGAATATGGATTTTCAGCGTCTGGCGGGTATCAGCCTGTTCGCCGTACTGCCGGGCCCGCTGCCGCCGGCGGCGACGCTCGATCACCTGATCGACGTCGCGCGTGAGCTCTCGCAGCGCCTGCCGGCGCGCCTGCAGGACGAGCACGGCCAGCCACTCGATGCCGAGCGGCTGGAAGATCTGCGCGACAGCATGCAGAGGCTGCCGCGCCCAGGAGTTCACGCGGAGCCGGCGGCGTGAAGTCGAGCGCGCAGCGGCGCATCGCCGGGCTGCGTGATCAGATTGGCCAGTACGACTACCGCTATTACGTACTGGATGATCCGGCGGTGCCGGATGGCGAATACGATCGGCTGATGCGCGAGCTGCGCGAGCTCGAAGCCCGTCATCCCGAACTGCTGACTCCCGATTCCCCGACCCAACGCGTCAGCGGCGAGGTTGCGGACGGTTTTGCCGAAGTCCGGCACGGCGTACCCATGCTGTCGCTCGACAATGCCTTCAGCGACGCCGACATCGAGGCCTTTGACCGGCGCGCGCGCGCGCGCCTGGGAGACGGGCATCCGCCACTGGAATATTGCGCCGAACCCAAGCTCGACGGACTGGCGGTCTCGCTGACTTATCGCGAGGGCACTCTGGTGCTGGCGGCCACACGCGGCGATGGCACCACGGGCGAGAACATCACCGCCAATATTCGCACCATCCGCGCCGTGCCGCTGACGCTGCGGGGGGCTGCGCCGAGATTACTGGAAGTGCGCGGTGAGGTATTCATGCCTCTGGACGGCTTTCGCCGCATGAACAGTGCCGCCGCCGCGGCGGGCGAGAAAGTGTTCGCCAATCCGCGCAATGCCGCGGCCGGCAGTCTGCGTCAGCTCGATGCGCGCGTGAGCGCGAAGCGGCCGCTGGCGGTGTTTTTCTACGGCGTGGGCCAGTGGCAGGACGGGGCAGCTCCGGAAAGCCAGACCGGACTGCTGAAACAGCTGGACGCCTGGGGACTGCGCACTTCGCCGGAGATTCGCCGCGCCGAGGGCGTGGAGGGCTGTCTCGACTACTACCGTTCGATCGGTGCACGCCGCAGTGCGCTCGGGTACCAGATCGACGGCGTGGTCTACAAGGTGAATTCGCGCAGCCAGCAGCAGAAGCTGGGTTTCGTCTCGCGCGCGCCGCGATGGGCCATTGCACACAAGTTTCCCGCTGAGGAAGAGCTGACGATAGTGCGCGAGATCGAGTTTCAGGTGGGCCGCACGGGTGTGCTGACACCGGTGGCGCGCCTGGAACCGGTGGTGGTGGGAGGCGTGACCGTCAGCAACGCCACCCTGCACAACATGGACGAGGTCGAACGCAAGGACGTTCGCCGCGGGGATACCGTGATCGTTCGGCGCGCCGGCGATGTAATCCCTGAGATCGTGCGGGTGCTGCCCGAGCGCCGGCCGCGCGGCGCCAGGAAAGCAAAATTGCCGCAACGCTGCCCGGTGTGCGCATCTCCCGTGGTGCGCAGCGAAGGCGAGGCCGCGGCGCGCTGTAGCGGCTCGTTCAACTGCGCGGCGCAGCGCAAGGAAGCACTGCGACACTTTGCCAGCCGCCGCGCGCTGGATATCGAAGGACTCGGCGACAAGCTCATCGAGCAGATGGTCGATCAGGACCTGCTGCACACGCCCAGCGATATCTACGCCCTGACGGCGCAGGCACTGCAGGAGCTTGAGCGCATGGGCGAAAAATCCGCGGCAAATCTCATCGCCGCCATCGAGCGCAGCAAGCACACCAGCCTGCCGCGCCTGCTCAACGGTCTCGGAATCCCGGGTGTGGGAGAAAGTACCGCCAAGTCGCTGGCCGATCACTTCGGCTCGCTCGAGGCGCTGCGCGGCGCTTCCGCGCAGCAGATCCTCGAGGTGGCCGATATCGGGCCCATCATTGCCGCCAGCGTGCAGGGTTTTTTTGCCGACCCGCGCCACATCGCCGAGCTCACGCGCCTGCGCCAGCTCGGGCTGCAATGGCCGGAAGGAGCGCCGATGCGGGCGGCCGATACGGCCGATGCGCCGCTATCGGGAGTGACCGTGGTGCTCACCGGAAGCCTTGTGGGCATGACGCGCGAGCAGGCCAGCGAACGCCTGGCGGCACTGGGCGCCACGGTCAGTGGTTCGGTATCGAAGAAAACCAGTTACGTGATCGCCGGCGCCGAGGCCGGCTCCAAGCTCACGCGGGCGCGCGAGCTTGGAGTCTTGATTCTCGACGAGGCGGGCCTGACACAGCTGCTGCAGGGCAGGCCGCCTGCCGTTTGAAGTCCGCGCCTTTAGAGGTTCTTCTCGACCTTCGCGGTTTTCATCAGTTCATCCTGGTGAGCCTTGAACTTCTTGTTCTGTACCAGCTGATCCACCCGATCCTTGACCGAGTCGAGCGGCGGAACCGGGGTTTCGCGGGTATCGATCAGTTGAATCACGTGCCAGCCGTACTGCGACTGCACGGGAGTCTGCGTGATCGCGCCCTTCTTCAGTGAAGCCACCGCATCGGCAAAAGGTTTGACCATGTTGCTCGGAGAGAACCAGCCGAGGTCCCCACCCTGATCCTTGGATGAGTCGGTCGATTCCTTCTTCGCCAGGTCCTCGAACTTGGCGCCCTTCTTGAGCTGATCGATGATCTTCTGGGCGGCTTCCTGGGTCGCGACCAGGATATGACGCGCGTGGTACTGCGTCTTGGGCATCGCCGCGACCTGCGCGTCGTATTCGGTCTGCCGCTCGGCATCGGTCGGTTTCTTGTCCTTGAGATACTGCTCGGCGCCGGCCTGCTCGAGAATCTGCAGGTGCGACAGGGCCAGCAGCGAGGCGGTGTCACCGGTCTTGTCCAGGCCATCTTTCTCGGCCTGCTGGGCGATCACTTCGCCACGAACCAGGTTGTCGAGCAGCTGTGCGCGCTGATCCGGAGTCAGCTCGGTCGCCGCCTTGCCGGCCGTGTTTTTGATGTAGTAGTCGAACATGGCGCGGCTGATCGGCACACCATTGACCGTGGCCACCGGCTTTTCCGCCGGCGCTTTATCCACCGGCGGGGCGGCGTTCTTGGGG
>Ga0208849_1002029_pt1 | contig 11996 bp, 13 predicted proteins | sample NGESurdeep072012_10_FD_184470 | JGI IMG/M metagenome (GOLD analysis project Ga0208849, IMG submission 184470) | Arctic peat soil microbial communities from Barrow, Alaska - NGEE Surface sample 53-3 deep-072012 (SPAdes) | ecosystem: Environmental > Terrestrial > Soil > Wetlands > Peat ...
CCGCCCGGTTCCGCCGGGCGAGCCGATCAGGCAGGTGTGCAGCCGGGCGGGCCGGGACGCCGACCTGCCCTGGTGTTGACGATGCTCGCCGGTGCGCTTCTGGTCGGCGCTCTCGTACCGCCGCTGTCCACCGAGGCCAGGCGGTTTGAGGTGTTCGAAGCGCTGCAGTTCGCCGTGCTGGCCATCGGGGTCCCGGCCCTGGTGGTGCTGAGTGCCCCGTGGCGGCGCCTGGGACTGGCCGCCCGCCGGACGGGTGCCACCGACGCCGAAGGGGTCGAAGTCCTCGAGCGACCCGGCGTGGCCGATCGTCTCGCCGCCCGACGCCGCCGGCACCCGGAGATGGTGCGCAGCCTTGCCTTCCTCGCCCTCGACACGGCCCTGGTGGTGGCGTGGCGCCTACCCGCCAGCGTCGACGCCCTGGCCCGTCACGGCTGGTTGTCGCTGCTCGAGGCGTGCACCTTGGGAGCGGGAGGGATCGGGCTGTGGCTGGAGCTGGTCGACTCCCCCCCGTTGTTCGCTCGGCTGGCCCGACCCAAGCGCATGGCGGTGGCCGCCATCGCCATGTGGACGATGTGGGTGACCGCCTATCTCGTGGGCCTGTCGCATGCGTCGGTGTACCGGGCCTATGTGCATGTGGCCGGACGCCAGCTCAGTGTCTCGGCCGACCAGGCCCTCACGACGTGGGTCCTGTGGTTCGTGTCGCTGTGCGCCTTTCTCCCGGTGATCTTCTCCAACCTCGCCACGTGGCTGCGAAGCGACGAAGACCCCGATGACGCCCTGCACCGGCTGATGCGTGACGGGCGACGCGCCACGGGCGAGTCCACCGTGGGGGAGCCCTCGCCCTCACGCCCCTTCGGGCCCGGTGTCCAGCCCTAGACGAAGGGGTCCCGCACGTCTCTAGGAACGGGCCACGCCCGGCAGCACTTCCTTGGAGACGTCGAGGGCGGGAAGCGTCGTCCGGAGCAACCTCCCGGCGGCGTCGATCTCGCCCGTGGCCTTGTCCCGATCGGCGGCCAGCAGTCGCTCGTCGGTGTGAAGCTCGGCTCGGGCCTTGGCCACCGACTGATGCGAGGTGAGTGCCTGGACCGCCTCGATGGCGCCCAGGGCATCGGAGGTGGCCCACACGGTGACGGTGTTCGCGGCCTGGGCGACCTGCTTGCCGGCTGCTGAACTCGGCACTTCGATGTCGGACAGGTCGAAGATGTTGGCGTCGGTGTAGGAGCAGGCGTTCTGGTCGTCACGGAGCAGCCCCGGGATCTGGGCTCGGTTGGCCGTGCTCAACGTGCCCGTCGAGTCCGCGTACAGCGTCAGGGCTTCGCGCACGGAGAAGACGCAGGGGGCGATGTCCTGGTTGATCTCACTGATGACGCTGGACTCGCCCTGGGCGTCAGAGGCTCGCGAAGTCGGGGTGGGAAGGTCGCTGAGGACGGCGGCCCCCACGACCACGACGACGCCGAGGGCGACGAGCACCGCCCTGCGCCGGTACCAGCGGGGCGCCCCCGCCCCGGGGTCGGGCGGGGGCGGGAACACACGCGCTTCGGTCGTCGACCCGGGCGGGCTGGTCACGGGGTGCCCCCCAGCAATCGTCCGGCCTCGGTGGCGATGCCCTGGCCCCACCGGGCGATGGTGGCGGGCGCCAAGCTGAACGCGCCTGTCGGGCTCTCGTCGGCGAAGGGGGTCGCCTCGAACCGGAGATGTCCGGCCGGGTCGATGAAGTACAAGACGTCGTTGTGGGCGACGAGGTGCGACGTCTGCGACACGTTGACCGAGACACCGTAGGCTCGCCACACGCCGTTGAGGGTGTCGAGGTTCGACGTGAGGAAGTGCCACGTCGTCACGGCCCCGAGCCCGTCACGGGCGGCCGCAGTCACCGCTGGGGCCGTGGAGAGCGCCAAGGGGTCGGTGTTGACGGTCAGGAAGACGACATGGGACGCCTTCGGTCCGAGATCGGCCGCCGCCTGCACCAGCTCGGTGGAGAGGATGGGGCAGATGTCCTGGCACGGAGCGTCGAAGAAGGTCAGGACCACCACCGCACCTCGTTCGTCGGCGAGCGACACGAGACGTCCGGTCTGGTCGACCATCGAGATGGCGGGCGCGGACCGGGCCGGGAGGCTGGTGAGTCCCATGAAGTCCGAGAGAGAGGCGCCGACTTCGGGCGTGGACGGGAGCGCGGCGGGGGGAGCGATTGGCGGGGGGGACACTGTCGGCGACGAAGAGGCGGGGGTCGTCGCCCCATCGGGATTGAGGCCGACGGCCGAGAGCAGGCGCTCGCCCACCGCGCCTCCGACGACGAGGACAGCCAAGGCGCACACCGCGATGAGGGCGAATTTGCGGGGCACCTTCGGCTCCGCCGTCTGGAAGGCGGCGGCGCGCTCGGCCTCCGAAAGAGGAGACGGGAGAGGCCCCTGCTCGGTCACTCCCGTGGACACGGCCGTGCCGAGCTCTCCCCGCCGGCCGGCTCAGTGGACCCGGACAACAGCGTCGACGCCCATGGCCACGAACAGCACGGTCAGGTAGGTGATCGAGAAGCCGAACAGTTTCATGGCCCGCCGTGGGCTCGGGTCCCGCACCAGCGCCCAGGCGGACACGACGAAGCCGGCGCCCAGCACGAAGGCGATGGCGTCGTAGCCGAGATTCAGATGGGCGATGGGCGCCAGGCCCAGCGACAACGCCCACACCGCCACGGTGTAGCCCAGGATCCACCGCGTCACGGTGCGGAGGTCGGTGATCGACGGGAGCATCGGGACATGCGCATTCGAGTAGTCGTCCCGGTAGCGCACGGCCAGGGCCCAGAAATGGGGGGGTGTCCACAAGAAGATGATGCCGAACATCACCAGTGGGGCCACGCCCAGCCGCCCCGTCACCGCACTCCACCCCACCAGCACCGGGACAGCGCCGGCCGCCCCTCCGATGACGATGTTCTGTGAGGAGGACCGCTTGAGCCACATCGTGTACACGCCGATGTAGAAGGCGGTGGCGGAAAGCGCCAGCACGGCAGACAGCGCGTTGACTGTCGACCACAAGAGCACGAAGGCGGCCACTTCGAGTGTCACGGCGAAGACCGTGGCGGCGCGCGGTGTGATGGCGCCGGTGACCAGGGGTCGGTGCTTGGTCCGCTCCATGAGGGCATCGATGTCGCGGTCGTACACCATGTTCAGGGCATTGGCGCCCCCCGCCGCCAGCGCTCCACCGGCGACGGTCAACGCCATCAGACGCGCCGACGGAACGTGGCGAGCGGCCACGAACATGGTCGGGACGGTGGTGATGAGCAGGAGCTCGATGATCCGGGGCTTGGTGAGCACGACGTAGCTCTGGATCCGCGTCCCGACCCCGAAACGAGGTCGGACAACGGGCAATTCTCCGACCCCCAGCCGGTTCGGCATGGCGCCGATGCTACCGGTCGGTGGCTCTTCGTGCCGAGGTTCTCACGAGCCCGATGACCCCCTGCGACGGGCCGATCGGGCTCACCGTGGAGGAGCGGAGATCACCGTTCGGAAAAGGTGTCGGGGGCGTCCCATTCAGCCGGGCGTTGCTTGCGAGCTCGGTAGGCCTCGGGGTCCTCGTGGATCAGGTGCCACCAGCCGGCGACGGCGAGCACGGCGAATGCCGGCCATTCCGCCGAGTAGAACCAGCTGAGCCCATTGCCGCCGAGCGCCCTGGTCACCTGCCACCAACCGGCGGCCAGACACGCCAATGCGATCAGCCAGAACTCGCAATGCAGGAGCACCGCCCTGCGGGAGAACCACCGCTGCCGCACGCCGACAGCGTAGGCCCTGCCGTGTGGAGTCGCCTCGCCACGGTCCTTCTCATCTCCGACAGAGGATCTCGATCATCTCCGACAGAGGATCTCGCCATGGGGGACCACGAACATCCCCTCGTCGCTCGCGCTCCAGCGACGCCAGGTCTTCGCCAGTCGCTCGAGGTCGTCCGGTGAGGCGAGGCCACCGGTCACCGCCTGGCGGGCGAAACCCGAACGGGTGAGGCGCTCGGCCCACAGGCCCCCCCACCAGGACCGCTCGTCGGGGGTGGCGAAGCACCATGACGAGGCAGAGAACGTGATGTCGGCGAATCCGGCCCGACGAGCCCAGTGCAGTACCCGACGTCCCCCGTCCGGCTCGCCCCCGACTGCCCTGGCCACGCGCCGGTACAGGGTCCGCCACTCCTCCATCTCGGGGTCCTGTGGAGACCAGAACATGGCGCCGTAGTCGCCGTCGCGAGCGGCGACGATGCCGCCGGGGCGACAGACCCGCCTCATCTCGAGGAGCGCAGCCACGGGATCCCGAAGGTGCTGGAGGACCTGATGCGCATGCACCACGTCGAAGGTGCCGTCACCGAAGTCGAGGTCGTGGACGTCGCCGACACCGAAGTCGACATTGCCCCGGTGCCACCTCGATGCCTCGGCCCGGGCGTCGGCGAGGACCTCCTTGGCGGGGTCGATCCCGACCACCCTGCCGTCGTCCACGTAGCCCGCCAGGCCGACGGTGATGGTGCCGGGGCCACAGCCCACGTCGAGCACCGAGAAGCCGGAATCGAGCCACGGGATCAGGTACCCGGCGGAGTTCTCGGCGGTCCTCCAGCGATGCGATCGGAGGACGCTGGCGTGATGTCCGTGGAGATAGGGATGGGTCTGGGTGGTGTCGGGAGCCATGGCGCCATCGTCCCCGAGAGCCCTGGAATAAGCAAAGAAGTACTTCTGATCATCCAGATAAGATTTGCTTATGGCAAGGTCGGAGTGGCTGCGGACCTTCGTGGCGATCTACCGCAGCGCTTCGGTCACGGAGGGTGCCGCCTACCGTGGCCTGACCCAGCCTGCGGCCAGCCAGCAGCTGGCGTCGCTCGAACAGGTTCTGGGGGCACCGCTGTTCGTCCGGAGCCCGGCGGGGATGGAGCCCACCGAGCGGGGTCGGGAGCTGTACGTCAGGGTGGCCGAGCCCCTCGACGGCCTCGAGGGAGTGCTGCGCGACCTCGACGCCGGAGCCGTGTCCGCACCCGAGCCACCCGTCCGTTTCGGTTCGAGCCCGGAGTACTTCGCCGCTGAGGTCCTGCCCCGCCTCGCAGGCCTGGATGTGGCCGTGACGGCGACATTCGGAGATGACGTCGAGCTCTTCCGGTACCTCGAACGGGACGAGCTCGATGTGGTGGTCACCGGCTCGACGCCTCCTCGGCGGAGTATCGGTGCCGCCACACTGGGCATGAACCGGTTCGTCCTGGTGGTTGCGCCGAATCTCGCCCCGTCGGTCCCGTTCGACTCCCTCGACCATGTGGCGACATGGTGCACGGGTCGGCCGTGGGTGTCGTACAGCCTCGAGCTCCCCCGCACCCGTCGCTTCTGGCTTCATGCCCTCGGACGGCCCTTCGGGGCGCGCCTGGTGCTCGTCGCTCCCGACCTGCGCGCCGTCCTGCGGGCCGTCGAGCTGGGACTGGGCGTCAGCCTGCTCCCGGAATTCGTGTGCCGTGATGCACTGACCGGGGCGCGCGTGGTCGAGCTGTTCCCGGTCTCACACCTGACGCCGGAGGAGCCGTGGTTCGTGTGTACGCGTCAAGGCGCCACGGCTCGTCGGGCGGTGCAGAGCTTCCTCACGGCTGTGCGTAGTGGCCCCGTTCAGCACGTGGAGGACGGCGCCGAATAGCCCGCTCCAAGCTCGGGATCTTCCACCACGCCGGCATCGCGGGAGCGAAGAATGGCGCCGAGGTGCACGACATACCAGACGCCCCGCCACGAGATGAGTGAGGCGATGCCGAACGAGTGGGTCACGCCGCCTTGCTGATAGACGATCCGGGAGTTGGCCACCTCGAAGTAGCCCGCTCGGTTGTCGCAGACACCCGGAGGTATCCAGTGGCCGGCGTCCGTAGGGACGTCGACTCCGACGAGCACCGCTGACGAAGGGCTGGCACCGAGCACATCGTGTGCCGCGGTGATGTCGAGCGTGTAGTCGTGGACGAGACGATCCTCGTAGTCCGCCTCGGCGTCGTAGACGGTCTTCAGCTGTTCGTACGCCTGCTCGGGAAAGAAGGCCGGTAAGGCGATCGCGGCCGAGTTGGTCACGACCGCCTCCCACAGCGCCGACATCTCGGACTGAAATTGCATCGAATCGCTCGAAGGGAACGCATCGGTCTGGGGCAGCGACCCCGGGTCTGTGGTGGTGGTGGTGATTGTCGAGGCCACCGTGGTCGTGGACACTGCATGAGCGAGCCCTCTGGGGTGGACCGCCCTGTGTGTCAGTGCGCCCTTTGACTGACCGCCGGTGGTGAGCCACACCGAGATTCCCACGGCCACGATGAACACGGCCGCGATGGCGACAGGGGCGGAGGGGGAGTGCCGCCAATGTCGTCGTCCTCGCGTCCGAAATCGCCCGCGTTCGGGGGGTGGAGCTGTCTCTGCCGGTGGGGATGGTCCGTTGCCGGGGGAGCGGTTCATGTCCAGAGCGATCGTAGAGTGCAGCGTCGATTCGTTGCTCAACTCGGCTGAGAGATCGGTCGTGCGATATCGACCGTGACGAAGTCCCGGGTCCACCCCACCAGGTATCGGTCGGCCAGTTGATTCTGACCGGGGACCCTGGCCACCAGTGCACCTCCCGGTGAGGCCGCCACATCGGCCTGTACCCACTCGGGGTTGATGTCGAGTTCCATGGCGACGGTGGCGCCGGCGCTCAGGAGTGCGCTGGCCATGTCGACCGGAAGCGCATGCATGGCGGCCGCGTAGATGAGGTCCCCGGCCGCATCCTGACCCAGCGCGCTGCGCGCCGTCACGGCGATTTCATGCAGAGGGTCGCCCCAGGCGCTGGGCACCGAGATCGTAGGGCTCGGTTGTGCGCCCGAGACGAGCGGTGGGAGGTTCTGGCGAACACTGGCGATCGACTCTCCGCGCCGTGGTGCTGTCGAACCCCACACGCCGATGTGGGCCGAGCCGCCCGTGTCGATGACGAGGCTGGCCAGGCCGGTCAACAATGGAGTGAGGACGTGTCCGTCGATCTCGGTGCCGCCGGCATGGCCCGAGACCTTGAATCCGCCGTTGAAGGCGCCCAGCAGCACGGCTCTCTCGGCCGCCGTGATGGCGGGCTGGGCGTCGGCACCCAGGGCGAGGCCGCCGGTGGGAGGATCCTGGCTGCCGGCGTGCAGGGCGAAGACAACCTGTCCGGCTCGGAAACGGATGAGTGTCACCGATGCGCCTCCGGCGGTCGTGATCGACTGCTCGTCGATGGCGACGCCACTCGCCACCGTGCTCACCGGCGTCCATCCCGGTTGGGCCGGGACGGTCGTGGACGTGACGGCGACGGGCGAGGAAGAAGGGGGCCCTGGTCGCGTCGTCCTCGGTCTCGCCTGAACGGTGGTTGGGACCTCGGAGCATCCCGTCAGCACGATCGTCAGGACAACCGTTGCTGCCGCCCGGATGCCATTGGCACCGAAGCACATGCTGCTGGCCCTATTCAATGTCGGCCGACGGCGACGCTGACCTCGGCGGCGGACACATGTGTGGCCCTGTGGCTACGAAGAAGGCGGGCGCGTTGCCGTTCGGAGGTGCCCCCCCACACGCCGTCAGTGATCCGGTTGGCGAGGGCGTAGCCCAGGCACTGTGGGCTCACCGTGCAGTTGACACAGATACGCTGGGCGGACTGCACTCCGATCCAGTCGCTGGGAAAGAACACGGCAGGATCGATGTTCTTGCATCGACCCTGACCCATCCATTGGGTATCCATGGTTGCCTCCTCTGCCTGGAACGCCCGAGCCTCTGTGCAGGGACTCCGCGACCTGGCGGCCCGATGGCCGCATCTCGCGCCCTGGACCACCGAACCGACCCGGCGAGTCGGACTCTAGGAAGCCTTTGTGACAGCAGCGTGAAGAGTCGTCCTGGACTGGGACCGGCCGCGGGCAGGGGAAACTCGATCGCCGACCATCTGAGCCCGCCGGGGGCATACGACGGCGCCCGAGACGGCGCGACGGTCTGGTGTCGAGTGTGAGCCGCGGAGGCTCTCCGTTAGGACGCCTTGCTATTTTCGACCACACGCCCAAGAACCGACGACCCGAGGTGGGCACTGCTATGGACGCCGACCGACAGAATTCGATTGATCCGGCGATCATCCGACGGAGCGAGCGGTCGCGCCACCCCCACGTCTTGGCCGTCCTCGACGCCGCAGCCTGATGTGGCCGAGAGGGCGCCGTGACCGTGTCGTCTCATCACCTGGGGCCGGGCGCTTCCCGCAGCACGCTCGTCGTGGGACGAGCGGCTCGCCACAACGCCGATCCGGTCGGCTTCGACCCAGGACTCTGGTGCCAATCGGGCTCCTGATCGTGATCGCGGTAGCAATCGTGTCCAACTCCCTTGTCGGATCCACTGTGCTTCCGATCCGTGTGCCGCACGCTCCCTCTCCCGCCGCACCCACGGCGCATCCCACGACAACGACGCAAGTCGCCCCCCCGGTCTGGCGCGTCGGGTGGGGGTCCGCCATGGCGTGGGGCAACGGAGAGGCGTCGAACGTGACAGTTCGCGACCTCGTCACCGTCGGTATTGGCGGTGATGCCATCCGTGCTCGGATCTCGAACGTCTTCGGTAATGAGCCCCTATCGGTCGGGGCGGCGAGTGTGGGACTGGCCGCTACAGGGGCTGCCGTGGTGCCGGGGACGCTCCACACGCTGACCTTTGGTGGAGTCGAAAGGACCGTGGTGCCGGTGGGGCAGGTCACCTACAGCGATGCGGTGAGCATGCCCGTGAGCGATTTGCAGAAGCTGGCTATCAGTGTCTACACGAGTGGTCGCGAGCTGGTCACGGTCCATCCGTGTTGTACGAAGATCGATTCATACTTCACCCCCAATGGGGGTGGAGACCTGACAGAATCCGTCAGCGGCGTCGGGCTCAGTGAGCCGAGCCCGTGGGAGCGCTGGGTCGATGCCGTCGACGTCCTGCAGACCTCGGGTCAAGGAAGCATCGTCGTAGTGGGTGACTCCATCACCGATGGATATCACGCAGCGCTGCGTTGGACCGATGTGCTTCAAAGCCGGATCGACATGCTCCCGCCCGGGGAGCAGCGGGCGGTGGTGAACGAAGGGATCACGGCCAATGCCCTCACGTCAGTGGTGAATACCGACGACCTGACCGGTGGTGGACCTTCAGGGGTGTCGAGGCTGGCGCGCGATGCCCTCACCCAGTCCGGCGTGTCCGAGGTGATCTTGTTCCTCGGCACCAATGATCTGTGGTTCGGGGCCACCGCCGAACAGGTCATCGCCGGCTACGAGCAGGCCATCGCCGCCGCGCACGGAGATGGCATCCGGATCGTTGCCGTCACGTTGTTGCCCCGTAGCTCGAGCCGAGTCGAGCGATGGACTCCCCTCCAGCAGAGCTATCTCGAGCGCGTTGACCAGTGGATTCTCACGTCCCGTGCTTTTGACGCCGTGTTGGACCTTGGCGCCACCGTGGCCGACGTGTACGACGGTGCCTGTGCACCGGCAGTGATGTTTCCTCCCTATGACTCGGGCGACCATCTCCACCCCGACGCGCAAGGACAGACCGCTCTGGGTGACGCCGTGGATGCGACCGCGCTCGACCTGCCTCCGTTGCCCTTGGTTCCTCCACTCGTAGCGGTGACACCGACACCGGGTTGCGAAGGAGTCGCTGGCATTCCTGCCCCATCACAACCGAGAAGCGGCTGAGTGGGCGAAAAGGCGCGCCGGGAACTTCTTCAGCTTGGCGCTCCCGGACATGCACCACCCGCCTGAGGTGCCGCCGCGGTAGCGGTGAGGCTCGATCGCCCCCCGACGTTCCCGTCAGTCGTGAGGGCTGTGAGTGCGCTTGTCCGGCCGGCGAGTTCGGTGTCGAAGAAATCGGTGGTGACGCTGGCGACGGTCTGCTGGTCCGGGCCTGCGTCGGTGTAGGGCGTCTTGTGGGGCGCGCCGAGGAGATCGAGGTAGTACTTGGGAGAGCCAGCCGCGTCATAGATCTGGGCACTGCAGGCGGGGAGGTTGATCGTATCCGCGTTTCCCTGGGCGACGAGCAGTGGCACCCCGCTCGAGAACGTATATCGTCCGCCGATACTCGCCAGCTCCGCTCCCGACAAGATGGCGGCTGCTTTTACGCGAGGATCCTGGCAGCAGGTGTTGGTGGCCACCGCCAAGCTGACATCGGCTCCGTCTGAGTGCCCGACGACACCGATCTCGTTGGCGTCGATCAGGCCAGAGAGTATGGATCCGGATCCTTGGGCCGTTTCGAGGAGTGTGGTGATCACGAAACGCAGGTCGGCGGGGTGATTCGTGATGTCGTTCTCGTCGAGAGCGCCTGGGCCGGCAGGGTCCGTGTGCGGATACGTGGGGGCGGCCACCACGAACCCCGCTGAAGCCCAGTCCGAGAGCAAGGTGGAGTACGCCTCGACCGAGAGGTTGTAGCCCTGGGAGAAGACGAGCAGAGGGTACGGGGCGTGGGTTCTGTCGGGCAGCGCGTCGGTCCCTCCGCCGGGAGCGACACCTCGGCCTGGGTAGAAGACAGTGGTGGGCAGCGATCGCGGCGCGATGGCAGCAGCGGCCCCCGGCTCCGTGATGGGAAGACTCGTCGTGCCGACGGCATAGGATCCATCGGAGGTCGGCGGCGCCACCGGTTGGGTGACAGCGACGGTGGAAGACGTCGCTCTTGGTTGGGTGGCCGTGGCCGCCGGGGTTGGTGCGTGCTTCGATTGACGACTCGTGAAGGCGTTGACCACAAGCACTGTCGCAGCCAGGAGCGAGATTCCCGTGGCGCTGACAAGTGCAACCGTGGATGCGCCTCTTCCAAGCCGCGCGCGACGATGCCGGCCTGGGGGCACGGGGCCCAGCCTATATGTCTGCAGCGCAGCGGCGGCGCGTGGTATCAAGCGGACGGAAGAGGTGTAATGACCACTGTGGAGATTCGTACCCTTCGAAGTGAGGACACCCCGGCCAGTGCGGCTCTGCACCTCGACGTGCTCGACATGGAGTTTCTGGCACGCTGCGGCCCACGATTCCTGCGTTGTTACCACCGGGCGTGGATTGACAGCCCCGAGAGCCTGGCACTCGCAGCGGTCGATGAGCGCGGGCGTGTGGTGGGCGTGTTGCTCGGTGCTCTCGACCCCGCAGCACATGTTCGGACCATGGTGCGCCGGCACGGGATCGCCCTCATGCTCTGGCTCGTGGCACGCGCCGTGACTGTCCCCAGGTTCGCTTGCGAACTGTTCGCCACTCGCCTCTCCCGGTATGCGCGTGGGATCGTGCGAGTCGTTTCCTCGGAGCTTTCTTCCGCCCTCCGGAGGCCGCGGTTGGCCGTGCGCGGCCTGCCCCCCGCCGAACCATTGTGTCCCATCGGCGATGGTGAGGCTGCCCCACCATCAGGGCACCGAATTGGGGTGTCAACCAGCGGGGAGATCACCCATCTCATGGTCAAGCCGGACATGCGGGGTGGCGGGGTGGGGAAGGAATTGCTTGCAGAAGCCTGTCGAGTCGGGCAGCGGAGCGGCCTTGACGACTTCGTGCTCGTGACCCCCCCCGACCTTGCCGCTCGTGCCTTTTACGAGCACCTGGGCTGGCATTTCGCCGGCGAACTCAACAGTCGAAGCGGCGAGCCCTTTGTCCGCTACCGGTTCCCGCTGACCCCTTAGGGGGGGCGAGAACCGCCCGTCATGCTGTCGTCATGTCGGGTGGTGCACGATCACCGTACTTATGTGCACCCCGCCGCGATCGCTGTCTCTCGCTCGAGCGCGAGGCCCCGAGGGCTGGTCCGGGCATCGGCCATGACGACGGGCGTTGCCAGGTCCTCCGATGCCCACTCGTCGTTCCCCATGACGGCGATCCCGCCGGTACCACTGATCTCAGCCAATCCGGAGACGCCGAAGATGCCAGCAAGTGATGGTCCAGGCACTCTGGGTATACGACTCCAGAGGTGGGTTTGGACCAAGCGTGCCTCTGCCTGGGACCATGACGGTGCACCGGGCCTCGAGCGCGTGGTTGACGCGGTGATCGAGGCGGCCGAGGTCCGACCCGGCTGTGTGGCCGTCGACCTC
>Ga0208849_1002030_pt1 | contig 11989 bp, 10 predicted proteins | sample NGESurdeep072012_10_FD_184470 | JGI IMG/M metagenome (GOLD analysis project Ga0208849, IMG submission 184470) | Arctic peat soil microbial communities from Barrow, Alaska - NGEE Surface sample 53-3 deep-072012 (SPAdes) | ecosystem: Environmental > Terrestrial > Soil > Wetlands > Peat ...
AGCGACATGCTCGCGCACGAAATGCAGATGCACTTCACCGAGGGCGAGACGCGGAATTATTCCGAAAGCGCGACGGACTACGAACTGATCTTCCGCAGTGGCGACGAAGTCACGGCCATCCCGGCAAAGCTGTTGCAGCCCGGCAGCGAGTTGGCCACCCAAAAGACCGGGCTGCCGTTCGCCGTCCGCGTGAAAAGTTTCTGGAAAAATTCCGACGTGGTTTTCCGCGCGCCGATGATGAAAAACAATCCGCCGGTCGCCGGCAACGGCGTGGCGTTGAACTTTGATTTCCGCCCGCTGCCCGACGTGAAGACGACGGATGAAAAAAATGTTCCCACGGCGATCATTGATTTGACCGGGCCGAACGGTCCGCTTGGCGACTGGGTCGCGTCCGACTGGTCGGGCGAGGAGTCCATGGCAGGCGCGGTGCAGCAAAGTTATGCGCAACAGATCGGCCCGCAGATGGCGCAGCAGATCGCCGGCGAACTGGTCGCCCCGCAGTCCGTCGAAATCAACGGCAGGAAATTTACGTTCGTAATGCGCCCGACGCAGATTCCACATCCGTTTTCGCTGACGCTGCTCAAGGCGACGCACACGGTTTATCAGGGCACAGTGTCAAGCGCCGTTCCGGAAGGCATCCCAAAAGATTTCCGCAGCCTTGTGCGTCTGCAAAATCCAAAAACCGGTGAAAATCGAGAAGTGGAAATTTCCATGAACCATCCGCTGCGTTACGACGGGCTGACGTTTTATCAATACCAGATGGACGCGGGACAGTTGACGCAGCAAGCCGGGCGCTTGCCCAGTTCCGTGCTGTCCGTCGTGCGCAATCCAAGCTGGTTGACGCCCTACGTCGGATGCGCGATGGTGGCGGCGGGACTGCTCATCCAGTTCCTGAAACATCTGGTCGGATTTGTTTCCAAGCAAAAGAAAAAATGAAAAAATTTTTCCAAAAATGGTTTCCACCATTTCTAATGCTGACAGCGGCTCTAATTTTTTTCTGGACGCTACAGCCGCCGAAGGACAAGGACTTCGCGTTCTCCGAATTCGGGCAGTTGCCCGTCGTTTTCGACGGCCGGCTGAAGCCGATGGATTCGCTCGCGCGAAATTCACTTTTGTCCCTCCGCGACAAGCAGACGATGAACACCGAGCCGTGGAAGGAATGGTATCAGCATCCCAAAATCATTTCCGCATCCGAGTGGCTGGCGAACGTGATGATGAACCCCGCCGTGGCCGACGACTGGCCGGTCTTTCGCGTGGACAATCCCGATTTGATCTCGCTGCTCAAGCTGCCGGAGCGCGATGTGGCCCGGCGCAGCGACGGCAAACAGTATTCCTGGAACCAGATCGCGCCGGCGCTGGACCTGTTCAAAGGCGAAAACGAGCGCATTGAAACCAACACCCAGCCGCAGGACCGCACCGCCTACGAAGACGCCGTTGTCAAGATGCAGCAGCGCCTTTTTCTTTATGCGCAGTTGAAAAACACCGTGCAGCCCGCCGACGCGCAGGATTGGCCGTCGGAACTCGCCGCGTATGAAAAATTCATTCCCGACGGCGTCGCGGCGGTGAAGGCGCAGCAGGCCGGGCAAAAATACGACCAGCAGGCGTTCAGCCAGTTCGCCGACTTCGTCCAGGCGTTTCAATACATGAGCAATCTTCAACCGCCGCTGATCTTGCCGCCGGCCGGTTCGATTGAATGGCGGCGCATGGGAGACGCGCTGCTTGATTTGCCGCGCGGCACGACCCCGGATGCCGCGATGCACGACTACGCAAAAATGGCCGGCGCGCTCGCGGCGGACCAGCCGGACGCATTCAATGCCGCGCTGCACGATTATCGTTCGCTGCTCGTGCCGACGCAGGCGAAGGCGCTCGCCAAGACGCGTGCGGAAGTTTTCTTCAACCAGATGGAGCCGTTTTACAAAGCCATGGTGATTTACGTCCTGGCCGGGCTGCTCGCGATTTTTTCGTGGTTCAACTTGTCGGAAATCCTGCGCCGCTCGGCGGTCTGGCTGACCGGCCTGGCATTTGTCATTCACACGACCGGTTTGATTTACCGGATGGTGCTGGAAGGCCGTCCGCCGGTGACGAATTTGTATTCCTCGGCCATCTTCATCGGCTGGGGCGCGGTCGTGCTGGGGCTGGTGCTGGAAAAATTTCACAAGAACGGCATCGGCGTGGTCGTGGCGGACGGCATCGGCTTCATCACGCTCATCATCGCGCATCACCTCGCGCTGGAAGGCGACACGATGGAAATGATGCGCGCGGTGCTGGACACGAATTTCTGGCTCGCCACGCATGTCGTCGCCGTGACGACCGGCTACGCGAGCACGTTTGTCGCCGGATTCCTCGCGCTGATTTACATCGTGCGCGGCGTGTTCACGAAAACTTTGGACGAGGCGACGGGCAAATCGCTCGCGCGGATGATTTACGGCATTGTCTGTTTTGCGACGCTTTTCAGTTTTGTCGGCACGGTTCTCGGCGGCATCTGGGCCGACCAGTCGTGGGGAAGATTTTGGGGCTGGGACCCGAAGGAAAACGGCGCGCTCATCATCGTGCTGTGGAACGCGCTCATCCTGCATTTGCGCTGGGGCGGCATCATCCGCGAGCGCGGCCTCGTCAACTGCGCCGTCTTCGGCAACATCGTCACAAGCTGGTCGTGGTTTGGCGTGAACATGCTGGGCATCGGGCTGCACAGTTACGGGTTCACGCAGGCGGCGTTCTTCTGGCTGATGCTGTTTGTGGCGAGCCAGCTTGGTTTCATCGCGCTCGGTTTGCTGCCGGGGAAAATGTGGAAAAGTTTCAGCGTGCGGCCCGCTTGAATTATTTCTGCCGACGGAAAATTGGTTTGGGACTTGGTGTCTTTCCATTTATCGGGCGGCTTCATTTCGCCCTGACCGAGATGTTTTCCAGCGGAACATTGGTGCCGTTCATGACGAAATTCCCGATCAGCACTGAAACATTGTTGGAATTTTTGTCTTTGAAGGTGAAAACCTTCCCGGTTGGGCCGGGCGCGGCACCCGCGCCAGAGCCGGCGGTGCGGTTGGCCCGCTCATGGAAGAACAGAAAGCCGATTCCCACAACCACCAGAACGAGCAAAATGGCAATCAACGTTTTTAAGTTTGCGACCGGAAACAATCGTCATCGCCTTGCTTGCAACGAGTGGTGCGACAGGCCGCCCCGGAAAATCCAGAGCGCCAGCAAAAATCCGCCAATCACGCCGCACAAAAGCAGCGGAACAGCGACGATGAACGCAACATCGCTCGCGCTGGCGTGCAAGTGCTGGAGCGACTGAACAAGCTTGGTGAATGTTTTTTGATCCATTCGTATAATGCCGCTTGACGGTCAATGTGCGGCGCGGCGCAGCCGAACGTGATTTTTCATGGCTTCGACATTGCTCCTGCCGCCGCCGGTTGTCCATCAAAAAAGCTGTCCCGGCCTGCTTCCGGGGGTGCATCTGGACATGGTTCTTATTTCTGGGCCAGTAGCGCAGATTACAAATCTGCGCTACTCTGTTGGGCGGCGGTTTCACGGAATGGCAAAACGGTTGGTGGCGAGGCCGGTTTGCTGGAGCAAATCGCGTAGTCTTGAAGAATCGGTTGCTTCAACACTGGCATCAGCGAAGCCGATGTTGCCCGCACCAGCATGGCGTGTTGCCGACCAAGTAACGGGATCGTTCGTCCAAAATGACCGCAGGCCGGATTTCACCGGCACACCAGCCAGTTCAAAATTGGCGTCGCCGGAGAGAATCCTTTGCGGATTCAAATCGTTGGTCGCGTCCAAGCCGACGAAGTAGCTGATGTTGGAATTTGCCAGCGCATCAAAATTGATCGCCGAACTGCGTGTCTTATCTTCCGGGCAAACCAAAATCTTGGGGGTGCTCAATTCATTCGACATCACCATAAAGGTTTGCACCACGTCACCAGTGGCGACCATTTCCATCGAACCGCCAGTGGTCACGGAAATCCCCATAGGGTTAATGTCGCCGTTGTCGCCTTCCCAAATCCGATAAGCGAGGCCGATTTGTTTGAGGTTATTAACGCAACCGAGTTTGCTCACTCGGCGATGGGAATTTTCCAACATTGGCAGCACGAACATGAGCAGAATCATCACGATGGCGATGCAAACGCCCACCTCAAACAGCGTCATCGCTGTGTTGCGTTTTTTTGAGAGGCGCGGTTTCATGGCCGCAGCGGGGAATCATTGATGGCCGCTGTTGACCTGCATGAGCGCGTAGATGATGAGGCCGATGATGATGACGCCAACAATGACGCCGCCGACGATGAAGTAGGTGTTGACCTTGTTTCGTTTCTTGGAAAAGGCGGTGTTGGTGTCAAAACCCGGCGGACGCGTGCCGCCTTGTTCGAGTTCGCTCAAGCTCACGCCGCGCGACATGACCATCGTGCTGCCTTCGGCCTGTTTTTTGGGCGCCGCGGGCGTGGACGCGGACACCGGGGCCGGGGCGGAAGAACCGGTGACCGGCTTGCCGTCGTCAATTTTCAGTTCCACCTGGCCAAAACGCAGCGTCTGGCCGGGCTTGAGGACGGTCTCGGTGATTTTTTCGTTGTTGATGAACGTGCCGTTGGTCGAGTTGAGGTCCTTGACGACGACCTCGTCGCCGCGCACAAGAATCTCGGCGTGATGGCTGGAAACGGAGCCGTCGGCGATTTGAAAAGCATTATCCTCCAAGCGGCCAACAGTCGTGCGTTCGACGTTCAAGTCGAACAAGCGGCCGGTCATGCCCTGGTTCAGGATAACAAGTTTGGCCATAGGTTACGGTGAAACGATTATGGTCGCAGGCGGATTCAAGTCAAACGGAATTCGGGCGCCTCGGACATTATTTTTGTTCGATGAGCGCGCGGAATTCGGCGAACAGCGGCGTGGAATCATGCGGGCCGGGCGAGGCTTCGGGATGATATTGCACGCAAAAAACCGGCTTCCGCTTGTGCCGAAAACCTTCAACCGTCTGGTCGTTCAAATTGATGCGATGCACCGCCACGTCGGACGGCAATGATTTTGCGTCCACGGCGAAACCGTGGTTTTGCGACGTGATTTCGACCCTGCCGGATTCCAAATCCTTCACCGGCTGGTTGCCGCCGCGATGGCCGAATTTCAGTTTGAAAGTTTTTCCGCCGAGCGCCTGGCCGAGAATCTGGTGGCCAAGGCAGATGCCGAAAATCGGAATGCCGGAATCAAGGAGCGTTTTCACTTCGCGGACGATGTAGTTCAGCGCGGCGGGATCGCCGGGGCCGTTCGAGAGAAAAATGCCGGCGGGCTTGTGCCGGAGCGCGTCGGCGGCGGACGCCGTCGCAGGCAAAACTTGCGTCGCAAAACCATGCTGCCGCAGCCGGCGAAGAATGTTGTATTTCATCCCGTAATCGAACGCGACAATCGGGATGTCCGCCGGCGGCAGCGGCTTGCAAACGTTCCGCGCATTGGCAACCTTCGTTCCGCGAACCAAATCGAACGCCGCGCTCTGCCCGTCCTGTTCATCCCAGCGAAATTCCTGTTTGTGTGTCACCTCCTTGACGTAATCCACGCCGACGAAAACAAACTCCTGCGCGCGCTTCACGGCCTCGGCCTCGGAAATTTCCTCGGTGGAGATGAAGCCGTTCAACGCGCCGCGCACGCGCAGTTTTTTCGTCAACGCGCGCGTGTCAATTCCTTGAATGCCGGGGATGCCGTTGTCTTCCAGATATTTTTCCAGCGAAGAATCCGCGCGCCAGTTGCTGACCACCGGCGACAGTTCGCGGATGACGAAGCCGGCCGTGTGCGGACGCCACGATTCCACGTCCTGCGAATTCACGCCGTAATTCCCGATGAGCGGATAGGTCATCGTGACGATCTGGCCTTTGTAGGACGGGTCGGTGAGGATTTCCTGATAGCCGGTCATGGAAGTGTTGAAACAAACCTCGCCGCACGCGGACGCACGCGCGCCAAAACCCGTGCCGTGAAAAACCGAACCGTCTGCGAGGGCTAAAATGGCTTTCATCAAGTCAGCCGAGCATAATTTTTTACCGGCACCGGTTCAAGCGCGAACCGTTTGCCTTTTTGAGCGAACCACAAACAAAACCGTAAATGCCGCCGGATAATTCGTCAGCGCAGTCATTTTCAATTTGCCGGCCACGTCCATCCGAGCGCGGTTTTTGGGTTTCATTTTAGCCGGATTGCTTGCGTTTTTTCGCTTTTGCCCCCGCGCCGCGTCGTGTTCAATCAGTGGCCTATGAACTTGACACATCCTCTGACGACCACGGCGTTTGAACTGCCCGGCTACCGCGTGGTCAAATCGTTCGGCGTGGTGCGCGGCATCATGGTCCGTTCGCGTTCGGTCATCGGCAATTTTGGCGCGAGCATCCAGAGCATTTTTGGCGGGAACATTTCGCTCTACACGAGCCTGTGCGAGCGCGCCCGCGAGGACACCTACAATCTGATGCTCACGCACGCGGGCCAGCTCGGCGCGAACGCCGTGATCGGGGTGCGCTACGACGCGACGGAAATCGCGCCCGGCATCACCGAGGTGTTGTGCTATGGCACGGCGGTTTTTGTCGAGGCAGCGTGAGGAAACCCATTTCCAACGAGAATGTTTCCGTGGCGTGACGCATGAAGGCGTTGAGAGAAGATTCATTTCTGGCGCGGCTGCTGGGCCGGCTGGCGGCGGCCATCTGCCGTCATCCGCGCTGGTTCATCTGGCCGCAGCTCATTCTGGTCTGTGCGAGCATCGCCGTCACCGTGTCGCTTTTGCAGTTTGACACGGACCGCGACGATCTGGTCGGCGCGAACCGGAAGTATCACCAGAATTTTCTCCAGTTCAAAAAGGAGTTTCCGCAGCAGGACGACCTCGTGGTGGTGGTGGAAAGTGACAGCCCGGAAAAAAACCGGCAGTTCGTCGAACGGCTCGGGGCGCGGCTGGAGGCGGAGACAAATCTTTTTCAGGACGTTTTTTACAAGGGCGATCTGCCGATGATGGGCAACAAGGCGCTGATGTTCGTGCCGGAAGATGATCTCGCCAGCCTGCGCGACACGTTGCACGACGATATGCCGTTCATCCAGAAATTTACCCTGACGACGAACTTGATTTCGTTTTTCGAACTGGTCAACACGGAATTTCGGACGGCCCGACAGGAGACCAACGAGCAAAATGACGCGCTGGTCAAATCGTTGCCGGCGCTGGAGCGGATTCTGCGCCAGGGCCAGGAAAGCCTGGAACGTTCCGGGACGCCGCCATCGCCAGGCGTGACCGCGCTGTTCAACGCGGGTGACAAGGCGGCTGAAGAAAGCTACATCACCTTCAATCACGGGAAGATTTTTCTCGTCACCACGCACGCGCCGACCAATGACTTGAACGGTGACGCCATTCACCGCCTCCGCCGGTTGATCGGTGAAACGAAACAGGAGGTTCCCGGCGTGAACGCCGGGCTGACGGGTGAAACGGTGCTGGAACTCGACGAAATGGCGCAGTCGCAAAAGGACACGATGAAGGCCAGCATTGTGTCGCTGATTTTGTGCGCGCTGATTTTCATCTACGGCTACAATGAGACGGGCCGACCGATCAAGGCGACGGTCTGCCTGCTGGCCGGACTGGCCTACACGTTTGCGTTTGCCACGCTGACAATCGGACATCTGAACATTTTGACGATCACGTTTCTGCCGATGTTGATCGGGCTGGCGATTGATTTCGGCGTGCATCTCATCACGCGCTACGAGGAGGAACTGCGCCACGGCAAGACGGCGCAGGCGGCGCTGACCAAGGCGATGATGTTCACCGGGCAGGGAATTTTCATGGGCGCGCTGACGACGGCGGGCGCCTTCGCCGCGATGGCGTTCACGGATTTCAAGGGCATCAAGGAAATGGGCATCATCTGCGGCGGCGGCCTGATGGTCTGCCTGGTGCCGATGATGACGGCGCTGCCGGCGCTGCTGCTGCGTGGCCGGCAAAATGTCCTCGACCACCAAATTCACGAGGACGAGCGCCGGGCGCGCATCGAAAACGTGTGGCTGCAACGTCCGGTTTTGGTGACGGCCATCATCGCCGTGACCTGCGTGACGGCGGCGACGCAATTGCACAGGGTGAAATTTGACTACAACCTGCTGGATATGCAGAGCGCCGGCCTGCCATCAGTCGTCTATGAAACGAAGCTGATTGATTCAGCGGACAAATCGCTTTTGTTCGCCGCTGTCGTGGCGGATTCGTCCGGCGAGGCGGTGCAACTGGAAAAAAAGATCCGCACGCTGACGAACGTGGTGGCGGACGTGGATTCCATCGCCGGTTTTCTGTCCCAAAATCAAAATGCGAAGCTGCGGGTGATTTCGGAAATCAAACAGGAGGTCGCGCCGCTGCAATTCAGCGCGCCGGACATGAAACCGGTGGATGTTTATGCCTTGAGCCGCACGCTGTATTCGTTCAGCGGTTATTGCGGCCTGGCGCGGGCGCACATCGGCAGCAGCGATCCGGCGCTGGCGCAGGAATTTTTGTCGCTGCAAAACACAGTCCAGGATTTTCGCCGGGCCATGTTGTCGGATGATGAAGACGTGCTGGCGGAACACGCGGACAAGCTCGCGCAGTTCCAGCAGGCGTTGTTTGATGATTTGCGCCAGACGTTCGAGGCGTTGCAGCAGCAGCAGGACGACCGCGCGCCGTTGCGGATTGCCGACCTGCCGCCGGCGTTGCGCGACCGTTTTGTCGGAGTGCATGGGAAATTTCTATTGCAGGTTTATCCCAAGAAGGACGTGTGGCAGCGCGCCAACCAGGAAGAATTTGTTGCGGCACTCCGCAAAGCACTCGACCCGGAAAACATAAATCATCCGATCATCACCGGGACGCCCGTGCAGTTGCTGGAATACACGTCATTGCTCGTGCAGAGTTACATCACGGCGGCGTGGTATTCACTGATCGCCATCGCCATCATGGTGCTGATCCATTTCCGCAGTTTTATTGCGGTCGTTTTAGCGTTGATTCCGGTTGGCATCGGAACGCTTTGGCTGGCCGGCCTCATGGGCTGGCTGGGCGAGCCGTTCAATCCGGCGAACATCATGACGTTGCCGCTGGTCATCGGCATCGGCGTGACGAACGGCATCCACATTCTGAACCGCTATGCCGAGGAACACACGCCCAGTATTCTGGCGCGCAGCACTGGTAAAGCGGTGCTCGTGTCGGGATTGACGGCCATCGCGGGATTCGGCAGCTTGATTCTCGCGCAACATCGCGGCATCCACAGCCTCGGCGTCATCATGTCCGTCGGCATCGCAACCTGCATGATTGCCGCCTTGACGTTTCTGCCCGCGCTGCTGAACTTGCTGGGCGGATGGCATCTGCTTGGGAAAAAACCCGGTGCCGACGACCAATCGCCAGCACCGAGTTTGGAGGAACCGAGGTAAAAACCTCAACTGTAGAATAAAATACAAGAAAGTAATATAAAGTCAATATCAATGTTAAAAATAAACAAAAAAGCTAAAAATAGACAACGCGCAGCGGCCAGTAACGATAACGCGCCATGACGTATTTTAGTTTCAAAACAGTTTTCAACCGGTTTTGCGCCGCTGTTTTGTTTTTTTCCACGGCAGGGTTGGCTCGCAGTGAAGACACCGTTTCGGCCGGTTTTCTTTTTGATCAGTTCAAACTGACATTTGAAAACGGCCAGCGGACGGAGGCTGCCGGCCCGTTTTTTTATTCCGAACAAAAAGAATCCGAGCAGACACTGGCCGTTCCACCGCTGTTTTCCAACTACAAAAACTCCGCCATTGATTCTGGTGAATTTGATTTTCTTTATCCGCTGCTTACTTGCGAACATTACGGCGACGAATGGCGCTGGCAGCTGGGCCAACTGTTGAGCTTCGCCGGCGGACGGCAGCCGGATGATTTCCAAACGCACAAGTTCACAATTTTCCCGTTCTATTTTCAGCAACGCTCGCTGGACACAAATCTGAACTACACCGCCGTCGTGCCGTTTTATGGCCATTTGCAGAACCGGCTGTTTCGCGACGAAATTTACTTCGTCATGTTTCCCGTTTTCGGTGAATCAAAGAAAAAGGACATCGTCACGGACAACTACTTTTATCCGATCTTCCACATCCGGCACGGCGACGGCCTGCACGGCTGGCAGGTCTGGCCGGTGGTCGGAAAGGAATACAAGGACGTGACCACGCAAACCAACGGCTTTGGCGACGTCGCCACCATTGGCGGACACGACCAGTCCTTTTTCCTCTGGCCGTTCTGGCTTTCGCAAAACAACGGCATCGGCACGGACAACCCGGAAAAAGTCCGCGTCTCGATTCCGCTCTTTGCCGGAATGCGGTCGCCCCAGCGCGACGCCACCTCGGTGCTCTGGCCGCTGTTCACCTGGATTGACGAGCGCGGGAAAAAATACCGCGAGTGGCAGGGGCCGTGGCCGTTTGTGATTTTCACGCGTGGCGAGGGCAAGACCACCTCGCGCGTCTGGCCGCTGTTCAGCCAGTCCCACAACCAGACGCAGGAGAGCGACTCGTATCTCTGGCCGCTCTACCGCTACCAACGGCTGCATTCCGACCCGCTGGACCTGCGGCGGACGAGCATTTGTTTCTACCTTTATTCGGATGTTCTCGAAAAAAACACGCAGACCGGTGCGCAAAAACGCCGCACCGCCATGTGGCCGTTCTTCTTCTGGCAACGCGATTTCGACGGCCTTGAAAGGCTGCAAATCCTGGCGCCCGTCGAGCCGGCGCTGCCCAACAACCGTGGCATTGTGCGCAACTGGTCGCCGCTCTGGTCGCTCTGGCGCGCGGAAAAAAATCCTAGGGCTGGTGCGGCGAGCGAGTCATTGCTCTGGAATTTATACCGGCGCGAGGCCTCCCCGGCGCACAAAAAAATCTCGCTCCTGTTCGGCCTTTTCCAGTATCAAAGGGACGGAGAAGACAGCCGGACGCGGCTGTTTTACATCACGGTTTCACATCCGCGCACAAAATGATTTATGTTTGAGAGCATCGGCGAAGTTGTTCTGCTTTTCTGGCGCACGCTGCTGGCCCTGCCACAGGCGTGGCGGCAGCGGCAGAAGGTGTTTGAGCAGTTTTTTGAAATTGGCAACGCCAGTCTGCTCATGGTCTGCATCCTGTCATTTTTCATCGGTGCCGTGCTCGCGCTGCAAACCGGCCCGCTGCTGGTGCAACACGGCATGGCCAGCGTCGTCGGCGGCGTCGTCGGCGAGGCCGTGGCCAAGGAGATGGCCCCGGTGATCATGGCGATTTTGATCGCCGGACGGATTGGCTCGGCGATGGCGGCGGAAATCGGCTCGATGCGCGTCTATCAGGAAATTGACGCGCTGCGCACGATGAACATCAACCCGATTCACTATCTGGTTCTGCCGCGGATGCTCGCCATTGCGATCGCGCTGCCGATGCTTGTGGTTTCCTCGATTCTGACCGGCTGGTTCGGCGGCGCGGTGGTGGCGGATGTGAACTCGCACATGGGAATTCCATTTGCCGCCTTCTTTTCCGACTTGAAAAACATCGTGGTTCTCAAGGACGTCGGCAACGGCGTTTTCAAGAGTTTCTGTTTTGCGCTCATCATCGGCGCGGTGTCCTGTCATCAGGGTTTGACCACCATCGGCGGCCCGCGCGGCATCGGCCGCAGCGTGACGAAGGCGGTGGTCAACTCGATTGTGGTTATACTCATCCTTGACTATTTTCTCACGCGGTTTTTGCTGTTGGTTCAAAAATGAGCGAAACCGCCAGCCAGATTCAGAACGTAAGTGTGGAAGCGCGCGGCATCCGGCGCACCTTTCACGGCGCGCCGGTGCTTGATGGGGTTGATTTCAAGGTCGAGCCGGGCGAGATCTTCGTCATCATGGGCCCGAGCGGCAGCGGCAAAACGGTCCTGCTTAAACATCTTATCGGCTTGGAACAGGCGGATTCGGGGGAAATTCTCATCCAAGGCGAACCGGTCAACGCGCCTGGCATGCGCGACAAGTACCGGATGGCGATGGTGTTTCAGTCGTCGGCGTTGTTGACCTCGCTCACGGTGGGG
>Ga0208849_1002031_pt1 | contig 11988 bp, 5 predicted proteins | sample NGESurdeep072012_10_FD_184470 | JGI IMG/M metagenome (GOLD analysis project Ga0208849, IMG submission 184470) | Arctic peat soil microbial communities from Barrow, Alaska - NGEE Surface sample 53-3 deep-072012 (SPAdes) | ecosystem: Environmental > Terrestrial > Soil > Wetlands > Peat ...
GACAGGGATTGGCCCCGCTCGTGGACGACGGTGTCGACGCCCTGGGGCATGCGCTCGACCAGCTCGCCGAGCCCCACGGCCCGCACCGCCTCGGCCACCTCGGCGTCGGATGCCGACGGTCGGGCGAAGGCCAGGTTGTCGCGGATGGTGCCGGCGAAGAGGAACGGCTCCTGGGGCACGACGCCGAGCTGGCGACGAAGCGAGTCCAGCGTCACGCCTTCGATGTCGTGGCCGTCGATGCACACATGCCCGGCGGTGGGGTCGTAGAAGCGGGTGATCAACTTGGCCAGGGTGGACTTGCCCGCCCCGGTGGGGCCGACGAAGGCCACCGTCTCGCCCGGCGCGATGCGCAGGTTGACGTCGCGGAGCACGGGCACGTCGGGGTCGTAGCCGAAGGTCACGTTGTCGAAGACGATCTCGCCCTCGATGAGGGGGAGCTCGACCGCGTCGGGGGCCTCGGTGACCGTTGGCTCGGTCGACAGCAGGGTGCGCAGCTTGATGACCGAGGCCTGGCCTTGCTGGTAGCTGTTGTACTGCTGCACGAGAAGCTGGATGGGGGCGAAGAAGCGGTTCAGGTACAAGAAGAAAGCCACCAGGGCGCCGATGCTGAGCGACTTGTGCACGACCATCTCCCCGCCGATGCCGAGGAGCGCCGCCTGGCCCAGCCATCCCACGAGCTGGGTTCCGGGGCCGTAGATGGCATTGATGTGCGCGGTGTAGATGTTGGCGTCGCGGTATTCACCCACGACGTTTCTGTGATGCACGATGTTGAACCGCTGGCGGTTGTGGGCGGTGACCACCCGCACGCCGTGCAGGCTCTCGGAGAGATCGGCCATGACGTTGGCGATGCCGTCGCGCACCCGGTCGTATCCCCGCTCCGACGCCACCCGGAACCACAGCGACATGAGCACGAGGGCGGGGATGACCAACAACACGGTGATGAAGGCCAGCGTGACGTTGGTGGTGAAGAGGATGACCGTGATGACGATCATGGTGAGGCCCTGGATGGCGAACTGGGCCAGGCCGTCTTGGAGCAGCTGCTGGAGGTTCTCGATGTCGCTGGTCATGCGGGTCATGATCACGCCGGCCTTCTCGGCGGTGAAGAAGTCGAGCGACAGTCGCTGCAGATGCGAGAAGACCTTGACCCGGAGGTCGTTCATCACTCCCGCCGCCAGCCGGCCGGTGACCCTCACCAGGGCTCGTTGGGTCACCGAGGTGAACGCCACGAAAGCCAGATAGATGACGGCGATGACGACCACGGTGCTGAGGTGGCGGTGACCGGGGATCATGCCTTTGTCGATGGCGAGCTGGGTGAGCTTCGGGCCCGCCTGCAGCGCCACGCTGGTGACGATCACGAGAATGGTGGACGTCACCAGCATGCGGGGGTACTCGATGAGAAGTCCCCGCAGGCTGAGCCGGCGCCGTTCCTTGGCGCTCTGTTGTTGGGAGAACGCCACGTCGGGCTCGCCGTGTTCGGGCTCCTCGGTCAGCAGGGCGTCGACCCCGTCCTGGAGCTCGGAGGGGATCCCCCCGAAGGGCAGCCCGGGCGCGGCCGGGGCACCGGGACGTCCACCGCCACCGAACATGGGCCCGCCACCCCACCCGCCGAATCCCATCAGTGGGCCCCGTTCCCGCTGGCAGGGCTGTGGCCATCGGTGAGCCCCAGTGCGGCGGCGGCGGCGGCGTCGGGCTCGGCCTGGGCCAGGACCTCGGCGTACTGCGGTGTGGTCTCGAGCAGCTCGGTGTGGGTGCCGTCGGCGATGATGCGCCCGTCCTCCAACAGGACGACCCGGTCGGCGAGGCTGATCGTCGACAGCCGGTGCGCCACGATCAGCGTGGTCCGCCCTTCCATGAGGACCCGGAGGGCGTCGTGGATCTGCTGTTCCACCTGGACGTCGATGGCGCTGGTGGCGTCGTCGAGAACCAGGATGGGCGGGTTGACGAGCAACGTCCGGGCGATGGTGATGCGCTGGCGTTGGCCTCCCGACAACGTGTAGCCGCGTTCTCCCACCACTGTGTCGTAGCCCTCGGGCAGTTCACGGATGAAGGCGTCGGCCCCCGCCGCGCGCGCCGCCGTTTCGACATCGGCGATGTCGGCGTCAGGGCGTCCGTAGGCGATGTTGTCCCGGATCGACACCGAGAACAGGAAGGCGTCGTCGAGCACGACGCCGACATTGGCGCGCAGGCTCTCGATGGTGAGGTCCCGGACGTCGTGCCCGTCGATGGTGAACGCACCCTGGGTGACGTCGTAGAAGCGAGGGATGAGGCGGGCCACGGTGGACTTGCCCGAGCCGGTCCGCCCCACCAGGGCCACGGTCTCACCTGGTCGCAGGTGCAGGTCGAGGTGGCGAAGCACCAGCGGGAGGTCAGGACCGTACGAGAACCCGACCTTCTCGAAGCGGATGTCTCCGGTGCAGTCGACCAGGTCTAACGCTCCGGGCCGGTCGACGATGGTGGGCTCTTCGTCGAGGATCTCGTAGATGCGCTCGGCGGACGCCGCGGCCCGCTGGCCCATCATGATGATCATGCCCAGCATCATGAACGGTGCCTGGAGCATGAGGAGATACGAATTGAAGGCGACGATGGCGCCGAGGCCCAGCGTTCCATGGATCACCATGTACCCACCGAAGCCGAGCACCAGTGCCAGGCCCACCTGAGGAAGGTTCTGGACCGCCGGTGTCCAGCGGGCACGGAGATCGGCGTCTTTGACGTATCCCCATTGCACCTTGTCGGCCGCCTTGGCCAGGGTGCGGAGCTGCTCCTTCTCCGCCGCGAAGGACCGCACCACCCGCACGCCGTTGACGTTCTCGTCCACGATGGTGGCGACATCGGCGAGTCGGGCTTGGATGAGCCACGACACGGGGAACATCCCCTTGCGCATGCGGTGCCCGACGAGGAACACGAAGGGCATGGTCGCCATGGCCACGAAGGCAAGGACGACGTTGATCGACAGCATGAAGCCGAAGGCGACCAGCGCGATGCTGCACTGGACCAGGATCATGGGCGCGAAGGTCATGTACATCTGCACGGACCGGATGTCGGAGTTGGCGCGAGAGATGAGCTGACCCGACTGCACCCGGTCGTAGAACGGGAACGACATCTTGGTCAGGTGCTCGTAGATCATGGTGCGCAGGTCGTACTCGATCTCATACGCGGTCTGGAAGAGAAAGAGGCGCGACACGTACCCCGCCAGCCCGCCGGCCAGGCCGAGCCCCAGGATCCACCACACGTAGAAGTGCAACGGCACGGTGTGCGCCTGCACGGAGTTGTCGATGGCGTTGCGCAGCAGGTCGGGGATCTGCACCTGGAGGACCAGGCCCCCGAACGACAGCACCAGCGACAAGACGAAGATCTTCTGATGGGCACGCAGGATGGGCATGGCCCGCCGCAGCCACGTCTTGGTCGTATCGGGATCGACCGTGGCGCGTGGCGCCGGGTACCGGGCCACGTCGGTGACCGGGAGGGCCGTCGCGCTCATGGCCGTACCTGGCGCGCCGCGTGGTAGGCGCGCATGGCGCTGCGCCACAGCACCAGGCTGTCGAGGGCCTGGCGGGTGAGGGCGGGGTCGTCGAGGCTGCCGGCGATGTCGGTGAGGCGGGCATCGACGGCGGCATTGGCCTTGGTAAGGAGCCGCTGGCCCTTGGTGGTCAGGGTGTGGGTGACACTGCGCTTGTCGTGGTCACCGGGGCTGCGCTGCACGAGGCCCCGGATCTCGAGCCCGTCGACGACGGCGGTGACCGTGGGGCGCCGCACCGTCAGGCGGTCGGCCAGCGCCGAGGGGATCGACACCCCCTCGGCCAGCAAGCCCAGGACCCGGTACTGGGGCAGGGAGAGCTCCGCGCCGGCGAGGGCCAATTCGACCTGCTTGGAGAGCCAGGCGGCGGCACGACCGAAAGATCCGGGCTCGGAGGTCGCGACGGTGACGGCTCCTGTGACGTCCTCAGGCTCTACCCCCATGTCGTTAGACTATCTAACGAGCGAGCCGACCCGATCCGACCCGTCGCCGGCCCGGCCGTGCCCCGAGTTGAAAGGGACCGGCTATTAGCGTTCTCCCACAGAGCCGGAGCGGAGGCCCGTATGGATCGGAAGCGTGACCTGCCCGGCTCCCATGTGCACCGGGGACTGGCCCAGGTGGACATGGGTGTGGCGACACCCCTCATCGCCCCCACGGCCGACCCCATCGGACCGAGGGCCGTCGTCGAGCAGGGACGACCCGAGCCCGGGACCCGCACCCGGCTGTATCGCGACGGCTCGTTGGTCAAAGAGAACTTCCCGGTCGACGAGATCTCGGACCACCTCGGGGACGACACCGACTGCGTGGTGTGGCTCGACTTGTGCGCGCCCGACCGCGAGCAGCTCTCGGTCATCGGGACCGAGTTCGGCCTGCACGCCCTGGCCATCGAGGACGCCCTCGACGAGACCCAGCGCACCAAGATCGACCGGTACCGCACGCACCTGTTCATGTCGGCCCACTCCGGCGAGCTCGACGCCGGGACCGGGGAGCTCGTGTCGCACGAGATCGCGGTGTTCATCACCCCGAATGCCCTGATCACGGTGCGCAAGGACCCCGGTTTTGCCATCGACCCGGTGGTCGATCGGTGGGACGGATCGGACGACCTGGTGCATTGCGGGGTGTCATTCCTCCTCTACGGGCTCTTGGATTACCTCGTCGACGGGCATTTCCGGGCCGTGGAGTCCCTCGACGAGGCGGTCGAGGCGACCGAGGACGAGCTCTTCGACTCCCGTCGGGGTGCCATCGAGAGCGTGCAGCGCCGGTCCTTCCAGCTCCGCAAGAGCCTGGTGTTGTTGCGCCGCATCACCCTGCCCATGCGCGAGGTGGTCAACAGCCTGTTGCGCCAGGACCTCGGCATCGTGCCCGAGTCGATGGCGCCCTACTACCGCGATGTCTACGACCATGTCATCCGGGCCACGGAGTGGACCGAGTCGCTGCGGGATCTCGTGACCACCATCGTCGAGACCAACCTGACCGAGCAGGGCAACCGCATGAACCTGATCATGAAGAAGGTGACCAGTTGGGCCGCCATCATCGCCGTGCCCACGGCCATCACCGGGTGGTACGGGCAGAACCTGCCCTATCCCGGCTTCGGCAAGGAGTCGGGGCTCATCACCTCGGCCACCCTCATCGTGGTCTTCGCCGTGGGGCTGTACGTGGTGTTCCGGCGCAAGGACTGGCTCTGAGCAGGACCCCGTGGGGGCGGTGACAAAGTCCAGGTCGATCTCTCCCCTCGTGCATCCCTGGGCATTCAGGGCCTGCGTCGAGTACCGTCTTCCCAGGTAGACGCTGGTAAAGCAGCGCTATTGGCGGGGGGGGCCATGTTCGACCGATTGCGCACCAGGGGGCGGGTGGCGAGGGCCGCCGGGCGGCGCCGGGGGGGCCGCGTGATGGTGGCGGCCGCCATCGTGGCCGGGACGGCGCTCGCCACCGCGACAGGTGACGGCGCCGCCTTCGCCTCGGGCATGTGGTCGGCCCCGACCCTGGTGGACTCGGGCGGAGGGCTCACCTCGGTGTCATGCCCCACGGTGAAATTCTGCATCGCCGTCGACGGGACCGGGAACGCCGTGACCCACAGGCGCAACAACACGTGGGACACACCCAATCCCATCGACCTCGGTGACGGCGGCTTGGCGTCGGTGTCGTGTGCCTCGACGCTGTTCTGCATGGCCGTCGACGGGGTGGGAAGCGAGAAGCGCTATGCCTACGGAACGTGGTTCCACGCCGTGCCCATCGACCCCGGCGTCGCGCTGGGCGCCGTCTCGTGCGTGAAGAACACGTTCTGCGTGGCCGTGGACGACAGTGGGAACGCACTGGTCTATGACGGCACCGTGTGGACGTCTCCCACCCTCATCGACGCCGGGAATTCCCTTGTCGGAGTGGCATGCCCCACGGTGGGCTTCTGTGCCGCCATCGACGGCAGCGCCAACGCGCTCACCTTCGACGGCACCTCCTGGTCGAGCCCTGTGAGCGTCGACCCGGGTAACACGATGGAGTCGGTGTCGTGCGCCACTCCCACGCTGTGTGCCGCCGTGGACGACAATGGCAATGCTGTCACCTATGACGGCACCAGCTGGTCCAGCCCGACGAACATCGACGGCGCGCACGCACTGGATTCGGTGTCATGTGCACCGTCGGGTGTGTGCGTCGCCGTGGACAACAGCGGGAACGCCCTCATCTATGACGGCATCAGCTGGTCGGGCCCCTCCAGCATCGATTCCACCAACATCCTGGAGTCGGTGTCGTGTCCCACGGCCAATTTCTGCGCCGCGGTCGATGCCGTGGGCAACGCCCTCACCTTCCCGCCGCCCGTCGCCATCACGACCACATCGCTCCCGGCGGGAACCCACCGCATCTTCTACAGCGCCACCCTGGCCGCCAGCGGCGGCAATCCCCCGTACAAGTGGCTGGCCAAGCTGCCTCGGGGGCTGCGGATGGGCAGGACAACCGGGGTCATCTCGGGCACGCCGAGGAGAAGTGGTCACTTCACCGTCACCGTCACGCTCCTCGACCAGAAGATCCGGATCACCGGCAGGCCCGCCACGCAGAACCGCGCCGTGGTGAGCCTGATACTGAATATCTCCTGACGGGTTCGCGGTTACAGGCCGACGGCGACAGCGGCGGTCGCCTTGGCCGCGGCGGCGGCCAGGAATGACCCGGCGTCACCGGGTTCGAGCGGGCGACTGAAGTAGAAGCCCTGCCCGGCGTCACAACCCTCCTCTTTCAACCGGATCAGCTGCTCGATCGTCTCGATGCCCTCGGCCACGGTCTTGAGACCGAGGGCCGTCCCCAGCTCGATGAGGGCGTGCACGAGCGCGGTGCTGGCCCGGTCGGAGGCGGCTCCCAGGATGAACGTCCGATCGATCTTGAGGATGTCGACGGGGAATTGCTGAAGGTAGGCCAGCGACGAGTACCCGGTGCCGAAGTCGTCGATGGCGAGGCGGATGCCGAGGTCCTTGAGCGCCCTCAATCGCACGGCCGACTCATAGGAGTCGCGCATCAGTGTCGTCTCGGTCATCTCGAGGATCAACGACGTCGGGTCCAATCCCGAGCCTTCCAGGGCCGACTGGATCTCGTCGACGAGGGTGCCCGTCTCGAATTGGCGGGGCGAGACGTTGACCGACACCGCCGTCGGGAGCCCGGCGTCGTGCCAGAGCTGTGTCTGGCGACAAGCCTCTTGCAGCACGAAGGCCCCCACCTCGACGATGAGACCCGAGTCCTCGAGGGCGGGGATGAACTCATCGGGTGCCACCACGACCCCCGACGGTCGGCGCCAGCGCAGCAGCGCCTCCACGCTCTGGACGGTGCCGTCACCGAGCTGGATCACCGGTTGGTAGACGAGGAAGAATTCGTCGGCCTCCAGGGCCAGACGCAGGTCCCGTTCCAGGTCGATCCGGGTCCGGAATTCGCCACGCATATGGGGCTCGAAGCGCACGGCCCGATTCCGGCCCGCCGCCTTGGCTTCGTAGAGGGCGACATCGGCGTCCATGAGCAGGTCCTCGGCCGAGGCGTAGGCGCCCGAGACGATGCCGATGCTGGCCGAGATGGTCAGCTGGGGCCGCGCCGCGCTGTGCACGGCGAAGGGAACGGCCAGCGAATCGAGGAGTCGCTGGGCGGCAGCTGTGGCGTGGTGCGCCCCGGAGCTCTCGACCAACACCACGAACTCGTCCCCGCCGAGCCGGCCGATCGAGTCGGACTCGCGCAGGGCGCTTTGAAAGCGGATGGCGGTCTGGCGCAGGACGTCATCTCCGACGCGGTGGCCGAGAGAGTCGTTCACGTCCTTGAAACGATCGAGGTCGACGAACAACACCGCCCCGTCGTGGCCGGTCCTGCGGCCGCGCTTCTGCATCTGCTCGATGCGGTCCAGGATCAGCTTCCGGTTGGGCAGGCCCGTGAGCGGGTCCCGCGTGGCGAGGCGCTCCAGCGCATCGCGTGTCGACCGCAGCTGGGTGATGTTGTGGGCCGACACCGCCAGCCCGTCGACCGTCGGGTCGTCGAGCAGGTTGACGATGCTGAGCTCGCAGGGAACGGGGACGCCGCCGTCACGGCGCCGCAGGTCGACTTCGACGGTGGTCGGGCCTTCCTCGGTGGGTGGGCCTTCGAGCGCGGCGGCCAGCGCCGCCTGCAGGGCCGGTCGGTCTGCTTGGACCACGAGGTCCTCGAGCGGGTGACCCTCGACCAGCGCTTGGTCGTGCCCCAGCATCCGGGTGATGGCGGCCGAGACCGATTGCACGATCCCGGCACGGTCGAGCAGGAGCAAGATGCTGGCGGAGTTGTGGACCAGGGACCGGAACCGTTCGATGTCGTTGCTGGACACTTCCCAGCGGCGCCGTTCGGTGAGGTCGCGCAAGCACCACACCAGCCCGTCGATAGGCGGTCGGCCTACGAGGTTGGCGCCGATCAGCTCGACGAGCTTCCAGCCCGTCGGGGTCTTGACACGGAGCTCGATGGGAGAGCCGACGCTCTTGTCCCGCACGCTCTCGAGCGAGGCCGCGGCGAGCTCGAGGTCCTCGGGGTGGAGGAACTCGAGGGCGTCGAAGCCGACGATGTCGGCGATGTCGAGGCCGAAGAGCCGCTCGGCAGCGGGATTGGCCCACACGAGACGGCCCTGGCCGTCGGCCACGACGACGGCGTCGGGCAACTCCAAGGCCACACGCTCCAGCCACGCAGGTTCCATTGCCCCTTCCCAGAGAGCCGCATCTCAGGCATCGGCCGCTCCGGAGGGCTTCTGTACCCCTGACCAGGGGGAGGTGTTCCGTCTCCGAAGACCCCGGAGACCCGTCCCCCCTGGTCAGGGCTCTGGGTGCCGAGCGGGCCGGAAGAGTCGGCCCGGATCCCCGACCTCAGGAGCGAGCCGGCTCGAGCTTCAGGGTGGCGATCTGGAACGGTGCCATCTCGAGGGTGACGGTGGGACCGTCGGTGGACACCGGGGCGAGGTCGCGTTCGAGCAGGTCGGTCAGCGTGGCCCGGCGCAGGTCCCAGGGAGCCCGCACGGTGACAGGGCCGCGGCGTCCCCAGGCTTCGTAGACCCTGACCACCAGGGCATCGGTGTCGTCGCCGGGCTTGACCACTTCGATCACGACGTGGTCGGCGTCGACCGAGAGCAACGAGGCGATGGGGGGACCGTCTCCGGGACGCGGGGACGCGGCCACGGTGCGCAGGGGGACGTTGAGGTCGTAGCCGGCGTCGATGACTCCCGCGGGTCGGAGATCGCCGGCATGGGGGAGCAGACGGTACGTGAAATGGTGACGGCCCCGGTCAGCCACCGGATCGGGCCAGGTGGGGGCGCGCAACAGCGAGAGGCGCATGACGTTGCCCCGGATGTCGTAGCCGTACTTGCAGTCGTTGAGCAGGGCGACGCCGTAGCCGGGCTCGGACAGGTCCGCCCATTTGTGCGCACAGACCTCGAAGCGTGCCGCGTCCCAGCTTGTGTTGGCGTGCGTCGGTCGCTCCACGTGCCCATACTGGATCTCATACGTCGCCCGGGTGCTGCGGACGTCGACGGGAAAGGCGACCTTGAGGAGCCGATTGGTCTCGTGCCAATCCACCTCGGTCTCGAAGTCGATGGCGTGGGAGCCGGCGTCCAGCCTGATGACCTGGGTGAGTCGTGAGGACCCGAACTGTCGCGTGACGCGAATCCCGGCGCGCAGCGGGCCCTGTTCCACCACTTCGATCGACTCGACCCCGTCGAGCTCGACCACCTGGTCGAAGGCGAACCGGTCGATGTCCCAGGCGTCGAAGAAGTTGGGGTAGTCGGGAAGGAGTTGGAAGCGGTTGCCACGGGCTGACGGCGCCAGGACCTGACGGTGCGCGCCTTTGTCGAAGATCGAGGACACCAGCCCGTCGTCATCGAGCTCGAGTCGCAGGTGCTCGTTCTCGAGCGACCTGGCGTCGGCGGTGACGGCGGCCGTCGTGCCCGCCACCGCATCATCGGCGACGAGGTCGTAGACCTGATAGCCGCACGGGGGCACCGTTGCTCGGAACATGGCCCGGCCGTGCCGGTCGCGTTGGACGGGGGCGGTGACCCCCGAGGCACTCACCGCCACGGTGGCGGCCCTAGGGGCGTCGACCACGACCAGTTCCGTCCGGGCGTGCGAGAGCGAGTTGAACACCACGACGGGATTGGCGGCCGTGGAAGTGTCGATGGCTTCGACATGGGAGTTGAGGGCCTCGCCGATGATCCGATCGGTCTCGGTGAGCAGATGCGCATGGTCACGGGCGGTGTCGTCGTAGACCCAGTGGATTCCCGACCCGGGGATGATGTCGTGGAACTGATGGAGCAGGAGGACCTTCCACAGGGCCTCGAGCTCGGTGTTCCCCCCGCTGCGGCCCGGCGCCAGCGATCCCCACAGTTCGGCGTCGCGCAGGGCGAATTCGGCGCGGCGGTTCCCGAGCTTGGTCGCAGCCTGACTCGTGTAGGTCCCTCGATGGAACTCCAGGTAGAGCTCGCCCACCCAGACGGCGGGATCGCGGATCTCGGCCTCGGCCTCGGTGAAGAACCGGCGCGGGCCCTCCATGGTCAGATGGGGCAGGCCGTCGTAGTCGGCGAGCCGGCGCGCCGATTCGAGCATCTCACTGGTCGGTCCCCCTCCTCCGTCACCCCAGCCGAAGAGATACAGCGAGCGCTGGGACCGATCGTGGTCCTTGAAATTCTCGACACCGAGCCGCAGCTCCCGGACGCTCATGTTCCCGCTGTAGGTGTCGGCGGGAGGGAAGTGCGTGAAGACCCGCGAACCGTCGATGCCCTCCCACAGAAAGCTGTGGTGGGGAAGGACGTTGTACTGGTTCCAGGAGAGCTTCTGGGTGAGGAACCAGCGGACACCGCTGCGTTGCATGATCTGGGGCAGGGCGGCGGAGTACCCGAACACATCGGGCAGCCACACGTCGTTGGTCTCGATCCCCAGCTCGTCGAGGTAGAAGCGCTTGCCGTAGACGATCTGGCGGACGAGGGATTCACCCCCCGGGATGTTGCAGTCGGCCTCGACCCACATGCTCCCGGTGGGTTCCAGCCGTCCTTCGGCGAACCGTTGCTTCATGCGTTGCCACAGCTCGGGGTAGTGGTCGCGCATCCAGGCCAGGTGTTGGGCCTGGGAGACCACGAACCGGTATTCGGGATAGCGCTCCATGAGCTCGAGCACCGTGCTGAAGGTGCGCGCGCATTTGCGGATGGTCTCGCGCAGCGGCCACAGCCATGCTGTGTCCAGATGGGCATGGCCCACGATGCTGGCGGTGTGGTTGCCGGGGGCGCCCCGGTGCGACAGCAACTCGTCGAGCACCGGCTGGGCCCGGCGCCAACTGTCACCGATGTCGGGGAGCTCGAGCATGTTGCAGGCCCGTTCCAGTCCCGCGCCGAGTCGTGCCACCTGCGGGCCCTCCCCGGGGAGCTCGGTGAGCAGCTCCACCAGAACCCGGAAGTCGTGCCAGAAGCCCTCGAAATCGGGGTCGCGTACATGGAGCTCCGCGGACTGCAAGGTGAACAACGGCGTGCCGTCGGGCTCGGCCAGCAGCATGGGCCACGGATTGACCCCGAAGGGAGAAGGGGGATTGGCCGCCGACTCGACGAAGAGCTCGACGCGCTCGTTCGCCACCGCGTTGGTGCTCAGCAGGCATTCCCGGTGGTTGGGCGACAGCCCCTGCACGCAACGGCCATCTCGCCACACGAGTGACTCGGCACCGAATCCGGTCGATCCCGAATTGCCGATGCGGAAGCCCAGGGCCACCTCCCGTCCCGCCCACTCGGGGGGCACCGTGCCGCGCAGCCGGAACCAGGTGGTGTCCCAGGGCGGGCCCCAGGATCCGCCCAGCGCGAACGGTTGGTAGTCGGCACCGAACGCTTGGGAGGCGGGGATCGGTTCGCCGTGCACGTGATGGGCGGCGACCTCGAGAGCAACAGTCGGACCGCGTCGTCGGGGCCGCAGGAACTCGTTGAGGACCCGGTTGATCCGACGGACACGGATCGAGTCCTCCGGGCGCAC
>Ga0208849_1002032_pt1 | contig 11987 bp, 12 predicted proteins | sample NGESurdeep072012_10_FD_184470 | JGI IMG/M metagenome (GOLD analysis project Ga0208849, IMG submission 184470) | Arctic peat soil microbial communities from Barrow, Alaska - NGEE Surface sample 53-3 deep-072012 (SPAdes) | ecosystem: Environmental > Terrestrial > Soil > Wetlands > Peat ...
TGCGCCCCCCGCACCAAGCAATAGGACGGCGCGTCCGTGCAGGCCATCCGCGCCCAGCGTTTCCGCAAGGGACGTCCGCAGGCCCGCCACATCGGTGTTGCAGCCGACGAAGCGTTCGTTGCGAAACAGCAGAAGATTGACCGCGCCGGCCGCGCGCGCCGTCGCGTCCGCCTCGTGCGCCAACGCAAAGGCCGCTTCCTTGTGCGGCACGGTGACGTTCACCCCCCGAAAGCCTGTCTTGCGCAAACCGTTCAGCGCGTTCGAAAAGTCTATCCGCGCGACCGGCAACGCCAGATAGGCGCCGTCGATAGCGAGTTCCCGCAGCCAATGCCGATGCAGCAGCGGCGACAGGGAATGGGCCACCGGCCACCCGACAATTCCCGCAATCCTGCCATGCGCGGTCAAGCTCATTGTCGAAGACCTCCGTAATCCCGCAAGGCGGACAGCACCGCAATAAGCGGCAGTCCCAGGACAGAAAAATAGTCTCCATCGATGCGCCGAAAGAGTTGCGCGCCCAATCCCTCCAGCCGATAGCCGCCAACCAGGTCCAGCAACGCATCGCCTTCGCAGGCAATATAATCGTCCAGAAACGAGTCGCTGAAGTCGCGCATCCACAGCGTTGCGTCCGTGACCAGCCGCCAGACAACGACACCGTCCCTCGCCATAACGGCCGCAGTCGCCAGCGTATGGGAGCGACCGCGCAGGCTGAGCAATTGCAGGCGTACGGCATCCATGGCGGCGCTTTTGCTCAGAAGCTCGCCATCGAAATCCAGAGTCTGGTCTGCGCCGATCACCAGCGCGTCGGGCCGGGCGGAGGAAACCTGCAGGGCTTTCCTCTCGGCCAGCGCGGCGGCAATTCCACGAGGGCGCGCGGCTTCGGCCTGGAGGCCTTCTTTGATCGCATCCTCGTCAATGCCGGCCGGGAGCACTTCGAAAGAGACGCCGGCGGAGCGAAGCAGCGTCGCTCTGGCGATGCTGGCGGATGCGAGAATAAGCCGGGTCATGGCGGCGAGTCCTGCCGATCCGCCATCAGGTTCATCACCGAAGCGGCCGTCTCTTCGACCGAGCGACGCGAAACGTCGATAGCGGCCCACCCCTGCACATCGAACAGCCGTCGCGTCGCCGTGACCTCGGCGCGCACGCTGTCCAGATCGACATAGCTCGTGTCGCGCATTTCTCCCAGATTGGACAGCCGGTTTCGGCGCACCTGAACCAGCCGGTCGGGCGACGCCCACAGGCCGACAATCAGCGGCTTGCGGACCTCCAGCAATGCGGGCGGCAAAGGCACGCCCGGCACCACCGGCACGTTTGCCGCGCGCACGCCGCGTATTGCAAGATAGACACAGGTCGGCGTCTTGGATGTCCGGCTTGCCCCAACCAGAACGACGTCGGCGCTGTCGAGCAAGGAGAGCGCCTGACCGTCATCATGTGCGATCGCAAAATTCAACGCCTCGATGCGATGCAGGTATCGCTGGTCGACTTCGTGTTGTCCGCCCGGCCTGTGTGTTTCGGCCGCGCCAAGGAATTGCCGCATGGTGCCTATCGGTCCGTCGAGAACGCCCTGGACAGTGATCCCGAGTTGCGCGCAGTGGGTTTCCAGTTCGCGCCGAAGTTCGGGGTTGACGATCGTAAAGAAGACGAGTCCCGGCTGCTCGCGAATGTGCTCGATGACCCGCTGAAGCTGACGCTGGCTGCGGACCAGTGCGTAGAAATGCTCCTTGACCTCGATTCCTTCGAACTGTGCACAGGCAGCTTTCGCGATCGCATTCAAGGTTTCGCCCGTCGCATCCGAAACCAGATGCAGATGAAACACCCGGGTCATGTCAACAATCCGCCAACAGCTTCGTCCACAGAGAGCGCCCCGAAAACATTTTTTACCCCAAACCGCCGGGTTCACGGATTTCATCCACCGCCGCGACGCCCTCTGTCTGAGGATAACGAGGACCTGGCCTCCAGGCGATTCTGCCTTGAGTCGCGCCCGTTTGCCGCATAGAGACTCGCTTCGGTGGCCCATCGCTCCACATACTCACACCCCAATCATCATCTTCATCAATCAGGAGTCTATTTGTATTGGAAGATCGAACAAGGCCGCGGTTGTCGATAACCCTCGATGGCGAGGTACCCGATTCGCCACCGATCTGGCTGATGCGTCAGGCTGGGCGCTATCTTCCCGAGTATCGCGCGTTGCGGGCTCGCACGGACTCATTCTGGAAAATGTGCATGACCCCGCAGATTGCGGCGGAAATCACCCTGCAGCCGATTACGCGGTTTGGATTCGACGCCGCCATTCTTTTCTCCGACATTATGGTCGTGCCATACGCTTTGGGGCGCGAGATTGCGTTCGAGGATTCGGTTGGACCGTCGCTCGATCCCGTTGCATCGGCCGATGAACTCGATGACAATGATGCACGCTGGTCCGCGAAGCTCGCGCCGGTTTACGAAACGCTTCAGGCGGTACGAAGCCGCCTGCCGCCCGAGACGGCCTTGTTGGGCTTTGCCGGTTCGCCCTGGACGCTGGCGACCTACATGGCCGAAGGCCACGGGTCGAAGGATCAGAAGGCCGCGAAGCTTTGGGGATATCGTGCGCCCGAAGCGTTTCAGCGGTTGCTTGCGCTGCTCGAGCGGTGCGTCGCCACCCATTTGATTGCGCAGCTTGAGGCCGGAGCAACGGCCGTGCAGCTATTCGACAGCTGGGCCGCGGGACTTCCCTCCGCCCAGTTCGCGCAATGGGTCGTCGCGCCGACCCGCAGGATCGTGGAGCAGGTGCGCGAGGCGATTCCGGCGGCGAGAATCATCGGGTTTCCGCGCGGCGCAACTATGGCAGGCTATGAGAGCTTCGCGGCGGAGACAGGCGTCGACGCCGTTTCGCTCGACACGGCCGTCCCGATCGGCTGGGCGGCGCGCACGCTGGCCCCGGCGGTAGCGTTGCAAGGCAATCTCGATCCTTTGGCGCTCGTCGCGGGAGGGCCAGCGCTGGAAGCGGCCGTGGATGACATTCTGGAGGCCATGGACGGCAAGCGGCTGATTTTCAACCTTGGGCATGGCGTGGTGCCGGAGACGCCGCTGGAGCATGTCGCACGCGTTGTGGAGCGCGTCAGGCGGCGGCATTGAAGCTCGCGGTCGTCCTTTTCAATCTTGGCGGCCCCGACAGCCTGGATGCGGTCGAGCCCTTCCTGCGCAATCTTTTTTCCGATCCCGCCATCATCGATCTGCCGGCGATCTTGCGGTTGCCGCTGGCGCGGTTTGTTGCCTGGCGGCGCGGACCGGTGGCGCGGGGGATTTACGCGAAGCTCGGCGGGAAGTCGCCCATACTGCCGGAGACGGAAGCCCAGGCGCGCGCGCTCGAACAGGCCCTCAAGCGACAAGGAACGGACGCGCGGGTGTTTATCGCCATGCGCGCATCGCCGCCCCAAAGCGAGGCCGCCGCTCGCGCCGTTGCCGCCTGGAAGCCGGACCGGGTCGTATTACTGCCGCTGTATCCGCAATTCTCGACCACAACCAGCGCTTCTTCGCTGGGTGCCTGGCGAAGGGCCGCCGCAAAAGCAGGGTTGCGCGCGCCGGAATCGCGAGTCTGCTGCTATCCTTGGGACGCCGGCTTTGTGACGGCCGAAGCGAAGCTGGTGGCCGAAGCGCTCGCTGCGCGAAAGCCCGGCATATCCTATCGCATGCTTTTCTCTGCGCACGGACTGCCGAAATATATCGTTGCACGGGGCGATCCATATGCGTGGCAGGCTCGACGCACCGCGGAAGCCGTCATCGCTGCGCTCGATGAGAACGACACGCTCGACTGGCGCCTGTGCTATCAAAGCCGCGTCGGTCCGATGAAATGGCTCGAACCGGCCACGGATAGCGAGATCCGCCGCGCCGGCGCCGAAAGCAAAGGCCTTGTCGTGGTGCCGATCGCGTTCGTGTCGGAACATTCCGAAACCCTGGTCGAGCTCGATCTCGAGTATGGAAGTCTCGCAAGCCAATGCGGCGTCGCCGACTATATTCGCGTCCCCACCGTTAGCGTGCGGGAGGCCTTTATCGACGGGTTGGCTCTGCTTGTGTCGAGAGCGGCCGCCAGCAATGTTCCGGCGACCTGTGGCGAGGGACGCATTTGTCCGGCAGCCTTCCGGCGCTGTGGGTATGATCAGGGCGCGAAATGAGCGAAGTGTTCGGTTCGTGGCAATTCTATCTCTGGGTGAAGGCGCTGCACATCGTCGCCGTCATCGCCTGGATGGCAGGCATGCTCTATCTGCCGCGACTGTTCGTTTACCACTGCGAAACCACGCCGGGCTCCGTCGAATCGCAGCGCTTCAAGACCATGGAGCGCCGGCTGCTCAAAGCCATCGTCAACCCGGCGATGATCGCGGTCTGGATTCTGGGGCTGACGCTTTCGTTTCTTCCGGCCACCGACGCCTGGCATCAGGGGTGGTTTCATGCGAAATTTGCGCTGGTGCTGGCTATGAGCGGCGTGCATGGCCTTTTCGCCCGCTGGGTCGGAGTTTTTTCGCGCGACGCCAATACCCACACGGCCCGCTTCTACCGCCTCTGGAACGAAGTTCCGACCGCGTTGATGATCGCGATTGTCATTCTCGCGGTCGTGAAACCTTTCTGAGCCGTCCGAACCTGTGAAAGTAACGATTTGCATCGGCACGAAATCGCTGTATAAGGCGTTAGTTCCCCATTCACGTCGCAAGCAGCCCGCGCCCCATTAGTGCGAGGTTGTTCCCCGGTCGATCCGGCGCGACGTGCAATCCGATCTCCATCAGCCGTCTCGCGAGTTTTTTTCCGGGCGACGCCGGCAGACAGGGGACCGGTCTCCCCTAGGCCTCCGTTTTCTCATGCAATCCCCCAGGTGTAATCCATGACAGTTCAGTCCGGCCTGCAGGCCATGAAGCTGCAGGACTTGAAGGCAAAATCCCCCACCGATCTTTTGGCGTTCGCCGAGGAGCTCGAAATCGAGAACGCCTCCGCCATGCGCAAGCAGGACATGCTGTTCGCGATCCTCAAGGAGCTCGCGGAACGCAATGTCGAGATCACCGGCATCGGCGTGCTCGAGACGCTCCAGGACGGTTTCGGGTTCCTGCGTTCGCCCGAGTCGAATTATCTTGCCGGCCCGGACGACATCTACGTCTCGCCGTCACAAATCCGCCGCTTCGGCCTGAGGACGGGCGACACGGTCGACGGCCCGATCCGCAGTCCCAAGGACGGCGAGCGCTATTTCGCGCTGCTCAAGGTATCGGCGATCAATTTCGAGGACCCGGAAAACGTCAAGCACAAGGTGCATTTCGACAATCTGACGCCGCTCTATCCGACGAAGTGGCTCAACATGGAGATCGAGGATCCGACCGTAAAGGACAAAACCGGCCGGGTGATCAACATCGTGGCGCCGCAGGGCAAGGGCCAGCGCGCCCTCATTACCGCGCAACCGCGCACCGGCAAGACCGTCATCTTGCAAAACATCGCCAGAGCAATCGCCGCCAATCATCCCGAATGCTACCTGATCGTTCTGCTGATCGACGAACGGCCCGAGGAAGTGACGGACATGCAGCGTTCGGTGAAGGGAGAGGTCATTTCCTCCACCTTCGACGAGCCCGCGTCACGCCACGTCCAGGTGGCCGAGATGGTGATCGAGAAGGCGAAGCGGCTGGTGGAGCACAAGCGCGATGTGGTGATCCTGCTCGACTCGATTACGCGGCTCGGCCGCGCCTACAACACCGTCGTCCCCTCGTCGGGCAAGGTGCTGACGGGCGGCGTCGATGCCAACGCATTGCAGCGGCCCAAGCGGTTCTTCGGTGCCGCTCGCAACATCGAGGAAGGCGGCTCGCTGACGATCATCGCGACCGCGCTGATCGATACCGGCAGCCGCATGGACGAAGTGATTTTCGAAGAGTTCAAGGGCACCGGCAATTCGGAAATCATTCTCGACCGCAAAGTGGCCGACAAGCGCGTCTTCCCGGCCATCGACATCATGCGTTCGGGCACCCGCAAGGACGAACTGCTCATCGAAAAGGGCACGCTCGCCAAGACCTACGTGCTGCGCCGCATCCTGGCGCCGATGGGGACGATCGACGCGATCGAGTTCCTGCTCGACAAGCTGCGCAATTCCAAGACGAACTCGGACTTCTTCGACAGCATGAATACGTAGAGAGCACATGTGCCGGTTGTGCGCACGAGCGCGCGGCAAGAAATCAAAATAAAAGGACTGTCATGGCCTGCGGAATGCGGGCCACCCAGTTCGTGATCCGAGCTGTTGGGAGAAGCCAACGCGACCGCGCCAAGGATCGAATCGGCCCCACAACTTTCAGAACCTGTGTGGCCGCATGATGATGCGGCCAAGATGGCCGCGCTCCCAGGGAAAGTTTGTCGGTTGACCGAACGGATCACCCGGCAGAAGGTGAAGTGGACAGATATTATTGGGAGACTTTGCCATGACCGAACAGCCACAGGACCGCGCTCAGTTCCGGGCCATGACCGAAGGCACGCAGGAAGACTGGGCGAAAATTTACCTGGCGGCGCAGGGGTTTCACAAAGGTCTGGCCGACCGGGTGCTGACGCATCTTAAGCTGCTCGAGGGCGATTGCGGCGGCTTTGCCGTGGACCGGCTGACCCATTCGCTGCAATCCGCCACGCTCGCCCACCGCGACGGCATGGACGAGGAATATGTCGTCTGCGCGCTGCTGCACGACATTGGCGACACGCTTGGCTCGCACAACCACGCCGACATCGGCGCGGCGATCCTGAAGCCCTTCGTGTCGGAAGAAAATCACTGGATGGTCGAGCACCACGGCATTTTTCAGGGCTATTATTTCTTCCAGTTCGGCGGCCTCGACCGCAACATGCGGGAGAAATTCCGCGGCCATCCCGCGTCCGAGCGCACCGCGATGTTCTGTGCCCGCCACGACCAGAACGCCTTCGATCCCGCTTACGACACGATGCCGCTTGAAACCTTCGAGCCGATGCTCCGGCGCGCCATGGAAAGGCCGAAGCGCTCGATCTATCTGCGCGAAGAGCAACCGATCGCCGCGGAGTAATTTCTCCAATGCGTAATCGAACCTATGGCAGCAGTACCGTCGCGCCTGTTGTGGCACGCGAATGCAGCGCTTCGTGCGCCTGGCGCGCTTCGGACAATTTGAATCGCTGGTGAACGGCGATCTTCACGGCGCCGGATCGAATGACCGAGAACAGGTCGTTTGCCGTTTCCTGCAGCGCCTGGGCGGTTTGCGTGTAGTGGAACAGCGTCGGACGCGTCAGATAGAGCGAACCCTTGGCGGCGAGGATTCCCGGCTCGAACGCGGGCACCGCGCCCGACGCGTTGCCGAATGAAACCATGCATCCCCGAACGCTCAGACAATCGAGCGAGCCCGACCAGGTATCCTTGCCGATCGAATCATAGACGACGGGGACGCCCTCGCCGTTTGTGATTTCGTGCACCCGCTTCGCCCAGTCGTCGTCGCGCGTGTTGAGCACATGCGCATAACCGTTGGCCTTTGCCGGCCCGATCTTTTCGTTCGAGCCGACAGTGCCGATGACCGTGGCGCCCAGATGCTTTGCCCATTGGCCGGCGATGGTACCGACGCCGCCCGCCGCCGCATGGAACAGGATCGTCTGTCCGCGTTGCACGGCAAAGGTGCGCTTGAGCAGATATTGCGCCGTCATGCCCTTGAGAAGGCTGGCGGCGGCGACTTCGTCGCTTATGCCATCGGGCAATTTGACGACACGGTCCGCGGGGACATTGTTCTCTTCCGCGTAAGCACCCAAGGGCCCGGAGCAATAGCCAACGCGGTCGCCCTTTTGGAGAACGGTTACGCCGTCGCCCAATGCATCGACGATGCCGGCAGCTTCGAGTCCGAGTCCCGAAGGCAGAGAGACCGGATAAAGCCCAGAACGCTGATAGGTGTCGATAAAGTTGACGCCGATGACGGTGTGGCGCACGCGAACCTGGCCCGGCGCCGGCGCGGGCAGCGCAATATCTTCAAGCGTCAGAACGTCAGGGCCGCCGAATTTCGAGAAGCGAATGGCTTTCATGGACTCAACTCAGATGCTGACGGAAGAACGTTGCCGTGCGGCCGTTCGCGAGTTCCGCGTTCGCCGGATCGTAATGCTGACCGCCTGTGCGCGCGAAGGCGTGGTCCATGCCCGGATAGAGGTGGATCGTCACCTGGGGATTGCCTCTCAGGCCATCGACGATCTGCTTCTGCGCCGCGGGCGGGGTGAACTGGTCTTTCTCCGCGATGTGCAGCAGGAGCGGCCTCTTGATGCTGGCCGCCTCGTTCAGCATCTTCTGGATGTTGACGCCGTAATAGCCGACGCTGGCGTCCACATCCGTGCGCGCCGCCGTCAGATAGGCGAGCAGGCCGCCCAGGCAATAGCCGACGGCACCGACTTTGCCGGTACAGCCGGGTTCGTCGCGCAGGCGCGCGATCGTCGTCTGGATGTCCCTGACACCGAGATCGGCGTTGAATTTGCCCATCAGCTCGAAGGCGCGTTTCCACTCTTCCTCCGTTTTGTCCGTGAGCCGCACATTCGGTTCGATGCGCCAGAACAGATCGGGCGCGAGCGCGAAATAGCCGCGGGCCGCATAGCCATCGGCTACGGCGCGCACGAAACCGTTGACGCCGAAAATTTCCTGGATGACGACGATGCCGGGCCCTTTGCCGGCCGTGGGCGATGCAAGGTAGCCGCCGAACGTGCCGTCGGGCGACGTGATGGTGATGTCCTTGCCGGTCATGGTCGCGCTCCTGAAGATAGGAGGCGCAAACTAACCGTTCGGCTGGTGTGGTGTCATCCCTGGAAGCTCCGGCGCTTTGCCCGCTTTCGCGGCCGCCTCGCGAGCACGCCAGTCTTCGCGGGTGTTCGTGCGGGGGAAAGGTTCGTTCGGAACCGGCAACTCAAGAGCCTTGCAGATCGGCTCCCAGCCTTCGCTCGCATCCCAGACAAGGAGCCGCTCGCGCGGTACCTCGCGCAGAACCCGTTGCGTGTTTTCCTGCAGCGCGGCAATCGAGGATTCGCGGTCGAGGGGTTTGCCGGCCCATTGCCTTGCAAACATTGCCCTGACCATCGCGCGCCACTCCTCGGTGATCATGGGCGCATCGTGGGGACCGAAGATGGTTTCGCTGGCGCTCTGCCACCACGCGTCCGGATCGCGAACCGACAGCAGCACCAGCGCGTCGGGATAGGCCTTCATCAACTCCGGCCAGAAAACGGAGGCGGGAAAGTCGACCGCGGCGGCGTAGCCGTCGAAGAGCTTGTCCCAGTCCGGCATGTTGCCGAGCGACGCCTGATGCCAGAGCGGGACATGCTCGGGATGCGCGAACACTTCGATCATGTGATAGCAGGGCGCCCCCAGCAGTTTCTCGAGCGCCACCTTCAGCGAATTCGTTCCCGTGCGCCCAAAGCCGGCGCCAACAACACGCAATGGCATGACGGTCTCTCCCCTTTGGATGGTCGTCGCGTTCTCTACGCCTGCCCTTGCGGGGGGCGCGGCGGCAATTGCAGCACCTGACTCAAGGTCACCGGATTGGTGATCGGTGCCGAGCAGGTCATGCGCTGGCAGACATATGCGGTGGGCTGACCGTTCTGCATGGTCTTGCCGTGCGCGGGATGGCCTTCGGGCAGCGCCTCTTTCGGATCCACGATCATCAGCAGGCGGTTGGGCAGGCTGCGGCCCAGCACGGCGTTGACGAGCTCGTGAGTCTTCGAATTGTCGTTCGGGCCCAGGATGACGATCTGCATGCCGGTGATCGCGGTTTCGATGCCGTTGAGATAGGACCCCATCGAGATATAGGCCCGGTTCACTTCGCCGGAGAACGCCTGGATCATGGCGTTGCAGCGGTCGCGATAGCCAATATCGGCGGTGGCGAAATGCAGCTTCGCGAGCACGCTCACCATCACGCCATTGGCAGAAGGCACGGACTGGTCGAAGACGTTGCGGGCGCGGATGATGAGCTGCTCGGCATCGTCGGGGGTGTGGAAGTAGCCGCCATTCTGTGCGTCCCAGAAATGTTCGTTGAGAACATGCGTCCAGCGTTGCGCCCGGTCGAGAAAGCGTTTGTCGTTGGTCGCTTCCCACAGCGCCAGCGCCGCGCGCGCCATATGCGCGTAATCGTCGGAGAGCCCGGTGTAGCTGCGCTTGCCGCGGCGCCAGGAGTGAGACAGACGCTCGCCGTCGCCGAGCGCCTTGACGATGAAGTCGAAAGCCTGGATCGCGGCGGCGGTCCAGTCGGTGCGGCGGAACACCGTGCCGGCATTGGCGAGGGCCGCGATCGTCATGCCGTTCCAGTCGGCGAGCAATTTGTCGTCGCGCGTGGGCGGTGTGCGCTTGAGGCGGTTGGCGAGCAGCAGCTCGCGCTGGCGCTTGAGCAGCGCCTCGTCGGCCTCCGGCAAAGGATAAGTCGAGATCGTGCGGTGCAGAATATTGCGGCCCTGAAAATTGCCTTCGCGGCGCACCGCATAGACGTCCTTGAAGCGCTGGACGAAGGTGCCCATCAGGGCGGCGTCGATTTCCGCCTCGCTCCAGAGATAATATCGGCCTTCCTCGCCGCCGGAATCCGCATCGAGGCTCGAAGCGAAGCCCTGCTCCACCATCATCTCGCGCTGCAGCCAGCCGATGGTTTCCTCGACGCGTTCGCGGTAGAGCGGCGAACGGTTGTGCTGCCACACCAGGGTCAGCAGATCGATCAGCAGCGCGTTGTCGTACAGCATCTTTTCGAAATGCGGCACGAACCAGCGCTCGTCCACGGAATAGCGCGCGAAGCCGCCGCCGACATGATCGTAGATGCCGCCGCGGCAGATGTTGTCGAGCGAGGTCAGCACCAGCTGGACGAATTGCAGCAGGCCGGTGCGCAGATGCCCCCGCCACAAAAGCTCGAGCAGCGGCGTGGAAGGAAATTTCGGCACCCCGGTAATGCCGCCGAAGAAAATATCGAAGCGCTGGCCGATGTGAATCGCGCATTGGTCGAGAATGCTGGAATCGATCTGGCCGCGCAGATCGCGGGCCCACAGATTGGCGAAAATCTGATGCACCCGGGCGGTGGTGTTGGCGACGGGCTCGGGCTGCTCGCGATACAACCGCGCGACTTCGGGGAGAATTTTCCTGAAGGCGGGCTGGCCGAACCGCTCTTCCTTCGGAAAATAGGCGCCGGCATAGAACGGTTCGCCCTGCGGCGTCAGGAAGATCGTCAGCGGCCAGCCGCCGTTCTGCCCCAGCGCATTGGCAGCCGCCTGATAGACCTGGTCGAGGTCGGGGCGCTCTTCGCGGTCCACCTTGATGTTGACGAACAGCTCGTTCATCAGCGCCGCGGTTTCGGAATCGCGAAAGCTTTCCTCTTCCATCACGTGGCACCAATGACAGGCGGTGTAGCCGATGGAGAGCAGAATGGGTTTGTTGGCGGCTTCCGCTTCGCCGAGCGCCTGCGCGCCCCACGGCCGCCAGTGGACGGGATTGTCCTTGTGCAGCAGCAGATAGGGGCTGGTTTCCTGGTCGAGCAGATTGCGGGTCATGAGCGGTCCTGAGGGGCGGCGCTTTCGGGGAGCGGGGCGGAGAGATAGCTTAGAAGGGCTGCAACAGGAAAGGCCGCAAGCGATGAAGTTTCATCTCGATTTCGAAATGACTCCCGAGGAGGCCCGCAAGGTGATGGGTTTGCCGGATGTGAGCGCGATGCAGAAAACCCTGGTGGCGGAAATGGAGCGCCGCATGCTGGCGACGCTCGATACCGCCGCCGACCCGGAGGCGCTTTTCAAGAGCTGGTTCAACTGGGGCAATCAGGGCATGGAGCAGTTTCAGCGCTTCATGCAGCAGGCATCGAGCGGCGCGAAGGAGCCGCGGCGCAAGGCCTGAGGTGAGGCGCGACTCCGCGACGATCTTTGCGCTGTCCAGCGCGCCGGGCCGCGCCGGCATCGCGGTCGTGCGCGTTTCGGGGCCGCGGGCGGGCGCGGCGATAGAAGCTCTGACGGGGCGCCCTTTGCCTGAGCCCAGACACGCCGCGCTGAGAAGCGTGTTC
>Ga0208849_1002033_pt1 | contig 11973 bp, 12 predicted proteins | sample NGESurdeep072012_10_FD_184470 | JGI IMG/M metagenome (GOLD analysis project Ga0208849, IMG submission 184470) | Arctic peat soil microbial communities from Barrow, Alaska - NGEE Surface sample 53-3 deep-072012 (SPAdes) | ecosystem: Environmental > Terrestrial > Soil > Wetlands > Peat ...
GACGCGTGGGCGGAGAAGAAAGTGCGCGTCGGCGGCACCGAGGCGCTGCGCGACTACCAGCGCGAGAAGAACAGCACGAGCCTCGACGGCTTGCCGGCGGTCGAGCTCGAGACCAAGCTGCGGAGGAACTAGGCGACGAGGAGGCTGCGCACCGGGTACTGGGCGACATCGGGGTCGGCGGTGAGGATCGCCATGTCGAGCAAACCGGCTTGCGCCACGAGCAGACGGTCGAACGGGTCACGGTGCAGCCGCGGGAGCCGAGCCACGGCAAGCGCGTGGGTGTGCGCGATCGCGAGTCCCTCGGCTGCGAGCGCACGAATGCGCTCCGGAACGTAGCGCTCCGGGGGTTCGGGGAGCGCAAGGCGGCCCAGCCCGTGCTTGATGGCGATCTCCCAAGAGCTCGCGGCCGACACGACCAGCTCGGTACGCGGATTTTCAACGGCCGGCAGAAACTCGCCGAGGCGCTCGGGCTCTGTGTGCAACCAGAGGAAGATGTGAGTGTCGAGCAGAATCCTCACTGCTCGAATGCGGCAAGCGTCTCGTCCGGGAGCGGCCCGTCGAAGTCGTCGGGTACGACGAATCGGCCGCGGTCGATCCCGAGACGTCGCGGAGTGGCTGAACGCACCGGCACCAGACTGGCGACCGCTTCGCCTCGTCTGGTGATCACCACGTCCTCACCGGCCGCCACCTCCTCCAGCAGGCGCGAGAGGTGCGTCTTGGCTTCATGCACGCCAACAGACTTAGTCATTGACCTAGTTTATCATCAGGTCCGGTCCCGAGCGCGCCGGCCACCGCCGCCGGGTTCTCCAACGGCAGCCCGTGGCCGCCCGCGACCACCAGCATCCGCGCGTCCGGCAGCAGCTCGACCATCCGCTGCCCGAGCTCGCGAAACTTGGCATCGCGCTCGCCGGCGATCACGGTCACCGGCATCGTCAGCTCCCCCAGCCGGCTCCACAGCGGCGCCATCTCCCCCGTGCCGATGCCGCGCAGCACGGCGGCGAGGGCTGCGGGACGGTTGCGGCGCTGATCCTCGCGCGCGAGCGCGATCACCTCGGGTGGGTCGGCGGCGAACAGCGGCTGCGTGCGCCAGCGCTCGATGAACTGCTCGTATGAGCCTCGTTCGAGCTCGTCGGCGAGCGCGTGGTCGGCACGTCGACGCTCGGCTCGCTGGTCATCGTCCTCGATGCCCGCTGTGCTCGCCACGAGCACGAGCCGCGCGACGCGCTCGGGTGCGGCGAGCGCGACGTGCAGCGCGACGCGCCCGCCCAGCGAATACCCGCACAGCGTGAAGCGCTCGGGGCTGTGCGCGAGCACGTGCGCGACGCCCGTTGCGAACGTCACCTGGCCCCCGTCCTCGGCCGCCTCGCCGTGGCCGGGCAGGTCGAGCGCCAGCGGCCGGTAGCGTTCCGGGTCGAGTGCCGCGATGACGCCGTCCCAGGCGCGGCGCGTAGCGCCGAATCCGTGCAGCAGGACGACGCTCTCCGGCATCTGAGGATCCTATGACCCCGACAACCGACATGTACACGCTGCTACGCGCCTTCGTGGACGAGCTGGCGCGTTGCGGGATGCGCGCGGCGTGCACCTCGCCGGGCTCGCGCAGCGCACCTTTGGCGCTGTCGCTGGCGCGCGAGCCGCGGCTGTGCTGCCACTCGCACATCGACGAGCGCTGCGCGGGGTTCTTCGCGCTCGGGCTGGCGAAGGCGTCGGGGCTGCCGGTCGCCGTGGCGTGCACCTCTGGCACGGCCGCCGCAGAGCTGCTGCCAGCCGCGGTCGAGGCGCGCGAGGCGCGCGTGCCGCTGCTGCTGCTGACGGCCGACCGTCCGACGGAGCTGCGCGAGAACGGCGCGGGGCAGGCGATCGACCAGCTGAAGCTCTACGGCGGGGCCGCCAAGTGGTTCTTCGAGGTGGCCGTCCACGAGGCCGGCGCCGAGCAGCTGCGCTGGATGCGCACACTCGCGTGCCGCGCCTACTGGACCGCGCTCGAGGGACGCCCGGGAGCGGTGCATCTGAACTTCCCGCTGCGCGAGCCGCTGGTGAGCGAGGAGGAGCTGCCCGAGGACCCCAGCGGCAGGCGCGACGGCGCTCCGTACGTGCGCCGCGCGCTGCCACGACTAGACACCGACTCGCCCGATCCGGGGCTGCTCTCGCTGGTGGCCGGCGCCCGCCGCGGCGTGCTCGTCGCAGGGCGCCACGAGCGCGCGACGCCGCTGGGCGAAGCGGCCGGCGAGTTCGCGCGCGTCGCGGGCTGGCCGCTGCTGGCCGACCCGCTGTCGGGCGCGCGGCGCGGCGAAGCGGCGATCGCCCATTACGACGCGCTCCTGCGCGACGAGCGCTTTGCGTCGGCGATGGCGCCGGACCTCGTGGTGCGCGTGGGCGACCTGCCGGTGTCCAAGCCGTTGCGAACCTGGCTGTCAGGGCTCGTCGGCGTTCGCCAGGTGGCGCTCGATCCGCAGGCCGCGTGGCAGGACCCGGCGTCTGTGCTGGGGGACTCGCTGGCGCTCGAGCCGGCGAGCGCGCTCGCGCGGTTGGGCGCCGCGCTCGCCGACTCCTCGCGGGAGCCGGCGGCGGGCGACGCGGACTGGTTGGCGAGCTGGCGCAGCACCGACGAGCGTGCCGCCGAGGCGATCGTCGGTGTGCTCGCTGGTGATCGGCTGACAGAGCCGCGCGTTGCGGCGGAGCTCGGCGTGCTGCTGCCCGCGGAGGCGACCCTGTTCGTCGCCTCCTCGATGCCGGTCCGCGACATCGAGACGTTCTGGCCGGCCCGGGCGGATCCGCCGCGCGTCCTTTGCAATCGCGGCGCCAACGGCATCGACGGCACCGTCTCCTCAGCGTTCGGGGCGGCCGCCCACGGGCCCGGACCCGTGGTGCTGCTGATCGGCGACGTCGCGCTCGCATACGACATCGGCGGCCTGCTGGCCGCGTCTCGCCTGCGCCTGAAGCTCACGATCGTGCTGCTCGACAACGGCGGCGGCGGGATCTTCGACTTCCTGCCGGTGTCGGGCGCGAGCATCGCACTCGCTCCGGCGCGATCGGGCGAGCCGGACGGCGAGGACCTGTACACGCGCCACATCGCTACGCCCACGGGCCTGGATTTCGCGCAGGCGGCGGCGCTGTACGGGCTCGAGCACGAGCTCGCGTCCACCACCGGCGAGCTTCGCACGGCGCTCGAGCACGCGCTTTCGCCACAGGCGGGCTCGACGCTCGTGCACGTTCGCAGCGAGCGCGCTGAGAACGTGGAGCTGCACCGTCGCGTGTGGAGCGCCGTCGCGCGCGCGAGCACGGCGTGAGCGACGCTGTCTGCGGGCGCGTCAGCCCGCGAGCAACGGCAGCAGCGCCTGCAGCTTGACCTCGGTCTCGGCGAGCTCGCGCGCGGGATCGGAGTCGCGCACGAGGCCGTTGCCCGCGTAACAGCGGGCGACGTTCGCGTGCAGCAGCGCGCAGCGCAGCGCGACGCAGAATTCGCCGTCGCCGGTGGCGTCGGTCCAGCCGACGGGACCGGTGTACCAGCCGCGGTCGAGACCCTCGAGCGCGGGGATCAGCGCCGCTGCGGCGCTGCGCGGCTCGCCGCCGACGGCTGGCGTGGGGTGCATCAGGCCCGCCAGCTCGAGCGCGTCCATCGGCGCGGCGAGCTGCGCGCGGATCGGCGTGGCGAGGTGCTGGATGTTGGCGATCGTGACCAGCTCCGGCTCCGGGGCGGCGGTCACCCAGACGGCGTGTGGGCGCAGTGTGCGCTCGATCCGCCGGGCGACGATCGCGTGCTCCTCGCGGTAGCTCTCGTTGCGCAGCAGCTGCTCGCCGAGGTGCGCGTCGACCGCGGGGTCGGCGCTGCGACGCGTCGACCCGGCAAGCGCGAGCGTGCTCACGCGGTGGCCTTCGCGTCGCACGAGCAGCTCGGGGCTCGCGGCGATCAGCGTCGCATCGCCATGCCCTACGCAGAACACGAAGCACGACGGGAACTCCTCGCGCAGCACGCCGAACAGCGCGGCTGGATCGTATGGCCCGGGGGCGTGAACCTGCACTTCGCGCGCGAGCACGATCTTCTCAAGCTCGCCTGCGCGGATCAGCTCGGCGGCGCGAGCGACGGCGTGCTCGTAGTGCTCGGGCGGCATCGCACTCGACACCTGGAAGCGGCCGGTCGGCGCTGGATCGAGCAGCGGCAGCGCGTTCGCGCGCAGCTCTGAGAGCCTTTGTTGCAGGTGCGCGAGCAGATCCTCGGGCACGTCGTCCGGCCGCGCGAGCGCAGCCAGCGTGAGACGCACGATCGACTCGCCGCCGCGCTGCAGGCGCGTCAGCGCGAGTTGCGGCACGGTGAGCGACGCCGGCTCGAATCCGCGCCAGTGATGGGCGCCGCCGCCATCGGGAGCGAAGGCGAAGCCGCCCATCGCCACCGGACCGCCACCAGCGGGCTCCTCGACGGGATCGGCGATCGCCGCCGCCGACAGTGCGCGCCAGCGCTCGGCGACGCTGTTGAAGCGCGACGGACCGCTGGCCTGCAGGCTCGTCGCCTCCCCCAACCCCGCCACGGCAGCGTGGGCGCGCTCTGGCTGCTCGAACACGAACCATCGCTCATCTGGGCGCCGTGAGGCGCAGACGACGGCCGACGGATCGACGTCGTCGGCCACCCGCAGCGAGATCGTCGCGAGCACCTCTCCGCCGCTGCGTCGCGCGCGCCGGACGGCGAGCGCCAGCCGCGACGCGAGCCGGGCCCGGTCCTGCTCGTTCAGTGCAAAGGGATGATCTGCGACGCTGGCTGGAATGCCTGGCGGGGCTGCGCGCGTGTCCGGCGAAACACCGTCGCTGCTGCCCACGCTGACCCTAGGTCTCGCTGCGTCCCCGCGAGATCGCGATCTCGCCGGTGCGCATCATCTCGATCAGCCCGAACGGCCGCACCATCGTCTCGAACGCCTCGATCTTGTCGGTGGTGCCGGTCACCTCGACGATGACCGCGCGCTTGGTGACGTCGACGACCTTGCCGCGGAAGATCTCGGCGATCTGCATCAGCTCGCCGCGCTGGACGCCATCGGCTGAGACCTTGAACAGGGCGAGCTCGCGCGCGACGGTGTCCGCCGGCTCGAGGTCGCGGATCTTGAGAACGTTGATGAGCTTGTGCAGCTGCTTGGTGACCTGGTCGATCGGGTGCAGCGCGCCGTCGACGGTCAGCGTCACGCGCGAGATCTGCGCGTCCTCGGTGGGGCCGACGGTGAGCGTGTCGATGTTGAAGCCGCGTCTGGCGAACAGGCCGGCGATGCGCGTGAGCACGCCGGACTTGTTTTCGACGAGGATCGAGAGCACGTGCTTGCGGCCCGTGCGCATGTTGGTCGAGGCTTCGAGCTCCTCGAGGCTGAGCGGCTCCTTGGTTCCTGGTTCACCCATGATGGCCCCCATCACCCCACCATCTCGCGCGCCGCTTGACCGGCCGGAATCATCGGATACGTGTTCTCCTCGCGCGTGACACGCACGTCGACGAGCACGGGGCCGTCGGTGGCGATCGCGCGCTTCATGTCATCGACGAGCGTGGTCTTGTCGGTGAAGCGCATGCCGGTCACGCCGTAGGCCTCGGCGAGCTTGACGAAGTCAGGGAACTCGCCCATGTCGACGTGGCTGTATTTGCCGTCCCAGAACAGCTCCTGCCACTGGCGGACCATCCCTAGATAGCCGTTGTTCATGATGAACACCTTGATCGGGATCTCGTTCTGCGCGCACGTGGCGAGCTCCTGCGCGTTCATCTGCACCGAGCCGTCGCCGGCGATGCAGCACACCACCCGATCGGGACAGCCGACGGCGGCGCCCATCGCGGCGGGCAGCCCGAAGCCCATCGTGCCGAGCCCGCCGGAGTTGATCCAGCGTCGCGGCGCGGGGAAGTCGTAGAACTGCGCTGTCCACATCTGGTGCTGGCCGACGTCGCTGGTGACGATCGCCTCGCCGCCGGTCGCCTCGTACAGCGCCTGGATCATGTACTGCGGCTTGATCTCGGCGTCGGCGCTGTCCTCGTAGGCGAGCGGGTACTTGGCTTTCCAGCCGTCGATTCGGTTCCACCACGCATCCAGACGGGCGGGATCGGCGCCGATCGCGCGATACTCGATGACGAGCTTCGCGAGCACGTTCTTTGCGTCGCCGACGATCGGGATGTGCGCGGGCACGTTCTTGGAGATCTCGGCGGGGTCGACGTCGATGTGGATGAACTTCGCACGCGGCGCGAACTCGGAGAGCTTGCCGGTGATGCGGTCGTCGAAGCGGGCCCCGACCGCGCAGATCAGGTCGGCCTCGTCCATCGCGTAGTTGGCGGCCCTGGTGCCGTGCATCCCCAGCATCCCGAGCCACTGCGGATGTGGCGCCGGGAACGCTCCGAGGCCCATCAGCGTGCAGGTGACCGGGAAGCGGTCGGAGGTCGCGAACTCGATCAGCTCGGCGGATGCGTTGGCGTTGACGACGCCGCCGCCGGCGTAGATCACGGGGCGCTGCGCGGCGGCGAGCGCCTTGGCGGCTTGGCGGATCTGCTTCTGGTTGCCGTCGATCTTCGGCTGATAGCCGGGCAGGCGCAGGTCGGTCACGGGCTCGTAGTCGATCTCCGCCCGCGACAGGTCCTGCGGGATGTCCACGAGCACGGGGCCGGGGCGCCCGCTGCGCGCGATGTGGAAGGCCTCGTGGATCGCGTGCGGCAGCTCCTGCGGGTGCTGGATCATGAACGAGTGCTTTACGACGGGCATCGTGATGCCGATCGTGTCGGCCTCCTGGAAGCCGTCGGTTCCGAGCAGCTCGGTGCGCACCTGGCCGGTGATGAACACGACAGGCACCGAGTCCATCATCGCGTCGGTGATCGGCGTCAGCAGGTTGGTCGCGCCGGGGCCGCTGGTCGCGAACGACACGCCAACCTTGCCGGTGGCCTTCGCGTAGCCCTCGGCCGCGTGCCCGCCGCCGGCCTCGTGCCTGACGAGGATGTGACGGATGCCGCCGTTGACGAACGCGTCGTAGGTGGGAAGGTTGGCGCCGCCGGGCAGCCCGAAGACGACGTCCACGCCCTCCGCCTTCAAACATTCCATCAACGCATCAACTGCGCGCATTCGTCGCCTCCCTTCCTTGTTTGATTGGTGAAGAGGGGCCCGGCTGGCCGGGGCACAGCCCGAAGGGCTGGGTCGGCCGGCTGCGCCACCCTCTCGGGGCCAAAAAGCCAGTGTATCAGCGGGTTTTGCACCCGGCCTGGCGCAGTAGCGGCGGCCGTCAGGAGGAGCCGATGCCGATGCCGATCGCCAATACGATGACGCCGCCGACCGTAACCACCATCAGCGACGAGCGCATGGACACCTCGAGGAAGCGTTTGCGCACCCAGGCGATCGCGAACAGCTCGAAGGCGACTACGCAGCCGGCCACGAGCAGCGCTTTGTTGACGTTGGAGATGAGGAACGGCAGCGTGTGGAAGATGCCGCCGAGCGTGGTCATGCCGCCCGTGATCGCGCCGCGCACGACGGCGGAGCCGCGCCCGGTCTGCTCGCCGGTGTCCGACAGCGCCTCCGACCAGCCCATGCTGACACCGGCGCCGAGCGCGGTGGAGAAGCCGACGAGCAGCGCGGTGTGGGAGTTCGACGCGACGGCTGCGGCGAAGATCGGCGCGAGCGAGGAGACGGTGCCGTCGATCATGCCGACGAGCGCGGGCTGTACGACGCGCAGCACGAAGTCGCGCTCGTCGTCGAATCCGGCCCGGTGGATCCAGCGGGCGAGCAGCGTGTCGTGCGGCGGGGGCGCTGTCTGCGCAGGCGCTGTCTTGACGTCGGTGCTCATGGCAGCGACAGCGTATGCGCAACAGCCGGTTAGGGCAGCCGAATTTCGCTTAGGGCAGCCGAAATCAGCGTGAGGGCGTGACCCGCGCGTGTTCCATCGATTCCGACGCGAGCACGACGTCGGGGAACTCGAGCTCGGTGCCGCAGCGGGTGCACAGCGCGTCGTAGATCTTGGTCACGCGACCGCACTTGGGGCATTGGCGGCGCAGCTCGTTTCGCTCGGAGCGGTAGGCGATGGCGGCGAACAGGCCGATGAACGGGACGGCGCCGGAGATCAGGAACCACAACAGGAACGAGCTGCCCTTGTACTTGCCGACGATCCCGCCGGAGAGCCCGAAGCAGGTGGCGATGACGATGTAGGCCATCGTCGCGCGCTCAGAGCAGTACGCGCACGGCCCAGATGATCGCGACGATCGCGAGGATCACAGCGACGATACCCGCGATCGCTACGGCGATGCCGATGACGATCTTCAAGAGGATGTAGCCCGCGATGAGGGCCACGAGGCCGGCGAGAACGGTCTTGCCGATGGAGCGGGAGCTGGCGGAGGACTCGTTCATGTCGATCTACCTAGATGGTAGCGCGAGCGGCGGTGCTGCAGCGCCGATTGCGGTGGCGTCGCGGCCGGACAGGAAATCCTACCCCTGCCCGGCCGCTCCACCGAGAACGTCGGCTGAGGGAAGCCAACGCTGGTCGCTGCGGAGGGATCAACTACATGCGACCTAGCCGACGGACCACGCCTACCGGCGCGGTGGCCCCGCGGGCGATCCTTGCCGTTGAGTTATCGACATTGCTGATGCCTGCACGCCGGCGCCCCGCACCTTGCCCCATACTGGTGAGCTGGTAGCGGCGGATACGCGGCCCGGTGTGCGCTGCATCCACCGTTTCCTCGGGCAGCAGGATGAACCGCCGAGGAGATGAAACGCTTGCGTTTGCTGCTGAACGGTTCATGACCGGCATATTGGCGCGGCGGGCACGCTTTGCCTTTGGCCCGAAGTCCAAAATGTGCCGAGCGGGGGTCTTCTAAGTGACGCCGAGCTGCTCGTGCACGAGCCGTGCGACCTCGGTGCCGTCGGCGCGGCCGTTGGTCTCGCGCATCACGTAACCGACGATCGGACCGATCGCCTTGGCGTTGCCTTCGCGCACGCGCGCGGCGGCGTCGGCGTTGGCCTCGAGCGCCGCCGCGACGACGCCGGCGAGCTGATCGTCGCCCCCGATCGCCGCGAGGCCCTGGGCCTCGACGATCGCCTGTGGCTCACCGCCGTCGGCGACGAGCGTGTCGAGCACCTGGCGTCCCGCCCCGACGCTGACCTGCTTCGTGCAGACGAGCTTCACGAGCTGGGCGAGCGCGTGGGGGGTGACGCGCGAATGGATGGGATCCCCGCCCGCCCCGATGCCGTCGTCGAGCCGGCTGGCGAGCTCGACGGCGACCCAGTTGGCGAGCATCTGTGCGGGGACATCTGCCTGCGCGCTGAGGGCGGCCTCGAAGAAGTCGGCGAGGCCGGCGCGGAAGGCGAGCTGCTGCGCGCTCTCGGGGCTCAACGCGAGCTCGCGCTCGAAGCGCTCGGCGCGATCGGCGGGGAGCTCGGTCATGTCGGCGCGCGCGGCGTCGATCATGTCCTGGCCGATGGCGACGGGCAGCAGGTCGGGCTCGGGGAAGTAGCGGTAGTCGTGCGCCTCCTCCTTGGAGCGCAGCGAGGTGATGGCGCCGGAGGCGGGGTCGAAGTGCAGCGTCTCCTGCACGACCTGCCCGCCGCCGCTCAGGATCTTCTCCTGGCGTGCGATCTCGGCCCTGATGCCGCGCTCGATGAAGCGGAAGGAGTTCATGTTCTTGAGCTCGGTCTTGACGCCGAGCTCGGAGTTGCCGGCGGGGCGCAGCGAGATGTTGGCGTCGCAGCGCAGCGAGCCCTCCTCCATGTTGACGTCTGAGACGCCGAGCTGGCGCAGCGTCGAGCGCAGCAGCTTGAGCCAGTCGCTGGCCTGCTCGGGCGAGCGCACGTCGGGCTCCGTGACGATCTCGGCGAGCGGCGTGCCGCCGCGGTTGAAGTCGACGACGCTCGCGTCGGAGCCGTGGATGCGCCCGCTGGCACCGAGGTGGATCAGCTTGGCGGCGTCCTCCTCGAGGTGCACGCGGTGGATGCGCACCTCGCCGAGTGAGCCGCCGAGGCACAGGGGCTCGTCGTACTGGGAGATCTGGTAGCCCTTGGGCAGGTCGGGATAGAAGTAGTTCTTGCGATGGAAGATCGAGCGCGGCGCGAGCTCGGAGCCGAGCGCGAGCCCGATCATGAGCCCGAAGTGCACGGCGCGGGCGTTGGCGACGGGCAGGCTGCCGGGGAGCCCGAGGCAGACGGGGCAGGTGCGCGTGTTGGGCGGCTCGCCGAATGACAGCTCGCAGCCGCAGAACATCTTGGTGGCGGTCGCGAGCTGCACGTGGATCTCGAGGCCGATGACCGGCTCGTAGACGACGTCTTGAGAGGGGCCGCCTGCCGGCGGCTGGGGCGGCGTTCGCTGTGGCTCAGACACGGGCGGGTGTCGCGTCGAAGCCGATGCTCTGCTCGAGCGCGTAGGCGGCGTCGAGCAGACGGTTCTCGCTGAACGCGGGGCCGGCGATCTGCAGGCCGACGGGCAGTCCGCGTGAGAGCCCGCAGGGGATCGAGATCGCGGGGATGCCGGCGAGCGACATCGGCACGGTGCAGTAGTCGTTGAGGTACATCGCGAGCGGGTCTGCGGTCTTCTCGCCGAGCTTGAACGCGACGCTGGGCGCGGTCGGCGTGACGATCAGATCGACCTGCTCGAACGCAGTGCGGAAGTCCTCGGCGATCTTCGTGCGCACGCGCTGCGCGCGGCCGTAGTAGGCGTCGTAGTAGCCAGAGGAGAGCGCGTAGGTGCCGAGCATGATGCGGCGCTTGACCTCGGCGCCGAAGCCGTCGTGGCGCGTGCGCGTGTACATGTCGAGCAGGTCGGAGGCGTCTTCGGCGCGCAGCCCGTAGCGCACGCCGTCGAAGCGCGCGAGGTTCGAGGAGGCCTCGGCAGGCGCGATCACGTAGTAGGCGGACAGCGCGTGCGGGGCGTGCGGGAGGCGAACCTCGCTGACGTGCGCGCCGAGCTCTTCGGCCTGGGCGAGCGCGGCGCGGAAGGCGTCGAGCACGCCCGCTTCGATGCCCTCGCCGCTGAGCTCCGCGGGCACGCCGAGGCGCACGCCGTCGAGGCGCTCGGCGCTCGGCAGCGAGATCTCGCCGGGGAACTGCAGCGAGGTCGCGTCGCACTCGTCGCGGCCGACCATTTGGCGCAACAGCAGCGCGGCGTCGCGCACGTCGCGTGTGATCGGCCCGGCCTGGTCGAGCGATGAGGCGAACGCGATCATGCCGTAGCGCGAGACGGCGCCGTAGGTGGGTTTCATGCCGACGATCCCGCACAGCGCGGCGGGCTGGCGGATCGAGCCACCGGTGTCGGTGCCTAGCGCCCATGGCGCGAGACCGGCCGCGACGGCAGCGGCGCTGCCGCCGGAGGAGCCGCCTGGCACGCGCTCGCGATCCCAGGGGTTACGCACGGGCCCGTACGCGGAGTTCTCATTGGAGGAGCCCATCGCGAACTCGTCCTGGTTGGTCTTGGCGAGCAGCGTCGCGCCGGCGTCATACAGCTGCCGCACGACGCTCGCGGTGTACGGCGGCAGGTAGCCCTCGAGGATCCGCGAGCCCGACTGGCTGGGCACCCCCTCGGTGCAGAAAAGGTCCTTGACGGCGAGCGGAACGCCGCCGAGCGGCGCGTTCTCAGACGCACTGCCCGAGGGGGACTCGCCGGCGACCCACGTGAAGCAGTTCAGACCGTCGGCACCCGCCGCCCGCTCGGCGGCCGCGCGGTCACGGTAGGCGTCGAACAGCTCCGCCGCGGACAGCGAGCCCGCGACGATCGCGTCCGCCGCCTGCGCGGCCGACAGCCCGACAACGTCGCTCACGCCTGCGGGCTGGGGACGAGGAAGCCGCCGTCGGCGACCGCTGGCGCCTGGCTGAGGGCTAGCTCGCGCGGCAGGCACGGGCGCGGCTCGTCGGCACGCAGCGCCGGGCGGGTGGGGATCGATTCAGCGACGACGTGGCTGGTCGGCGGGACGTCGTCCAGGTCGAGCTCGCCGATCCGGGCGACGTGGTCGAGCACGGCGGACAGCTCGCGCGCCATCGGCTCGATCTCGTCCTCGCCGAGCGC
>Ga0208849_1002034_pt1 | contig 11973 bp, 7 predicted proteins | sample NGESurdeep072012_10_FD_184470 | JGI IMG/M metagenome (GOLD analysis project Ga0208849, IMG submission 184470) | Arctic peat soil microbial communities from Barrow, Alaska - NGEE Surface sample 53-3 deep-072012 (SPAdes) | ecosystem: Environmental > Terrestrial > Soil > Wetlands > Peat ...
CCCACGATCTTCAGACAGGACGGGCTGGACCCGACAGCTTCGGCGTGATCACCGGCGCCGCCGCCCGCGCCATTACCGCGTCAGCGGTTTAGTCCTTTGTCCACTACCCACACGCTTGTGCGCCATGGGCCAGCCGCGTATGGTCGCCGACTTGGCCGGCGACGGGGACGAGGGGCGATGGATATATTCGTATCCTACGCCCGCTCCACCGAACTCTTAGCGCGACAGATAACCGAAACTCTGAGCGAAATCGGCTACAGCGTCTGGCGAGACGAGCAACTTCCCGCGCACCGCGCCTACGCCGAGGTGATCGAAGAACGCCTGGACGAGGCCAAGGCCGTGCTCGTCATCTGGTCGCCTGACGCGATCCGATCGGAGTGGGTGCGATCCGAAGCGGATCGGGCGCGGCAGCAGCGTAAGCTCGTGCAACTTTCGGTGGGGTCTCCCCCGCCGATGCCATTCGACCAGATTCAATGCCCTGACTTCTCGGACTGGACCCTCGGGTCGGAGACCTCGGCGTGGCGCTCGATCCTGACCAGCCTGGGCGAGTTGATCGCCCGCCCGCCCGTGGCGGACCCTCATGCTATCGGACGGCCCACCCGCGCGGGCGTCGCGCGCGTTGAAACAAGCAATCTTCCCCGGTCGCTCGGCCCTCTGATCGGCCGCGAGGCCGATGTCACCGCGATTGTCGAGCGGCTGGAAACCTCATCGTTGGTGACCATCGTCGGGTCCGGCGGAGTGGGCAAGACCAGCGTCGGGATCGAGGCCGGTCGCCGTCTGCTGGCCGACCACGAAGACGGTGTCTGGCTGGTGGAGCTGGCTGGAGTGACCGACCCCGCGCGTGTCCCCGAGCTTGCCGCCCGCGCCATGCACATGGTTCTGCCGGTCGGCGAGAACGCCATCGACGCGCTGGTCGCCCGCCTCCGGTCGCGACGATGCCTGCTGATCGTCGACAACTGCGAGCACCTCATTCAGTCGGTCGCCGAAATGGCCGAGGAAATTTCGTCACGCACCGAACATGTCCGCCTGATGCTGACCTCTCAGGAACCGCTCGGCATCCCGGGCGAGCAGCTGCACCGCCTTTTCCCGCTGGCGGAAGGCGACGCGGTCGCCCTGTTCAAAGAGCGTGCGCGGGCTCGCGACGCGGCCTTCGCCGCCGCGCCGGGAGACGAGGCGACGATCGCCGCCATCTGCCGGCGGCTGGACGGGGTGCCGCTCGCCCTCGAAATGGCGGCCGCGCGGGCGCCGGCCCTGGGATGCGAGGCGGTATTGCGGCGGCTCGACGATCGTTTCCGGGTGTTGACCGGCGGCGGTCGCACCGCCATGCCCCGCCAGCGCAGCCTGCTCGCCGCTCTCGACTGGAGCCACCAGCTGCTCAGCGACAGCGACGCCGCCGTCTTCCGTCGGATCAGCATCTTCGCCGGTAGTTTTTCGCTGGAGGCCGCCTCGGATGTCGCCGCCGGCTCGGACCTCGACGCCTTCACCGTTGTCGATGCCCTCTCCAGCCTGGTCGCCAAGTCTCTGCTGACCGCCAAGGCGGGTGGCGACCGCACCCGCTACCGGCTGTTGGAGACGGCGCGAGCCTACGGACTGGAACGCCTGGCCGCCGCCGGAGAGTCGGAGACGACCCGCCGCCGGCATGCCCTGTGGTTCGCCGACTTCGCCGCGCCGATCTGGTCGGACTTCATCGCCCGGACCAGCGACGAAGACCTCCTGTCGCGATATCTGCCCGAATTTGACAATATCCACCAGGCGCTCGACTGGACGTTCTCGCCCGGTGGAGAGGTGGGAGTCGGCCATCGGCTGCTGGCGGCCAGCGCCTGCCTGTGGGACGACCGATCGCTGAATCGGCGGCTGAAGGTGGCGGCGCCCCTGCTGGACCCAACGACGCCGCAATATATCCACGCCAGGCTCCTCTCGGCGCGCGCCCACGTAACCATGCAATTGAGCCCGGCCACCGCGCTCGATGTGGTCGACGAAGCGATCGCGGCGGTAAGATTGGGCGTCGAGGATCCGGTCGCCCTCTGCGATGCGCTCGCGTCCAAATGCTCGGCCTTGTACCTGGTGGGTCGATTCGCCGAGGCGCGAGGCGTCTGCGACGAGATGAAGACGCTGATGAGGGACAGACCGGATTCGCGGATCAAGGCATTTGCGATCGCCCTCGACGGGTGCCTGACGGTCGTTGAGTCCGGCCCCGGGGCCGCCGCCCGCTATTTCGACCTGGCGATTTCGTCCCTGCGGGCGTTCGGCGCCGACGGCCTCGCCAACTTCTGGCAATCGACGGCCATGAGCATGATTCCCACCGCCGACCTCGACCAGGAGATCGAGGATTGGAGAACACTTCTTGATCGCATCCGACCTGGCGACATGTCGGCCGGGCAAGTCCAGGGGGTGGTCGCCGGCGCGTTGGGGGAGCGGTTGGCGCAGCGTGGTCGGCCGGAGGACATCGAGGAGGCGCTCGGCCTCGGACGGCTGATCTTCAAAGCCGGCGCGATCGCCACCGAGGAGGCATTCTTTCTCCCGATGGCGATCGTCGCCCTGAAATCCGGGCGGGCGGATGATGGCGCGGTCATCTTCGGCTATGCCGACCGCAGGCGCCGGGCGTCGGGCGCGGTGACCACGACGCGGTCCAAGTTCGAGGCCGCCCACCAGCTGTTCGCCGCGGTCCTGGATGAGCATCATCTGACCGCGCTCATCGCCCGCGGCGCGACGCTCGACCGGGCGGAGGTCGAACGCCTCGCTCTGGGAGAGCGTCCGGCCCGATCGCGACCGGACGCCGCTTTGCAGAAGGCGTGGCGTTGACAGTCTTGCCGCCAGGGGCGAGCTTGCCGGCGGGGGAACTCAAAAAATGGCGGCTCTGAACGGCTCGCCGTCATATCGCATGATTTCCATCGTCGTGAGCCAGGGCTGCGAACTCGCCCGCTGGTTGATGGAACGCGCCGGTCTGCCGTTCGTCGAACAGTTCCACGCACCCCTTCTGCATGTGTTGGCGACGGCGCGGGTGAACGGCGGCGTCGAAGCGCCGGTGGTGGTGACGCCAAATGGCGTGTGGGTCACCTTGATGGGCATCATGGAGGCCATCGACGCGCGCAGCCCCGCGGGCCGCAAGGTGTTCGGCGAGAGCGAAGGCGATCGGCTCGAGAACCAGGCCTTCCTCGCCCGACTGATGCCCCTGTTCGGCGATCCTCTGCGGCGCTACGTCTATCATCTGGTCTTGCCGATCAAGACGGTGATGTACCCGCTCGCCAGCGCCGGAGCGCCGGCCTGGGAGCGGGCCGTGGTCTATTGGTTCTACCCGGTGTGGCGCGTTCTGCTCAGCCGCGCCCTGGGAGACGCGCCGGCGGATATCGCCGCGGCGCCCGGGATCATCGAGCAGGGAATGGCGCTCGTCGATGCCGAACTGGCGCGACGCGCAAGCCCGTATCTGGCCGGTGAGGCGCCGGGCGGCATCGACGTGGTGGTCGCGGCCCTGATGTCGCCGGCGGTGTTTCCGCCGCAGTATGGCGGCAGGCTGCCAGACCTCGCCGACGTGCCGTCCGAGCTCAGAGACTTCGTGACGCGCAACCGCGACCGGCCCGGGGGCCGTCTGGCGCTCGCGACCTACGTGTCGGTGCGAAAGCCATCGTGAACGCGCCGCGAGCCCGGCGCCGACCGCCCTTCACCACGGGGAGCAGCCCATGTCCATGCTAGCCGCCGCCGCACCGGACATCGCCACGCCGATCGGCCCCGCCACCGGCGTGACGCGGCTGTTTTCGTTTCGCACCCTGCCGCTCCTCGCCGCCCGCCTCGGCGTCGCCGTCGCGCGGGCGTGGGGCAAGCCGTTCCGCCTGGGAAACGTCGTCGTCGCCGCGACCCACGGCGAGGTCTGCGAGGTGATGGGCCGCGACCTGGACTTCGTCCTTCGACCGGTGGATGGGCCGCGTTTCGACCAGATCGGCTATCACTTCATTCTGGGCATGGACCGCTCCGGAGAGCTGATCGGCGAACGGCATGCGCTCTATGCGGCCCTGGCCAAGGTCGATACCGCCCCGATCCGCCGCGCCGCGGCGCAGGACATCGTCGATCGCCTCTCCGCCGCGCCATCCCGGAGCATCGATGTCGTCCAGGATTACGCCCGGCCGATCGCCGCGGCGACCGCCCGGGCCGTGTTCGGCATCGATCCTCCCGATCATGCGCAATTCATGGACGCGGCGCGCGCGATCTTCGGCCACTGCTTTCTCAATGTGACCGGCGACAAGGTCGTCGCCGCCCGGGCGATCGCCGCCGCGCAGTTGATGACCGGCTGGTTCGACGCCGAGATCGCGCGGCGCCGGGAGTCGGGCAAGATGGGCGAGGACATGATGGGCAATCTCCTGCGCGCCGGAGCGGGCGACGATCTCACGCGGCGGTCGCTGGGCGGCATGCTGGTCGGCAGCATCGACACCACCGCCACCGTGGTCGCCAAGGTGCTGACCGTGCTCATGAACGATCGCGACCTTTTGGCCAGCGCCACGCGCGATCGCGGCGAGCCGGCCCGACTGTACGGCTGGTGTCAGGAGGCCCTGCGCCGTTGGCCGCACGCGCCCATTCTCGCGCGGCAAGCCGCCGTCGAGACGACCCTGCGCGGGGTGACCGTCCCCGCCGGCGGCAAGGTCATCCTGTGGATTCAAGCGGCCATGTACGACGCGACCGCCTTCCCGGATCCGGCCAGATCGCGGCCGGACCGTGACCTGGGCGCCTACCTCCATCTGGGCGGGGGCCTGCATCCCTGCGCCGGGCGCGCCATCAACGCCTGGCAAATCCCGATGCTGGTGGCCGGCCTGCTCGATCTCGAGCCGGCGAGGTTGGGCCGGTTGCAATGGGCCGGCCCCTTTCCGGCTCACCTCCCGCTGACATGGAAGGATCGCGCCCGATGACCCAGGTGATGATCACCATCGTCGCGCCTCTGAATCCCGCCGACCTGGAGATGGCGGACGCGGCCATCGATCGTCTCGGCAATCCGGCCGCCACGGCGATCAGGACCCGTCTCGATGTCCTCGACGGGGATCTCGGCGTCCACTTCATGAGCCTGCACGCCCTGCCGAGCTTCACGCCGGGCCGCGCGCATCTGGTTCTCGAATTCTCGGCGGACGGCGATACCGCCCGGGCGATCGGCCAGATCGTGGCGGCGATCGGCGTCGAACTGGCCACCGTGTTCGCGCTCGCCAAGGATTGGCGGGGCGACGACCTCGCGGCCTATCTCACCCACCGCGTCGTGGACGCGGGCTACAACCTCGGGCAGACCCCTGGCCTCGCCCATACCGGCAGCCCGGGGATGACCGTGGGCCGCATCCGCCGGGAGGCCGCGCTGGCCGCCAAGATCGACGCGATGCTGGCGACGCAGCCGGGCGGACTTTCGGCCATGGACCGACTGCGCGATGTCCGCACTCGCCTCGGTGAAGGCTCGCCGTTTCTGGATCTCGCCGAGGCGCAACCGGGGTTCGCGGCCGCCACCCTGCCGGCCGTGGCCATCGCCGGAGTCATCGCCTTCGCCCGCACCTATCTCTGGCCTTTCCTCGTTCTGCTCGGAGCGTGGACGATCGGCGCCGTCCTGTGGTCGCTTGACCACGCCGGCGCGGGGCGATCGATCGGATGGGCGCTGGTGGACGGCGTGTGGCGAGCGATCAAGACCGGGGCGCCGACACTGGTCGTCATCCTCCTGGCCACGGCCGCCGTCATCTACGGCCGTCTGCGCAAACTCGAGACCACCGACTGGATCAGCCAAAAGGCGCCGGATCGTCGGACGATGGGCGAAATCCTCGCGCGGGAGAATGTCGGCGCGCAGAACCACATGATGTCGTTGACGGAGTTGAAAGCGGGCTGGGTCCGCCGCTTCACCCTTCGCCTGGCGTTCTTCGCCATCGCCGTCGCCGGACCCCGGCTGTACAAGCCCGGTCACTTAGGTCCGATCGGGACCATTCATTTCGCGCGCTGGGTGACCCCGCCCGGCACCCGGGACATGATCTTCTTCTCCAACTACGGGGGGAGCTGGGAAGCCTATCTCGAGGACTTCATAACCCTCGCCCATGTCGGTCTGACCGGTGTCTGGTCAAACACGGTGGGCTTTCCACGAACCAACAATCTGGTGCTGGCCGGGGCCACTGACGGCGAACGGTTCAAGCGCTACGCCCGCCAGAGCATGCGCGCGACCCGGTTCTGGTACTCGGCCTACCCTGAATTGATCACCGACATGATCCGCTCGAACGCGGCGATCCGACGTGGCCTGTCGGGGGCCATGACCGAGGACGATGCGGCGACGTGGCTGTGCGCCTTCGGCTCCGCCCTGCGACCCGACGAGCAGTTGGTCTCCAACGAGATTCAAAGCCTGGTGTTCGGCGGCCTTGGTTTCCTCAACTACAGCGGCCTGACGCTCTGGCGTCTGCCCGACGACGCCGGCGAGGCCCGCGCCTGGTTGCGAGAGGTGTCGCGGCATGTCGCCTACAGCGACGGGCGACGGCTGAAGGAGGACGATACGATCGACGCCATTGTCCAGGTGGCGATCAGCAGTCGCGGATTGGAGGCCCTGGGCCTTCCCGCCGAAGGCCTGGCGAGCTTTCCGCGGGCCTTCCTCGACGACATGGGGCACGACCATCGCCGCCGGATACTGGGCGACGTGGGACCCAACGCTCCGGAATACTGGTGGTGGGGACAGGACTCCGCCGATGTCGCCGTGATTGCCTACGGCGAAACCCAGGCGGCGCTGGACTGGATGATCGCCAAACTCGAGGCCGCGGGCGCCGCCCACGGCGCGCGATGCACCCACACCGTCGAGATGAAGACCTTTGATCGCGCCGACAATCTCGAACCTTTCGGCTTCGCCGACGGTGGTTCGCAACCGGTCATCCGCGGCACCTATAAGGGTCAGAAGAGCGGCGATCCTCTGCATCTCGTGGCGCCGGGAGAGTTCGTCCTGGGCTACCCGGACAATCGCGGCAATCTTCCGCCCGGTCCCTGCATGGCCGCCATCGAGGACCCGGAAAATACCTTGCCGGTGCTGAACGACAGCATCGACTTCTCCAAGACGAATGTGAACAATCCTCGGGATCTCGGGCGGAACGGATCCTACCTCGCGATCCGCCAGTTGGAGCAGGATGTCGACGCCTTCGAGGCCTACTGCGCCGCGGAGGCGAGCCGGCTGAGGAGCCGACTGGGGCCGCCCTATCGCATCACCGCCGATTTCATCGCCGCCAAACTGGTCGGCCGATGGAAAAATGGTTCACCTCTGGTGCGATCGCCCTACAGCGCTTCGGCCGACCCGCGGATCATTGGAGAGAACGGCTTTCAGCTCGGGCTGGAGGACCCTGAAGGCCTTCACTGCCCGTTCGGAGCCCACATTCGGCGCGCCAACCCGCGTGACAGCCTCAATCCCGGATCGGACGATCAGATCGCGATCAGCAACCGCCACCGTATTCTGCGGATCGGTCGGAAATACGCGCCGAAACCGGGGCAGAAGCCCGGTCTGTTGTTCATGTGTCTGAACGGCGACCTGGAGCGGCAGTTCGAGTTCATCCAGCAGACCTGGATCAACGGCAACGTCATTTCGCTCAGCTGTCCGACCACCTTGAACGGCGAGCATGACCCGCTGCTCGGCGCCGGGCGGGCGGACAACAATGGTTTCACCATTCCCAGCCGCGATGGACCGGTCAAACTCGCCGCGATTCCGCGCTTCGTGACCATGCGCGGGGGCGGGTACTTCTTTCTCCCCGGAAAGCGATTGATCGACTATCTGATCCGCTGATCTCCGGCCGACACCAACTTCGGCGCCAGGACGATCTGAAACCGACGCCTCGCCTTCGGACTTGCGTCCGGACGAGGCTTTCGCCAGCTTGAGGACGCCAGTGGAGATCCCCCCAATGAACCGCCGTCAGCTCTGCCTCGCCCTTGCCGCCGCCGCCGCCGCCGCCGGCCTGCCGTGGGGGGCCGCCGCCGAGGTCTCGTCCGCCCTCGCCGCCGCCGTCGCCGGGCCGGGGCGCTCGCAGAAGAACCGTGTCCGCGATCCCTGGCGCCATCCGGCCGCCACGCTCGCCTTCTGGGGTCTGGCGCCGGGCATGACGGTGGTCGAGATCGATCCCTCGGGCGGCTATTGGACGGAAATCATCGCGCCCTATCTGAAGGCGACCGGCGGACGATACATCGCCGCGGTGGGCGGCGACGCCGGCCCCGCGTTCAAGGCCAAGTACGCCGACGCCGGAATCTGGGGCGCGGTCGAGGTCGTCCCCTTCGGCGAGCATGCCGGCGTCCTGGCGACGCCGGGATCGGCCGACATGGTGCTGACGGCGCGCAACATCCACGACTGGATGTGGACGCCGGGTGAACTCACCGACCATCTCGCCGCCTTCCACGCCGCCCTGAAGCCAGCGGCCATCCTGGCGGTCGAGGAGCACCGCGCCGATCCGCGTCCGCAGATCGACGACGCCCACGACGGCTACGTCGCCACCGCCTGGCTGGAGGCGGCGGTGGAAAAGGCCGGCTTCCGGCTCGACGGGGCCTCGGAGATCAACGCCAACCCCAGGGACGACAAGAACCACCCCTTCGGCGTCTGGACCCTGCCGCCGACCCGCCGCACCCACGAGAAGAGCAAGCCGACGCCGGCCGGCTTCGATCCGGCCAAATACGAGGCCGTCGGCGAGAGCGACCGGATGACCCTGCGCTTCCGCAAGACCTGAAGCGATCGGCTTTTCATGTCGCGCCACCAGCTGATCGTTGTCGCCGCCGCCGCGCTGGCCGTCTTCGCCGGTCCATCGGCGGCCACCGCGCGGGACGGCGGCCTCGCCACGACACAGTTGCCGCGCGGCGTCGTTCCCAGCCACTACGATGTCGCCATCATCCCCGACGCCGCAACCTTAAGGTTCGAGGGCCACGTCGCCATCGACATCGATGTCGAGCGGCCCACCGCGAGCCTCACGCTCAACGCCGTCGATCTCACCTTCACCAGGGTCGCCCTCAGCGGCCCCGGGGCCGATGGCCTGGGTTCGCCCAGGGTCACCCTCGATGCGACCGCCCAGACCGCGATGTTCAACTTCCTCCGCCCGATCCCGGCCGGCGCCTACCGGCTGACCATGGACTATGCCGGCAAGATCGGCGCCCAGGCGGTGGGTCTCTTCGCCCTCGACTACGACAGCCCGGCCGGCAAGCGACGCGCGCTCTACACCCAGTTCGAGAATTCCGACGCCCGCCGCGTCATCCCCTCCTGGGACGAGCCGGCCTACAAGGCGACCTTCACTCTGAACGCCACCGTCCCCACCGGCCTGACGGCGGTGAGCAACATGCCGGCATCGGCGACGACGGACCTCGGCGGCGGGCGCACCCTCATCGCCTTTCCCGAGACGCCGAAGATGTCCACCTATCTGCTGTTCTTCGGCCTGGGCGAATTCGACCGGATCGCCGGCCATGTCGGTCCCACGCAAATCGGCGTCATCACCCAGAAGGGAAAGGCCGAGCAGGGCCGCTTCGCCCTGGAATCCTCGGCCGCGATTCTGGCCGAATACAACGCCTATTTCGACACCCCCTTTCCCCTGCCCAAGCTCGACAACATCGCCGCGCCCGGCCGCAGCCAGTTCTTCGGGGCGATGGAGAACTGGGGGGCGATCTTCACCTTCGAGTACGACATCCTCCTGGATCCGACCATCTCGACCCAGGCGGACCGCGAGCGTTCGTTCGCCACCGACGCTCATGAGATGGCGCACCAGTGGTTCGGCGATCTGGTGACCATGGCCTGGTGGGACGATCTGTGGCTCAACGAAGGTTTCGCCTCGTGGATGCAGTCCCGCACCAGCGCCCGCCTGCACCCCGAATGGAACACCCGGCTGGAGGCGGTGGGTGTCCGGGAAGCGGCCATGGACCGGGACGCCCTGGCCACCACCCACCCGGTCGTCCAGCATGTCGCCACGGTCCAGCAGGCCAGCCAGGCCTTCGACGCCATCACCTACGAGAAGGGCGAAGCGGTCATCGCCATGCTCGAAGCCTACGTCGGGGCCGACGTCTGGCGGGCCGGCGTGCGGCGCTACATCAAAGCCCACGCCTACGGAAACACGGTCACCGATGATCTGTGGCGCGAGGTCGATGCGGCCTCGCCGGACCGCCCGGTCACCGCCATCGCCCACCAATTCACCCTCCAGCCCGGCGTGCCGATGATCACGGTCGGAGAACCGGCCTGCCGGGACGGCGCGACCACCCTCGTCCTGACCCAGGGGGAGTACACCAAGGATCGCCCGGAAAAGACACCGCTCGGCTGGTCGGTCCCGGTGATCGCCCGCGCGGTCGGCGGGGGCGCGGCGGTTCGGGTCCTGGTCGCCGGCGGCAAGGCCGACCTGGCCGTCCCCGGCTGCGCCCCGGTGATCGTCAACGCCGGTCAGAGCGGCTACTATCGCACCCTCTATGCGCCGGGCGCCTTTCACGCCCTGACCGGCGCCTACGCCGGCATCGACGCCATCGACCAACTGGGGATTCTGTCCGACAGCTGGTCGCTGGGGCTGGCGGGATACGAGCCGGTCTCCGACTTCCTCGCCCTGGCCAAGTCGACGCCAATCGCCGCCGATCCCCAGGTCTGGGGCCGGATCGCCGAGGTCTTTTCCGACATCGACGACTATTACCGCGGCGACGACGTCCGTCGGGCGGGGTTCCGCGACTTCGCCCGCGCCACCCTGGGGCCGGAGTTCGCGGCCGTCGGCTGGGCGGCCCGGCCCGGCGAGGCGGCGCCGGCGTCGATCCTGCGCAACATCCTGATCGAAACGCTCGGCCAGCTCGGCGACGGGGCCGTGATCGCCGAAGCGCGGCGGCGGTATGCGGCGCGCGACGCCGATCCGGCGGCGATGCCGGCGGCGGTGCGCAAGGCGGTGCTGGCGGTCGTCGCCCGGCATGCCGACGCGGCGACCTGGGACCACCTCCACGCCGCGGCGGCGGCGGAAAAAAGCTCATTGGTCAAGGACCTGATGTATCAACTGCTCGCCTCCGCCGAGGATCCCGCCCTGGCGGCGCGCGCCCTGGAACTGGCGCTCACCGACGAACCCGGCGCGACCAATTCGGCCGGCATGATCCGGCAGGCCGGCATCCTCCATCCGGACGAAGCCTATGATTTCGCCTTCGCGCACATCGGCGAGGTCGACGCCCGCGTCGATGAGAGTTCGCGCAGCCGCTATTTTCCCTCGCTCGCCAGCCGGTCGGCCGATCCGGCCATGATCGGCAAGATCAGGGCCTATGCCGCCGCCAATCTCGCGCCGGACGCGCGACGCGACGCCGACACCGCCGCCGCCGACGTCGCCTTCCGGATCAGAGTGCGAAACGAGCGACTGCCGGCGCTCGACGCGTGGCTGGCGAAGAATGGGCGGTCGGGCGCGTGAGCGTCGCCTTCACCCGCGAGGAAGACGCCGAGGCCGCCGCCGCCGACCTGCCCGACCGCCCGATCTCGCCTCACCCCAATCTGGTCACGCCCGAGGGCCTCGCCGCCCTCGACGCCGAACTCGCCGCCGTCAGGGCCGCCCACGCCGAGGCCAGCGCCAGCGGCGATGTCGGCGCCGACCGCACGCCGATGGCCAGAGCCACGCGGGATCTGCGCTATTGGTCGGCGCGCCGCGCCAGCGCCCAGCTCGTGCCGGGAGGCGGCGAGGCGGGGATCGTCCGTTTCGGCTCGCGCGTGACCTTGGATCGCGCCGACGGCCGGCGCCAGACCTTCCGCATCGTCGGCGAGGACGAGGCCGATCCCGCCAGGGGCGCCGTCTCCCACGTCTCCCCCCTGGCCCGCGCCCTCTACGGCAAGGGCGCCGGCGACACCGCGATCCTGGCCGGCGCGGAGGTGGAGGTGATCGCGGTCGAATAGCTCGTTCGGGATCGCCCTCTCACCTTCCGTCTTGGCCGGGCGTAATACCAGTCCTTCTAAAGACTGACACACGCCCACTCGCGGGTTCCGATTGATCGGATGCGATCTGGATCGTTGATCAGGAAGCGCCAGGCGCTTTG
>Ga0208849_1002035_pt1 | contig 11959 bp, 12 predicted proteins | sample NGESurdeep072012_10_FD_184470 | JGI IMG/M metagenome (GOLD analysis project Ga0208849, IMG submission 184470) | Arctic peat soil microbial communities from Barrow, Alaska - NGEE Surface sample 53-3 deep-072012 (SPAdes) | ecosystem: Environmental > Terrestrial > Soil > Wetlands > Peat ...
GAACGACCGGCGAGGCCAATTCATTCACCATCGAAGAACGCAAGATCATTTTGGAAGCGGTGGTCGGGGCTGGAATCCCCGCATCGCGCTTGATCGTCGGTACCGGCTGCTGCGCGCTGGGGGACTGCGCGACGCTCACCAGGCACGCGCTCTCCGTTGGCGCGGCGCGCGTCTTGGTGCTTCCGCCCTTTTACTATAAGAACGTGAGCGACGAAGGAATCGTCCAGGCTTATTCGCGCACGATCGAAGCGGTTGACGACGATCGCCTCCGCTTGTATTTCTACAACATTCCGCAATTCTCGGGCGTGGTCATCGGTGACGGAGTCATCGAATCGTTGTCCGCCCAATATCCCGGCATCGTCGCGGGCATCAAAGACAGCGCCGGAGATTGGCCCGCCACCGAGATGCTGTGCGCGCGGTACGGCGGCGCGATGGATGTGCTCGTCGGCAGCGAGCGGTTTCTGGTCGCCGGGATCTCTGCCGGCGCGAGCGGTTGCGTCACCGCGACCGCCAACGCCTTTGCCGACTCGATTTGTCGATTGTTCGCAAGCCTCAACGAGCCGGCGGCGATCGCATTGCAAGAACGCGTCACCGCCGCACGAGCAGTATTCGAAGGTTACCCCGTCATCGCGGCGCTCAAGGAATTCGAAGCGCGCCGATCGGGCGACGCGCGATGGAGAAATGTACGTCCGCCGCTGACGGCGATGCGGCCCTCCGATGCAGACACGCTGGCCGCCAAGTTGAGCTCCGTTCTGTAGGAGGGCAAGCTCGTACTAGGGCGAGCATCGCTCGCCCAAAAAAAATTAGGGCAAGCGTTGCTTGCCCTCCTACATTTTCGATGGGGCAAGCGTTGCTTGCCCTAGTACGGATATCTTATACGCGGTGATGGTGATAAAGCCTTAGCGGACCGACTGCCCTGCGGCGCGGGCGCGGCGGAATTCTCTTCCCCGCACCGCGTCGCTGCGCAGGTCGCAGATGTGCCGCATCGCAAGTTGATAGAGCAAGTCCGGCGTGGCGAGACAAGCGTCATCGCGCCGTCTCATATCTTCACGCCCCAGCCGCCGAACAGCGCGCTGTCCGCACCTTGCGGAATGTGGACGAGTTCCGTGCGCGTGATGCCTAGAATGTCTTCTGCGTTCGCCTTTGACGCTGAAGTTCTAATCCCGATCCTTACCATGAGCCCCTTGTTGCCTCCGTAGTCGCTTGTAACTTACTAACAGCTTACACTAGTTACTTATAACCTGTCAACACAAGTAAGAGGTTATTAATCGTCCTTGTCTGCGGGACTAATGCTTGCTATATAACCACCGTAAGTACTATAATAGTTCAAACATAGATCACGGTGAGGCACCATGAAAGAACGAGTCGGAGATAAACCCGCGCCGGAACGATTACGGATCATACAGGCGTTCATGAACACGGCAACGTCGGGCCGCGAGGATTTCGCCGGACCGGACTGCCTGCGTGAGTGGCTTGCCGACCACGGTCTGCTCGAGGGCGACTCGGCCCTGAGCGCGGCGGACTTGCGTCAGGCGATATCGGTGCGAGATGCGCTGCGTCAGCTCGCATCGGCTCGTCAAGATGGCCGCTTGGATTCCGACGCCGTCGAGACGCTCAACCGGGCCGCCCGCAGTGCGCAGATGTCCGTATCGTTTGGACAGGACGGCCGGGCATGCGTCGAGTCTCTCGCGCCCGCCGTCGATGGCGCGCTAGGAAAGATCATCGCGATCGTCGTCGACTCGATGACCGACGGCACGTGGGACCGCCTCAAAATCTGCCGCGACGCCGGATGTTCGTGGGCCTTTTACGACCGGTCCAAGAATCACTCGGGCACGTGGTGCGACATCGCCGTTTGCGGCAATGTGGCAAAAGCGCGCACGTATCGCGCGCGGCACGGGACCAAAGCCGGGTGATGGACACCTCCGATCGCGAGCGAGCGCGATTGATCGACACTTCGAAGAAGGGTTGGGCACATCGATGATGCGCGCGCGCACGATATTCGTCATGGTCTTCGTAATTCTGATTGCCGCCGCATCGTCAAGTGCGGCCGCTTCAAAGCCCCAAGCGACGGTCACCGGCATTCCGCTCGACGCCCCGTGGAAGGCAAAGATCTACGCGCTCGCCCGGACGAAGTTCATCCATCCAGCCTGGGGCTGGCAGCACAGCGAGCGCAACTATCAAGTGGCGATGCGCCTCGCAAAGGGTGACGGCCTAGCCGTGGACACAGACGTGCTCTTCGCCGCATCGTTCTTGCATGATATGGCCGCGTTTCCGCCTTATGCCAAGAAAGGCATGGAGCACGGCGACCGCGCCGCGCAGACGAGCGAGGCGGTGCTGCGCGATGCGGGTTTTCCAATGGCTAAATTCGCGGCCGTGCAAGCCGCCGAGCGCGGGCATATGTACTATAGCGATGCCGGCTCGCGACCGGAATCCATCGTGCTGCACGATGCGGATTCTCTTGACTTTCTCGGCGCCATCGGCGCAGCGCGCATGATCGCGCTCACCGGTGAGAAGGCTCCGGATTTCAGCGCGGCCGTCACGGCGTTGCGCGGATTCGAGCGCGACATCCCGCCGCGGCTCATCACCAAGACTGCGCGCGCTATCGGTGCGCAACGCGCCGAAGAGCTGCAGCGAATCCTCGACCAGCTCAAGCGCGAGGCGTTTGACGGCAAGGCCATGTGAATTCGCGCCGCGGCCGCGCCGGAAAGAAAACGCCCTGCGAACGCGATTTCGCAGGGTTTTTCGTTCTGACGCTCCCTCGCTGTTGCTACTTCGGCGAGATCGGCGAGCGCACGCACACCGTTCTAAGGCGTTTCGCAAAGCGACATTAGCGGACCGTGAGAATGAACGATCTCCTTCCTTAAATTGGTTGTCGACATCCATTTGTGGGCAAGTGTCTTCATGTATGTATAGGGCGTTTTAGATTACTGGATCGAGCCGAACTCTTCTAAGGAGAATGAACCTTGAGTAAATGGAAATCGACTTCAGCGCTGCTCCTCGTCGCCGGGGTCGCGTTAGCAGGCTGCAGCAGTGTGGCCAATCGGATCGGGGGCCTTGGACAAAATGGAGACGCGCGCCTGATCGACGCTTCGCCGGCGACCGTGCAAACCGGAATCGCTCTTGAAGCCGACGGCGGCGTCATCAATTCGGGCTTGAGCGCCACGACGCCGATCGGCGTCTACAGCGCGGTCGGTGCGACTGCGATCAACTTCGACGTCAACACCGGCGCCAGCACCACCGACCTCGTCCCGTCCATCCGCATCAGCATCGCTCCTTCGACAAACTATTCGATCGTGTTGGAAGGCGAGCCCGGCTCGCTCAATTACAAGGCGTTCGGATTTCAAGATACAAACGCTTTGCCTAATTCGGCGACCGTTCGCTTCAAGGTGAACAACGCAGCCCCGAACCTCACGACGCCTGTCGACGTCTACGTCTGGCTGTCGACAACCGCCATTCCGACTACGCCGACTGTTCCCGGACTTGAATTGAACCAAGATTCAGGCTCCTCCGCGACAAAGCCGGGCAACGCGTATATCCCGCAGCAGGGTAGCTTAACGACGTTGGCGGCAGGCGTATACAACATCGACATCGTCGCTGCGGGCGGCATTCCGAACGGAACGTCGGATCTCTTCGACGGCACCGCGTCGTTTGTTCTGGCGACCACGTACTCGTTGACCATCCAGGATGTCGACGCGACGCCCGATAACATCAGCGTGTTGTCGTCGATCGACGAGCCGTTCCAGGGATCCAATCAGACTTCTGTCTTGAGGCGGATCGTCCACTAATAACTCGGCGAAACTTGAAGCGGCCGGCCGTGCACAACGGCCGGCCTATTCTCGTCCTGGGGCCGAAGGGCCGAAGGGCGCGCTCGACGGTCCTACGAAGCGCGGCACTCCGATTCGGAGGACACTGCCGTGCGCCGTCTCTACGCAGTTCTTTTTGCCGCTCTTGCGCTTGTCGGTTGCGGCTCGCGCTCCGCGCTTCCGCGCGCCGATGTTCCACGCGCGCACGGCATCGGCTCCCAACCGCAGGTCCTCCAAAAAGGAACCGGCGGTCAATGGGTCACGCTAAAGGTCCAGACGGCGTCCGGATTGCTCGGTCCGATCGTGGCTGGTCCGAACGGCGAGATGTGGTTCATCGATGAAAACGCCGGATCGCTTGCCGAAGTCGCGATGGGCGGCCGGGTGCACGAGTTCTCGCTCTCCGGATTCCTAGGCGGCAACGCGGTCGCATTGTCGGTCGGTGCTGACGCCCGTCTCTACGTAAGCGATGAGACGACGAGCATCACGCGCGTGACCGCGGGCGGAGCAGCCCTGCAGATACCGATTCCAAGCGGCGACAACACATCGATCGACAGCAACGGCCTCGGTCCGGACGGAAACGTCTGGTTTGCGGAGTTCAACCACATCGGCAAGGTCACGCCGGCCGGCGTGATCACGGAATACGCGTATCCCACGCAGCCCAACATCAATCAGTACGGCGGTGTCACTGCGGGCCCCGACGGAAACGAATGGTTTTCCGAATCGTCGAACAACGCGATCGGGAAGATCAATCCGAAGACGGGTAAGATCACGGAGTTCAAACTCCCGCAAACGTGCATACCGTCGGCCATCGTCACCGCCAAGGACGACCACATGTGGTTCGCGTGTCTGACGACGTCGCCCATGGTCGGCCGGATCTCGATGGCCGGCAGCATCAAGATGTTCACCGGCGGTGGAGCGTTCAGTTCGAACGAGACCGAACAATTCGGCGCAGTGGGCCCGGACGGCAACCCTTGGTTCGCCTCCGGGAACAACAACGTCGTCTTCAACGTCGACACGACGACGCTCAAGTTGACGTCGTTCGATCCGCCATTGCTCTCGGGCGAGCGGCCGGACGCTTAGCAAACCGGTCCGGACGGCAATATATGGGTGACCACGGTGGGTCTAGACCATATATACGTGCTCGTCGTCAATCCGCTCTCCGTGACGCCGACCAAAGTGAACTTCACGGGCGACGGCCAAACCAAGACTTTGGTCGCCGCCGAAAACGGCACGACCGCTTGGACGGGCACTTCGTCCGACACCGCGGTCGCGACGGTCTCGCAGGGCTCGCCGAGCACGAATTTTATCGTGACGTCCGTCGGATCGGGGTCGTGCAAAGTGACGATCGCCGATGCAGCCGGCAATAGCGTCAAGGTCAAAGTCACGGTGCCGTAACGGTCCCACTGCCCGATTTCCGCCGCCTTTCATGGCCTTTTCACGGCCATGAAGTAGGCTTCGCTGCTATGACTCTCGATTCGATCGCTACGATCCGTAGCAGGGAGACATCCATGACACAGCCGCCGTCAAGCCGCGTTTACATTCTAGGTCTCGTAGGCATCATCGCTCTCGCTGCAGCGCTTCCACTTCGGGCCGTCGCCGCACCCGGGCTTGGGCCGGTGGTCACTACGGAAGACGGCGGACAGATCTTCGGCTTCGATATCGACGCCCACGGCAACGATGGCGTGCTGAGCTCGTCGCAGGACATGCCGAATGGGGACGTCTTGAGCTCGGTGGAGACATTCAATCAAACGACGGGAAAGATAGTCAAGAAGGTGCTCGTTAGACGCAACCAAACCGATTTTGTCACCGTCGGCATATTCGCAAACGACGTCGGGTTGGTCAATCACGAGCTTGACCATGGCGTGCGCGAGTACGGCGTCATGGATCCCGTCAAGCGAAATGCATTCACGCGCAGGTGGACGCCGCCGGTAAATCCGATAGAAGTGTTGGAGCGCGCCGATAATCAGGAAACGACGACGAGCGTTCTCTACGCGATCGAGTTGTTTAACCAAGATGTGCCCGACCTTATCGTCAGCGACGTCGCCAGCAACACATTCTCGCGCATCATACACCTCGATCCGAACACATTCGGTCTCAACGACGGCCCCCGGATCGCACAAGACACGGCCAATAACAAAGCGGTCATCGCCACCTCGCCCGACGGCGGGACCGTCGGCGGCTCGGTCCCGCTGATCGCGACGATCAATCTTGCCAATGGCAAGATGAAGTCGTTCAACGGAGTCGTCACCGGCTTGTTCCATTCCGGATTCGTCAATGGACTGGCGGTGGATTCGACGACCGGCATCGCCTGCACGACGACCGAGCTAGACGCAGACGTCGAGTTCTACGACCTCGCGCATGGGACCGGTCATTTCGTGAGCCTTCCGAACGCCGGCGGGAATCAAGCAGAGACCGGCGCTGCAGTGGTGAGCGACTCGATCCATCACCTCTTCTTGGTCGCGCAGCCGAATTCGAGCATCTCGAGCGGCAGCACGATCTACGTCTACCGCGAAAACGGCGATCTCCTCGAATCGATCAACGGCTTCAGCTTCTCGAACGCGTTCTCCGTCATCGCGGCCCGGATCGCGTTAAACCCGTCGAAGCGGATCGGATTTGTGAACGGGCCCGACATCACCCAACTACAGGGGTTCAGCTATTGAGCACCCGGGGTTTTCCAGCAAGCGGGTCGAAACGGTGCGGCCCCGATCGGTCCCTCTCGGTCGCGGGCACCATTCCTCAAGGAAAGGATCGATCATGGCAGTGCTGGAGAAGGTCGCGATTCAAGGCGTCGACGCCGCTATCTACTTAGTCAAAGACGTCGATCGGGCGAAGAAATTCTGGCAGGACACGATGGGCTGCACGATGACTATGGACTACGGTCCATACGGCGGCGAATTCACGTTTGGCGACGACACGACATTTGGTCTCTACAAACCTGACGACCAGGAATGGCGTCGAGGCGGCGGGATGATTTTCCGCGTCGACGACCTGCCGGCTGCGGTCGAGCATTATAAATCGCGCGGGGTGAAGTTCGATGAGGACGGAAAAATCGAAGAATCTCCCGGGTGCTGGATGGCATTCGCCGAGGACAGCGAAGGCAATAACTTCATCCTGCACAAGCGCAAGGCCTGAGTAGATTCATCCCTCTTGAGCCCTGCTTAGCCGCAGGGCTCTCTTGCGTTTCCCGGTGGGAGGCTCGTTTATGTCGAATCGAATCAATCATCTCGCCGTTTGGGTCGCTGCCATCGTCTTCTTCGCGTGGGGCGCGCTGTGGTACGGCTTGTTGTTCGGGAACCAGTGGCTTGTCGCGCTCGGCAAGACGATGGCGGAACTGCCCGGTTCGCCAACCACCTACGTCTGGTCGTTCATACTCGGATTGATCCTGTCGTACGCGACTGCCATGGCGCTCACGCGGCGCCCCGAAGACCAGTCGTTGGCGCAAGGGATCAGCTTCGCGCTGTTCATGGGCGTCGCCGTCTACGCCACGCAGACGCTCAATCATCTGATCTATGAGAATGGTTCGATGTCGCTCTGGATCATCAACACCGCCTACACCGTCATCGGCTTCGCGATCGTCGGTGCGATCGTCGGTGCGTGGAAGAAGCGCTTGTAGCAGTCGTAGCCCAAATGGATGTAGGAGCCGACCTTTATGGTCGGCTCTGCTCACCCTTTTACAGCGATGAGTTCGAAGAACTTCGCGAGATCGATGTTGCCGCCCGAGACGACGGCGACGATCGGCCCGTCGGCGTCAACGTCAGTATAGAGCGCGGCAGCCGCGGGCAGGGCGCCGGCGCCTTCGGCGATCACGCGGGATTTTTCGGCAAGCGTCCGCATCGCACGCTTGGTCTCATCGAGTGTGACGACGATAGAGCCGTCCACGATGTCTTTGATCCGCTGCCACATGCGGGGAAATACACTCTTGCCGCCGGCGCCGTCGACGAACGTCGGCTGCCAAGCGTCGAACTTCGACGCCGCGCCCGTGGCGAACGAAAGCGCACCCGGCGCGGCGGTCTCCGGCTCCGCGCCGAACACGCGCACATTCGGATTGAGCGCCTTGATGCCCGACGCGACTCCGCAGACCAGCCCGCCGCCGCCGATAGCGGCGATGACAACGCCGGCGTTTGGAAGGTCCTCCATGATCTCCAATCCCATCGTCGCGTTGCCCGCGATGAAGTCGTCGTCATCGAACGGATGGATGAACGCGCCGTCGACCCCTGGGAACTCTCGTCGCTCCATAGCCTCCCAGCAGGCGTCGAATGGAGCGCGCACAAGTTTTGCGCCCAGCGCTTGCATGCGTTCGACTTTGGTTTCCGGCGCGGTATCGATCGTGACGACTGTGCATGGAATGCCCGCCTGCCGCGCGGCGAACGCCACTCCCTGCCCGGCATTGCCCGCGCTGATGGTCCACACCCCGCGGGTCCTGCGGTCGTGGGGAACCTTTGCCACGGCGTTCGCGGCGCCGCGCAATTTGAACGAGTTGATCGGTTGGAGATTCTCGAGCTTTAGATAGATCTCGCGGCCGCCCTGACCGGTTTCCAGCTTCACGAGCGGCGTGCGCGCAATGGTGCCGGCGATGCGTTCGCGGGCATCCTGTATCTCGCGCAAGGTGATTGGGCGGACGTCGGCGGGCGATTGTGCCATGTTTCTCTCTACTTCATGTGCGCGGCGATGTAGTCGATCCAATGCTCGTAGACGTCGAGCGTGCGGACGGGGTCGCTCGGAAAGTGTCCGTTCACCGGCCAGACGCGCATCGTGGCATCCTTGTGATTGTCGCGCAACGCGCGCCAATACATCGACGACGTCGCAAACGGGTCGCGATTGTCGCCGACATCGGAGAGGATGAGCACGGGCGTGGTGACGTCCGCGGCATAGGTTATGGCCGATACCCGGCGCCACTCTGCTGCGTTGTTCCCGACGAACGGAGAACCGTGGAACAAGGCGACGTCAGCGTCGCTGTCGTCCGCGACTCCGTAGTCGGTCATCCAGTCGTTCACTGACGCACCTGAAACGGCCGCGTTCCAGATGTGATATTTCGAGATCATCCACGCCGTCATGATCCCACCGTACGACCAGCCGGACACGGCGATGCGGCGGTCATCGACAAATCCCCGGGCGCGAACGGCGTTCACCGCGGCCATGATGTCTTTTCCAGGGCCATCGTCTGGATCGTATAGCACGCTCCGGAGGTATTTGAGTCCAAGATTCAAGCTGCCGCGGTAGTTCGGTTCGAGGACGAGCCAACCACGTGCGGCCATCAGTTGAGCCAATTCGTCGAACCCACGCACCGATGCGCTCGTCGGGCCTCCGTGGATCTTCAAGACCATCGGATATTTGCGATGCGGGTCAAAGCCCGGCGGTGTCAGCAGCAACGCGTCACCCGTGATCCCGAGCGTGGTTCGATATTCGATCGTTTGCGCGTCAGCGAGATCGAGACCGGCCGTCGCGTCGTTATAGTTGGTCAGCTTCACTGTGCCGCCGGCGCTGGCACGAAGGTAGAGCTCTGCAGGCCGTTTGACATCGCTCGCGACGAAGACCATCGAACCGTCCTGCGCGATGGCGCCTTGAAGCGGCGATTCGACGCGCAGGCCGTCGATGGGCATCGGCGCGGGCGGACCGTTCAGCCCGGCTCGGAGCATCGTGAGCGACGTTGCCTCAGGCGCCGTCATGACGACGCCACTCGAATCGGGAAGCCACGCGAGGTCGTTGAGGTAGCAATCGCAAGCTTGCGATAAAGCAGTTCCTTCTCCGCCAGCCGGCGTTGTGACGAACGCTTCGACTTGATTGCTTTGAACGTCTCCGCTTGAATACGCATAGGCTACGTGCTTGCCGTCCGGCGAGTAGAGCGGGCTGCTCTCGTAGGCGTCATGTTGGGTGAGCTTCGAGAGCTTGCCGGTTGCGGCATCGACGACATCCACGTACGAGCGATCGGAGTCATTGAGAATAGCGTTCGGTGTGAGCGTGAACGCGATCGACTTTCCGTCGGCGGACCACGAGATCGTGGATTGGGCCTGACCGGTCGCGACGCTTTGGGCGCCTGAAGTGAGCTGGCGCGCGTGACCTCCGTCGGCGGCGATCACAAAGAGATGCACCGGACGCGGCAGCGAACGAGCGGTAATCGATTCGGTCGTGAAGATGAAGCTGTCGCGGAAGCGGTCGGCGCCCGTGCGCTTCGGCATGGGATCGGCCGCGGTGTAGGCGATTTCGCCGCCGTCAGGCCGCCACGCGAACTGCAGCACGCCGTCGGCTGCGTTCGTCACGGGGCGGGCGTCACCACCGTCGAACCGCAGCATCCAAACTTGCGGCTGCGCGTTGTCGCCGCTTCCTGCGTCTGCGATGAATGCAAGTTTGGTGCCGTCGGGCGAAAAGGCGGGCGCATCCAGATCCTTGCGATCGTGAGTGATCGCGCGCCGCTCGTGTGTCGCGATGTCGATAAGGTCGAGATCGGTCGATTCCGTGTCGTCAGCCCAGGCAATCCGCGACACCACGACGACCGCGCGCTTGCCGTCGGGAGAAATCGCCGGCGCCGAAAGGCCGACGATGTTTCGAAAATCCGATGGCTGCATGCTGCGCGCGTCGGCATGCGAGACCGAGCAAATCGACGCGATCAAGCACGCCGATATCCCCAGCACGAATGGAACGCGTCCCATTGGTTTCATCTCCACTTTCTAGTATGTGAATCGGGTGATGGCGTCGGCCGTCGGGCCATCGATGAAGCCCACCCGTTTGGCCGGATTGATGGCCAGGCCGGGAGTGATCCCGAAGGCCTTGATGCCGGTGATCGACTCCACGACGTTGCCGTTCTCATCGAAGATATCGACGACGCTGTCGCCGGGCGGGCCAATGCTTCCGTTTGGTTGCGCGACGAGAAAGAGATGGTGGATAGGGTCGCTTGCCACTGCTTCGCCGGAAAACGACTGACCGCCGTTGGCGCCCGGGAGCTGCACGAAAAATCCCGTCTCGCGTGCTAGATCGTAGAATTCCACGTCCGCGTCGAGTTCGGTCGTCGTGCAGGCGATGCCGGTCGAAGAATCCACCGCGAGACCGTTCACGAAGCCTGAATGGAACGGCGGGATGATCACGCCGTTGAATTCTCTCATATTGCCGTTGGAGAGATTGACCGTGGCGATCAGCGGCTCTTGTCCGCCGACCGCACCCGCGTCGGGCGAGGTCGCAAAGACCGCCCGGTTGTGCGCGATGTCTTGCGCCATTTGCGGTTGATCCGCTCCGCCGAAGTGGCCCGGGTCTAGATCGAACACGGGCCCAAATGTGTTCGACGCGATCATCGAACTGAAGACGAATGGATTGCCGCTAAGGTCGGTGGCGAAGATCGCGCTCTTTGCGGTCGACTGGTTCGAAGCGACACGTTGAAGGAGGAAGTTCGATCCGTTCGGCGGCGTCCACTTGCCCGTGAACATGTTCGACGTAACGGGAGCGAGGATGCGAAAGGTGCGTATGTTCCGATTGTTCACGACGTGCTCGTGCAGCACGAGACCCACGTCATCACCCACGATTCCGTACGTGACGAAGTCGTCCATCGTCCGCGTCGTCACGACGACTTTTGCGATTTTCGCCGTTGTCTGATCGAAGGTCTCCACGGATGCGAGAACCTGGCCTTGCGGCGAGATGGTCTGTGCCGATGCGAGAAGGCCGTCGTTGCCGTTTTGATCGACGTCGAAGCCGAACACTTGGCCGCCGTCGGCGGTGTGCAACACCTTTCCCACTTCAAAGCCGGCGCGGCCGAGCTGTCCGTGAGGACCCATCGGTTGGAGTATGCGCAGCGGCCGGATGTTGCCGCTCGTCGGCCCGGCGGAAGACCGGCTCGACCCAAGCACGGCAAGCGACAGCATTGCAGCCGTCGCGCACGTGAATACCAAAGCGCGTGTGATCATGCGCCCTCCTTCGCAGCAAACATCGGGATTGCCGCTAAATATCGCGCGATTCCGCCGCGATTCGGCTTGCAATTTCGCATCACAATCGATCGGCAAAAGGTCGCGGCGACCCATTGCGTAACATAGCGATTCGTCAGGAGGGCCTCCATGCACGCCTTACTCGCTCTCATCATCGCTGTGTTTTCCTATGTCGCGCCAATGCCGCAGCCGAGCGCCGTACAGCCGAACTCGCCGGCTCCTACGCCCGCGGCCTCGGCATCAACGTCC
>Ga0208849_1002036_pt1 | contig 11959 bp, 12 predicted proteins | sample NGESurdeep072012_10_FD_184470 | JGI IMG/M metagenome (GOLD analysis project Ga0208849, IMG submission 184470) | Arctic peat soil microbial communities from Barrow, Alaska - NGEE Surface sample 53-3 deep-072012 (SPAdes) | ecosystem: Environmental > Terrestrial > Soil > Wetlands > Peat ...
GCTGCCTTACCGCGATAGCAGCAGCCGATCATGTCGATTTCACCGTACGCACAGCTTGAACAGGAATGGCGGCGTCTGCACGCTTTCTATGGCGCGCTGGCGCTGTTGCGCTGGGATGCGGCGGTGATGATGCCGCGCGGCAGCGCCGAGGTACGCGGCGAGCAACTCGCGGCCCTTGAGACCGAGCACCACGCACTGCTGACGGCGCCGAAGATCACGCGGCTGCTCGACCGGGCGCAGGCCAATGCGGCCGGTCTCGAGGACTGGCAGCTGGCGAACCTGCGCGAGATGCGCCGCGCGCGCGATCACGCCATCGCCACGCCGGTGTCGCTGATCTCGCGCCTGACACGCGCGACCTCGCGGGCCGAAGTGCACTGGGCGCAGGCGCGCCGCGAGAACAATTTCGATCTGTTCGCACCGCATCTCGAGGAGGTCGTGCATCTGGTGCGCGACAAGGCCGCGCTCCTGGGCCAGGCCCTGGGCCTGCCGCCGTACGATGCGCTGGTGGATGAATTCTCGCCCGGCGTTGCTACTGCCGATATCGAGGCGATTTTCAAGGCGCTCTCGCGCCGCCTGCCGAGCCTTATCCGGGAAGCATTGGCACTGCAGGCGCAGCGGCCATCGCTGCCAATCAGCGGCAAGTTCGCGGCCGGCAAGCAGCGCGCGCTGGTGCTGGAGGTGATGAAGGCGATCGGCTTTCCATTCGATCGCGGACGTCTCGATGAGAGCGAACATCCCTTCACCGAGGGCGTGCCGGGCGACATACGCGTCACCACCCGCTTCGAAAGTGCCGACGTGTTCTCGGGTCTGCTCGGCGCGATGCATGAGACCGGTCACGCCATGTATGACCTGGGGCTGCCGCAGGCATGGCGCGATCAACCGGTCGGCCGCGACCGAGGCATGGCGCTCGAGGAGAGCCAGTCGCTGCTGCTGGAGATGCTGGTGGGACGCAGCCGTGCCTTTGTGCAGTATCTGCGGCCGTTGCTGGAGAAGCACTTTGCCATCACCGGTCCGGAATGGGAGTCGGAGAATCTCTACCGGCGCCTCACCCACGTGCAGCGCAGCCTGATCCGCGTCGACGCCGATGAATTGACCTACCCGCTGCATATATTGCTGCGCTACGACCTTGAAAAGAAGCTGCTGTCCGGCGAACTCGCGGTGCGCGAGCTGCCCGAGGCCTGGAGCGCGGGCATGGAGCAGCGCCTGGAGGTTCGCCCGGGCGGTGCCGCCGAAGGCTGCCTGCAGGATATTCACTGGGCGCTCGGCTCGTTCGGCTACTTTCCGTCCTATGCGCTCGGCGCCGTAATCGCAGCGCAATTGTGGGAGAGCCTGCGCAACAGCGTGCCGGAGCTCGAGCAGCAGATCGCACGCGGCGAGTTCGGCGGCCTGTTCGGCTGGCTGCGCGAGAACGTGCACGCCCTGGGTGCCAAGGTGAGCGTGAACGAACTCATGAAGCAGGCGACCGGTCAGCCGCTGTCCGCAGCGGCGCTGCTGCGCTACCTGGAAACGAAGTATCTGGAGAGTGCGCGGTGAGCGAACGCAGCGCCACCTTGCGGCGCCTGGGCGCGCGGCTGCGCGGGCTCGCTGGCAAGGCAATCGAGGACTATCGCATGATCGAGGCCGGTGATCGGGTCATGGTCTGCCTGTCCGGCGGCAAGGACTCTTACACCATGCTGGATCTGCTGTGCTCATTGCAGCGCAGTGCGCCGGTGCCGTTCGAGCTGCTGGCAGTGAATCTCGATCAGAAGCAACCGGGCTTTCCCTCGCAGGTGCTGCCGCAGTACCTTGAGTCGATTGGCGTGCCCTATCACATCATCGAGCAGGACACCTATCGCGTGGTCAAGCGTGTGGTGCCGGAAGGACGCACCATGTGCGCGCTGTGCTCGCGATTGCGGCGCGGAGCGCTGTACCGCTTTGCCGGCGAGCACGGTGTCAGCAAGATTGCCCTCGGTCATCATCGGGAAGACATCGTCGAGACATTGTTCCTGAATCTGTTTCACGGCGGACGGCTCAAGGCGATGGCGCCCAAGCTGCGCTCGCAGGACGGCCGGCACATCGTCATACGGCCGCTGGCCTACATCGCCGAACGCGATATCGCCCGTTACGCCCAAGGCATGGGCTTTCCGTTGATTCCCTGCACCCTGTGCGGTTCGCAGCCGAATCTGCAGCGCCATGCCATCAAGAAGATGCTGGCGGCGTGGGAGCGCGAACATCCGGGACGCATCGAATCGATTCTCTCGGCGCTGCGTCACGTCGAGGCCGAGACCCTGGCCGACACACGACTGGTGGATTTTGCCGCGTTGCGCGCGCAGCCGTGCGCGGCTGAGGGGGCGGCGGCCGACGCCGCAGCACTCGAGCTCACGCCGGCGTGAGCGCCATGCCGAAACGCCGGCCGCTCGCCAACAGCTACTGGGTGCTCCCGGGCAGACTGCTCGCCGGCGAATATCCCTATGGCCAATCCGCGGCCGAGACACAGGAGCGATTGCGGCAGCTGCTGGCGGCGGGCATTGACGCCTTCGTCGATCTGACGCAACCCGGAGAGTTGCCCGAGTATCGATCCTTGCTGCCGTCGAACGTGCAGTACCTGCGCAGCCCGATTACCGACGCACAGGTGCCCACGGACGTTGCGCAGATGCGCGCCATCCAGTCGCATCTGCAGGCGGCATTGGGAGTGGGCCGCCGGATCTATGTTCACTGCCGCGCCGGCATCGGCCGCACTGGCACGGTGATGGGCTGTTATCTGGCCGAACAGGGCGTGGACGGCGTCGAAGCGCTGCGGCAGCTCAATCTGATGTGGCGGCAGAGTGCCCGCTCAGCGGCCTGGCCGGAACTGCCGCAGACTCCCGAGCAGGCTAGTTTCATCATGCGCTGGCCGCGCCATCGTCAGCCGGGCGCGGAGGCGGCGGCGCTGCGCGCCATGCGCGGCCTGCGCACGCGCTACCTGGGTTCGTTGCTGGGACTGGCGGTCGGCGATGGACTGGGTGCGGCCAGTATCGACGGGCGGCCGCTGGGCGCGTGGACGGACGATACTGCCATGGCCCTGTGCCTGGCCGAGAGCCTGCTCGAGAGTGCCGGCTTCGACTTGCAGGATCAATGGCTGCGCTACGCGCGCTGGCATCGCGACGGCCATCGCTCGGCCACCGGCAGCAGCGTTGGCGTCACCCCCGCTACCGCCCGGGCACTGGCGCTCGCGCGCTTCCCGGCCGCCCCCGAGGAAGCCTCGAGCGATGAGGCGGCGCCACTGTCACGGGTCGCCCCGGTGGTGATGTTCTACTTTCGCGATCGCGCCGAGGCGATCGCGCATGCGCAGGTGGCAGCGCAGTTCAGCGACGCCTCGCCGGTGGTGCGCGATGCCTGTGGCCTGCTGGCGGTCATGGTGCATGCGGCGCTGCGCGGCGAGCCGCTGGAGCAGGTGCTGCGCCCGATCGGCGCGATGCCCAAAGGCCGGCTCGACCCGAGGCTGGTGGCGCTGGCAGAGAGCGATCCGGCTCAGACCCCGCTGGTGATCGCCCAACCGGCAATGCGAGTGCTGGCCGTGGTGCGCTGGGCTCTGGCGACTGGGAGCAATTTTCGCGCCGGGGCTCTGAAAGCGGTGCAATTCGGCGAAGATGCCGACGTGATCGGCGCAGTCTACGGACAGTTGGCCGGTGCGCTCTACGGGCAAAGCGGCATCCCGGCCTCGTGGCTGGAACGGCTGGCGCAACGCCCATTGATCGAGGAGATTGCCGGACGCCTGTTGGTCGAGGCGCCGGCCGGTCTGGCTTCAGCGGACAGCGGGGCGACTATTGGTTAGAGTCCGGCGATGCCCTCGAGCCTTGCCAATTCGCGCAGCCGGCCTGCCGTGCGAGCGCCCAGGATGTCCTGGGCGCGTCTGAGCGATGAGCAGTTGCTGCAGCTGCGCATGTGCGATCTGCGGCTGGATTTGCGCCGCTCGCCCATCAAGCGCCATGTCGAGCGGCTCTATAGCGAACTCAACGAGCGCGGCATCCGCTTCCGGCCCCACGTCTGGCTGGCGGAAGAATGGTTTTCACCCGACGGCGTACCGGGCATCGCCGTGCCGTTTTACCTGGCGCACCCGCGCCTGATGCGCCTGGAGCGCAAGATGACCCGTGAGGTCGAGGGCGGCAACGTCAACTGGCTCATGCGCATCCTGCGGCACGAGGCGGGGCACGCCTTCGACTCCGCCTACCGGCTGCGCCGGCGTGCCTACTGGCGGACGCTGTTCGGGCCCGCCTCGCGGCCGTATCGCTCGCGTTATCGCGCGCGCCCGGCGAGCCGGCACCACGTCCAGCACCTGGGCGAATGGTACGCGCAGAGTCATCCCACCGAGGATTTTGCCGAGACCTTTGCGGTCTGGCTGGCGCCGCGATCGGGCTGGCAGCGGCGCTATGCGTCGTGGCCGGCGCTGCGCAAGCTGAATTTCGTGCAGCAGTTCGCCGGCGAGCTCGGCGCGCACCAGCCGCCGGTGCGCTCCCGCACCCGCGTTGAGCCGCTCGACGTGAATCAACGCACGCTGGCGCAGCACTATCGCAGCAAACTGGCGCGCGAGCGCAGCCGGCGCGGGCTATTGGCGGATCGGCTGCTGAACCGCGTGTTCGGCGAGCAGCCAGGCCGGCGCGCACTGACGGCGGCAGCGTTGTTGCGTGCGCACAAAGCGCAACTGCGCTCGTGGATCATTCTCGACACCGAGGTGGATCGCTACGTCGCACATCAGATTCTGCGCATTGCGATCGATCGCAGCGCCCGCCTGCAACTGTATGTCCAGGGCGCACAGCGCGAGGCCTTGCGCGCAACCCGTAATCTGCTGCGCAGCCTGGCGCGGCTGTACATGCGCAGCCCGGGATTGCGCCTGCGCGCATGAAACCACTGCGCACGCTGGTGGTGGTGCACACGAGCCTGCTGCCTCCGGACAGTCTGGAAGGCTACAGCGCCAAGGAAATCGACGAATGGCGCACCGAATATGACGTGGTCTCGACGCTGCGCGCGGCCGGACACGTGGTACAGACTCTGGGCGTACTCGACTCGCTGACCGAGCTGCGGGCGGCGCTGATCGACTGGAAGCCGGAGGTGGTGTTCAATCTGCTCGAGGAATTCAACGGCATCGTCACCTACGATCAGCACGTGGTGGCGTTCCTGGAACTCATGCGCGCGCCCTATACCGGCTGCAACCCGCGCGGACTGCTGCTGTCGCGCGACAAGGTCTTGTGCAAGCAATTGCTGGCATTTCACCGCATTCCGACGCCGCAATTCGCGGTACTGCGCCGCGGCCAGCGCTTTGTGGTCCCACGGCGCCTGCATCTGCCGTTGTTTGTGAAATCCGCCACCGAGGATGCCTCGCTCGGCATCGCCCAGGCCTCGGTGGTCGATGACGTGGCGCGTTTGCGCGAGCGCGTGCAGTTCGTGCACGAGCAGATCGGTTCCGATGCGCTGGTCGAGGAATACATCGAGGGGCGTGAACTGTACGTGGGCGTGCTGGGCAACGAGCGGCTCACGCGCCTGCCGGTCTGGGAGATGCGCTTCGGCTCCATGCCCGAATCGGCCGCCGCGATCGCCACGCGCAAGGTCAAGTGGGACCGTGTCTATCAGCAGCGCTACGACATTACTACGCGGGCGGCCGAAGAGCTGCCGCCGGCGGTATTGCAGCGGCTGGACCGGCTTTCGCGCCGCATCTACCGGGCGCTGCATCTGTCCGGCTACGCCCGCATCGATTTTCGCGTGCGCAATGATGGCAGCATCTTCATGCTCGAAGCCAATGCCAACCCCAATCTGACCGGGGAAGAGGATTTTGCCGAATCGGCGCGCGCCGCGGGTATTGACTACCGTACGCTGCTAGAGCGCATCATGGCCCTGGGGCGCGGCTATCGCGTCGAATGGCGGAATTTCGATGCCTAATCAAGTTTTGGCTGATGGACCCTACCGGGCGCTCATGGCAGCACTGGCGCTCGGCGCACTGGTGCTGACCGGTTGTGCCGCTCACAAGACCAACAAGGCCAACGAAGTGGTGCTGGAGGACCTGCAGAAGCGGCTGCCCGGCCGCTACGACAATGCCGCCCAGGCCCACAGTGATGTGCGCACAGGGGTCAGCGAGCCGCATGAGTCGCTGAACCTGCTGATTGCCCCGGCCAATGCCGCGCTGATCGGCAAGATTGCCTATTACGTGCGCGAGACCGCGGCCGATGATCCGCGGCGCGTGCTGTCACAGCGCATCTGGGTGCTCGGACACGCCGAGGACCTGCACACCAAGACACAGCTGGTGGAGCAGCACATCTATTTGTTCAAGGAGCCGCAGCGCTGGGTGCATGTGGGCGAGGATCCGGAACTGCTGCAGTCGCTGATGCCGGAAGATCTGCAGCAGCTGCCCGGCTGCGAGCTGATCTGGATGAAGCGCGATGAGGCTTTCGAGGCGCATCGCAAAGCCGAAGATTGCAGTCCGGCGGAAAAATACGAGGGCCTGCTGCTCGAGCAGCGCATGGAGCTGCGCGAAAATAAGCTGTCGCTGGCTGAACAGGAAGTCGGACCCGAAGGGTTGTTGCCGTTGTCGACGGCGCAGGAAGATCCGTTCTATCGCTTCGTGCGCCGCGGCTCCGCCAACTAATCGGAGAACCTATGGTGGCCGAGCTCGGTCCCCAGATTGCAGAAGTCGGCGAAGTGGTGCGCCTCGCGGTCGCGCCGGTGTTCCTGCTGTCCAGTGTTGGCGTGACACTCACCCTGATGGCGAGCCGGCTGGCGCGAGTGGTGGACCGTGCACGGGCGCTCGAACTGGGCGAGGGCAAGACCGAAGAAATCGGGTTGAGCGAATTGGGCGGCCGGCTGTCGACCCTGGAATTGCGCGCACGATTGCTGGGACGTGCCATCGCGCTGTGCACCATCTGCGCACTGCTGGTAGCGATGGTGGTGGTGGCGCTGTTCCTGGGCGCGCTGCTGAATTTTCGCCTGTCGCTGGTCATCGCCATCCTGTTCATCGTTGCCATGCTGAGTTTCATCGCTGGTTTGTCGCTGTTCCTGCGCGAAGTGTTCGTCGCCACACGCACGCTGCGCATCGGTCTGCAGGACGCGCGCATGCGCGCGCGCCGCTGATAGCGCGCACCATTTAAAGCCAACGGCCCTTAGTTCCGCACCGGCTTGGCCTGCTGATCGCTTTTGCCGGAAAGCACCGCGCGAATTGCATAAGCAGCCGCCGCACCTGCGCCGGTGCTCCCAAATCCCGTTATGTGTACTGCGACTGCGAAATACCGCCGCGGCGACTGCTGTTAGCACTCGCTTGCCACGGCTGCCAGCCGGGCAGGCTTTTTGCAGCATAAAATCGTGACCAGGTTATCTAAGGACAGGCGGGTTTCGTGTTCAACTGCTGGCGCAGTGCATGCGAAAACCGCGGTTATGAGGGTGAAGTCATGCAGCAGATGGAAAGCATCGGGCGCGTTCTGACAGTCGCAAATCTGCGCGAATATTTTCATGACGCGCTACAGGGCGCACTTGCGCACCAGCGTGTGGCGGTCGAGGATCAGACCGAGCAGTACGTGGTCAATATGCTGACGCTGTTTTCGCGTTCCGAGCAACTGTACGAACACACTGCCAGCGGCGTGCGACTCAAGCCACTGGTACAAATGCTGTCGGAAGCACTCGAGGCCGGCAGCGCGCAGGAACGCGAGCTGGGGCTGCAGCGGCTCGGCGACGTGTCGCTGTTCATCGCCGGCTTTTTCGCCCACAGCTTTGCGCGCAAGCTGATCGACGTCGACTACCACGTGGCAATGGGCGGCTGTGCCTATGGCACGCTGGCAAACGGCCTGTGCCGTGGCCGCAAACCGGTGCTCGGACGGGTGTTCGCTGAATTGGCCGCCAAGTTCCTGCCGCTGGTCGATGCTCTGGGCGAGATCAGCGATGCAGCACGGCGTTACACCCAGGTTGACGTTCTGCGCCTCTACGAAATATGGCTCAAGACCGGCAGCCCGCGAGCGCGCGGACTGTTGCGCCGTCTCGGGATCGAGGCCACGCCGGTGGCATTGGCGCAGAATTAGCGCCCATGGCCACTGCCGCCCCACCGATGGTGCTTCGGCAATTGCAGGACCTGCTGGCCAGCATCTACGACCTGCCCACCGAATATTGTGTGTACGACTTCCTGTTCACCGAACGCGAGCGCCTGCCGCGGGCAGTGCGCGACTCCGATACCGACGAACAGGTGCTGGTACTCGATCAGGGCGATTCGGCATCGGTCGGCCTGTTTCTCGATCCGCGGCTGCTCGAGCGTCTGGCCGCGGCCAATCCACTCGAGACTCTCCATGGCGGTAATCTGGCTGACTACTGGACCGCGCTCGAGGGCGTGAGCCATTTTCTCTGTCTCGCCTGGAATGCCGACCACGACCGCGGCGTGACATTGCTGGAGCTGGAACTGCAGGCGGAAATCGACAAATACGTGGCCAGTTGGTGGCTATTGCGCCAGCAGCATCCCGGGCGCTATCCCGCCGAGCTGCATCACCTGCTGTTCGAGCGTGCGCATGTGGATCTGCGACTGGCCTGCGGGCGCAGCGGGCTATATCGGGCGGCCAATCAATATGCGGCGCGCTTCTGCCGCCGGCTGGAGCGACTGCTGTCGGCTCAGGCCGCGCGGGTGGGCGGTGAGACACTGGCGGAGCTGAGACGCTTCTATCGACTCAGCCGCGAGCGCAAAGTGACGCACATTCAGCGTCACAGCTGATCAGCCGGGCTTGTCCTTCTTCAGGGCTTCGACCTGACGCGTCAGACGTATCCACTCCGACAGTTTACGCAGGTCAGTCGGCTTGTTCGCCTGGGCCGCCGCCGGCTTGGATGGCACCGCATCGTACGGGTTGTACCCGGACACACCGCTCTTGGCGCGAGCGGTCACGCCGCGAATCTTTTGCGCGATCGTATCCTCCAGCGACAAATCGGATTTCGAATCGGCCGGCGGTGAATCAGACGGGTCTGGGCGGTGTTTGCTCACGGTAGAGATGGCGCAGCGAGGGCGGCGCGGGCTCGCAGTAGCCCTAACGCAGTTTTGCCGTCGGAAATACTCCCATCAAGTGCGCGCGCACATGCCTCCTCCAGGTCGATCCAGTGTACTTCAATCAGTTCAGCGGCCTCGTGGGCCAATTTACCCGAATCCAGATTCTGCGCCAGGAACAAATGCACCGTTTCCGTGAACACGCCCGGAGAACTCATATAAGGACCCAGCGAGCGCCAATTGTGTGCGCTGGTGCCGGTTTCTTCCGCTAATTCGCGCCGGGCGGTTTCCAATGGCGGCTCGTTCGGTTCGAGTTTGCCGGCTGGCAGCTCCCATAGCCAGCCACCGGCGGCATGACGGTATTGCCGGATCAGGCAAACGCGTCGGTCGCTGTCGACCGCCACGATCGCGGCGCCCCCGGGATGATGGATGATTTCCAGATCGGTGACGTGCCCATTGGGCAGCCGCACGGTCTCGACATTGACCACGATCACGCGCCCGGAAAACACGCTACGGACGTTTTCGATGCTCATGGAACACAGCGTAACGGTTTGCGTTGCATGCCGACAATGGCAGGTTGGCGCCCGTTTACGCCGGTGGTGCTTTATATTGCGTGCGATGCGGCCCGATTCGCACCTGACCAGCCTCAACTCCGCGCAGCGCAAGGCTGTTACCTATGGCGAGGCGTTGCCCGAGAAGGGCTGGCGCGCCGGCCCGCTGCTGGTCATCGCCGGTGCCGGCACCGGCAAGACCACGACTATCGCCCACCGCGTGGCGCAACTGGTGATGAATGGGGTCGACCCGGCGCGAGTGTTGTTGCTTACCTTCACGCGCCGCGCTGCCGCCGAGATGAGACGGCGTTCGCATGACATCGTGCGCGAGGCCCTGGGCGATACCCTCGGCAACAGGGCACAGGCGGTGTTGCAGCGGCTGGTGTGGGCCGGAACCTATCACTCGATCGGCAACCGCCTGCTGCGCCACTACGCGCGACATCTGAAGCTCGAGCCGAGTTTCACCGTCATCGACCGCGCCGACTCCGCCGACCTGCTCGATGAGATCCGCGCCCAACTCGGCCTGGCGGCGAAAGAACAGCGTTTTCCGCGCAAGGACACCTGCCTCGCGATCTATTCCTGGCGGGTCAACACGCAGAAATCCCTGCAGGAGGCGCTCGAACAGCAGTTTCCGTGGTGCAAGGATTGGGAGCCGGATCTGCGCAAGCTGTTTCGCGGTTATGTCGAGCGCAAGCAGCGGTATGCGCTGCTCGACTACGATGATCTGCTGCTGTACTGGCACGTGATGATGAGCGAGCCGAAACTGGCGCAGAACGTCAGCGCCAACTTCGATCACGTGCTGGTGGATGAATACCAGGACAGCAACAAGCTGCAGGGCGAGATTCTCTATGCCATGAAGCCCGACGGCCACGGCGTGACCGTGGTGGGCGATGATGCCCAGTCGATCTACTCGTTTCGCGCCGCCGCGGTCGAGAACATCCTGAATTTTCCGCAGCGCTTTGAACCCAGGGCCGAGATCGTCACGCTGGCGCAGAACTACCGCTCGACCCAGGCCTTGCTCGATGCCTCCAACGTGTTGATGTCCGAGGCCCCGCGGCAGCACCGCAAGCACCTGCTTTCCACCCGCGGCACCGGCGGCCGGCCGCACTACGTGACGCTCGACGACCTCGCCGGCCAGGCCGAGTATGTGTGCGCGCAGATTCTCAAGCGGCGCGAATCCGGCGTGCCGCTCAAGCGCCAGGCGGTATTGTTCCGCAACGCCAGCGCCAGCGACCTGCTCGAGGTGGAACTGGCGCGCCGGAAGATTCCGTTCGTCAAATACGGCGGACTCAAGTTCCTCGAGGCGGCGCACATCAAGGACATGCTGGGGGTATTGCGCTGGTGCGATAATCCGCGCAACACCCTGGCATCATTTCGGGTACTGCAATTGCTGCCCGGCATGGGTCCGGTCAATGCGCGTAAATGTATCGATCTGCTCGAGGCGCAGGCCGGCTCGCTCGAGGCGCTCCAGAGCTATTCGCCGCCGCAGCAGATGGCGATCGATTACGGCAAGCTGTCGGCACTGCTGCGCACGCTCAGCGATCCGCAGCGGCCGTGGCCCGGGCAGGTGCGGCAGGTGCGCGACTGGTACCAGCCGCATCTCGAGCGCCTGTATGAGCAGGTGCATACGCGCCTGGGCGATCTCGATCAGCTCGAGCAGCTGTCGGCGCAATTTCCCTCGCGCGAGCGCTTCATCACCGAACTGACCCTTGATCCGCCGCATGCCACCGGCGATCTGTCCGGGCCGCCGGTGCTCGACGAGGACTATCTGGTGCTCTCGACCGTGCATTCGGCCAAGGGAATGGAATGGGACACGGTCTACGTACTCAACGTGGTCGATGGCAGCTTTCCCTCGGAATTCGCCACCGGCCGCAGTGAACTCATCGACGAAGAACGGCGCCTGCTGTATGTCGCGATGACGCGTGCGCGCAATGAGCTGCAACTGTGCGTGCCGCTGAAATTTTCCCTGACGCAGCAACCCAGGAGCGGCGATGGCCATGTGTACGGCGCCCGCAGCCGTTTCATCACGGATAAGGTTCTCAAGGCCTTCGAACCCGCGGTACATCAATCGGCGCAACTAGGGCAGGCGATTCTCGACGACGGACAGGTCTCGACCCTGGACGCATCGGCACGGCTCAAGGAGATGTGGTGATGTAGCAGGGGCCGAGGCGGGCTCTAGCCCCAGTTAGGGCTCGAGATAGGCGTAGCCGTTGAGCTCATTTTCGTAGAAGCGCTTGAGGGCCTGGCTCTCGGCCACGGTCAGGCGGCCCTCGCGAACCGCGCGTTCACAATCCCGGGCCAGTGCCGGCGCCAGTTCGGCCACGTCGTATTCCATGTATTCGAGCACGCGATTGGCGGTATCGCCCTTGACGATCTCCTCGATCCACCAGCCGCCCTCCTCATGCAGCTTGATGTGCACCACGTGGGTATCGCCGAATAGATTGTGCAGATC
>Ga0208849_1002038_pt1 | contig 11958 bp, 16 predicted proteins | sample NGESurdeep072012_10_FD_184470 | JGI IMG/M metagenome (GOLD analysis project Ga0208849, IMG submission 184470) | Arctic peat soil microbial communities from Barrow, Alaska - NGEE Surface sample 53-3 deep-072012 (SPAdes) | ecosystem: Environmental > Terrestrial > Soil > Wetlands > Peat ...
CTTAGAGACACGAAGCCATTCATCAGTAGTTTTACTATTATAATGAACCAAAGGTTCTGTTACAATAACCCAATCAAACTGATCCGAATCAAATGGTAGGTTGTCGAAAGCAATGCGATAATCAGCTTGGTCATCTTGGTTACATCTCGTAACATCATAAGACTCATCTACCAAGTCTATGGTTGGGCCAAGAATTAGACACTTTTTGTCTTTAGTAACTGTCTTCTGGCGGGCGGGTAGTGAATTAGGGGGAAGACAATATTTCTTATTTTCATAAACATTCCAATGGTCACAAATTACCGACGCATCACAATAGACAGTTCCGTCGCCCAATTCGTCACGAAGTTTACGAAGAAAGAAGAGATCCTCAGTCCACATCTCAGCAGAATTGATACCGTCAAGATGCTGATCTTGGTCAACTGTTTTAAACCAAGGCTTCGTTATTCGCGTAAAGACTTCTACACGAATAAGGGTACAGTCCATACCAAGTCCTGTGACTGGAAAAAATTCACCTATTTTCCAATCCCAATAAGACCCGATACCATCACCGCGAAATACGAGAGGAGAAGAAGGTATACACTTACTACAATAGACACCACCAACAACGTTAATGTTTGGAGTATTTTCCATTCTGAAAAGTAATTGTTTAAGTGTATGCGCAGGTGGAACAACATCGTCGCCAAGAAAAAAAAGATACTTAGCACCAATGTCAATAGCCTGTTGTGCAAAAGCGTTGCGTGCATCGGCAACCTCCCGCCCGTGAATTACGGAGTAGTTAGCATTAAAATTAATTGGAGGACTTAATGATTTGAATGCCATTGCCCAGTCGAGAGGGACAGGACGACCAAGAGTAGGAATTGCAATAAGAAGTCCGGGTCCGGTACTATTTAATGTTTTCATTGGATACTCTATACTTAACTCCAAGGAACTTTAAACTAATTTACGACTTCTGCTTATGCAAAAGATCGTTAAATTCTTTTTCTTCAGCTGTCGACTTTGTTTCTTTAGCTTGTAAAACTTTAAGTCGGGCTGCTTCAGTGGTTGATAATTGTGCCATAATTAACCTCCTTTCCATAAAGCAAAACTTGTTCCTTGGAGTTAAGTATAAAGTACCTAGATATTTTCATACATTATTTGAAAAAGAAATGAATCAAAAAACTAATGGCCGCAGCAAAACAGCTGGCTGCAAGTGTAGTCCACTTGATAAGGTTTCGATGGGTAGTAGTAGACATTAACTTGAAGTCCTCCAATTCTCGTATGCGTTTTTCTAGTTGCTCCCTATCTTTAGTAACATCAAGACGCCACTGTTCTACTGATCTAAGTTTATATCGGATTTGCCAATAACCATCTGCCGGTTTGAGTTCGTCTGATTCTGGCATATTGATAGTTTGGTAAGCTCATAATGACTCATACCAATAGCTCCTATTCCTAGTGGAATACAAAGAAGGAACAAGAAGAATTCAAACATAACTCAACCAGAAATCGTCCAAGAAATGGCATAAGTATTGCTTGTTGCTTTGACAAAACTGGCAATCGTCTGGCGGGCAATCATGGTACCACCAGAAGAAGAGTTGAATAGACCAACTTCTCCAATAGTCGTATTAGCATCAGAAGTAGCAAAAACTACTTGAAGCTGCCAACTAGGAGGATTGTTAGTAAGCCCGGCCGTTACTGTCGAGCTTATTGCAAGCCTCTTAACTTCATTGCCAAGAGCACTATCACCAGTAGTTGGGGCAACGGTACCAGAGCCAACAGCAATGTCATTAATATTTTGACTAGTATTTTGCGTAAGTGATATAAGTTGGCCAAGAATGAAAGCCCTACCAACTGTGACAACAGTGTTTTCCTGAATCCATTCTTTGATTGGCTTACCTTCAAGATCCATCAACAAGTGACGAAGTGACCCACGTAATCTAATGACTTCGGATTCCATTAGTAGATTGTCCTTTCAAATTGTGTCGGAAGCGTTGGACGGGGATAACGGAAGTTATCAACTTCAAGGTCCCCCGATCCGAGTGATGGTCTTTTAGATAAGAAACAATAATTGTTAATAGCTTTAAACTGACTAACAATGAAATTATACTTACTAGCATAATACTCAGAGGCATTGAGATTTTGTCCCTTTCCTTCTGCCGCAAAGGCTTTCCAGAGAATATACGCCTTACGGCTACGCCTGTCGATGTAGGCCGGAAGCAGAGCTGTAACATCAGCGAATGTTGAATCTATATCCCGTAAAAATGAGATACAACATTGATTCTCATTGAGAATAGGGGAATATGGATCACCTGTGGGAGTAAAGGTTTCATTAGGTGTTGGGTATAACCGTATGTCCCAAGGATTTGTTGGGTGCATTGCATACCATTGTGGACGGGATTGGGATGTTTCAACTAATCCCCCTACTGTAGCCGGACTAAGAAGTATCAATTCTTCCCAACTAACAGGTTCTAGTTTCTTACCCATCCAACATACACGTAATACTGATCTAACATAGGAGGGTAACGTAATAATTGATTGACCCGCTACCGTAGGAATATAGGCACGTTGGAATATTACAGGCAAGTCTACGTTAAGTTGTTGTTCGGCATCGAGTCCGAGTTGGTTAATATAGCCTTCAGGCCAGATCATTTGAGACTCGCCAGACGATCTTTATTTCTTCGTGCTTTCATTAAAACTCGAAGTTGCTCCAAACGGGCCGCGTAGGCTTTGAAAGCTCCTGATGCTTTGGTAAATTCTTGTTGTTGTTCTAGCAGATCAGCTATACAATAATTTTCAAGAGCTTGCATATGATCGTCTGGAATCGGAAGTGTTGTTGAATCCACCAGAGGGTTAGGTGCTGAAGCCACGTAGAAGACGAAAGCGTTTCCATAAGTTCCAATCAATGGCTTTTGGTAAATTGCGATATAACGATAATTGACAGGCCAAAAGTACCAAGGAGTTCCACCTACTACTTCCCAATCAATTCTAAAACCATCTAGTTTCCGCAGAGAAATTGGTGTCATCCACCTTTTGATCGTGTTATTAAATATAGCAACAAGCCCTATAAAGTTAGGAAGTAACGTTTCCAAGTCATAGTAAGTAGTTCCGGCGGTGAACGACATCGTGGCACTGGCATAAACACAACCAGAAAGAGCAACAACTTCATCTAGTCCATCTTGAATGGAATTATTAAGATCGTCGCCAGAGTAATACGCATTATTATTGAAGTAATTACGAAGTCGAGTTTGTAGGTCAAGACGAGTCACTGCCCAAACACCGCTTCTTTCAAAACACCTTCATAGGTAATTCCGTTGTCAGGATCAACAGGCTTTGCTACAAAGACGGGCTCTTTCCATTCCAGTAGTTTTGGTTCAACTTCTTCCATATATTTCTTGTAGAACGGCATATTAAGGGGATCAATATATTCCGCCCCGACGTTGTGGGATGTCTTGATATCAAGGTCAACTACAATCTTACAACCAGGCTTAGTTTGAAGGGCCTTCATGCAAAAGTAAATATCTTCAGTATTATGTGGCCCAGTTACGAAGTAAGGAGGCTCAACAAGTTTAAGTAGTTCGTGTTTAATAAGGACACAAGAAAATCCAACAGCGTCACAAGGCAAGATTCCTGTTTTTTCAGGACCAGTCCAATGAGTAAGACTTGTCTTCTCTTCATTGTCGAACACGAAGATCATATTCTTGAAAGGATAACCACGAATGATAGTCCAACCCGCAGCAATATCGGCATCACAAGCTATTAGTCTTTGAAGTGTGAAATCTTTGGGAATTAATACATCATCATCTATAAACATTAAATCCGCATTGTTCTCAACTGCAATCTTTGCAGCCATATTACGCATGCTATCTATTGACATACGCCTTGGATTACAAAGTATGAAATTATAATCAGGCATATTACGTCCGAGCCTAAACCAAAACTGTGAATGATTTGAGTAGATTGCTTGATCTACCGCTGTTAGAGTATTTACACCTACTACGATGGTTTTCATTAGTTTAAGCTCCTTGTTCCAAAAATAACACCATTCTCAATAGCAATTATTATTTTAACATAACGGGCTAAACGACCCGGTAATTGGAACAAAACCCAAAGTTCCAAATTGTCTAGCCCGTTAAACATACACTTTTCTTACATCAGGCTTACAAAAGACTTCACCATCGCAGTAATCGCAGTACGAGTATCTGTCGAGGTAGAAGCAGAAGAAGCGTAAGAAGCAAGAGTCTGACCCATAACCGCTATTGGGTTAAAAGGAATAGTTGCTGCCGCGGTGGCTGTACTTGCAGTAACTGCCAGATAGGAAGAAGGAGTTGTAAGAAAACCGTTGTTAACGGTATCCACAGTCAAAAATTCTCCTACCGATCTCGCAGCTTCCGAAGCCCAAACGTTGGTAGAACTAGCGCGTGTCTGGCGGATAAGTTGTATGGAATTGGTTAATCCATAAACAATACCTTCACCATAACCACCAACAGCAATGGCTTTGGTACAAACACCGAAAAGAAGTCCAATGATAAGATTTAGGGCACCAGAAGTAGATGGAAGAACAACATCCACCCCATCATTAGTACCATTCATCTTCAAAACCATCGGAGCGCCCACAGGGATAGTAACGGTATCAGCGTTATGAACCCTTACTGCCACGTGGTCAGGAGTGCTAAATCCAGGATTTTGATTAATTCTCATGATGCGTAAGTCCTCGCAATCTTTCCAAGAATGGATTGTTTACGACGATTACTGCAAGTCAAATTACCCATCCAAGCACAATGGGCAACTCGACTATCGCCGTTAACTGGCTTTTGGAAAGTCTTTCCATTCTCATCTTTGAGAAGTTCAAAGTCTGAATCAGACTCATACATCAATTTGAAGAAATCAGGGTTAATAAATACAGAAGAACCATAAGTCAGCGAAGCTGGGTCACCGGCACCACCAACCAAATTAGGAATTGCACCAGAGTAGACATCAGGGACTTTATCATCCATGACGAAATGGGCACCCTTGTAAACAACATTCTCGAAAGGATATGCTTCGTCCACCGTGTTAAGGTGACGATATTTCTGATACAACGCATGAACAAAGTTCTCATACGTCTGCTCGTCCTGGAGAATAAGTTTAGGTTTCCCGCCCGTGCCGAGTGCAGCCCGATTGAAAGTACGATCTACCTCAAGAATAAATCCATCGTAGGTCGTAGCAGCACTAGTAACAGTTTTATTTCTCCACCAGGTATTTGCAACCTGATCGATATTTCCAACTGTGCCAGCTAGGGTAGGATCAAAAGCAATGATTTCAAAAATAGGATCAATTGACAAAGAACCATTAATGCCAGAAGTACGAGGCGCAGTAAGACTACCACCATCAGCTGCTGCTCCCCACATTAATGCTTGAGAGAAGTATTCTTGAAGTCCAAGCTCCGTTTGCTTGATTCTCGTTTCCACAAGATTTAAGATTCGTTGCTTGTTCTGCTTTACTTCTTTCATGCTATAGGAAACAGGAGAGGCACATTGTCTCCACTGCCAGATAGAATCTGAGATTCCATCCGTAGGAGTAATTGCCAATTCATCATATCCATCATAAGAGTCAGCAACAGAAAGTGCATACATCAAAGGTTCTTGAACGTAAGCCCCACCATCTTGCGATTGGTAAAGATCACGTTTAAGCATTTCAAAGAAGAAAGCGTTTGTTGCCCCAATATTATCAACGAGAGTCTTTTTGTACGCAGCTAAGCTGGTTCCAAAGAGAGAATCGAGATTTAAGGTTACCTGCGAAGGAGCACCTGATGCTCCAAAAGTTACGGCCATTTATTTTTCCAGTTGTTTAGCAGCTAGAGCAACAGCTTCTTTGATCGAAATACCTTTTTTAGGGGCGGTATCCGAACTTGAAGACTGGCCACTCGTACTGCGAAGTCTTTCGGAGGCATTGTTAGCGTTCCGATTAATCTTGTCCGCAAGTTTGTTCTTTTCGGTATTTCCACGCCTCTCGGAAGAAGCAATGGCATACAAATTGCGACAATATTTCTCCACGCTTTGTCCTGGGGCGGGGAGAATTTCATCAGCGAGTTGATTCATCCGAGCTTCCAATTTTTTATACTCACCCTTTGTTTCACGGTTGAGTTTTTCAGAAACACGAAGGACTTCATTTGCAGTATCTTTCTCCTCAATAGAAGAAAGTTTAGATTGGTTCTCTTCACGCTCTTGGTCAAACATTTCTTCCAGAGCGTCACCTAATTTGGGTACTAACCATTTAAGGTCAGGACCTAATTTTTCTTCAAGAATTTTCTTGAAGTCTTTCTTCGCCTCCTTTACTTCTACTTTCGTAGAAGGGGGATCAACGAATACACCAGCTTTTTCAGCCAATACACGAAGTACTGACTTTTGAGTACTGGGATCTTTTAATAATTTGTAGAGATTTTTTGATTCCTTAACTTCAGCTTCAGAAAGGCCATCATCATCGGCGGGTGGCTCATCATCTGAAGCAGGGGTATCCTCAGTTATTTCATCGTCAACAACTGCATCAACTATTTCATCATCTTCTGGCATTAGGCTATCCTTTCATAATTGAATTTGTCACGAATGTAGAAATTGAAATATTTTCCGTGGCTATTACTTAGCTGAAAATCTGTATAATCATCCAATGGAACATCATGATAAACATAGGTACCACGTTGAACAAAGGCAACAGTCATATCCCCCGTCTCCGGGTCATAAGATATGTCGGCGACGCAAGTCGATTCAGTTTGATCCTTTCGGAACATTTTGAATCGTAAAAGGTCATGGACTGTTTTGCTGCTAAGTGGTGGCATTTACCCCAACTTCATTCGATAATAAATTCCATAACATCATAGGGGAAACTTTCCACGGTTGCTGTTCAGCAAATAACTTTCCAATACCATATGTATATTGAATTACTCTTATATCAGCTTCACTACAAAATATGGCATGTGAGTCATTTTCACCAAAGGGTAGAATAAAGTTCAGTATACCTATAGAATTATAAAGACGCCCACAGAGACCATTGCTATAATGATAAGCTTTCCAATAATCTCCTTTAGGCAGATCTTTAAAAGCCCACTGATCCTCATCAAATTTAACTTGACCAATTCGACTTCCTTGACCTAACAAAGATGAAAAACATGTAAATTTACCCTCATTATCCATACCAAATTCATCAAAGACATATTCCGTATGAACATAAGGACCACCAGTAACATTACGAATTTCTCTCTCAATGAAAGAAGGATTTTTAGGACTGTAGAAGGCTACTTTCATTTAGTCAATTGATTCTGTATCTGATTCCGTATTTGTTCCATTCCAGGAGAGGCCATTTGTTGTGCTAATTGTTGTGGTTGTGCTCCCGGAGCCTGGGGCGGTTGTCCTTGTTGTCCTAGTGATGCCTGTAGTTGATTCATTAAACCTAATTGATGTAAAAGTGCCATCTTTTGCAATTCTTTAATTGCCTTATCATTACGATAACCACAACGGTAGGCCGCTTCACGTACAAGAGTAGGAGATAAAGATATTTGAGGAAATTGATTAGTAATCGTTAAGAATTCAATAAAATTCTGTTTCTCCTGATCCATCGCACTTTGAGACATGGATGTAACATCAAGATCAATACGAAAATCATAACCATCATCCAAGTCTTCAGAAGTTACCCATTTGAAAACAGGCATTTGTTCTTGAACAGAACCAAGAAAATTTTCACCTTCAGGAGATTGTATCTTAACCCAAACTCCAAGTGTAAATTTTTCCTTAGCAAGAATAAGAGCTTCCCGCCCGAAAGTACAGAGCCATAATACAAAACGGTCCCGTTCTTTGTTATCTCGAATACCAGCTTTTTGATTAGCTATGTTTGCTTGAGTAGCAGTAACTCGATCAGCCACACCCTGAGCTTCACGATTAACAGCAGTAATGCCATCCATATCATCGGAAGCAGTTTGGATAGCTACATTCTCCGCCGTTCCAAGATCAGCATTATCAATAGGTGTGATAGCATTTTCTTTATGTACCTTAATTAATGCCCCATCTGGGCCAGTCTCAAATTTCTCAATTTCTTCTTCATCTACTGCATCATCGACGATTTGAAATTTCCTAATAAATCGACGACGGTGAGATCTAAGCATTTCCCGAGTCTCATTAATCTCATTTTGAGGGGAAAGCCAATGCCACACCGGAGGAACTGGGTAGAATCCGTCATTCAGGAGTCTTTTATCTGGCCGGTAATCGAAAAGGGGCAGGCGGAGAAATTTACGTTGAAATAATGTTACACACGGACTATCCAGTAAAAGGATACGAAGCTTGGCTTGAAGGTCCCAAATATGCCAAACTTTAACGGCATTTCGGGTCATTTTAGTCTTTTCGTCTTTATCCCAAATATCCATTTCTGGGTGGATTATTTGAGAAACGTCTAACTTATCTCTATTCATTAAATTTTTTATCGCGTAAAGTTGATCCTTATCGACATAATCATAATAACCCACCCAATTACAACGATCAAGATACTTATGGTCAAGGCCACCCACGCGAAAACGACGCGCCTTAACATGCTTAAAATATATTCGCTCATTAACTGGTAATTCTCTTGGCTCGTTCTCAACTTGACTTCTTTCACGTTTTGAAGGATTTTCTTCAGTACTGCCTTTCAGGAGCGGGCGCATGGCAGATGGATTAGTTACCCAATCAGCAGCATAACCTACTTCCATAATTCCAAAACGGAAGAAAGAATCTTTGTAGACTTCCTCAACTTCATCAGAGAAATGAGCTTCAGGATTTTCGATTAGGGAATTAAGTGTATCTTCTTTTAGCTTAGCAGAATCGATTGCGGTTTCTATATCATATTCAAAATTAGCAGGCTTAGCAGCAACTGTAAACTTAGGAAAGGTAGGGACGTAATTGGCAATCTTGATTTGAATAGCCTCATAAATTTTGTTAATAGTATAGGGATCAGAATTAAGCTGGCGGGCTTGTGACCACTGCCTTCCTTCATAGTACTTTTCAAGAATATCACATTTGAATAGTTTATCCCATTCATTATAATAGCGATTAGCTATATTAATGCGATCTTTCCAAACTGTGTCGAGAATTATTTGTTTAGGCATCTTCTAATTGACTTGAATCCAATTCATAAGATTCATTTAAATCCAAATCAACGGGATCAGGAAGTTTGAAATATTTTCTATGCCAAAAATAATGTAGCCCACGTCCAATACCAACAATTAATAATCTAGGAAGATACCAAGAAGCTAATCTAACAATTAATTTTAAATTTCGCCTTGATATCCGATTTAATTCTTCATTACGTGGGGAATATTTTCTCATACCATTTGCACCGGCTCAAAAAGTCCCTTATTCTCCGCCCGCTTCTTTATAAGTTTAAAGTAATTGAAAGTCATAGGTTTTACTATTCGTTGAGCGATTGAGTGACCCATAGCATGCTGAGATACAAAATATCTGGTGGGATCGTAAGCATGATCAGAGACAGAATCTTCACGTTCATCAGAATAATACGCTTTTCCATCAATATAACCAATGAGCTTACGTCTCTGGCTCTGCAATTCCGTAATTGCATGAAAGCATCCATTTTGGTAATCTTCTGATTTCTTTATAAAGTAAATTCGGGGAAAAAGCCCTACTTCACCTGTTACTGGATGCTTTCCATCTTGAAGTTGAAGAAGTTCATTAATTCTATTACGGGTCGCAAACTCATTATTGTCGGCGGGAAGCCAGTAAAGTGATGGGGCATTTATCTTTTTAGTGATATATTCGTCTGATACAGTCCAAAAACCACCATCTTTTTGAGCTGTTTTCTTGAAAATTTGGGGGTCAGCGTAGTTTCCAGAGTACTGTTCGCCTAGCGAAAGCTCAAAAATTGACTTGCGATGGAACGAAATTACTTGATTAGGTACATAATATTCACGATAACAGATAAAATTTCCATCCAAAACAGCAAACCATAGACAACAAGTTGGGGCACTATCTCCGTGATCGAGAACACGGAAGAGATTCCCTTTTCTTTTGATCTTTTCAATTAATTCTTTTGAATAGTTAAGTAATGATACCGAAGGAAGTCTATGTATTTGCGCACTAGAACGTCCCCATTGACCTTTAACAAATTTAGCTACCCATTCAGGATCATGTTTGAGAGCTTCGGAATATCCTTCCGGACTACCAAGTGAAGGATCCCAGCCCCCTTCAACAAAAAAGTAGTTTCCTCGCCTTTCAATACTATCGGGATGATATTTCCTATATATGTAATGGAATTGTGTGTCTGGGTTACACAAGAGCATATTGTAGGAAGGAACGATATGCTTTCCATACTTATTTTTAGGCCAATCAGGTTTAATATCTAATAAAGATTGTGGAACAATAGCCCCGTCCCATCTTCCAACACGCGCATCAAGAACATCATAAGTTTCTTCTTGAGTTTCTTCTGCTTGATCTGTTAAAACTGAATTAATTTCAAGCCCACGGAGGGTACTACTTTCAACTTTATCTAAGTGCAGCCAGTATGCAATAGATTTATTCTTAAATTCAACAATTCCCTCTTGCTGATTTTCCCGATCAATAAATTCACGGGGTACAATTTTTATGAAAGTTTGATAAGTAGTTTTCATCAAATCTGCACGAACTTGCCTACACATAGCCATCCGATAATTTGAAAAGGTGCTCATCAAAGTAAAGGCTTTTAGACACCCAATAAAGGTTTTTCCATTGTTAAATCCGCCTGAAAAGCATTGATTACGCGCGGTTGTCCAATAGAATTCCTCTTGAGCTTCATTTGCGAAAGTAAAGTTAAGATCCATAAAGTAGAACTGGCCGAAACCCACCACGAAATTCCGGCCAGTCTTTCTGCCCCCACAGCAAAAGGCAGAACTTTAGGTGGCGGTAAATGTACCAACCGTAGTAGTCAAAGCCCCAATAAGAAGAGTCACAGGAATAGAACCAACAGGAGTCCCAACAGGAGTAGTGAAAGTAATACTTGTGTCATTCCAAGAGGCAGGTTTTAAAACCACCGAACCAAGGGAAAGGACAGAAGTTGGATCTTGGGTCACACCAAAACCACCACTTCCATTAATTGTTACCAAAGTACCAGCAGGGCCGGTGAGAGGACTCATAGTAGGAACAGTTGGGGCAGAACTTGGAGCAAGAGCATTAACCAAATCTGCTTTCATCGATTCCAACGCGCCTGCCGCTGTCTCAATCGATGCGTTGGTATTCGGCGGGTTAGATGGATTTCCTTGCATGCCCTTAATTTGGGCTTGTAGGTTAGTAATTCCTGGAACAACGATATTCATGATTGCATTCTGCAAATCAGCAGTATCGTTAGTAAGGTCAGTAAGTGCTTGAGTAAGTGTTACCATTTGTTTCTCCCATGACTGAATCAACGATTTTGGAATTAAGTAAAACATTAACCTTTATTTAGTCCCTTTTTTCTTGACGGCTTTTTTTGTGAACTTCTTAAATTTACTAGCTATCTTATTTGCAAAGCTAGCAGAATCAAGAGTTTTCATTATTTTAGGAGGCATAGACTCTACGTTTCATCCCCATCATCATCTTTAGGACCAGCCCCAAAAGCAGTTTTCATATGCTTGTGAACAGAAGCAAGAGACTTATGGATACTTTCATGTGGAGGCATATATCTTGTATCACCCTCATCTTGATGAGTTTTTACAATAAAACCAGAACTATCATCAGCTTTGCGAACTTCAACAGAAGTGGCTTTGCAAGGTACAAGTTTTGGCTTGCGTTCCGCAGTATCCCGTACTATCGAATGAAGCGATTTATTCGATGCCATCAATCATCCTCCTCAAGAGTTGGTTGAACTGGTTTCTTTTTCTTCTTAGCCGCGGCTGCCGCAGCAGCATCAGTAGCCTGTTTTTGTTTCATATAGGCATTAACAATTCCTTGCATTTGAGTATTATTTTGTGATGGATCTGAAAAAATTGGGGAATTTCCTTGTTGCATCATACGTGGT
>Ga0208849_1002039_pt1 | contig 11954 bp, 9 predicted proteins | sample NGESurdeep072012_10_FD_184470 | JGI IMG/M metagenome (GOLD analysis project Ga0208849, IMG submission 184470) | Arctic peat soil microbial communities from Barrow, Alaska - NGEE Surface sample 53-3 deep-072012 (SPAdes) | ecosystem: Environmental > Terrestrial > Soil > Wetlands > Peat ...
CGCGCGCGACGAGCTCGCCCGTCGCGTCGTCGCCGCGTTTCGCGATGCACCGCGCCTCGGCGCCGAGCGCAGCCGCCCACGCCGCGACGTTCGCTGCCTGGCCGCCCGCGCCCGTGCGCGTCTGCGCTCGCACGTCGTCGCCGGCCACGAGCGGCTCCGCCAGCCGGACGATTACGTCGAGCGTCACATCCCCGAGTGTCGCGATGCGCACAAATACAATCGTCCCATGGACGGAGACGACCGGCGCGGACGTGCGCGCTCCTTCCTCATCGGCGGCCTCGTCGGCGCCTCCGCGGCGATCGCCACCGCGCGCCGCCGCCGCGATGCGGTGCGCCGCCGCCGTGAGCGCCGGCTCCACCCCGCGGGCCTCGCCGCCTTCGAGGGAGCGCCCTGCTTCCAGGAGATGCTCGAGGAAGAGGAACAGGCCGAAGCCTGACCCGTTCCGGTTGACGGATTCTCGCCCAATGTGCAGAATCGCTGAACAGTAGGCCCGAGAGGGAGGACGGATGAATATCGCCTCGCGCGGAGCGACGATGGCGGTCGACTGGGAGCAGCGGGTGGATTTCGACCGGCTGCGCACCGCTCGTCTGGCGCGGGCGAAAGCTGCGCTGGCCGCGTCCGAGCTGGGCTGCCTGCTTCTGTTCGACCCGAACAACCTGCGCTATGTCACGAGCACGGCGATCGGGACGTGGGAGCGCGACAAGAACATCCGCTTCGCGCTCGTGTTCCGTGATGAGCCGCCGATCCTGTGGGACTTCGGCTCCGCGGCGCGCCATCACCAGCTGTACTGCCCGTGGTTCCCGGAGTCGAGCTGGCGCGCCTGGGTGCCGCCGATGCGCGGCGCGATGCCCGACCCCACGGGGGTGCCGGATGCGCTCGCGTCGATGATCGTCGAGGAGTTGCGCGAGCGCGGCCTCGAGCGCGACCCGGTCGGGATGGACGTGCCCGACATGACGACGCTGCTCGCCCTTCAGCGGCACGGTTTGGAGATCGCGGACTCACAGCCGGTGATGCTCGAGGCGAGGAAGATCAAGAGCGACGACGAGCTCGCGCTGCTCGACCAGGCGGCCGGCATCGTCGATGCGGCCTACGAGGAGATCTACCGGATCCTGCGCCCGGGCATTCGCGAGAACGAGGTCGTGGCTGCCGCGATGAAGGTGCTGTTCGAGCTCGGCTCAGAGCACGTCGAGGCGATCAACGCGATCTCCGGGGACCGCTGCAACCCGCACCCGCACACGTTCTCCGACCGGCTGCTACGCCCGGGGGACCAGGCGTTCTTCGACATCATCCACTCGTTCATGGGCTACCGGACGTGCTACTACCGCACCTTCGCCGTGGGCTACGCGACGCCGTCGCAGCTCGACGCGTACAAGCAGTGCCGCGAGTGGCTCGACAACGCGATCGAGCGCGTCCGCCCGGGTGTGACGACCGACCAGATCGCCGAGGTCTGGCCGACCGCGGAAGAGATCGGCATGAAGGACGAGCGCGCCGCCTTCGGCCTCCAGTTCGGACACGGCCTCGGTGTCGGCCTCTACGAGGCGCCGATGATCAGCCGCCTCCACTCGCTCGACGACCCGATCGAGCTCGAAGTCGGAATGGTGTTCGCACTCGAGACCTACTGCGCGGCCTCGGACGGCCGCTCCGCCGCCCGCATCGAAGAAGAAGTGATCGTCACCCCAACCGGGCCCCGGGTGATCACCCGCTTCCCCGCTGACGAGCTCCTCGTCACGGGCCGCAACTACGTACGCGGCGCAGACCTCGTCGACGGGCTCGCGCCCGCACTTTGACCCAGAGGAGGAGCCATGCCTGACCGGACGCTCATCAAGGGCGGGACCGTGATCACCGTCGATCCGAAGGTCGGCGACTTCTTCCCCTCCGGCGACGTGCTCGTCGAGGGCGGCAGGATCGTCGAGGTCGCCGCCACGATCGATGCGCCGGACGCCGAGGTGATCGACGCCACCGACTGCCTCGTCCTGCCCGGACTCGTCGACACGCACCGCCACACCTGGCAGGCGCTGTTCCGCAACATCGCCTCGGACTGGACGCTCGCGCACTATTTCACCGGCCTGCATGGGACGATGAGCGAGCTCTACCGGCCCGAGGACACGTACTCCGGGAACCTGATCGGCACGCTCGAGGCGCTCGACTCGGGGATCACGACGCTCCTCGACTGGTCGCACAACCTCAACTCGCCCGAGCACACCGACGCAGCGGTCGACGCGGTCGTCGAATCGGGCGCGCGCGTGATCTTCGGCCACGGCGGCGGCTTCCGCCACTGGGCGCCGGTCAGTGCCCTCGACCATCCCGGCGACGACGTGCGCCGGCTGCGCGAGGGACGGCTCTCGTCCGACGACGCGCTCGTCACGCTCTGCCTCGCGCCGCGCGGCAACCAGTTCGCCACGCTCGAGGTGACGGCGCGCGACTACGCGCTCGCCGCCGAGCTCGGCATCCGCATCAGCTGCCATGCCGGCGACGGCGAGTGGGGCAAGGGACGCCCGATCGCGCAGCTGAAAGAGCACGGCCTGCTCGGCTCGAACCAGACGTACGTCCACTGCAACTCGCTCGCCGACGACGAGCTGCGGATGATGGCCGACGCCGGCTGCACCGCCTCGTGCTCGCCCGACATCGAGCTTCAGATGGGCCACGGCTGGCCTGCCACCGGACGCCTGCTCGACGCGGGGATCCGGCCCAGCCTCTCGATCGACGTCTGCAGCTCGAACGGCGGCCACCTGTTCGGGACGATGCGCGCGACGATCGGCACCGAGCGCGGCTTCGACAACGCGGCGGCGCGCGATCGCGGCGAGGCCTCCGTGAGCGAGATGGAGCTCACGTGTCGTGACGTGCTCGAGTTCGCGACGATCGAGGGCGCGCGCGCGTGCGGCCTCGACTCGAAGATCGGCACGCTCACGCCGGGCAAGCGGGCGGACATCATCATCGTCCGCGCCGACTCGTTCGGGATGACGCCGCTGAACAACCCGATCGGCGCGTTCGTCTACAACGCGCACCCAGGTCTCGTCGACACGATCCTCGTCGAGGGCAAGGTCGTGAAGCGCGACGGCAAGCTGCTCGGCGTCGACCACGCGCGGGTGCGCAGGCTCGCGATCGAGTCGCGCGACGACATCCTCCGCCGTGCGGACGGCAAGGGCGGCGCCCGCCTCGGCGGCGACTGGATCCCGAAGGCGTACGAGGCGGTCGAGGCGGGCTAGCGTGTCCACGACGGACGCCGACACGCACGAGGACGCGCTCGACGCCGAGCTCGGCGCCTCCCTCTACCGCCGGATGCTGCTCATCCGCGGCTTCGAGGACGCCGTGCAGCGGCTGTTCCTGCACGGCGAGGTGTACGGGACGACGCACCTCTACTCGGGCCAGGAGGCGAACGCCGTCGGCTTCGCGAGCGTCCTGCGCGAGGGCGACCGTGTCGCGTGCACGTACCGGGGCCACGGCCACCTGCTCGCGATGGGCACGAGCCCGGAGGGCCTGCTCGCCGAGCTGCTCGGGCGCGCCACCGGCGTGAACGGCGGCCGCGCCGGCTCGATGAACGTCGTCGACCCGGATCACGGCGTGATGGGCTGCTACGGGATCGTCGGTGGCAGCATCGCCGCGGCGACCGGCGCAGCCCTCGCCCTGCGCGGGACCGGCTCGGTCGCGGTCGCGTACTTCGGCGACGGCACGACGAACCAGGCGTACTTCTTCGAGTGCCTCAACTTCGCGAAGGTGCTCGACCTACCGGTCGTCTTCGTCTGCGAGAACAACGGCTACGGCGAGTACACGCCGACCGAGGACGTGACGCCGGGCGGGATCGTGCCGCGCGCCGCCGTGTTCGAGCTGCCGACCACCGAGGTCGACGGCATGGATCTCTGGGCCGTACGGAGCGCCGCGGAGCAGATCGTCGCGCGCGTGCGCGCCGGCGGCGGCCCGGAGTTCGTCGAGTCGCGCACGTACCGCTTCGTCGGCCACTCCCGCAGCGACCCCGGCAAGTACCGGCCCGAGGGCGAGCTCGAGCAGTGGCGCGAGCGCGACCCGCTGCTCGTCGCCGCCGCCCGCCTGCGCGCCGCCGGTCTCACGGACGACCGGCTCGACGAGCTCGCCGCCGATGTGGACGCCGAGCTCGCCGCGATCGAGCAGTCCGCGCTCGCCGCGCCGTTTCCCGAGCCGTCGGCGTCGTCGCTTGCCGAGTTCAACGACGGCCGCGTGTCATAGTCCGCCGACGTCGTGGCTGAACGCGTACGCAAGACACCAGCGCCGGGGGCCCGCTCCGACGCCGACCGGCACGTCCGCCTGGGCGAGCGGCTCCGCGCGACGCGGACCGCACGCGGCCTGAGCCTGCGCGAGCTCGCCCGCCGGCTCGAGGTGTCGCCGAGCCTCGTCTCCCAGATCGAGACGGGAAAGATCCAGCCCTCCGTGCGCACCCTCTATGCGATCGTCAGCGAGCTCCGGGTCTCGATGGACGAGCTCTTCGGCGTGGGCGAGATCGAGCTGCTGCAGGCACTCCACGCAAGCCCCGCGCGGAGCGGCCCCGATGCTCCCTCCGGCGGCTCGGAGGGCCCGGTGCAGCGCGCCGGTTCGCGCCGCGTGATCGACCTGGAGGCGGGGGTGAGCTGGGAGCGGCTCACCACCCGCGACGAGCGCGAGGTCGAGTTCCTGTTCACCGTGTACCCACCGGGCGGCGAGTCGAGCCCCGCCGACGCCCTCGTGCGCCACACGGGCCGCGAGTTCGGGATCGTCCTCAACGGCCGCCTGAGCGTCACGATCGGCTTCGAGGACTACCAGCTCGGCCCGGGCGACTCGGTCTTCTTCGACTCGACCGTGCCGCACCGCCTGCACAACGACAGCGACGAGACGGTGCAGGCGGTCTGGGTCGTGCTCGGCCGCCAGGCCTGACACCGTTCCAGCCGTTCAGTCTCACTTGACATAACGGCCAGCGTTTCTTAACGTCGCGCTATTCGTCCCGCCGTCCTGGGAGGGAAGCGCAGCGTGGGTGCGATTCTGGATTGGCAGCTCGAGGGCAAGCCGGTGATCGTCACCGGAGCCAGCTCGGGGATCGGAGCGGCCACGGCCAAGGCGCTTGGCTCGGTGGGCGCGTCGGTCGTGCTCGTCGGGCGGGACAGCGGACGGCTCGCGCAGGCGGCAGCGGCCGTCGAGCAGGCGGGCGGCAAGACGCACACCGTCGAGGCCGAGCTGACCGACGTCGCCGCGGCGGAAGGCGTCGTCGACCAGGCGCTCGGCGCATTCGGAAGCCTGCACGGCATCGTGCACAGCGCCAGCGTCTTCGATCCGCGACCGCTCGCCGACACGACGTTCGAGAGCTTCGACGAGCAGTGGCGGGCGAACGTCGCCGCGCCGCTGTTCATGACGAAGGCGGCCGTGCCGCACCTCAAGCCGGGCAGCTCGGTCGTCCTCGTCGCCTCGACGACCGCCACCGTCGGCTTTCCCGGCTGCTCCGCCTACACGGCGACGAAGGGCGCAGTCATCTCGCTCGGCCGCGCGCTCGCCGTCGAGCTCGCACCCGCCGGGATCCGCATCAACACCGTCGTGCCGGGCTACGTCCGCACGCCGATGCTCCAGCCCCACCTCGACGCGAACGAGGGCTACGAGGACTGGATCGTCGCGAACACCCCGCAGGGGCGGATCGCGGGCCCCGAAGAGCTGGCCACCAACATCGTCTACATGCTCTCCGCTCTCTCGGAATACGTCCACGGAGCGACGCTCGTCGTCGATGGTGGCTGGGTCGCGCGCTAACCCGGTCGATCCCGCGTCTGCCGAGCCTTTGCCGGATCCCGGTGCACTGACGTGAACGTCCGCGTGCCGCGATTCTCCGCGATCTGGGTCGCGACCGCGCTCCTGTTCGCGGTCAGCCCGCTGCTCGCGTCGGGAAGCGTCGGCCGCAGCGCGCTGCTCTCGATGCTCCCGTTCGCGGCCATCCTCGCGATCGCGAGCATCGGTCAGACGCTCGTGATCCAGCAGCGCGGGCTCGACCTCTCGGTGCCGGGGATGATCACGCTGACGACGATCATCGTCACGACGTATCCGAACGGCAGCGCGGACAAGCTGCCGGCGGCGATCGGGCTCGTTGCGCTCGCCTGCGTCGCGTCGGGCCTCGTCAGCGGTATCGCGATCACCGTGCTCGGCGTGACGCCGCTCGTCGCCACGCTCGGCGTGAACGCGCTCCTGACAGGCGTCTACCTCGAGATCACGAACGGCGCGTCGTCGTCGTCGGCGACACCCGGCCTCGCGCGCTTCGCGCTCGCGAAGTCGCTCGGCATCCCGAACACCGTGATCATCGCGGTGATCGCCTGCGCGCTCACCGCGGTCGTCTTTCGCGTCGCCGTGGTCGGCCGCCGCTTCGTCTCGGTCGGGACGAGCCCGGCGGCGGCGCGTGCGGCCGGGCTGCGCGCGAAGACATACGAGTGCGCGACGTACGTGCTCGCGAGCCTCACGTACGGCGGCGCCGGCATCCTCGTCGCCGGCTACCTGCAGACACCCGGCATCGGCGCCGGCAACGACTACCTGCTGCCCACGATCGCGGCCGTCGTGCTCGGGGGCACGTCGCTCGCAGGCGGCTCCGGCAGCGTCGTCGCGACGATGATGGGCGCGCTCTTTCTCACGCAGCTCGAGCAGGTCGTGCTCGGCATGGGAGCTCCGGACTCCGTCCAGCTCGTGATCCAGGGCGCGATCATCGCGCTCGGGATGGCGCTGCGGCACCTGCCCTCGTCCGGGCTCCGGGCTGCATTCGCAAGCGTTCCACCACACCTTCGCTCGAGCTCGGCGGCACTGATGACCCCACGCCGCCCGGGCGGACCTACTCCGGGGTCGAGGAGGGACAAATGATCAGCAAGTCCGTCAGCGGGGCGCTCTCCAAGCCCCGCACGCGGCGCGGGCTCGTGGTCGCGGCAGTTCTTGCCGCGGTTGCGGTCGGCGCCGTCTCGGCCGGCGCGACAGGGAAGGTCGTCTGGCCGACGCCGGCGCAGGAGATCGCGTCGTCCGGGATCGTCAACGTGCCGTTCTGCGGCACGAAGCCGATCACGCTCGCCGTGCTCGACGGCTACGGCGTCAACGCCTGGTCGCAGCACTCGTACGCAGCCGTCCGTTCCGAGGCGGCGAAGTGCAAGAACGTCACCGTGACGGTCTCGGCCGGCGGCGGGGACCTGCAGAAGATGATCTCCGACATCAGCGGTGCCGTGGCGCAGGGTGCGAACGCGATCGTCGTCATTCCGGACGACGGTACGCCGGAGCTGCCCGCGATCAAGCAGGCGACGCAGGCCGGGGTCAAGGTCGTGCCGTGGGCGGCCAATCCCGGCGGCAAGAACGGCTCCGACTACGTCAGCTACGTCGACTGGCTTCCGTCCTACGCGGGCACGATCTGGGCCCAGTGGATGGCGGGCGTCCTGCACGGCAAGGGCAACATCATCTATCTCGGCGGCCCGGCCGGTAACCCCGTCGGCCTGGACGCGCTCGCGAACATGGTCAAGGTGTTCAAGAAGTATCCGGGCATCCATCTCCTGACGGGCAACACCGGCTTCGCCGTCACGAACTGGGATCCGGCAACCGCCCAGAAGGTCACCGCGGCGCTGCTTGCGAAGTACCCGGAGATCGACGGGATCATCACGAACTACGGCACGGACGCGCTCTCAGCAGCCCGCGCGTTCCAGGCGGCTGGACGCAAGCTCGTCCCGGTCGCGGGGGCCGACGCGAACGGCCTCTCCTGCCTCTACAAGAAGCAAGGCGTCCCGCTCGCGACGGTGTCGACCCGCAACTGGCTCGGCAGGATCGCGGCCCGCAAGGCGATCGCGGCCGCGGAAGGCCTGCCGAACAAGGAGCCGAGCCTGCTCAAGCTCGGGTTCTGGGAGGACACGGTGCACGGGAAGCCGTACAAGTGCGTCGCGGGAGCTCCGTCCGACTTCTATCCGTCGGACAAGATCACGCTCGCACAGCTCAAGAAGTACGGGAAGCCGTAAGGACAGCCGAATGTCGTCTGCCCGCGTCGTTCTCCGCCTCACCGACGTCGTCAAGACGTTCCCGGGCGTGGTCGCGCTCAAGGGCGTCTCGTTCGAGGTGCTCGAGGGTGAGGTACACGCCCTCGTCGGCGAGAACGGCGCGGGCAAGTCGACGCTGATGGCCGTCGCCGCCGGCTCGACCCTTCCGGATTCCGGAAAGGTCGAGATCGGCGGCACGGCGCTCGATCCGCCGTCGCCGGCGACGGCGCAGGCGCTGGGGCTGGCCGTCGTCTACCAGCACCTGTCGATCCTCGAGGACCTGACGGTCGCCGAGAACATGGTTTTCGCGACGCCCGAGGCGCTGCGGCCTCCGGTGTCGCACTGGAGCGCGTGGACGCGCGAGAAGCTCGCCGCGGTCGGTGCGCGCATCGATCCGGCGGCGCGCGTGACCGAGCTCAACGTCGCCGACCGCCAGCTGCTCGAGATCGCGAAGGCGCTTGCGCTCGAGTCGAAGGTGCTCGTGCTCGACGAGCCGACGGAGTCGCTGACGCGTCCCGAGGCGGAGCGCCTGTTCACGCAGATCCAGACGATCACGACCACGGGCACCGCCGTCGTCTACATCTCGCACCGTTTGCCCGAGGTGCACCGCGTCGCCGACCGCATCACCGTCCTGCGCGACGGCGAGGTGCGCGGGACGATGTCCGCGAGCGGCGCGTCCGAAGCCGAGGTGCTCCGACTGATCATCGGCCGCTCGGTCGACCAGGCCTTTCCCGCCAAGGCGCGCGCGAGCGAGGCGGAGCCGCTGCTGCGCGTGGACGGGCTGTCCGGCCCGCGTTTCAGCGACGTGACCTTCGAGGTGCGGCCCGGCGAGATCGTCGGCCTGGCCGGCGTCGAGGGCAACGGCCAGCGGGAGTTCCTGCGCGGGCTCGCCGGCCTGTTGCCGGTGCGCGGCGAGGTCACGCTCGCCGGCCGGAGCGTGTCGCTCGGCGATCCCGGGCGCGTCCAGCGCGCCGGCATCGTGCACCTGCCGGGCGACCGCCACGCGGAGGGGCTGTTCCTGCCGCTGAGCGTGCGCGAGAACGTCGCGCTGCTGGCGCTGTCGAAGGTCGCCCGGAACGGGATCGTGCGCCGCGGGCGCGAGACGCAGCTCGTCGCCGGCGAGGTGGAGCGGCTTAACGTGCGGACGCCGAGCGTCGAGACGCCGGTCTCGTCGCTCTCGGGCGGCAACCAGCAGAAGGTGCTGCTCGCGCGCTCGCTGCTCGCCGATCCGGAGGTGCTCGTCGCGGACGAGCCGACGCGCGGCGTCGATGCCGGCGCTCGCATCGAGATCTACCAGCTCTTCCGCGCGGCGGCGGAGGCCGGCAAGGCCGCGGTCGTGCTCTCGTCGGACGTCGTCGAGCTTCAGGGATTGTGCGACCGCGTGCTCGTGTTCTCGCGCGGGCAGATCGTCAGCTCGCTCGAGGGCGACGAGATCACCGAGGAGAACATCACCGGCGCCGCGATCACGGCGGCGACCGGACGGGAGGGCCTCGCCGCGCGTGCGCGGAGGCTGTTGCGCGTGCGGCGTTTCGCCGCGGGCGACTACCTGCCGACGCTCGTGCTCGCGGTGCTGATCCTCGCGCTCGGCGCGTATACGAGCATCGACCACAGCCGCTTCCTCAGCCGTTTCAACTTCGTCTCGATGCTGCTGCTCGCGAGCGCGGTCGTGCTGATGGCCCTCGGCCAGCTGATCGTCATGCTCACCGGCGCGATCGACCTGTCCGTCGGCCCGCTGAGCGGTCTCGTCATCGTCGTCTTCTCGTTCTTCGCCGGGCAGGGCCAGAGTGGAGGCATGCTGGCGCTCGGGATCCTGGCCGTGATCGGCGTCGCGCTGCTCGTGGGGCTCACCAACGCGGCGCTCGTGCGGGTCTTCCGGCTCGCCTCGGTGCTGGCGACGCTCGCGACGTACATCGCGATCCAGGGCGTCTCGCTGCTCCTGCGCTCGCAACCGGGCGGCTTCTACCGCTCCGGCGTCACGGGCACGCTCAGCACGGCCTGGGGCTGGGTGCCGCTCGCGTTCATCGCCGCGTGCCTGATCGCGGTCGTCTGCGAGCTCGCGCTGCGCTTCACGCGCGCCGGGCTGCAGATCCGCGCCGTCGGCTCGGACGAGACGCGGGCGCACCGCCTCGGCGCGCGCGTGAACACGACGCACGTCGCCGCGTATGTCCTCTGCTCGCTCTTCGCCGCGGCCGGCGGGATGATGGTGGCGGCGCAGGTCGGCGTCGGCGATCCGCGGATCGGCACGAACTACACGCTCACGAGTATCACCGCGGTCGTGCTCGGCGGCGCGAGCATCTTCGGCGGCCGCGGCTCCTTCATCGGGGCGCTGCTGGGCGCGGTGCTGCTCCAGGAGATCATCACGTCGACGTCGTTCCTGCAGATCGGCATCGCCTGGCAGTACTTCCTGCCGGGCATCCTCATTCTCGTCGGTGCAGGGGTGTACTCGCGCGCGCGCAAGGTCCGCGCGCCGACGGTCAGCGCGGAGCCGGCATGAGCGCCCTCGTCGACATCGGCATGCCGCGTCTCTCCGACTCGATGGAGGAGGCGACCGTGCTCGCCTGGCTGAAGCAGCCGGGCGACGCGGTGGCGCGCGGCGAGGCGCTCGTCGAGGTCGAGACGGACAAGGCGACGGTCGTGTACGAGGCGGAGGCGGACGGCGTGCTCGAGGAGATCGTCGTCGCCGAGGGAGTGGCCGCCCCGCTCGGCGCGGTGATCGCACGGCTGCGCGTAGCCGGCGCCGCACCCGCGCCCGCGAAGGTCGCGCCCGCGGCGTCCCCTGCGAACGGCGACGCGCCCGCAGCGGCGACGGCACCGCGTCCGGCGCGGGAGGGCCGCGCCCGCGCGACGCCGATCGCCCGCCGCCTCGCCGCGCAGCTCGACGTGCAGCTCGACGCGCTCAGCGGCTCCGGCCCCGGCGGCCGCATCGTCGGCTCCGACGTCCGCTCGGCCGCACCCGCCGCCGCTCCCGGCGGGGGCCGCGGCACCGCCACCGAGGTGCCGCTCACGCCGACGCAGCGGACGATCGCGCAGCGGATGACGGAGTCGCGCGCGAGCATCCCCGACTTCACGCTCGAGGCCGAGATCCGCATGGACGAGGCGGCGAAGCTCCGCGAGCAGCTGCGCGCCGCCGGCCGCAAGCCCCTGCCCTCGACGAACGACCTCGTCGTCCGCGCGGTCGCGCTCGCCCTGCGCGAGTTTCCGGCGCTGAACGCGAGCTGGGACGACGGCCGCGTGCTGCGCTTCGGGCGCATCAACGTCGGCGTCGCCGTCGCAACCGACGACGCGCTGATCGTGCCGACCGTCTTCGACGCCGACCGCAAGAGCGTGTTCGAGATCGCCGCAGACGCGCGGAAGCTCGCCGAGCGCGCACGCGCGCGCACGCTCGGGGCCGACGAGCTCGCCGACGGCACGTTCACCGTCTCGAATCTCGGCATGTTCGGCATCCGCCGCTTCCAGGCCGTGATCAACCGTCCGCAGGCGGCGATTCTCGCCGTGGGCGAGGTCGCGGCCCGCCCGGTCGTCACCGCCGACGGCGGCATCGTCGCGCGCACGATGATGGAGGTCGCGCTCTCGTGCGACCATCGGATCGTCTACGGCGCCGAGGCCGCACGGTTCGTGCAGCGGCTGCGCGAGCTGCTCGAGCAGCCGGCGCTCTTGCTCGAAGGAGGAACGGGGTGACGCAGGTGGAGTTTCGCGAGGCGATCAGGGACGCGCTCGACGAGGAGCTTGCGCGCGACGAGCGCGTGATCTTCTTCGGCGAGGACGTCGCCGCCGCGGGCGGCGTGTTCGCGGTCACGTTGGGGCTGTTCGAGAAGTACGGCTCGACGCGCGTGTTCGACACGCCGATCTCCGAGCTGGCGATGACGGGCGCCGCGTACGGGTCCGCGATCACCGGCATGCGCCCGGTGCTCGAGATCATGTTCGGCGACTTCCTCGCGCTGTCGATGGACAGCCTGATCAACCAGGCGACGAAGTACTGGT
>Ga0208849_1002041_pt1 | contig 11949 bp, 9 predicted proteins | sample NGESurdeep072012_10_FD_184470 | JGI IMG/M metagenome (GOLD analysis project Ga0208849, IMG submission 184470) | Arctic peat soil microbial communities from Barrow, Alaska - NGEE Surface sample 53-3 deep-072012 (SPAdes) | ecosystem: Environmental > Terrestrial > Soil > Wetlands > Peat ...
GAAGGGACCCCGCCCGAGGGCGTCTATTGGAGCTACTCGTTGGGCAACACGTGGTGGGAGACGATCGATTACGGCAACCGCCAGTCGAGCCTCAACGGTCACCAGGCGGTCCTCGACGACGACGGCCAGGTGCGCGTCGTGGTCGCTCACCAGGACCCGGGCGTGCCCAATTGGCTGGACACGGCCGGTCACAGCGAAGGAGCGATCATCCTGCGGTGCGTCCGGACCGACACCGCTCCCACGCCGACCACCACGGTGGTGCCCTTCGATCGACTGCTCGAGGAGTTGCCGGGCTCCACCCGACGAGTGTCTCCACGGGAACGGGCCGAAGTGATCGACGTCCGCCGTCGGGCGGTGAGTAGGAGGTTCCGGCGTTGAGCCTCGATGTCGAGCGCATCGAGCACGACGCCCGGACCGAGACCAACCTCGACGACACCGGTGGAGACCACTACCGCCAGGGTCTGGAGCGCCTGGTCGAGTCCGTGAACAGCGAAGGCGGCCTCACCGACATGGGTGAGGCCATGCAGCACGCTCGGCTGGTGGCGCTTCTCGCCGCCCGGCTGCAGGTCGAGGGCACCTACCGGACGCACCCAAACATCGATGACCAAGAGGTCGCCGGACCCCTGTTCGTCATCGGACTACCCCGCACCGGGACCACGGCACTCAGCCAGCTGGTGGCGGCCGACCCGCAGTTCCGGTCTCTTCGGATGTGGGAATCAGGCAGTCCCGTCCCTCCCCCAGAGAAGGCGACAGAGCACACCGATCCCCGGATCGCCGCCGCCGAGGGGAACCTGGCGCTGATGAACGAGGCCTTCCCTCTGATGCAGACCATGCACCACATCGAGGCCACGACCGCCACCGAGTGCCAGGACCTCATGGGCATGAGCTTTCGGACAGCCCACTTCGACGGCTTCGCTCGGGTGCCCTCCTACATGGAGTGGGTCATCGACACCGACATGCGAGAGACCTACCGGTACCACCGGCGGGTGCTTCGTCTGCTGCAGTGGCACTGCCCACCCAGCTTGTGGCACCTGAAGACGCCGGTGCACATGTTTGCCCTCGACGCTCTGGTGGAGGCCTACCCGAACGCCCGCTTCCTGTGGAGCCATCGCGATCCGGCCCAGGTATTGGGATCAGTATGCAGTCTCATCCACTACACGCGTAGTTGGAGCAGTGACCGCGACGACGCCGTCGAACTCGGTGCGGAGGAGTTGGAGAGATGGTGGACGGCCATTCGCCGAGCCATGGATTTCCGCACGCGCCTCGGAGATGCGCGGTTCGCGGACATCGCATTCTCCGACCTTCAGTCCGATCCCGTGGCGGCGCTTGCCACAGGCCTGGCACGTATCGGTCTGAGCTTCGACGAAGAGTCCCGGGTTCCGGTGGAACGGTGGGCGGCGACGCATCAGCCCGGCGCTCACGGTTCGCACTCCTACGACTTGGCGGATTTCGGCCTCGATCCCACACGCATCAGAGAGCGGTTCGGCCCGTACTACGCCGCCTTCGACGTCGAGGACTGAGACCTCGATCACATCGTCGAAGGTACTGGTCATCGTCACCCGTGAGGAATCACCTGGTCGACAGCCGTCCGTGGCCCGGAATGGGACCCGGTACCCTGCACCTGCACTGCGGGCACGCTGCCCGATCGTTGGATGACGCCGGCGTCGTCGCCGAGATACGAGGCAACGACTCGTGCATCGGACAGGACGGCGGACGGCGATCCCCGCGTGATCACCCGTCCGAGGTCCAGAGCGATGATCTCGTCGGACACGGCACTGATGAGCGGCATGTCGTGCTCGATGATCACGATCGAGCACTGCGTGGCACGCTGCATGTCCTTCAGCAAGGGGCCCAGCGCCTCGGTCTCTCGCTGGGCGACACCCGATGACGGCTCGTCGAGTAGCAACACCCTCGGGTTGTGGGCGATGGCCATGGTCAGGTCGACGATGCGCCGCACACCCGTAGAGAGCTCGGAGACGAACTTGTCCCGATAGGACTGCAGGTGCATCAACTCGATGAGCTCCCCCACCCGCCCGGCGACCTGACGTTCGGACTGCTGGATCGCCGGGAGGTCGAGCAGCGCCGCCAGATGGTCCCGCATGGCGATGTGCCGTTCGAGACCCATGGCGATGTTCTCCGAGACGGTGAGGGACGGGAAGATGCGAGCGTCCTGGAAGGACCGCCCCAGGCCGGCCGCCGACCGGCGGCTCGCCGACCAGGTGCCGATGTCGACGCCTCCCAGCTCGATCCGACCGTGGTCGACGGGAAGCACCCCGGAGATGAGGTCCAAGACAGTTGTCTTGCCGGCCCCGTTGGGGCCGATGAGGCCCAGCGTCTCACCACGACGCAGATCGAACGTGACCTCGTCGACGGCGACGATCCCGCCGAAGCGCTTGGTGAGGTCGCGGCTGGCCAGCACGACGGGTTGCGACGCCAGTGGATCGGCTCCGTTGTCCGGGGAGATGGGGCCGCTGAGCCGCACCGGGGGGGCGGTGGAGCCGTTGCTGACCGATCCTTCGAGGAAGACCGATCGCAGGAGGTCACCGCGCGCCAGGAGCTCGGTGGCTGCCCCTTCGAACCGGATCTCGCCCTTCTCCATGAAGTAGGCGCGTTGTGCGATGGTCAGCGCCACGTTGACCGACTGCTCCACCAGAATGACCGGGCATCCCTCGGCGTGGATAGTCCTGACGATCTCCAGGAGCTGCTCGACGACGGCGGGGGCCAGGCCCAGAGACAGCTCGTCGATGATCAGCAGGCGGGGCTTGGCCACGAATGCCATGCCCAGGCCGAGCTGCTGCTGTTCGCCGCCGGAAAGGTTCCCCCCCATCTGGTGCCAGCGTTCTCTCAGACGCGGGAACAACTCCAGGACCCGTTCCGTGCGGGCGTGGACGGCGGCGGCGTCTTCCTTGGCGAACAGCCACGCCGCAACTTTGAAGTGCTCGGCGACGGTGAGCGTGGGGAACACCGCCCGGCCCCCCGGCACCTGCACGATGCCCAACCTGGCGCGCTCGACCGGACCGGCGCGGGTGATGTCTCGACCGTCGAAGACGATCGAGCCGTCGACCGCCTCGACCAGTCCGGACACCGCCTTCAACAGCGTGGACTTCCCGGCCCCGTTCGTGCCCAAGAGGGCGACGATCTCGCCCTGGCGGATCTCTATGTCGACCCCGAACAGCACCCGCACCTTGTCGTAGGCGACGTGCACGCCCCGGCACACGAGGAGCGGTGCTCCTCCCGAGGGCGGGGCCGGCGGCATCGGGGCCGCCACGGTGACCGGCAGCGGAGGCAGGCTGGGGACGAACAGCGCCGGCGTGGCGACATCGGTGGGTGCCGGAGGCGGAAACGGTCCCGGGACGACCGGCGGCGCCTGGGTGGGGGCGTATGCATGGGCCGAGTCGTCGCCTCTCGAGGCGAGCCAGTGGCGGACGTCGAAGACGAGCCCGATCACCACCACCACCACGGCTCCGCACCAGAGGACGACGGTGATCACGGCACGGCCGCACCGTGCGGAGAGGGCGGCTGCGGCAACGGGCCGGGGTCAGCCGTGGACGCCACGCCGGCGAGGGCGGTGTGAGCCGATGGCGCCGGGGTGAGAGACGAGGGCACGGGGACAGGCTCTGCGCTCGTCGCCGGGTCCGCCACCAGCGCCGAAACCACGATCCCCCGGCGCTTCGCCACCCACCGCAGCCAGTCGTCGCGCTTCTGCATCCCCAGCTCGGCCGACCCGCCCGGGTTGAAATAGGCGTTGATGAGCAGGACCGGGCCCGTCAGCAGGAGCGGCAGCGTGGTCTCGATCGTGGTGGAGTGGAACAGGTCGTAGACCCGAGGGCCGAACACCACCGCCGACTCGATGCCCATGGCACCCACCACGGCCCAAGGCACCGAGCTGACGCCGGCAATGGCGACGGCGAGGAAGATGGTGAGGCTGGCCTGAGGCTCGTAGGTCCCGGGCACGACGTTCTGCTGGGCGTAGGCGAAGAGCACCCCGGCCAGGCCGGCGATCCCACCCGAGATGGCGAACGCCGCCAGCCGGGTGCGCGGAGGGTTGACGGCGAAGGCCGCCGCGGCGCGCTCGTTATCGCGCAAGGCGATCAATACCCGTCCGGACCGGTTCCGGCGGAAGGCGAGGGCCGCCACCATGACCAGGGCCAGGAAGGCGAGACAGACGTAGTAGTAAGCCCGATCACCCGACAGATCGATGCGGCCGTACAGCACGGGGCGGCTGAGGTGCGCGGACAGACCTGACGGCAGGATGTGCGCGCCGATCCAGTAGTGCCCGTTGAGAAGGTAGTTCGGCACGGCGTAGCCGACGGCAAGGGTGGTGACGGCGAGATAGAGACCCTGGATGCGCAGCGACGGCAGGCCGACGATCACCGCAGCGACGACTCCGGTGAGGATGCCCACGCCCAATGCAGCGAAGAAGTCGATGTCGTGGTTGGCGACGAGGCCCCCGGCGACGCCTGCCGACGCACCCACGAGGCCGAACTGACCAAGGCTGATCTGCCCGGCCCACCCCGTGAGCACGACCAGGGACACCGCCACCATTCCGTAGAGGGGGAGCAGGACTAGGTACGAGACGTTGTCGACGCCCAGGATGTAGGGCAGGGCGATCATCAGGCCGGCACCGAGGACGACCATGCCCCACCGGGCCGATGCGACTTCGGGGAGCTTGCGCAGCTCGGCGGGGATGGGTCGATACTGCTTGACCGTCTGCCACCGGCCTTCGCCAGCGTCCAGGGCGCGTGCCGTCCGGCGGGGCTGGGTGAGCAGCGCCCCCAAGATGACGAGCACCATGATCGACGAGGAGATGCTGTTGTCCCCGGAGCTGATGATCGTGGCGGTGATGAGCACACCGATGCCCATGCCCGCTGCCAGCGCCACCCCGAACCGCTCCATGCGGGACACCACGGCGGCGGCCAGGGCATAGAGCAGGGTGTCGAGGCCCAACGTGGCGTCGTTCGGCGTCCCGATGAGCGGCGCCTGCACATAGATCGCCAACGCCGCCAGCAGGCCCGCCAGCGCCCAGGCTGCGGCGGCGACCCGGCGGACCGGGATGCCCAAGAGGAGCGCCCGGTCGGCATTCTCGGCCGAGGCGCGCAGGGCGATGCCGAGTCTCGTCCGGCGCAGGAACACGGCGAGGCCGACGGTCACCACGGCGACCGTAAGAAATGCGGCGATCTCGTTCCCGGTGAGCAACGGCTGACCGCGGCTCGTGTGCCACACCAGGTGCTGCCACGGCGTCGTGACCGTGGTCCCTTGGTTGGTGGCCTTCTGGCCCAGCCAGACGGGAATGAAGAACGCGAGGACAGCGAAGCTCTGCGCCACGGCGATGGTCATGACCGTGGCGATCAGCCGGGGCACCGCGTCGAACCGGCGCATGACCACGTGGGCGACCAGACCCAGGACCGGCCCCCCCACCACCACGATCGGAAGGACCACCAGGTAGTTGGCGCCGTACTCCAGTACGAGCACCAGCGCGATCACGGCGGGAACCGCACCCACTGCACCGGCCGCGAAATTGATGACGCGTGTCGTCCTGTAGATGAGGACGATCCCGACGCCGATGATGCCGTACAGCGAGCCCAGCGCCAGCCCGGAGACGAAGTCGGGAGCCGAGAGCCCGAAGATGAGCTCGACGACGGCGACGAATACGGCGATGGCTGTCAGCCAGCGCCCGGCCCTCGCCGGCCAGCTCGGTCCTCGGGCCGCCTCCACCACGGGGGCGAGCGACTGGGGAAGCAGTGAGGACCTCACGAAGATCGGGTCTTGGGGATCGGCGGCTCAGACCGCGTGGGGAAGCTCTGAGGCAAGAATCTCGAGCCCTCCATGTCCACGAATGTGCCCGGCTTGTTGTTGTAGGTCGAGGGCGTGGCCTTGGACCAGTAGACGACGGCGGCGTCGATCGTCCAGTCGTAGCTGCCCTTGGAGAACCCGAATTCGGCGTGGCCGGTCGTCCCTCCTCCGATCGTCCCCATCGAGGGGGCGGCCGCCGCCATTCTCGCCGGGCTGAGATCGGGGCCGGTGTTCTCAATGAGGCTTGCCAGCATGTTCCACAGCTCCCAGGCGCCGCTGGCCACATACGGCTTCATCGGCAGGTTCGTCCCTCCGCCGAGTCTGTACGCGATCGGGCCGGGCTCTTTGGAGGGCGGGGGAAGTGAGGGGGCCGACGTGATGCCGAAGGCGTCGTCGAACTCACAGCCCGCCTGATATTGCGGACAGGCGAGCGATGACTGGGTCGCGGTGGACTCGAAGTTCTGCGCCACGGCATCGACGCCCATGCCCTGCACATCGGCGAGAACGTTCTCCGGGTAGTAGTTGTGCTGCTGTTCGCCGGAGTACAGAAGCTCAGGGGCGACGGGGTCACAGAGGCAGACCACGTCCGTCGCAGGATCGCTCGGCGTGTCCATGGCGGAGACCCCGGCGTTGATCTGCTGCGCAGCCGTGCTGATGTCCTGTGAATAGAAGTAGTGGTGCTGCGCGACGCTCCCTCCGTCACCGCAGTCGCGGTTGAGCGCGGGGACGAGGACATTGGTGACGGTATCCTCGTTGTCGGGGTCGTTGGTGGAGATCACCCCCAGAATCCGCTTCTGGCCGTTGAAGTTCTGAGCCGCGTTCTTGTCCGGGGCGAAGCTCACCGTCCGGTCGCTGTTCTTGCTCGTCAGCTGATTGCACCAGAACTTGGCGAAGCCCTGCTCGATGTTGGTCGAGCTCTCCCCCGGTGACCAGAAGTACGGGGCGTTGGCCTGGGCGAAGGCAGTGCTGAAGCCGACTCCACCGAGGGAGATCGTGTGGTCCTGCGCCAGGCGGGCGAAGCACACCGAACAGAGTGTGGTGCCCCAGGCGACGGCGTAGGGATGGTAGGTCTGGACGATGGTGTCCATCTCGGCCAGCAGGCAGCCCGTGTCCGGCGGCACGGTTTGACAGGTGCTGTTGTACGTCACGATCTTGAGTTTGCGTCCCCACAGCACATAGTGGGAGTTGACAAAATTCTGAAATGCCGCGTTCACCTGTTGCGTCTGGGCGTAATCGACGTAGAGCCCCTCTCCCCGGAGGATGGTGTCCACGATCCCGCCGGCGTCGGCGTAGTAGTTGACCACGGTGATGGTCTTGCTCGTGACCCCCTGGGAGGAGCTACCCCCGTTGTCGTAGCTCCCGCCGATCGTCCCCGGCGTGCAAGGGGGGGCGTAGTAGTCGATCGACGTCGAGAACTCACGGCCACCGACGCAGTGAGTCCGGCTACCAGTTCCTCCCGTCGTTCCCGAGAAGCCGACCGCAGGGCTCGCCCCGGCGGAGCTCGAGGCCGAGGGCCCTTGCGCGGGGGAGGTCGAGGGGAAGAGCACGATGATGAGCACCTGCGCCGCGATGAGGACGGCCAAGGGAAGGTAGCCTCGAACGAGCCGCCTGACCTTCATCGGCCTCGCCTTTGCTCGGCGCGGTGCCGGAGTGGGCGCGGGAGATCGACACAGCCACGTGACCCGGTCACGACGGCGTGGTCGACTAGCCGGCCAACCCCCATACGTCCCCCACTCCCCCTTGGTTCGAATGTACAGCCGTTCGTGGGTGGAGGTGTCTTCGCTCGGGTTTCCCGCCATTCCTTGCGGCCGCAATGACTGCGCCGAATTGGGCACCGGGCCCCTGTATTCCGAGCCGATTCGGCCGTCTCCCTATTGCTCATGTGGCGGCTCCCTGACCTGCAGAAAGGGGCCCGTGCCAAGGCCACCTCTGGAGATCCCGATGATCACACAATGAAGGTCGAGCTGGCGCGGGCCATGCCTGGTTAGAGCTTCTTACGATGGTCGTCGTCCCGAGCACGATCACCGGAATCGCATTCGTCGTCTTGTCTCGATTCGGACTGGCGGGACATCTTCCCCTTTGAGCCGTGATGGCTCTGTTGGTGGTAACAGGGGTCCTGGGAGAGACAACGCGACGCTTTGTCCGTTTCGACGTAAACAGGCGAGCTTTGCATTTTGGGATTGCTGTGCAGAGACTTCGGCACGGGGTACTCGTCTCTCTCGTATCTGCGCAGCTTCCCGATCGACTTCTTGAAGATCGACCGATCATTCGTGAACGAACTTGGCGGTGAGTCGAACGACCAGGGACGCGCTCTCGTCAGTTCGATCATCAGCATCGGACACAACCTCAAGCTTGCCGTCATCGCCGAGGGGATCGAGAAGTTCAGACCAGCTCGGAGAGCTCCTCGCCGCACATTGCGATTTCGGCCAAGGCTCTGTCACCCCGCCCCGCCCGATGAGATCCGCGAGATCCTCGTCCGTCACGGCAAGTCGTTCGAAGTGGAGCCTGTTCAAACTGTGCCTTGAGCGGGATTCGGCATCATTGAGGACCGTTGTGCTCGTGCGGGGTAGCTGCGGGCAGTTCGGGAGAGGAAATCGGTTCGCCGGTCCCCGATTGCGTCACATCAGCTGACTCTGGGAGGGGGACTGCTCCGGGGACCGCAGACAAGAGCGCGTCGTAAATCGACCGGCCAGATGCCACCAATCCGGTCACAACCTGTCCGACACCTTCAGCACCATTCACCACACTCAGATTGGCGCCATTCAAGCCTTGGGCCAGCGACGCCACGATAGCTGGCATCATTTCGACCATCTTGGACGCGACGATTCGCTCGAGGTTGCCCCCGGTCAGCGCTTCGGCCTGAGCTCGCAGAGCGTCGCGTTGCGCTTGGGCCAGCTTCACCGTCTTGTAGGCCTCGGCATCGGCTGGTTTCTGTACCTCGGCTACTAGTTCCGCTTCGCGCTTCTCAGCCTGCTTGGCCGCGAGAGCCGCCTGTTCTTCGGTTACCTTCTGTGCGGCTTTCGCCTGCGCGAGCGGTCCCGATTGATCAGCCTCGGCCTGAGCTGCTTGGACCTCGGCTCGAGCGCCGGCCTGTTTTATCTCCGAATCGCGGGTGAATCCTGCTTTCTGTGCGTTCGCCTCCTGCTCTCGCTCAGTGGCGGCCTGGTCGGCCTGGGCTTGGGCGATTCGAGCGTTCTTCTCCACTTCAGCGATGTGCGGTGCGGCCAGGTTCTTTATGTAGCCCGAAGGGTCGCCCACCTCTTGGATTTGAAAGGCGTCGACAATCAGTCCGAGTTTCTCCATCTCGTCAGAGGACGCCGACTTGACCTCTTGCGCCAGGCTGTTGCGGTCCGTGATGATCTTCTCGACGGTGAGGCTGCCGACAATCGAGCGCAGGTGACCAGCCAGGATTTGGCCGACGAGAGACTCCATTTGGTCCTGCTGGTCAAGGAACCGCCTCGCAGCATTGGCAATCGACTGAAAGTCATCAGCGACCTTGAAGACCGCGACTGCCTGGACGGTGAGTGGTATTCCCTGGCCGGTCACACAGTTCTCTTCGAGCTCTGCCTCGTAGAGGTCCAAAGACAAGATGCGCGCTCTCGACCGCCAGGGAGCGACGAAGGTGCCGTGACCGGTGACGATCCGGAACTGACCGCCATCGGCTCCTCCTTTTGCTCCGGAAATGACCAGCGCCTGGTTGGGCTCAGGAATCCGATAGAAGAACATTGTCGCCGACCTTTCATTGGTGAGTGAAGGTCAGTACCCCGAGGCAGTGACCAAGACCGTTCGAGGTCCAGTCTGTTCGACCACGACAGCATGAGCATTCTTGTTCAGAGCTTCGTTGCCCTGCGTATAGGCCGTGAAGGCCTCGGAGCCACCCCGAACACTCAAGATGATTTCGCCCGAACCATCAGTCGGTATCGGAACCGAGACACGGCCCACCATCCCGGTGAGGTCTTCATCCATCAGGCGGAAGCGTATCCGCGGGTGGAGGATCGGCGCCCAGCGTTGTGAGGGATGTCGACAGTCGGTTTTGGCTCGGGCTTCCGGACATGTGATGGCGGCGCCCAGGGTCAAGCAGGCAGTGACATCAGTTAGTTTGCTCGGATGGGCGACTTGGCGGCGGACACGGCGGTGGAAGCCCTGGGCGATGGGCGGTACCGGGGCGTGCTCAGTAGGGACTGGGAGATTTGGGGACCCATGGGCGGGTATCTCGCCTCGTTCGCCCTTCGAGCGGCAGGGGAGGAGAGCCGATTCAACCGACCCGCCAGCTTCTTTTGCCACTACCTGCACGTAGCCGCATTCGAGCCGATCGATGTGCAGGTGAGCACGCTTCGGTCGGCCAAGACAGCCCTGTCGCAACGGGTGACGATTAGCCAAGGTGCCCGTCAGGTGCTCGAGGCGACCGTCTGGTCGGTGGGCGAGGTCGAAGGCCTTGAGCACGACGACACCGAATCACCGGCCGTGCCGCCGCCTGACGGGCTGCCGTCCATCGAGGAGCTGACGCCCGACCGCGAGGCGCCCTTCAGATTCTGGAACAACTTCGATATGCGCCCTGTGACATTCCGGGCGCAATGGCCACCAGCCGAGTCGCTGCCGCCGCAGTGGAGAGCCTGGTGCCGATTCCGACCGATGGCTGTTTTCGACGACCCGTGGGTGGACGCCTGCCGATCGGTCATCCTCGTCGATGTCCAGAGTTGGCCAGCCGCTTCCTCGCGCCACGCCTGGCGGGAGCCGCATGGCTTCATTGCTCCGAGCCTCGATCTCTATGTCGCCTTCCACCTTCCGGTGCCTGAGGAGCCCTGGCTGTTGGCCGACGGGTTCGCCCCCGTGTCCGCCGACGGGATCTTCGGCTGGACAGGTCGGCTGTGGACTCCGGGCGGTCAGCTGGTCAGCTCGGGAGCAGGCCAGGCTTTGTACCGGCGAGTACCAAGCACAGACTGAGCCTGGCCGATCAGCGGCCCGTCCTTCTGCTGACGAAGTAGTTGTGCACCTCGAAGAACGTGGTCATCGGCGGATCGAGCACGCCGATCTTTCGGAAGAGGGGCTCGATCGTCTCAACCTGGAACGCCGATAATGCTTCGCGCGATTCCCACACGTCGATGATGCGAATCCCGTCGGCAGTCTCGGTCACGCAGTGGAAGAGCACCCCTGAGGGCGGGGGACCACCGGGGAGAAGTCCCATGATCTCCACGACTTTGTCGTACTGCTTGAGAGAGACACCGCGGTAATCAACCTGAACACCGACTCCCGCCATTGCAACCTCCAAGCCGTGAGGGCAATCGAACTTCAACCAGTCCCAGTGCCGATCGCCGCCTGGCGGCCACGAGGGGCGGTTGCCTTCCCGGTGATGCTCATTCTACGCCCCGGGCAGCTCCCGCGTCAGGCGGGACAGGTGGTGACCTGGACCTTCGCCATCCCGACGAGCGCACACCAATTCGGGTTCGGGGTACCGGTGAAGCGATCCCGGATCCAGTGCATCGCGGTGGCGGCCGACTCAAGCTATCTCCATACTCTGATTGCCCAAACCACCTGCGATCAGCAGACCCAGAAATTCGTTGGCAAGACCCGGTGTCGCTTCGTGAGCGCGCCCAGCATCGCTGCGCGCTCGATGGGCGAAGCTCTGGACGATTCTCAGGTGAAATCACGCAGAGGTTGCTATGTGATGGGGCGCTGCCCGTCGCCCTGACCTACAGTGATACTGCTTCAGGCGTCACGCTCGGGACCAGCGCCCCGACCACAATGATCTGGGTGGCGAAGCTTGCGGTGTCGTTGCCTTCGGTTGCAGCAGTACATCTTCTCTCGACGGTCGTCGTTGTCGGGCTCCGGAAGAGGGCGTCGGTGGACAATTCACAAGAGCCATCACCTCACTCGTTAGCTGAAGAGCAACGAGGCCTCACTCGATCGCGCATTAGGCAATCTGCAATGGTCGTCGTCAGTAGGCGAGGTTTCAACGCAACAGTCGAGGAGATTGCCCAACTTTCGGGCGTGAGTGCCCGCACCATCTACCGGCACTACGTCAGCCACGATCGATTGATTGCTTCCACTGTCAAAGACATGTTCGAGGCGTGCGGGCTTCCTCAACACGGGGAGCAGTTCGACAGCTCGATCGAGGGTTTACCCGGTCCCGCAGGCGACCTGAATGTCTGGATAGAC
>Ga0208849_1002043_pt1 | contig 11946 bp, 11 predicted proteins | sample NGESurdeep072012_10_FD_184470 | JGI IMG/M metagenome (GOLD analysis project Ga0208849, IMG submission 184470) | Arctic peat soil microbial communities from Barrow, Alaska - NGEE Surface sample 53-3 deep-072012 (SPAdes) | ecosystem: Environmental > Terrestrial > Soil > Wetlands > Peat ...
CGTTCGACAAGATAGTATTGCCCACGCCCAAACTGGCGTCGTGCTCCCCCCGGTGCGCGACGTTACGATCCTCGGTCGGGAGCTGTCAAAACTGAACGGGCTCTGCCGTTCTTCCGCTATCGCTTCGCTTATCGCGCCCCGCGCCTCGGCCTGGTATCGCACCTTTGGCGATATGTGTTGAGGGTCGGTACATCCAACCACTTAGAATTATTTCGAGAAAGTGAAGGTTTCCTGAGCCGGTCACCGTACGGATTGCTACTGCGTTGGCAGGTAGGGGTGTCGGTTCCTTTCACGCACCTCCACCCCCCCGGTATGTCTCTAGCTGTTTCTCGAATACTGAGCGTCGCCGCTCGTTAGTAACGCCGAGACCATCATTGCGTTCCACTCGAGGACGATTTTCTCGTCTCGACTGGGCTGCACCCTTGTGGCGCGACGAGCGATAAGTGTGTGGTGCGCGACGTTTAGTTCCTGGGGCGTGGTGAATGGCTCACCGTCGGCGAGTCGGGGAATAGATCGGCCCTCGAACGCGCCAGGGCTCTCGATTCTCCATCGCTGAAGTACTCCCTTGATGGTGTCATCGTCGGCGATGCCCTCAAGGACTGCTTCGACTTCGCTCGGCGTCCATGTCACGTGCGAGCCTTCAACACCGGCGGCGTCAGCGTCGAGCGATGACGCGAAGCCGCGTTCAACGCTTAAATCACGAACGACAAAAGCGATCGTTTCGAGTGCGACGTCGTGCCACAGCGCTCGACCCAAGACGCGGTTGGCTCGTTCGTAACATCGCACTAAGAGCGCTTGATCGCTGAGCATTTTCTCGAAGTGTGGCACGTGCCACTCACCGTCAACGCTGTAGCGCGCGAAACCCCCGCCAAAATGATCGTAGAGACCGCGACGCGACATCGCCTCGAGCGTGCGGGTCACTGCGTCACGAGCGTCCTCGTCGTCAACGTCAAGGAGTGCGTTGACGAAACTTGGTCGCGGGAATTTGGGAGCAGAGCCGAAGCCCCCTTCTTCGTCAACTTGTCCAACAAGTTCGTCTCGAAGGAGTTGTTCAACGGCCTTTAGATCAATCGATTCGTGATGCGGCGTGAGATGGTCGAGGAATCGAACCTCGCGGCTAAGGGCGCTCGAAAGTTCAGCGCTTTGGCGATCAACGAGTTCGCGCTCATTGTCCCAAGCATCATGAATGGCTCGAAGAAGGCGAGCGAAACCGACTTGACCGGATCGATCCTCGGGAGGGTAGTACGTACCGGCCATGAAGGGCTGGCCGTCGGGCAGAAGAAAAACTGACATTGGCCAGCCACCGTGACCGGCGATGAGCTGGGTCGCGGCCATATAGAAGGCGTCAACGTCCGGACGTTCTTCACGATCGACTTTGATGGGCACGAAGTACTCGTTGAGGAGTTGCGCTATCGCTTCGTCCTCAAAGGATTCGTGGGCCATGACGTGACACCAGTGACAGGCTGCGTACCCGATGGAAAGAAAAACTGGTCGATCCATTCGTGTGGCCTCGTCGAGCGCGTCCTCACCCCAGGTACGCCAATCGACGGGGTTGTCCGCGTGGTCTTTCAGGTATGAAGAACCCAGTTGGTCCTTCATGTCTCGTAGTAGTGGCATCGCTAAACCTCGCATTGACCTTACGCGCTCGTTCTTTTCGCTCCGCCGTCGTCAGGGACTCGACGGTCGCTTCAGGTCATGATGTGTCGTGCTGGAGCTTCCACTCACGTTTGCGGATCGCCATGATGACCTCGTCGGTCCATTCTCCTTTAACGAACTCATTTTCAACTAAGCGCGCTTCTTCGCGGAGCCCAACCTTCTGCAGTGATCGCACTGAGGCAATATTGCGTGCATCGCAACGTCCTACGATTCGGTGTAGATCGAACTGAACGAAGCCAATGGTGAGTAGTTCGCGGTACACCTCGCTCGCGTAGCCATTACCTTGCTGCTCGGGGTGTAGTGAACCCCCGATCTCTCCTTGTCGGTGAACGTTCTCAGTCCAGCGAAGGAGAAAATCTCCCACCACATGACCCGTGTCTCGAAGTACGACCGCGACCGGCATGACGTTGTCCTCGATGATTTCTTGGGGACGATCCAAATGTCGTTGCAGGGCGTCGAATGACTCTTCGGGGCTTCTCGTCTCCCAGTAGAGATATCGATTTACCTCATCGTGTTCGTAGATTCGCGAAACGTCATCGAGGTCTGAAAGCTCGAAGGGACGAAGCGTGAGCCGGTCGGTGTGTAGTTCGTGAACGAGTTGCGCCATTCGTCTGTTCTAGTGCGTGGCGGCCTGGCGACGCCTCTACGCAGTTAGCGGCAATGTTAAGGGGGTACGCTGAGCAGGAGCCAACGCTAATCGTTACCGTCTGAGCACGTTCATGCTCTCTGGCTTCACGTCCGGGGTTGCGGGACCGCTCTACGTTTCTCGATTAGATGGCGTTTCAGATATCGTGGACAGCACTCACGTGTTGTACGCCGTTGCCGCTGCGGTTATCGGTGGAACGAGTCTCTTTGGTGGGCGCGGCAAGATTATTCACGCGTTGATTGGCGGACTGATCGTCGCCATTATTTATAACGGCATGAGTCTGTTGTCGATTACAGCGTCCGCTGAATATATCGCCATCGCTGTCGTGTTGCAGTCGGCAGTTGCCGTTGACTCAATCGCTCGACGGGGTTCGATAGTTTAAAGCGGTTGACATTGTCATCCACGAGGTGGATCAATACAAATTCGGTAGGTCTACTCGTCGAATTTTGCCGTTGCTGGTTCGCGGAATGGCTACGACGTATCGAATTTCTTTCGGTTTGGCCCACGGTCCGAGCCGTTCATTTGCTTCTTCACGAATTGCGTCATCGAGTTTCTGCCCATTGCTCACGACGAGCGCGACAACCCGTTGTCCCCATTCGGGGTCGTCGACACCAGTCACCGCGACGTCGAGGACGCCGTCAATACCCGAGACCACCGTTTCGAGGTCCTCTGGCCAAAGTTTTTCTCCTCCGGTATTGATGACGTAGCCCAGACGTCCGCGCACGCTGACGCGCCCATTCAGAAGTTCGCCAGCGTCACCCGTAGGGAACCAGTCGTCGCGACCGTCGGGACCAAAGATCGATGGTCGTGCCGCGTGTCGATAAGAACGAAAAAGTGTTGGCGAGCGCACGCACAGTTGGCCTTCAACGGTAATGAGTTCGATGCCGGGCAGTGCGTAGCCGTCGTAAACAATGCCTGAGCCGGTTTCGGTCATACCCCACGTTGTGACGACGTTCGCGGGGAGTTCCTGCGGTGGGCGTGCGCCACCGAGCAACACGCGATAGTAGCTGCTGACGTCATAGCGCGCGAGCTGTGTACGAACGAGCGACACGTGCGTCGCTCCTCGTTCTGGTGCGCGAGGCAACTCGTCGACCTCAGCCCACAGTAAGGAGGCGTCACTGAAAATAGCCCGAAGAATTACGGCGAGGCCGCCAATATGATTCGCGGGCAGACATGGAAACCAGACCGGCGGCGTGTTGGAGCGAAGCGTCGCCTGGGTGATTTCAGCACTCGCTTGAAGTGCACCCCACGACAGTTCAGCAGCTTTGGGCGCGCCGCTCGATCCCGACGTCAATATGACGAGGCCAATTTCGTCGTCAACCATCTGACCCTCTGGTCGTTCGTGACGTCCCGAGGTATCGAGCATGGACGTGGCGCCCAATTGGCTCAACTCTTCGGCGCGTCGTCGGGGTGAGAGTCGTTGGTCGAGCACACAAAAGGCCTCGCCATCATCGACGCAACGGCGAATCTCGCGCTCGAGTTCGGGCCCCAGTGGTAGATCGAGCGCAAGCAAAGATCGCATGAGAAGAGACTAGGGCTGGAACAAAAAGTAACGTGCTAGCGGGGGTCGTTGATGGCATCGCTACGTTACGAGAAAAGAATCAAGGCATCGGCTGACGTCGTGTGGAGCGTAGTTACCCGTCCCGAGTCCATTCCTGAATGGTTCCCGGGCATCGTGTCGTGCAGTGTTGAGGGGACGACACGAGTCGTTACGACGGCTTCCGGGATGGAGATACCTGAGGAAATCATCTGTAATGATTCGCTGCAACGTCGATTCGCTTATCGCATCACGGCACCGGCGTACACGTTCCATTTCGCCTCAATTGACGTCATTGACCTTGGCGACAACGACTCTCTCTGCGTGTACGCAACCACCGCTGAACCCGACACGCTCGCGTTGCTCATCGGCGGCGCCACCGTGGGCGCTCTCCTTGAGATTCAGCGCATTGCTGAGTCACGAGCAAAGATTTAGTCGTGGGCCGAAAGATACTTTTCATTACGACAGACCAACAGCGCTATGACACGTTGGGCGTGAACGGCGGTGAACTCGCTCGTACGCCCGTACTTGATCGACTCGCCGCTCAAGGCATTCGCTACGAACGTTGTCAGCCCACGTCAGTGGTGTGTATGCCGTCGCGCGCGTCGATGTTGACGGGTCAGTTTCCTTCAACGCACGGCGCGTGGATGAACGGCGTGGCCTTGGCCATTGACGCGCCGTCGGTGGCAGGGAGTTTGCACGACCTCGGCTACGCGACGGCACTCATCGGGAAAGCGCATTTTGAGCCCTTCATGGATCTCTTTGGTCGATTCGCGGAGAACTCATTGGCCAGCCTTGGTATTCCGACCATTGAGCAACCCTGGTTCGACGGTCGTCGCGGTGTACATCGCGGTTTTGACTACTTGGAGTTCGCGACGCATGGCGTGATGGGACCACTTCATTACGCCAAGTGGATGCAGGCCCAACATCCCGAGGCGCTCGACGGCTTCTATCCGGTCGTCGACGGGGAGCTCAACGTCAACGCGGCCGGTGGTGGCGACACGGGCGCGCCGCAAGTGAAATTCAACGACGTGCCACGTGAGTGGTACCACACGGACTGGGTCGCCGATCGAACGATTGAGTGGCTCAATACACAAGATGACGGCGACGACTGGTTTTGTTGGATGAGTTTTCCCGATCCTCACCATCCTTGGGATCCACCCGCTTCAGAGCGAGGTCGCGTTGACTGGCGCGACGTGCCGCTGCCGGCGAACTATCCCGAAGAAGCGAGACTGCGCGAATCTCTCCTTGATCAAAAGGCCCGACACTGGCGAGCATGGTACGACGGACGAGTCGTGTCGAATTACGAGGCACCCAAAAAATGGGTCCCGGCGACGCTCACCGCCGATCAAGTTCGAGAGGTCAACGCGCTCAACGCTGTGGAAGTTGAACTCATCGATGAAGCCATTGGGAGAGTATTAAAGACCCTCGAACGAAAGGGCTGGGACGATGACGTTGACGTCATCTTCACCACTGATCACGGCGAACTCCAGGGGGACTTTGGTCTACTTTTTAAGGGCCCCTACCACGTCGACGGTCTCATGCGGCTGCCCTTGATCTGGCGTCCAGCCCCGTCAGCCAAAACCGCTCCCTCCGTCGTGCGCGCTCCGGTGAGCTTGGTCTCCCTCGCCGCGACGTTCCTTATGGTCGCGGGCGAAAACGCGCCCGAGTGGGTTGAGGGCGCCGTTCTTCCTCAGAACGATGAGGACGCTCGTGCTCGCTCGATCGACGCAACCGTGACGGAGTGGGATTCAGAACTCTTTGGCGTTGGTGTGCACGTGCGCTCGGTGGTGACCCAGGACTACCTCTACACCGAGTATTTACCTGGCACGATGCATGACGGTAGCGAGGGCGAACTTTATGATCTCGCCGACGATCCGCTTCAGCGCGTCAATCGTTTTGGCGATTCGCGCTACGCCGACGTTCGTTCGACGTTGTCGGAGCGATTGAGGGACCACGCGAATCGTCCCGGAGAACGCGCTACACCCGGCGTATTGGTTGCCCCTGTGTGATTCTTGGGTAGCGTGGACGTCATGGATGACACCGTGATTCAAGGTCCACCCCACGACCCCGTAGAGGAGTTTCGCCTTAGCGCGCTTCCGGCCTGGGAGCGCCTTGGCGACTACCACGACATCATCTATGAGGTGGGCGAAGGAATAGCCCGTCTCACGATTAATCGACCCGAGGTTCGTAACGCCTTTCGACCTCAGACACTTTTTGAACTCGCCAACGCCTTTGAACGGGCACGCGATGACATCACGGTGGGCGTCATTATTCTCACCGGCGCAGGACCCGACGCGTTCTGCTCAGGTGGTGATCAACGCATTCGCGGAGACGACGGCTATATCGGTGACGATGACGTCGCGCACCAAGGTGTCGGACGTCTCAACGTTCTCGACTTACAGATTCAGATTCGTCGTCTACCCAAGCCCGTGATTGCCCAGATTGCGGGTTACGCCATCGGCGGAGGCCACATTTTGCACCTCGTGTGTGATCTTTCTCTCGCCGCTGACAACGCTCGTTTCGGTCAGACCGGACCACGAGTTGGATCCTTTGATGGCGGCTACGGTTCATCGTTGCTCGCGCGCACGATCGGTCTAAAAAGAGCCAAAGAGGTCTGGTTTCTCTGTCGTCAGTATGACGCAGCTCAGGCTCTCGAGTGGGGCCTCGTTAATACGGTGGTGCCTCTGAAGGACCTCGAACGAGAGACCGTGGCGTGGTGCCGCCAAATATTGACGCTCTCGCCGATTGCACTGCGAATGTTGAAGGCGGGCTTTAACGCGGCCGAGGACGGGTTGGCCGGTGTGCAGCAGTTGGCCGGCGACGCAACGATGCTCTTCTACATGTCCGAGGAAGGTCAAGAAGGTCGTAACGCGTACGTCGAACGACGAAAGCCAGATTTCTCGAAGTTTCCCAAGCGCCCGTGAACGAAACTCCCGGGTCGTTGCAGCGCTGGGTTCTCGCGGCTCGTCCACGAACGTTGCCGGCCGCTGCTGTTCCCGTCGCGCTGGGCGTCACGTTGGTACGACCAGACTCTATTAATTGGCTTAATGGAGTGTTGTGTTTGTTTATCGCGCTCGCGTTACAGATCGCGACCAACTACGCCAATGACTACTCGGACGGCGTTCGTGGTACTGACGAAGTGCGCGTGGGCCCCTTTCGCCTAACGGCGTCGAAGCTCGTCGCGGCGAAAAGCGTTCGCAACGCCGCGTGGCTGGGATTCGCGTTGGCCTCACTTGCGGGACTGTGGTTGTCGTCGCGCACGTCGTGGTGGCTCGTCCTGATTGGCCTTACCGCAGTGTTAGCTGGCTGGTTCTACACCGGCGGACCGCGACCCTACGGTTACTACGGCTTTGGCGAACTGTTCGTCTTTGTTTACTTTGGCTTAGTGGCGACTGTGGGCTCGACCTACGCGCAGCATCTAACGATTCCTTCGAGAGCGTGGTGGCTCGGGATCGCGGCGGGCTCGATGGCCTGCGCCCTCTTAGAGGCGAACAACATGCGCGACATTGACGGTGACCAAGCTTCGGGAAAGAAGACCTTGGCGGCGCGACTCGGTCGCAACAGAAGTAAGTGGCTCTATGTCGCGTGCGTGGCGGGAGTGGTGGTGGGCGTTATTGGTGCACGTGAAGTCGTGATGAGTATCGTCGCCATCGTTCTGTACTGGTCGGGACTTCGCATTGCGTTTTCCACAAAAAAAGGTCGAGAACTCTTGGCGCTGCTCATTCATTCAGCGCGCACGCAACTCCAAGTCGGTGCGCTGCTCGTCGTGCTTCTTGGATTCAATCGTTACTGGGGTTGAACGCGCCTCAGCAAATGGCCGACGGCGTCAGGCCGTTCGAGGTGCGCGGCGTGTCCCGCGTCGTGAATCATCGATAGACGAGAGTGACGCAGTCGTTCGCTGAGGAGTTGACCTTCGTTGATGAATTTCTTGTCTTTCGATCCAACGACAAGGGTCGTGGGCACGTCGAGTTCGGTGGCCGCGTCGCCGAGCCAAGACTGCGTGCCGGTCCCCGCGAGACGCAGCGCGTCAGCGAGTCCTGGAGCGCTTTTACTTCGCGCGGCGCGCTCCAGTGGATCGTGGGGGAGCGTGGCGAACATTGGCTGAGCGAGCCACTCATCTAAAAACTTGTCAGTACCGATCTCTTCAATGCGTTCGGCGAGTTTGTTGTCGCGTTCACGTCGAGTCTGCCGTTCATCGTTGTCGTGGATGCCGAGTGTCGCACTGAGGAGAAAAAGTCCGGAGAGACGTTCGGGGTGACGCAACGCCACGTGCAAGGCGACGCGTCCACCCATTGAGTAGCCGCCCAAGAGGAATGGCTCCCGTGGCAGTACCTCGCAGAGTAGATCCGCGGTCTCCTCAAGAGAAGCCGAAACTGCAGCATTTTCACCGTGACCCGGAAGGTCGATGGTCAGGACTTCGTAGGTTCCTGTCAGAATGGAGCGGAACTCATGGGCGGAGTTCTTGGTCTGGGTGAAGCCGTGCAGCCACACCAGGACTGGACCCGAGCCATCACGTTGTAAACCAAGGAGCGACATTGTCACGTAGCGTACCGAGCCCCAGCGTGGCCCAAGCCACGTTCGCGGCCACGCTCTTCGATGAGTGGATTCAACTGGGTCTTCGCGACGTCGTTCTTTCACCCGGATCTCGCTCTACGCCGCTCGCGCTGGCCGTCAGCGCTCGCTCAGAACTGACCCTTCACGTGCGCCTGGACGAGAGGAGCGCGGGCTTCTTCGCCCTCGGCCGGGCGCTCATTACCAATCTTCCGGTCGTCGTCGTCGTGACCAGTGGCACCGCGGCGGCTGAGCTTCACGCCTGCGTCGCTGAAGCCGATCTCGCTTTCGTGCCCCTCATCATCGTCACGGCCGATCGCCCGCCGGAACTGCACGGGGTCGGTGCGCCTCAGACCATTGAGCAGGCACATCTCTATGGCGCGATGGTTCGCCTTTTTGAAGAGCCCGGTGTGGCGCGAAGTGAGATGACGAGTTCGTGGCGCCCGCTCGCCGCACGACTTTGGCACTCCGCGAGCGGGAGCTCAACGCCGCCGGGCCCGGTGCACTTAAACGCTGCCTTCGTCGAGCCTCTCGTCGCCGACGCCCTCGAACTTCCTGAGCGCGAAGAAACTGAACCACCGCAACGTGAGGCCAAGGGAGTTCTGCCCGCAACCGCGACGCTGCTCGTTGGCGGTTCACGAGTTCTGTGTGTGGTGGGCCATGGCGCAACCGAAGAGATTATCGCCGCGTGTCGTTCCCTCCAGTGGGTTGTCCTCGGTGACGCGACGGCCCAGGGAACGTTGCCCTACTTCGACGCACTTCTTCGCTCGAGCGACTTCGCCGAGAGTGTGCGTCCGGAATTGGTGGTCCGCTTGGGCGGAATCCCGGCGTCGAAAGTTCTCGCGGAGCAGCTTCGACTTTGGGGCGTTCGAACCGTCAGCCTCAGTAGCGCCGGCTTCGTCGCGGACCCTGATCACCTCATTAGTGAGGCCTACGAGGGGCATCCCCACGCGGAGTACGCGGCCTTAGTTGGTCACAAGGACTACGTGAGGACGTGGCTCAACGCGTCGAAGAAAGTGTCGACGTGGCTCGACGCTCCCGTCGAGAGCGGAGGCGCTTTGAACGAACCACTCGTCGCGCGAGCGATCGTCGCCGCGAGTACTTCGTCAAATACGCCGCTCGTCGTAGGTTCGTCGATGCCCGTGCGCGACGTGGAGTGGTGGAGCGAGTCGCGTCGAAGTCTGACCCTCGCCAATCGAGGCGTGAACGGTATAGACGGCGTTGTGTCAACTGTCCTGGGCGCGGCAGCTGGCTCGAAAGCGCTTGGCCTCGTGGGTGACCTCACCATGTTGCACGACGTGTCAGGTCTGGTGGATGGTCTCGGCTCCGCGGGTGGAACATGCGTGCTTGTCGTAATGGACAATCAAGGCGGCGGTATCTTCTCGTTCCTTCCTCAAGCCAAGGCTCTCGACCAGGATCGATTCGAAGAGCTCTTTGGCACGCCGCGACCCCACGACCTTGAAGCCGTCGCTAAGGCCTTTGGCCACGCGGCTTGCACGGTGAGAACGCACGAAGAACTCGATCGGGCCCTTCAATCGGGCTTAGTCACACCGGGACTCAGCGTGATAGTGGCAAAAGTACCTTCGCGCGAAGAGAACGTACGGGTCCATGAAAGGTGGAACACTGAGGTCTCAAAGCTTCTCTCGGGGAGTGCTACGTGATCGCAGCGTTGCCTGCGTCGCTTCTGGCGGCGATTCCCCTCGCCATTGCGGCGGGCTTGGTTTCCTTTCTCTCACCGTGCGTCTTACCTTTGGTGCCGGGCTACGTTGCGTTCCTTACTGGCGCGACGGGTCGACTAGAAGGACGTTCGGGCCGCGGACGAGCATTCGTTGGTTCGCTGGCGTTTGTCGCTGGCTTTGCTTTCGTTTTTGTGAGCTTTGGCGCACTCTTTGGGGGACTTGGAAAAGAGCTCAACAATCACCAACGACCTTTGGAGGTGATCTTTGGGATAGTAACGATCGCGCTGGGTCTCTTCTTCGCCGGGTGGTGGCCCTCTTCATGGCTCCAGCGTGAGCGACGGATACATCGCCTCCCTCGGGTCTCGATTTTGGGCGCGGCGGCGTTGGGCTTCACTTTTGGTCTCGCGTGGACGCCGTGCACTGGCCCCACCCTCGGCGCCATACTCACCCTCGCCGCCGCGTCTTCAAACGCGAGCGCCTTGCACGGTTCGATTCTCGCGTTCTTCTACTGTCTCGGCCTTGGAATTCCCTTCATCGTGGCGGCGCTCGCCACAGAGTGGATGGCTACTGCCTCGACGTGGCTTCGACGTCACGCGAACGTCATCGGCATCGTGGGCGGCGTGTTGCTGATTGCCATAGGGGTGAGCGAAGTCAGCGGGTTGTGGCACTCATTCGTGCTGTGGCTTCAAGTACATCTCCCGGCGACCAGCTCCTTTTAGTAACAAACGGGTCTCGTAGACTGTTTTCATGAATCTTCACGACGACTGGCGCTTTCGCGGGCTAATCCACCAGACGACTGACGAGGGAATCTTCGATCGTCTCAACGCGGGCACCGTCACGGCTTATATCGGTTTCGACCCCACGGCCCCGTCGTTGCACCTTGGGAATCTGCTCCAACTGTGCCACCTGCGTCGACTCCAACTTGCCGGAAACTGCCCCATAGCCCTAGCAGGCGGAGGAACGGGACTCATTGGTGATCCAAGTTTTAAAGACGTGGAGCGACCGTTGCTGTCTCGCGAGATGCTCGAGGCCAACGTGGCGGGTATCCGCGGTCAAATGGAACGATTCTTGGACTTCTCACCCAGCGCCGGCAAAGCGCAGGCGAAGTTGTTGAATAACGCTGACTGGCTCACCACCGTCACGCTCACTGATTTTTTGCGCGACGTGGGCAAACACTTCACGGTAAATCAGATGATTGCAAAAGAGTCAGTTAAGAGTCGTTTGGACCGCGACGACGTTGGTCTCTCATTCACTGAGTTTTCCTACATGTTGCTCCAGGCCTACGACTTCTTGCGCCTCAATCTCGACCACGGCTGCACTCTGCAGTTGGGCGGGTCGGACCAGTGGGGCAATATCACCATGGGTGCCGAACTGATTCGCAAAGTCTCTGGCAACCAAGCGGCGGGACTTACGACGCCGCTCTTGCTTCGCGCCGACGGCAGCAAGTTTGGCAAGTCCGAAGGGGGCAACGAGAACGTCTGGCTGGACGCAGAGCGAACGTCACCCTTTGCGCTCCATCAGTTCCTGCTCAACAGCGACGATGAGACAACGCCCTCGCTGTTGCGTTCTCTCACGTTTCTCAATCACGAGACGATCCTCGCTCTTGATGAAGCCACGAAGACCGCGCCCCAGGAGCGACGGGCCCAACGCGCGCTCGCTAATGAAGTCGTCACCATGGTCCACGGAAGCGACGCGGCAGCAAAGGCAGATCGGGCCGGTGAGGCGTTGTTCTCGGAGGAAATCGCCGAGCTCGACGAAGCGACGCTGCTCGAGGTTGTAGCTGACGCGCCGTCGTCGTCGTGGTCTCGCGAGGAACTGTCAGCTGGCATCGATCCCATCGAGCTTCTCGTTCGTTGCGATTTGGCTAAATCCAA
>Ga0208849_1002044_pt1 | contig 11942 bp, 9 predicted proteins | sample NGESurdeep072012_10_FD_184470 | JGI IMG/M metagenome (GOLD analysis project Ga0208849, IMG submission 184470) | Arctic peat soil microbial communities from Barrow, Alaska - NGEE Surface sample 53-3 deep-072012 (SPAdes) | ecosystem: Environmental > Terrestrial > Soil > Wetlands > Peat ...
AACGCGACGACCTTTGCTATGTGGTCGTCTGCTATGTGGTCGTCGCTCGGGCGGCGACCAACGCCCTAGACTCTTTTGTTGTTGTGGCCCGAAGAGCACTGATAACCGGTATCACCGGGCAAGACGGCTCTTACCTCGCTGAGCTCCTGCTGGACAAGGGCTACGAGGTGCACGGTGTCGTTCGGAGATCCTCCACCATGAACCGCGGGCGGATCGACCATCTGCAGCACGCACATCCGACCCACTCTGAAGGCTCTCGCTTCGTCCTTCACTACGGTGACATGACTGACTCGGGCGGGCTCAACCGCTTGGTCAAGACAGTTCGTCCAGACGAGCTCTACAACCTGGCAGCGCAAAGCCACGTGCAGATCTCGTTTGACCAGCCTGAATACACCGGCGATACAGATGGGGTCGGGACGACTCGCCTGCTGGAGGCCGTCAGAACGCTTGGGCTGCCCGTTCGGTTCTATCAGGCTTCGACGTCAGAGATGTTCGGACTCTCGGCCCCACCGCAGAACGAAACGACGGCGTTCATGCCCCGAAGTCCATACGCCATCGCCAAGCTTTACGCGCACTGGATGACTATCAACTACCGCGAGGCACACGACCTGTTCGCCTGCAGCGGGATTCTCTTCAACCACGAGTCACCTCGAAGAGGCGAGAACTTCGTAACTCGGAAGGTCACCCGTGGCGTGGCGCAGATCTTGGCGGGGAAGTCCGACAAACTTCGAATGGGTAACCTGGAAGCCAAGAGAGATTGGGGACACGCCCGCGACTACGTGCGCGCGATGTGGTTGATGCTCCAGCAGGAGGAACCCGACGACTATGTCATCGCGACCGGTACCACTCGGTCAGTGAAGGAATTCGTCGAGGCTGCGTTTGGCCTCGTAGGGCTCGACTGGCAGAAATACGTACAGATCGACGATGCTTACATGCGGCCGGCGGATGTGCCCGTGCTCCGTGGCGATTCGAGCAAAGCGGCTGAAAAGCTCGGATGGACGCCGACCGTGAACGTGATGGCGACACGGATGCTCTTCTGGTATTTCGGCCACCCATTGGTGTATTTCTGGATCATGGGCGCGTACCTGATATGGTACAACATCGTGCCGCTCTTCTATGGCGGCAAGATTTTCAGCGACGCGTTGACCAGACTCGTGTTCGTCATGCTCGTGCTGCTTTCCACGCCCGTGGGCATCCACCACGAATTCATGGACCCTGGAATATCGGCCGGCTGGAAGTGGCTGCAGACGATGACCACCTACGGCGTTATCGTGCCGTCGATCATCACGGCATTTTCGATCTTCGCAACGTTCGAACTGGCCGCTCAGCGGAAAGGCGAGCGAGGGTTCATCAAGACCGTCACGTCGCTGCCGTGGTCCAATCCGGCGTTTTCCGGGCCGGCTCTCGGGATGATCCTCTTCATTTTCGGCGGTTTCGGCGGCATCGTGAACGCTTCGTACAGCATGGACGCCCTCATCCACAACACCATGTGGATCGTCGGCCATTTCCACATCACCGTCGGCGGGCCGGTGGCGCTGACGTTCGTCGGTTGCGCGTATTGGCTGGTGCCGCGGCTTACCGGGCGGCGGTTGTGGGCGCCGAAAATCGCGCTCGCGCAGACGTATACGTGGTTTGTCGGCATGGCAGTGATGTCGACGGCGATGCACTGGGCCGGTTTGCTTGGATCGCCTCGACGCACAGACGATGTTTCGTACTTAGGATCCGCCACGGCAGCGTCGTGGATGCCGGAAATGGTGGCGGCGGCGGTCGGCGGCACTATTCTCTTCGTGAGCATACTCATGTTCGTCGCCGTGGCCGTCGGAACGCTCTTCACGGAGAAAGTAGATCATGGGGAGATCGCGTTTGCCGGCGTCGAGGAATCGGCACAGCCGACACCTGGGATATTCGACCGGATGGACGGATGGGCGACGCTCGCGCTCGTCCTTGCGGTGCTCGCGTACCTCGGGCCTGTGAGGGAGCTGCTGGCGCAGCACATCTACGGGGCCCCGGGCATGCGAACGTGGTAGCCGGCGCCATCAAGTTTCTCAGTGAGCGATGTCTGCAAGGGTCGGCGCCGGGGCCACGATAACCGCGCCGTGAGCGCCGAAAATCTCAACGATTTTTTCGCGTTCGGGATAGTAGTCTTCGGCGTTGTCCGGCAAGCGCCGCTCTTTTGCCGGTTGGCTCAAGGTTCGTACGAATTGCTCGATCCCCGCCGGCGTGCTGAGGACGAGCACGCGGCCGATTCTCGACGTAGAAGACTTTCAAAAACCGCCAACCTTCAACCGGATTGTTCGCCGTTGATCTTGATGGTGGCGAGCGTTCCGAGAAACCACCGTCGTTCACCCTCGCTCGGATCGACCGCAACGGACGTCAGTGGGTTCGTCATTTGGCGGCGCGATTCCAACGGCCGGCGCGACTTGCCTTCAGGAGGAAAGGGGCAGCCGGCGACGGCGCACAAGGGACCAACTCAGGGACGCACTACACATATGAAACAACCGTCGGCTTCAGCCATATTCCACACCCCCGTCGGGCCGCTTTTCGTTCGCGCCGATGCGGGAGCGCTGACGGAACTTTCGTTTGTGGATCGCGCGATGAGCGCGTCGGTCGCCGAGCACGAAGAGTCGCGCGCCGTCGTGAACGCGGTAGAACGCCAGATGAGCGAGTTTTTTGCGGGCCTTCGCACGGCGTTCGACGTCCCCATCAAGCTGATCGGATCGCCTTTTCACGTGCGGGTCTGGGAGGCTTTGCGCGCGATTCCTTACGGCGCGACCGTGTCGTACGGACAGCTTGCTAAACAACTCGGCGATCCCGACGGGGCGCGCGCGGTCGGAAGTGCGAATGGCGCGAACCCCATCGTGATCATCGTTCCATGCCACCGCGTGATCGGCGCGAACGGGAGCCTCGTGGGCTACGGCGGCGGATTGCACCGCAAGCGCGTTTTGCTCGATCTTGAGAGCGGTCGAACCGCCCTCGATCTTGCGTTTACACCGTTCGCGGCGTCGAGTGAAATTCTTCATACGCGGCAAGCCGCGCCTTGACCGGAGTTCCGAAATAGCGCTCCACCACGCGCAGGGCGAGATCCATTCCTGATGTCAAGCCTCCCGCTGTTGAGATTTCGTAGTCGCCGGTGCACACGGACATCGTGACATCCGCTTTCTTACTCGCGTGCTGAAGCCAACGATCTGCCTCCGGGGGCGCCGACTGTGCGCCAACGACGATTAGGTTCGGCTGCGGGGCGTCGTCAAATCTATAGTCGGGAACGACGCGCATGCCCGGCGCCGTCGAAACCATCGCGGTCGAATTGGACACGACATACGTGTGGACCGGCATCTGGTCATCCATCGATGTCCCTCGATCCTGAATCCAGACGCTGCTGATCATCTCCATCGGTCCAGCGAAATCGATGAGGGTCGCTTGGTCGCACACCATGACAGCGAACTCGATGCGTCCGGTCTTTGGCGGGACGAGCGGTTTGCCCGCATCGGCCGGGAAACGTGGCGGATCGACTGCTGCATCGCTCGGGACCGGCACGCCAGATCCGGCGGTAGCTGCCGCAACGGCGCCCAGCGCGATGAGATCTTTCCGTGTCATGTCGCCTCCTCTTGTACTCCTGACGCTACTTCTTAAGGATAATGCAAGGTTGTCCCACGCGTCTTGGACGTGGCTTGCATCCGGGGGGCGCCTGCTTATACTCTCTCTGCTTTGAAAGCGTGCGAAAATGGGTATCAGATGATAGACACGCATCGGACGATCAACGGAGGCGCAGATCTCGTGAAAAAACACTTCTCCATCCGGCTTGCCGCCGGTCTCGCGGTTTCGCTTGCCGTGGTGCTCGCATCGGCGGGCATTGGCGGGCGGTCAAACGTGGCGCGCTCGAGTGCTTTCGCACAAATCGCGCCGGCATTGCCGGCAATGACGCCCACCGTCGGACCGACACCCATCTCGACGCCGACGCTGATGCCCACGACGTCACCGTCGTCATCGCCTTCGCCGAGCGCGAGCGTGTCACCGATCCCGTCGGCCAACCCATCGTATGCGCCCGGACTTGGCTTGCGCCAGCCGCTCGAACAGAGGAGATACTAGCCATGCGAACAGTCGTCGATCTTAAATCAGAACCGCCGCGCAGCGGGCGAGAAATGCTTGGCGGTTTCGCCTGGCTAGGCCGAATGACCGACAAGGCGCACGCAAAGCACGCCGGGACCTTGGGCGATTACGTCTCTTTATGTCCGATGGACGATGGGTTCTTGCAACGTTGCGGGGTCGGGCAAGCGGAATACTTAGAGCTCATCGCCAGCGAAAACGATGACGAACAGATCGCGTCGTATTTCGAACGCCACGTGGGGCCGACGCAGCGCGAAGCGGCCAATGAGTGGGTGATGGTCGAGAACGGCGAACATATCGACGAGCTCGACAAAGACGAGGGCAGGATTGTCTGACGGCCGGCACGCGCATCTGGGTTGCTCTCCGGCGTCAGAAGGGCCCGCGAGCTTCGATGAGAATTCGAACAATCCTAGTCTTGAGTGATTAGAACGGGGTCCGGACGGAAACGAGCTATGAGGCGAACTTAATTTCAATCGGAGGCATCGCATGGACCTGACTACCGCAGTACCGCGCAGTACAAAGCAGAAGATGCTCGGCATCGTCTCGCTCGCGCGCACCATCGACAAAGCGCGAGCCTACAACGGGGGAAAGCTCGGCGAATACGATTACGACTGCCCACACGATAAACCGCTGTTCGAATTTCTCGGCACCGACGGCACGACGTTTGCGGACAAAGTAAAGGAGCTGCAAACCGACGAGAATATCCAGGCTTGGATAGCTCGCGATTTCATGTCGAAGAAAACCGAAGCCGAAATCGAGCGGTTCAACGACGATCGCATGCAGTGGCATCCGGAGCCCGGCAGCCACAGCGAGCACTACTATCTAGATCTTCGCGAAAAACTGGCTCCGGGCCGCAACGACATCGTCACCTGGTTCGACCTCCTCGACCTTGACGAAAAGAGGCCCGTTCCGACTCCAACAAAACTAAAGCAGGCGCGTTAGCGCAAATCGCCGGAGGGCAAGCAAGGCTTGCCCTCTTGCGTGCCGCTCAGCCCGCAGGCATATGTGCGTCTCCTGGGAATCCTCGTCACACTCATTCGTGCGCGGCTTCTAGAGGGGGACGATATTCGCATGGACGTTTGGCGTAGCGGATCGGCGCGGGTGCTTGCACGCACTGCGTTTTTCGCATCACTTGCTCTTGTGCTGGCCGCTTGCAGCAGCGGCGGTTCGCACAGTGCCACATCTAACGCGTTGCTCCCGGCTCCGGCTCCGCCCCCGAGCGGAGGTGCCCACATGGAATCGCTTGCAGCCGGCCCAACCGTGCGCGTGATGCCGGATGGATCGTTGATCCACATCGACCTGCCGCCGTGGCTGCGGCCGATGAGCGGCCCGAACACGGCGCCGGTGCAGTATCACGGCGGGTCGGTCATCCATAAATCGGCGCTGTATGCGATTTTTTGGCGGCCGGCGGGATTTTACATGAGTCCGAAATACATCCCCACCATTAAGCGGTTTTTCAACGACGTCGGCGCAGGAACCCGGCAGTACGATATTCTCACCCAATATTCCGACTCCAACGGCGATCCGCTCAATTCGAGTTCACTTGGCGGAGCATGGACGGACACGTCGGACTTTCCGCAAAACATGAACGACGGGACGGTCCGAGCCGAAGTCCTAAAGGCTATCGGCGTCAAGCACTGGCCAAACGGCGGCTACAAACCCATTTTCGTCGTGTTCACGGCGAGCAAGGCCAAGGTGGATTTCGCGCTCTGCGCTTACCACGGCAATTTCCTCAACAACAGTCAGCAAGTGGCGTATTCAATCGTACCCTATCAACATGACGTGGGTCCGGAAGGCTGCGGCACGCCCACGGAAATCTGGCCGAACGATCGAGACGCCGATCAGACGATCGACACGTTGTGGCATGAAGAAGCTGAGGCGATCTCCGATCCGGTCAACGCGTGGTGGCGCAATGCCGACGGACAGGAGATAGCCGACATCTGCCAGACCACGTACGCGCCGCGCGGGCCCGATGGCGGCAATACGACATTAAACGGTCATCGCTACATCACGCAAGAGCTGCAATCGAACCTCGATGGAAAGTGCAAACAGCAAGAGCCCAAACAGTAGCGCAAAAAGTTCGAAGGCGGTGAGGGCCGGATTGTCGCAACAGGGTCTATCCACGCGACACGGCTTTTTCCGCTCGAAGGGAGATAGTACAAATGCAAGCGTTGTCAATAAAACGTCTTAGTCTATGGGCGCTCGGCGCCGGATGTGGGATCATCGCTCTCGCCGGCTCCGTTGCCCTAAGCCCAGCTTTCGCCGGACGGACGGCGATCACCGGATCGGTGACACCCGACGCGGTATGTCATAGCGTCAACCCGTGCGCCCATTGGCGGAACAATGGCTCCGGTCCGGCGATCCGCGGACTCAGCGCCGGCGGGAACGGCATCCTCGGCGAGACGACCTTGAACAACAAAACCTTGGGGTTCGCCGGCGTCTCGGGAGTCGACCTCGCCACACCGAATCCGTCGGGCACCCCGCTCAATAACGCCGGTGTCAGCGGCCAGTCGGCGACCGGCTTTGGCGTCTTCGGGCAGACTTCAAGCGGCATCGGCGTTCGTGCATCGGCCAACAGCGGCACAGCCATCGCTGCAAACGCAGTCGGCGGCGACGGCCTCTTCGGAACGACGCAGAGCAATATTCCAGGCATCGCTTCGGCGGGAGTGTTCGGTGAAGACGTCGGCAATACGTCGACGGCTTCAGGTGTCACCGGTTTCTCCGGTACCGGCATCGGCGTGTCGGGCGATAATTTTGAGCGCGGAAAGTTCCTCAATTCAGCGTTCCTCGGTCTGACGTTCGCATCGAGCATCAACACGTTTTTTCCGGCCAAGCCGCCCGGAGGATTGTTCAATTCCGACGTGGGCGAAGGCGTGGTCGCGGAGTCGAGCGGTTCGCAAGCCGAAGCGCTGGCCGCCGCGAACTTCAACGGTGGACCGTTGATCCGCGCCTACGCGGCCTCAGCCGAAATGATGGACTTGGACAACGGCGGTAATATGATCCTCAAAGGATCGCTGACGCAGCACGGCAATCCAATGTCGGTCATAAGCACCTCGACTGCAAGCGATGTCGTGATGTACTCGCCGTCGCAGGCGGTGGCATCGGTCGAAGACGTCGGCGAAGCGCAGCTCGTTCTCGGACAAGCGTACGTGCGTCTCGATCCGCGTTTTGCTTCGACGATGGCGCAAGCGCGTCCGTATCTCGTGTTCATCACACCCCAAGGCGACACCGCGGGTCTGTACGTCTCGCAAAAAACCGCCAGCGGATTCACCGTACGCGAACACGGCGGACAGTCGAGTATCGCGTTCGACTACCGGATCGTCGCTGAACCGTATGCGGCACATGGGGCGCGTTTGGCGAACCCGCCCCGCCTGATAACAAACGCGTTCACTCGCAGCTTCGTCAGGCGTAAAGCAGACCTTATCCCTGACAAGGGACTCGAAATCCGGCACTAGCGCCGCCTTTGGTCTGCGCCATGAAAGAGACGCCGTCTGAATCATCAGTGGCGTCTCTATTTGCTGTAGTCGACGGCATCGCTGCCGCTCTCATCTACGTCGGTATGGTACCCGGCTGGATGCGGCCCAAACATCATCGGGAGTAAAATCTTGGCCGCGAATTCACTTGGCCGGAGAGGTTGTTCGTCCATCGCTCGCTCGCTCGCTGCTCAAATCGCTTGCACGACAAAGGGCGCCGCATAGACTCCGCCGCCTCCGCGGAATTGAAACCAAATCCTGTAAAGGCCGGATCGTGGAAAGTTGAGATGAACGGTCATGGTGGCGGGAACCGTCGCCGTGCTGTCGAGCGCCGAGTCCATCGCGCCGCTCTCGCCCATTCCCATCGCGCCGGGCGTCATCGGATGCGCGTGCATGTACGACAGATCCGATGCGTCGATCGCGACGACGTGAGGATATGCCCCCAAGTACGGGTGCAGGTCCATCGCGGGCAACCCGGCGCGTTGCACCGCTACGAGCAACGGCGTGTCTTCGCGAGCCCTGACGCGGACCGAACTCAATCTGACCGTGTACGGTCCCGCCTGCGCGATCTCGCGAGAAACCCTCGCCGGCCGCGGGGCAGGCCGGCCATCGCCGATCGCGACATCGAATCTGAAGACGGCCTTGCCGGGCCCACGCGGCGTCGCGTCTGCATATATATGGTAGAGAGCCGCTCGCGGAAACGAGATCGGGAGCCTGAAATGGCCGTCCGAGCCAAGCTGCGGGTGTACGTGTTGGAACTCGCGCAAATCGTCGCTTACCACGATAAGGTGCAACAGCTTCGTCATATCTGTGACGTACGAACGAATCGGCTCTTGCGGCGGCCGGTAGAACTCGACGAGGTCGAGACTGCGGCGCATCCCCGAACCTCGCAGAGCCAGTTGTGCATGAAATGAAGGGACGCTCATCGCTGCCCCATATGAGCCGAGCCCTGCCGCTTTAGACTAGCTCATGGGGGCGGCGCTCGTCTTGAACAGGCTTAGCGCCATTCTAAGTGTAGGAGGGCAAGCATCGCTTGCCCAGTTTTTTCTAAGTGGCTGACCATGAAAGGTAGCTCTACAGAAAAAAACGAGGCCGACCATAAAGGTCGGCCCCACAGAGTCGAGCGGCGCAGGCATGAACTGTGGGGCCGATGTTTATCATCGGCCTTCCTCGTATGTAGGAGGGTGAGCAACCCGTACTAGGGTGAGCAGCGCTCACCCAATTGGGCAAGCGATGCTTGCCCTAGTACGAGCTTGCCCTAGTACGAGCTTGCCCTAGTACGAGCTTGCCCTAGTACGAGCTTGCCCTCCTACAAAAAAACGAGGCCGACCGTAAAGGTCGGCCCCACAGAGAGACTCTACGCGTGAATCGCGCGCGCCTTTGCAAGCCACGCGCCGATCCGGGCCATCGCGCCGTCGTATTCGACCTTGATGAGAGCGGCGGCTCGGTATTGTGATTGCAGCACCGGGCCGGATCCGACCGAAAAGGTCAAACCTTGCACGTCCTCCAGCGTTTTTGGCGGATACATGATGCTGTCTTCATCATTTTTGTAGTTCGCCGAGAGCGAGCTCTCCAGCGCCGCGCCCTCCTTGGCGGCGTCCATGGCCTGCGTCGACCCCAGCTTTTTCAATCGCGCGATCTGCACATCGATTGAATTGAGTCCCTTGTTCAGGCCATCGAGCATCGCGAGCGTCGAGATGCCGAAAGCATAGCCCGATTCGTAGTCCGCCTGCGTCCAGGGCGCGTTGGGATCGGGCTTCACCGTGATCGGCCGCGATAGCGCCTGTCCGTTGGAGAACGTCACGCGCGCTGTGTAGCGTCCGGGTATGACGTTGCTGCTGATGTTCGGCAAGCGCGCGCGCTTGCTCGCAGCACCGTACCACGGTGTTATGGGATTTTCGCTGAAGTCCCAGACGAACCGGTTGATGCCGGATGTATTTGTGACCCACGGAACTTTTTTCCCGGTCGTGCCGCGTGCGTGCGTCCCGGCGTAGCGTCGCACCACGTGTCCGCGGGCATCCAGAATGTCGATCACCGGCGGTTTGCCGCCCGACTTCGTCTGGAAGAAATCGATGATCGCGCCGGCCGGCGGGTTGTCGGCTCCGTAGTTGGTGTAGTTTCCTTCGGCCAGTTCAGTCGTGACGTACTGGTACGCCGTGGGCGGCTGGAAGACGTAGTGGCCGGCTGTCCGAGCCAATCCGAGCTCTTGCAATGGGCGGATGTCATCCATCACCCATGCGGAGCGGCCGTGCGTGCCGATGATCATATCGTCGAATTGGGTTTGAAAACGCAAGTCGAACACAGGCGTGTGCGGAAGATTCGATTGCAGGCTCTGCCATCTGCTCCCGCCGTTGAACGAGATCCAGATGCTGCGTTCCAGACCTGCGTACAAGAGATCTGCATTGACCGGATCCTGACGGACCGTGCGCACCGACTGGTCTTTTGGCAGCCCGGCTGCGAGAGAGGTCCAGGTCTTGCCGAAGTTCGTCGTCTTGTAGACGTACGGCGCGTAGTCGCCGCTATAGTGGCGGTCGAATGCGGCGAACGCGGTGCCGTCGGTCAGCGTGGACGGCGCGATGGCCTCCACTCGTCCGAACGGCGGCACGCCCGGCGGCGTGACGTTTGTCCAATGTTTGCCGCCGTCGCGCGTCAACTGGATCAGCCCGTCGTCGGTGCCGACCCATATCTCGCCACGGCCGAACGCGCCGCCTTCGATGTCGAGGATGTTGTCCGAGCCTTCCGCACCGGAGATGTCGAGGCTGATCGGTCCGCCCGACGCCTGCTGGTGCGACTTGATGTTCAGCGTCAGGTCGGGGCTGATGGGCAGCCAATGGCGGCCTTCGTCATGAGATTGGAACACGACGTTTCCGCCATACCATAGTGTATGCGGATCCCATGGCGCAAACGCGATCGGCGAATCCCAATTGAACCGGTACTTGCACTTGTCGATCGCGAAGCCGTTGAAGCACGTGAGATCGGGATAGACGCCGTACGCGATCCGCGCCTTTTTCATCCAGATATTCACAAAACCGTCTTGCGAGTCGGCTAAGATGAAATCGGGATTTGCAGGGTCGGGAACTATCCACTGACCATCGCCGCCCGTCACCGGGTATACGTACGCGTTTGTGATGCCGTCGGAATCGCGGCTGTTGGACGGCCAGCACCAGCCGCTGTTGTCCTGGAAGCCGGCGCAGACGGTGTACGGGTTGGCATTATCTGCGGCGATGTGATAGATCTGACCGATCGCATAGTTGGCCGAGAAAACCCAGTTCTTTCCTTGATCGACCGTGACCGACGCGCCGCCGTCTTCGCCGACGATGATGCGTTTGGCGTCGTTCGGAGCTATCCAGATGGCATGATAGTCCACGTGCACCGGATCGGCGATCACCTTGAACGTCTTGCCGCCGTCCGTGCTCAGCGCCGCGGTAAAGGAGACGGTATAGACTTTGTCCTTGTTCGTCGGGTCGACGGCGACGTGGGTGAAATAGAACGGCCGCTGATCGACGATCGTATCGTCGCTGACCATCTTCCACGTCGCGCCGGAATCGTCCGAGCGGAATAGCAAGCCGTCTTTGCTTTGGATAAGCGCATAGACGCGCGTCGAGTCGCCCGGCGCGATCGCGAGGCCGATGCGGCCCTCGAGTCCGGTCGGCAACCCATTGCCTGTGAGTTTGGTCCACGTGGCTCCGCCGTCTGTCGACTTGTAGAGCCCGTCGTCCGGGCCTCCGCTCGATGCGATCCACGGCTGCCGGCGGAATTGCCATATGCCCGCGTAGACCACACTAGGATTCTTCATGTCCATGGCCAGATCGGACGCGCCGCTCGACGGCCCGACGTACAGCGAATGCGTCCAGGTCTTGCCGCCATCGGTCGTCACATAGACGCCACCTGCCGGACTGTCCTTGAAGACGTCGCCCATGCCGGCCACGATGACGTGATTCACGTTGGTCGGATCGACGACGATTCGCGAAATGCTCTTGAGGTCGCTAAGACCCATCTTGTTCCACGAGCCGCCGGCATCGGTGGACTTGAAGACGCCGGTGCCGAGTATCACATCGTTGCGCGGATTGGCTTCTCCGGTGCCGACCCACACGGTCTTGTCATCGCTGGGCGCGATTGTGACCGCGCCGATGGATTGCGCGTCTTGATCGTCGAAGACCGGGTCCCACGTCGCGCCGCCGTTTTCCGACTTCCAGACGCCGCCGCCCGCCGCGCCGATGTAATATAGATTGGGATCGGTGGCGCTGCCGGCGACGGCCGCCACTCGGCCCCCGGATGCGGCCGGCCCTATGCTGCGCCATTTCATACCGGCGAATGGGCTCGACGGCGTCGGAGATACGGAGGGCTTCGGCGAGGGTTTTGGGG
>Ga0208849_1002045_pt1 | contig 11942 bp, 10 predicted proteins | sample NGESurdeep072012_10_FD_184470 | JGI IMG/M metagenome (GOLD analysis project Ga0208849, IMG submission 184470) | Arctic peat soil microbial communities from Barrow, Alaska - NGEE Surface sample 53-3 deep-072012 (SPAdes) | ecosystem: Environmental > Terrestrial > Soil > Wetlands > Peat ...
GCCACGGCGCCGACGATGGCGCCTTTGATACAGCCCTTGGCATCAGCCGGAACGGCCGTGAGCGCGATGGCCGAAACCAGCGCCAGAGAGCCCAATATCGCATTCATCGGTGCAACCCCATAACGTTCGCCGTGCCATAGCAGCGCTGCTCAGCCGGCCATCTCACGCGGATAGCTGGGAACGGTGCGGGGCAACAGCAAGACAGCCGCTCAGCGATTTTTATCGGCGACCGATTTGGCCCGTATCTTGGCGAGCGTCGTGGTCGGCGTAATCGCTTCGGGATCGATTTTGAGGCGGATGATCGCGGGCTTGCCGGAAGCCTGCGCCTCCTTGAACGCCGCCGGGAAATCCTCTGTCCGCTCGACCGAGATGCCGAAGCCGCCGAAGGCGCGCGCGTAGGCGGGGAAATCCGGATTGCGCAACTCGGTCGCCGAGACGCGGCCCGGATATTCACGCTCCTGGTGCATGCGGATGGTGCCGTACTGACCGTTGTCGCTGATGATGATAGTGAACGGCAGGTCGTACTGAACGGCGGTGGCAAACTCCTGCCCGTTCATCAGAAAATCGCCGTCGCCGGCAATGCACACGACCGGCCGCTCGGGATAAAGACGCTTCATGGCGACAGCCGCGGGCACGCCAAAACCCATCGAACCCGCGGTCGGAGCCACATGCTGACCGAACCGGCGCATGCGCAAGAAGCGGTGAATCCAGGCGGCGTAGTTGCCAGCGCCGTTGCAAATAATGGCCTCGGGAGGAAGGTTGTCGCGCAGCCATACCATCACGGCGCCGAAATTGACCGCGCCGGGCTGTTCGGTCGGCTTTTCCGTCCATGCAAGGTAGTCGGCGTGCGCGGCATCCGCCGCGCCGCGTAACGGGTGCGGCAATTCGAGTTTTTCCAGCGCCGCGGCAAACGCCGTGGGCGTCGCGTGAATCGCCAGATTCGGGCTGTAGACGCGGCCGAGTTCCTCCGCGCCTGGATGCACATGCACAAGCGGCACCTGTGGGCGCGGAATATCGAACAGTGTATAACTCTGCGACGGCAGCTCGCCGAGCCGTCCGCCGACCAAAACGACGAGGTCCGCGCCTTTGATCCGCTCGATCAGCTTGGCATTGGGCCCGATGCCGAGATCGCCCGCATAGCAGGGATGCAGAGCGTCGAATAAATGCGCGCGGCGGAAGGTGGTGGCGACCGGCAAGGCGTGCTTCTGCGCAAAGCGCGCCACGGCGTCCGAGGCCGCTTGCGACCAGCGGCTGCCGCCGAGCAGCATGATCGGCGCGCGTGCCGCCGACAGCATGTCCGCGAATTTCGTCATTTCGTCGGGGCCCGGCGAGGTCTCGATCAGCGCGAACGGCGGCGCATCCGCAACGGCAACCCGTTCCGTCAACATATCTTCGGGGATGGCCACGACCACCGGACCCGGCCGCCCATTGGCCGCCGTATGGAACGCGCGCGAGACAATCTCCGGCACCCGCGCCGGATCATCGATCTCGGTCGCCCATTTGGTCATCGAGCCGAACACCGCGCGATAGTCGAGTTCCTGAAAGGCCTCGCGCTCACGCATGTCGCGCCCGATCTGACCGACGAACATCACCAAGGGCGTCGAGTCCTGCCGCGCGATGTGAATGCCCGGCGAGGCGTTGGTGGCGCCGGGGCCGCGCGTGACGAAGCACACGCCGGGGCGGCCGGTGACCTTGCCGACCGCTTCGGCCATCATGCAAGCTCCGCCCTCCTGCCGGCAGACGGTGACGTCGAGCGCGCTGTCGTGAAAGGCATCAAGCACGGCGAGGTAGCTTTCCCCCGGCACACAGAACACATGGCGTACGCCGTGCAGGACCAGTTGGTCGACCAGAACTTCGGCGGCGGTGCGCAAGTTGTCCTTGGCGCGCATAGGCGTCTCCTCGGCGTTCAATTGGCGTATGAATAGCGCAAGTTCGCCAAGGCCGGGAACCCGCTCCGCCGAGAGGCGGAAAATGAAATCGGAGCAGGTACTTGAACGACGCCGCTGACGGGCAGAACGAGGTGCTGGCCTTTCTGGCCGATCCCGCCACTCACGGCGGGCACGCTATCAAACGCATCGACACGCACGCGGCCTCGGTATTTCTCGCCGGCGATCACGCGCTCAAGATCAAGCGCGCAGTGCGCTTTCCGTTTCTCGACTATTCGACGCTCGACAAGCGCAAAGCGGCCTGCGACGCCGAACTTTCGGTCAATGCACCCTACGCGCCCGACATCTACCGTCGCGTGGTCGCCATTACGCGTCAAGCCAATGGGGCGCTCGCGATCGGCGGCAGCGGCCCGCCAGTCGAGTTCGCAGTTGAGATGCGCCGGTTTGACGAACAGCGCACCCTCGACCATCTGGCTGGCGAAATCGACGACGCGCTCGCTGACGCGCTCGGCCATGCGATCGCCGCAGCGCATGCCCGCGCAAAGCCGGTCGAAGCGGAGCCTTGGATCGCCGCGCTCGGCTCCTACATCGATGAGCACGTCTCGGCGTTCCGGCAACGGCGGGATATTTTCGACGGCACTGAAAATGACAACCTCGGCCACGCGAGCCGAACCGCCTACGAGCGGATCCTCCCGCTGCTGCGTGAGCGCGGCCGGCGCGGCCTCATCCGCCGCATCCATGGCGACCTTCATCTCGGCAACATCGCACTCGTTGGCGGCAAACCGGTGCTGTTCGACGCCATCGAGTTTTCCGACATCATCGCGTCGGGCGACGTGCTTTACGATCTCGCCTTCCTCTTGATGGACCTCTGCGAACGCGGGCTGATCCAGGCTGCAAATGTCGTTTTCAACAGGTATCTCAACGAAGCTCGGCGCACCGAGGACCTCGACGGGCTCGCGGCACTGCCATTCTTTCTGATGATGCGCGCGGCGATCCGCGCCAAAGTGACGGTGGCGCGCATGGAACGCGCCGCGACGGCGGACCACGCCCCCATTGCCGAGGCGGCGCGCGCCTATTTCGCCTTCGCGCAGCGCGCAATTGCGCCGCCAAAGCCCGCCTTCATCGCCGTCGGCGGCCTTTCAGGCACTGGCAAAACGCGACTCGCGCGTGCGCTGGCGCCGCCGATCGGGCCGATGCCGGGCGCGGTGATCGTGCGCTCGGACGTCGAGCGCAAGGCGCTGTTCGGCGTCGGCGAGACGGAGAAACTGCCGGAAGACGCCTATGGCGCCACGGTCAACGCGCGTGTCTATGCGGTGCTGGCCGACAAGGCGCGCCGCATTCTTGGCGCAGGGCACGCCGCAATCGTCGACGCGGTCTTCGCCCAGCCGAGCGAACGCACGGCTCTGGCAGCCACCTCGAAAGCAGCCCAAGTTCCGCTGCAAGGGCTCTTTCTCACCGCGAATCTGCAGGCTCGCCTGGCGCGCGTCGACACGCGCCGCAGCGACGCCTCCGATGCCACCCGAGACGTGGCGCGGGCCCAGGAAAACTACGGCCTTGGCGCGCTCGATTGGCGGCAGATCGATGCCTCCGGCACGCCTGAAGAAACTGCGGCAAGAGCCCGCGCAGCGCTGGATTGACGAAGCGTCCCGGTGCCGACATAAAGCGGCCAAGAGTCTCCAAAGAATACCCTCAAGGCTCTCATCAGCTTAAGAAGGCCTGGAAATGGCGGATAGCGCATACCCCACATTCGAGCATCCGGAAGCCCCCTCGCGCCGCGATTTCCTCTACATCGCGACCGGGATAGTTGGCGCGGTCGGCGCAGTCGCCACCCTGGTACCGCTGGTCCAGCAGATGAATCCGGACGCCTCGACGCTTGCGGCCGGCGGCCCTGTCGATGTGGACGTGAGCAAGATCGAGGAAGGCTCGCAGATCATGGTTCGCTGGCGCGAGCGGCCGATCTGGATTTACCACCGCTCCAAGCAGGCGCTGGCGATGCTCCAGAGCGCCCCGGACACCTCGTTGCTTGCCGACCCGAATTCAGAGAATGGACAGCAGGCGCCCTACGCCACCAACTGGCATCGCTCACTCAAACCCGAATACGGCGTGCTGGTCGGCATCTGCACGCATCTCGGCTGTATCCCGCTGTTCTACCCGGCACCGAGCCAGGCCACGCCGGTCGCGAATTGGATCGGCGGCTATTTTTGCCCCTGCCACGGCTCGAAATACGACGCAGCGGGGCGCGTCTATAGCGGCGTGCCGGCACCGTACAATCTGCCGGTACCGCCCTACCGGTTCCTCGACGATAAAACGATTCGGATCGGCGAAAACCCGGCCAACTCGACCTGGGATTTCGACTCGATCCTTCAGCTCTAAGCGTCGTCGATACCGACAGCGGCCTGAGCAGCGGAACCGATAGCGGCGTGATTTAAACCGTCGCATTGCCCATAATGGCCGCATGACCTTCGACATCCGCAGTCTGGCCATAGCAACGGCCGGCTTCTGCGCCTTCGTCAATCTCTACTCAGTCCAGGCGCTGCTGCCCGATCTCGCGGCCGAGTTCCACGTCAGCGCGAGCGAAATCTCCTGGCTGATGACCGCAGGCACCGGAGCGATCGCACTGACCGCGCCGTTCACCGGCGCGCTTGCCGACGTGCTCGGCAGAAAGCGGCTGATCACCGCCGCCATGTTCGCAATCGTGGTGCCAACGCTGCTGATGACACTCGTCACCAGCATTCCGGCCTTCGTGTTCTGGCGCTTCGTCGAGGGGCTGCTGCTGCCGCCGATCTTTACCGTCGCCGTCGCCTATATCGGCGACGAGTGGCCGGCAGCCGACGTTCCGCGGGTCGCCGGGCTCTACATTTCCGGCACCAGCATCGGCGGCTTCTGCGGGCGCTTCATCCCGGGGATGCTCACTGATCTGATCGGCTGGCGCCTCGCCTTCAGCGTCGTGGCGCTGCTGACGCTCGTGACTGCGATCATCGTCGCGCGGATGCTGCCGCGTGAGCGCAACTTCGTGCGCGAAGGCGGGTTTGCCTCGTCACTTCGCCAAATGCTCCGTCATTTGCGCGATCGGCAGCTCATCGTGACCTATGCGATCGGATTCGGCGTGCTGTTCAACTTCATCGCGACGTTCACTTATGTGAGCTTCCATCTCGCGGCGCCGCCATATCTGTTCTCGCCGACGCTGCTTGGCGCGCTGTTTTTCACCTATCTCGCCTCAAGCCCGATTGTGCCGTGGGTCGGGCGCGCGATTGCGCTGTTCGGCCGCCGGCCGTTCATACTGGGCGTCATCGCGCTTTGGATCGTCGGCGCACTATTGCTGCTGGCCGCTCCGGTCAGCATCATCATGACGGGGCTGACGCTGTGCGCGATCTGCGGCATGGTATGTCAGGCGGTCTCGACCGGCTATGTCGCCATGACCGCCAAGGAGGGGCGCTCGTCAGCCGTAGGTCTGTACGGCACCGCGTATTATGTAGGCGGCAGCGCCGGAGCTTTTTTCGGCGGCCTTGCCTGGACTTTCACCGGTTGGGGCGGCTGCGTCGCAGCAATCGTCGCCATGCAAATCGTCATCGCGGCGATCGTCGCAGCAGCGTGGGGACGTTGATCGGATTTTTGTCAGAAAGAGGAACGTCATGGTGTCGGACAGCCAGTTCGCATTTCTGCGGTCGATCGATACGCCGACCGTGTGTAACCTGATCGAAATTGTTGCCCCTGAGTGCCGCGGCGCGGGTTACACGGTCGCGCACCTGCATTGTCCGTTTCCGGATCTGGCGCCGATGGTGGGCTTCGCCAAAACCGTCACCATTCGCGCCCGCGATGTGGTCAGCGGCCCAAGCTACATGCAAAAGCGCATGGATTATCTCGACTATGTCGGCGCCGCGCCGCAGCCGAGCGTGGTGATGATCCAGGATCTCGACGAACCCGCGGGTTACGGAGCGTTCTGGGGCGAAGTGCAGACCAACGTCCACAAGGCGCTCGGCTGTCTCGGCACCGTGACCAACGGCTCGGTGCGCGACATTCCGGCGGTGGCGCTCGATTTTCAGATGCTGGCCGGATCGATAGGCCCGTCGCACGCCTATGTGCACGTGGTCGATTTCGGCGTCCCAGTCACCATCCACGGCATGGCGACAAAATCCGGCGATCTTATCCACGCCGATCGCCACGGCGCGGTGATCGTGCCGGTCGACAAAATCGACGCCATGAAGGATGCGCTCGACGGCCTGCTGAAGCAGGAGGCGCGCATTATAGCCGCGGCGAAATCCGGACAGGGCGTCGAGGCGATCAAGGCGGCATTCCGCGGCTGATCGGTCGGCGACGATCGGACGTCCCTACTGCTTTTTCAGGGTGTAGACGAAGTTGTTGAGGCCGATTTCCGCCGTGCGTAGGTCGACGAAATGCCAGTCGATCTCGCAGCCGGTTTCGAGCGTCTTGAAGGTCGTTCCGGTGAAACCCAACGCGTGGGCGAGCTGCAACGGGTCTTTGCTATGATCGGCGTCGTGCATTTCGCCGAATTGGCCTTGGAACAGCATGTCGGCGGGAAAGTCCGACACCTTGTAATGCGGCCCCTTGCAGGCAAACACGTTTGGCCCGGTGATCGCCTTCAATCCGAGATTCACGGTCTTGCCGATGAGCTGCTTCATCCCGGCGACGTCGGCCTTCTGCGGCGAAGACGCCCACGGCGCGGGGACGGCGGAGACGAATTTCCAGGCTCCCAGATAGGACAGCTCCTCGGCACCAGCCGGCGATTGGATCGCCAAGACAAGCGCAGTCGCAAGCAAAATGGAAACACAGCGCAATAGCCTCTCCTTCAAAGCGCGCGAGGAGGGCATGCGGTCCCCATGACGCGACCGTTTGTCGGCCGCCACCGTAATCCGGTTCATCAGTTATCCGCAGTGGGATGCCAGTGGGGACGGTAGCCGGCAGACAGAGCCGCGAGGATTGCCGGAGGCGTGAGCACATCGACCGCGCCGACGCGCGAACGCCGCCTGCCTCCCTGGTAGCCTTCCGATGTCCAGCGCAGGAGAGAATTGCCGCGCACCGCAAAAGCCCCCTCCTCCTCCAGCGCGACGAACGCTCCGTCGGGCAACGCATCGATATCTTGTCGGTGGACGCGCTTCACGCGCCCGTGCAGGCGTTCGCGATGGAGCACACCGTCCATTTCATCCGCGTGAGGCCGCGCATGCAGTCCACTTGCGTCGCGCCATTTCTCAGCAAATGTCACCGCATGCTCACGGCGGCACTCGAAGCAGGGCCGATGGCCAGCCGCGAGCGCGGTGGGTTCATCAAGAAAGAACAGCTCGGTATAGAAGCGGCCCCAGACGTTGCGATGCCGCCCTTTGAAGTCGAGCAGACAACAGATCCATTGCCGCGACGCCCAGCGGCGGCCCGTCAGCGTTCCTGCGTCGGTGTGAAAACGGCCGCCGCGATTGCCCATGAACAGCCCGCGTGCCGATACAGCGGCGAGGTCGCCGAACGGCGTGACGCGATTTTGCAGCGGCGATCGGCGGTCGCCCGCGGCCGGCATCACCGCTTAATGGGGGCGAACGGCGCCGGCGACATCAGCTTGCTTTCCTGTTTGATCAGGTAGCCGGCCGCCGCGTTTTTCTCGAGGTAGACGAGCCATTCCGAATCTTTGAACAAGGCCGCCCGCTTCTTGGCGCGGTCGGCGAAGTCTTCATAAACCCAGATATGGACAAAGCTGTTGACGTCGCCGGTCTCGGAAATGAGCCACGCCAGTGGTTCGCCGAAAAAGCGCGTCTGCGGGCCGAAGCCGAATTGCTGGTAAAGCTCCAGCTGCTTGCGCAGCGTGCCCGGGCGAAGCGTATAGGTGCGATGGTCCAACAGCATCGTCGTCTCCATGAACCGTTTCCGAGGCAATGCTACGCCGCAGGCTTGCGCATGGGAATATCGCGTCGCCGCGAGCAGGGCTGCGCGGCGCCGGAAACGGCGACGCCGCGGCAGGTGAGCGCACCCCCGCCGCGGCGCCGAAATTTGCCGTTGGACTTAGCTTGCTAGCGCGTCATCCAGGAACGCGCGCGCGCCGTCATCAGCGCGTACGGGAAGATCCAGAACAACGTGAACAGCCAGAAGTAGGAGTACAAAATGGCGTAGAAATACTCGAACGATCGCTCGCTGCGCAGATAGTGGAAGGTGCTGATCGCCGTGCCGAGACCCATCGCCAGCATCAGGCGCGGAAGCACCGACGGCTCGTTCCAGATCATGATCGGCAGCGCCGCCAGCGCGGCGTAGATCACCGGATAGCGGAAATTGGCGACGATGCGGTCGAACAGCGTGGCGATGCGGGTCTTGAGCGGCCGGCGCCACACGATAGTGCGCAGGTACTGAAACTCCTCACGCACGTAGCTGCGATCCCAGCGCAGGAACATCTTGCACAGCTTCGGGAACACCTCGGGCACTTCGGTGTGGACGACGGCGTTCTGCTGGTAGACGGCGTCGTAGCCCTCCATGAATAGCAGATTGGTCATCGCCCGATCTTCGCCGAACGTGCAGCGCACCCCGAGAAACTGCTGTTCGAGCCAGCGCGGCACCACCCGGCGGACCACGTCGGCACGCAGCGCGGTGAGCGCACCAGGGCAGCAATAGACGTTGCCGAAGGCCGACTCGGATGCTCGCAACAGGTCGAAGGACAGAATAAAGCGGACGTGAAGCATGCGCGGAATGATGCCGCTTTTCCGATTATAGACCAGCACCTTGCCGGCGACCGCGCCGACGCGCGGATTGTTGAAGGGTGCGACAATTGCCAACAGCGCGCCGCGTTCGATCACGCTGTCGCTATCGACGGTGACGAAGATATCGCCGCGCGCTCGGCCGATGGCCAGCGCCATGGCCTCGCGCTTGCCGCGGTTGCAGTCTTGCCGGAGCGCCGTCACAAGACCGGGATACCGCTGTGCGGCTGCGGAGATGTAATCCCAGGTGTCGTCCTTGCTGCCGTCGTCGATCGCGATGATCTCGATGCGGTCACGTGGGTAATCAGCCTCCACAATCGAGGTGATGGCCTGCATCACCATCGCACCTTCATTGTAGGCCGGGACGATGACCGTGATGGACGGAGCGTCTTCGCGCGCGAGCGCCGGGACCGGGCGGTAGATGGCCCAGCATAGCGTGCGCGCGCCGAGCAGCAGCAGGCCCGCGGCCGTCCAGAACAAGCTTGGGTAAGCGATCAGCCATCCGTAGCTGTTCTGGGTCAAGAGCTCCAGAATATGCGGAAGCACGCCGCTCAGCTGCCAATAGACGGTAACGATGAAACCGAAGAAAATCAGCGCATAGACGAAATATGCCCATGCGCCCGAGCGCTGCACCCCGTCGCCAGTCTTGAGGGCATGAAACGGGGTTGCGGCTCTTTCAACCGATGTGACGCTCATATTGTCCTTGAAACCCTGATCTTCGCCGAGGGAGCGCCCGGCCGAGGTAGCGCGGATTAGTGACGGGAGAACGAAGCGGCGGCCGACATATGTGTCTTCGGCCAGACATCCGCAACGTACGCGTCACCCCCCAACTCCAGTCCATTCCCTCCGGCGCATTGCCTTACGAACCAACGCATCCGACGCCAAAAGGTTTGTTTAGGACAAAGGCTTTTTTTGGTCGCGCGCGCCCAAAGTTACAAAAAAACTCAACAAATAATATGCTGCCCGCATAAACGGCTCATAAACGCGCGTACACTTTGCCGGTGGGACGCGTTAGCAGTTCCAGCACAGATTGTACGAAATAGGGTGCTGGTTCAGTCGGCCTTCGCCGCACTCAGCGACGATTCCACGCCTCGCCAGACGCCTGGCGCCGGCACCGGAGCGGCCGCGCTTATCCCTGCGGCTGGGGCTCCAAAGGACCAGGCTCCGGACGCGGCCGATTGCGCCCAGCGCCGGCGCTCGGCACTGTCGAGGGGCGCGGAGTCGCCGCCTCAATGATGGATTCGCGGACCGGTCGCTTACCCATGATCAGATCCTTGATTTCGTCGCCGGTCAGCGTTTCGAATTCAAGCAGCCCCTTGGCGAGCGTCTCGAGATCGGCACGCTTTTCGGTGAGGATATGCTGGGCCTCGGCGTAGCCCTCCTCGACGTAGCGCCGGATCTCGGCGTCGATCTTCTGCACCGTCGCTTCAGAAATGGTCTGCTGGCGCGCCACCGAATAGCCGAGGAAGACTTCTTCCTGATTCTCGCCGTAGGCGACGGTGCCTAGCGCCTCAGAAAGCCCCCAGCGCGTCACCATCATGCGCGCGAGCTTGGTAGCCTGCTCGATGTCGGAGGCAGCCCCGGACGTGACCTTTTCTCGACCGAACACGAGTTCTTCGGCAACACGGCCGCCCATCATGATTGCCAACCGCGAGGTCATCTGCTCCAGGCTCATCGACAGCTTGTCGCGCTCCGGAAGCTGCATGACCATGCCGAGCGCGCGACCGCGCGGGATAATCGTCGCCTTATGCACCGGATCGGTCGCCTTGACGTTGAGCGCCACGATGGCATGGCCGCCTTCGTGATAGGCCGTGAGGAGCTTTTCTTCCTCAGTCATGACCAGCGACTTGCGCTCGGCGCCCATCATCACCCTGTCTTTGGCATCCTCGAACTCGACCTGGGTGACCATGCGCTTGTTGCGCCGCGCCGCCATCAGTGCAGCTTCGTTGACGAGGTTCATCAGATCTGCGCCAGAGAAACCGGGTGTGCCGCGGGCAATGGTTTTCAAATTGACGTCGGGAGCCAGCGGCACCTTGCGCACGTGGACTTTGAGGATCTGCTCGCGTCCGACCACGTCAGGATTGGGCACCACCACTTGGCGATCGAACCGTCCGGGACGCAGCAGCGCGGGATCGAGCACGTCGGGGCGGTTGGTGGCGGCGATCAGGATGATGCCTTCATTGGCCTCGAAGCCATCCATCTCGACCAGCAACTGGTTGAGCGTCTGTTCGCGCTCGTCGTTGCCGCCGCCGAGGCCTGCGCCGCGATGGCGGCCGACCGCATCGATCTCATCGATAAAGATGATGCACGGCGCATTCTTCTTTGCCTGCTCGAACATGTCGCGCACACGGCTCGCGCCGACGCCGACGAACATTTCGACGAAATCGGAGCCGGAAATGGTGAAGAACGGCACATTCGCCTCACCGGCGATGGCGCGCGCCAGTAGCGTCTTGCCGGTGCCGGGCGGCCCGACCAGGAGCAGACCGCGCGGAATGCGGCCACCCAGGCGCTGAAACTTCGCCGGGTCACGCAGGAATTCGACGATCTCCTGCAGATCAAGCTTGGCTTCGTCGATGCCGGCTACGTCATCGAAGGTGACACGCCCATGCGCTTCCGTAAGCAGCTTGGCGCGGCTTTTGCCAAAGCCCAACGCCTTGCCGCCGGCGCCCTGCATCTGCCGCGACAGGAAAATCCACACCCCGATCAGTGCGACGAACGGCAGCCAGGAGATCAGCAGCGACACGAACCAGGGCACGTTATCGGATTGCGGCCGTGCCGTAATCGAAACGCCCTTGTTGTAAAGACGCTGAACCAGCGACGGGTCGCTCGGCGCATAGGTCTGGAAACTGCCGCCGCTGGTGAAGTCGCCATGGATCTCCGGACCCTGGATGACGACGTCCTTGACCCGCCCGTTATCCACATCGCTCAGCAGCTGCGAAAAGCTGATTTCCTGCGCGCTGGTATTGCGGCCGGGGTTCTGAAACAGAGTAAATAGCGCCAAAAGCAGCAGGACGATAATCACCCACAGGGCGAAATTGCGCAGATTAGCGTTCATATTAGTCCCTTGATCCGCAATCGCACGCGGGCCCAGCGCTGCCATTCAACCCTGAACGTGGCGGCTTCACGTCCCTGTCTTCTGCAATGTAGGCGCGGGGTCGCCCCCTGCCAAGGGAACCAACGGACTTACGGGGCACGCTCGTCAGTCAGCGAATCCTGGCTATTATAGACGTACTTTGTAAAGCGGCCCTTGTCGTTTTGGCTTATGGCTGCGTTGCGCCTGGCGCCCGCCGCCGAGCCCCGCTGCGGCGGGGAGCGGCGCGCTCGACGCTGATCTGCCGACCGGCCGCCGTCACAACGGCGCCAGCCAGTG
>Ga0208849_1002046_pt1 | contig 11936 bp, 11 predicted proteins | sample NGESurdeep072012_10_FD_184470 | JGI IMG/M metagenome (GOLD analysis project Ga0208849, IMG submission 184470) | Arctic peat soil microbial communities from Barrow, Alaska - NGEE Surface sample 53-3 deep-072012 (SPAdes) | ecosystem: Environmental > Terrestrial > Soil > Wetlands > Peat ...
GAGGAAGCCGACCGCCTCGGATCGCCAGTGTGCGGCCGGCCCTTCAGGCCAACCCTGCAATTTGAGCAGGTGCACAAGCGCCTGGCGCAGCAGACTCTCGCAGGCGCGCAGCTCCGACAGCCCCACGTCTTGCAGTTCCTCGATGACGTGCGGCCAGTCGATTTCCTCATTGAGACGCTCGCCGTCCGCCAGGCGGCGCAGCAGTGCCGATTGCTGCTCTGCCCAGGTCAGGATGTCGCGCTCGTACAGGTGGTCCTGCATGGCGAACGATTAGAGCATTTTGCAACGCTTTGTCATGGGGTCTGGAGTCCGAGGGCAGAGCTCCCGCCTTTGTTCATACCCGGACGAGCCCGTTTATCGGACCGGCCGTGTCGCTTTCGGGAAAAACGGTTGCCAAGGCCGGCGCCGACAGGTGCAGATGCTGTGCCAGCAGCCCCTTGGCCACGGCGCGCAGGTCGAGCGTCGGCTGGAGATCACGGTCCTCGAACAGATTGGCCTGGGCGAGGCCTGGCCAGTTCGCCAGCACGCGGCCGCCGGCGACCGCGCCGCCGAGCACGAAGGCGATGGTGCCGGTGCCGTGGTCGGTGCCTCTGGTGCCGTTCACCCGCACCGTGCGGCCGAACTCGGTCATCACCAGCACGGCGGTGCTGCGCCAGGCATCGCCCAGTCCCGCCCGCAGCGCCAGCAGGCCGGTGCTCAGCTGCCGCAACGGCACCTCCAGCCGCTTCGCCTGCCCGGCATGGGTGTCCCAGCCGCCGATCTCCAGCGCGGCGATGCGCGGGCCGTCGGCGGCGGCAAGCATCCGCCCGGCGGCGGCGGCTAGCGAGGGGAAGGCGTAGCGCTGCTGCGGCTCGCCCGGGTTGGCGCCCAGCACTTCGCTGGAGAAGCCGCGCTCGCGCAGCCCCTCGCGGATCGCCGGGCCGGTGATCGGATCGGCGATGTCGGGCATTGACCAGGCGCTGTGGGACATTCGCGGCAAGGCGCTGAATGTTCCTGTCTACCAACTCCTCGGCGGCCCATATGATGAACGCGGCGTGCGCGGCTACTACCACGTGGAAAGCGTCTCGACAGACGAGGCGCTCGCTGAGCTGAAGCAGAACGCGGTGAGCGAGGGCGTCAGCTGCCTGAAGGTTGGTATGCCCGACCACGATTACGAGTGGCTCGAGGGCAATGCCAAGATCACGCACGTGGTGAAGTACCTCGAGCGCATCCGCGCCGGCCTCGGCGACTCGATCGATATCGCCATCGACTTCCACGCCAAAATGAGTCCGTCCGTCGCCGTCATCATGTGCAAGGAGGTCGAGCCGCTGCATCTGCTGTGGGTGGAAGAGCCATGCCCGCCGGAGAACGTGCAGGCCATGGCGCGCGTCTCGCGGCGCTCTACTACGCCCATCGCCACCGGCGAGCGCCTGGTCGGAACCTACGGCTGCCGCGAGCTGATTGAGATGGGCGTCGTCGACATTCTGCAGACGGACATCAACCACGTCGGCGGCATCTCCGCACTGTGGAAGGTGGCTGCGATGGCCAACATCTCGGACATTTCCATGGCGCCGCACGCATGCGAAGGGCCGATCGGCGGCCTCGCTACACTCCATGTCGACACCTCGATCCCCAACCTGCTGGTGCAGGAGATATGCAGCTTCGTCATACCCGGGCAGAAGGAAAAGATCTGGGAAGAGTGGTTCGGCTTCCCCGCAATGCGCATGGTCAACGGCCGCGTGCCGCTCCCTGTCGGTCCGGGGCTGGGCTTCAACCTGAGCGAAGATGCCCTGGCGAAATATCCCTTCGGCGGAACCAAGCCGATGGAGTTTGTCTACCACGCGGATGGCTCGGTCGCCGCGCTCTAGTCATTCGCAGAATTCAAAATTTCAGGAGATGCTGATGTTCACTGCGCCCTGCAAGTTTGCGCTCGTCTTCATGCTGGCCGCGCCCACGCTGCTCGGCGCACAAGCCACCCCCAGTCCGCTCGGCATCTTTGAAGGCCACAGCGACGTGGGCAAGAGCCTGCATCCGGGCAGCGCGAACTTCGACGCGTCCACGCAGACCTATACGGTCACCGGCAGCGGCGCGGACATGTGGGCCGCGGAGGATGACTTCCAGTTCCTCTGGAAGAAGATGAGTGGCGACGTGGCGCTCTCGGCCGACATCCGGTTGGTGGGTACCACCGGCCACCAGCACCGCAAGGCCGTGCTCATGCTGCGTCAGAGCCTCGACAGCGATGCAGAGGAAGTGGATTTGGCCCTCCACGCCGACGGCCTTACGGCATTGCAGTATCGGGACGCAAAAGGTGAAAACCTGCGCAACATCCAGTCGGCAGTCTCCGCACCCAGGCGTGTGCGCATCGAGCGGCGGGGCGACTATGTCTACGCCTTCGTCTCCGACGCGGGCGGCAAGCTAATTCCAGCGGGCGCATCCACGAAGCTCGCATTCGGCAGTCCGGTATATGTCGGCCTGGGCATCTGCTCGCATGACAAGAATGTGACCGAGACCGCCATCTTCTCCAACGTGAAGCTGGAACAACTGTCACCCTCGCAAGGCAAACCTGCCCTCTACAGCGCGCTGGAGACTGTCGATGTGCGTTCGACCTCGCGGCAGGTTATATACGTGGCGCCCGTGCGTTTCGAGACGCCCAACTGGTCCGGCGACGGAAAGTCACTGCTCTTCGATCAAGGCGGCATGATGCGGAAGTTTGTACTGGGCACTGCGATGGAGCCCACAGTAGTGCCCACAGGGTCGCGAACGAAGATCCTCGGCGACCACGGCGTCTCTCCAGACGGAACCATGATTCAGATTAGCGATTCGTCGGGCGATGGAACGTCGCGGATTTATGTAGTCCCAGCCGAAGGCGGCGAGCCGAGGCTCGTCACGAAAAATGGTCCCTCGTACACGCATGGCTGGTCTCCCGACGGCAAGACGCTTGCATTTGAGGGCATGCGAGACGGCGCGCTGCAGGTCTATACCATCCCAGTAGCGGGTGGCGAGGAGAAGCAGCTCACGTCTGGCAAGGCCTACAACGATTGCTCGGAGTTCTCCGGCGACGGGCGCTCGATCTACTTTGCATCGGACCGCACGGGATCGATGCAGATCTGGCAGATGCAGACAGACGGCAGCGCGCAGCAGCAGGTGCTGTCCGATGATCGCGAAGACTGGTTCCCGCATGTTTCTCCCGATGGCACCATGATCGCCTTCCTTGCGTATATCAAAGGCACTCAGGGGCATCCCGCAGACACGGACGTGGAGTTGCGGTTGTTGACCATCGCAGATAAGAAGGTGAAGGTGCTGGCCACGCTGCTGGGCGGACGCGGAACCATCAACGGACCCTCATGGTCCCCGGACAGCAGGAGGGTCGCATTCGTGAGCTACGAACTAATTCCTGAAGAAGACCTCTCGCCGCAGTAGACCGCTTTTCGGGTCTGGTGGTCGCGCAGAACTCAACAAATACCTTGCCTACGTCCGCCGCCACAGCCTTCCCGTCAGCACACCAAACAGAAATCCGCCTACATGCGCCAGGTAGGCGACGCCGCCGGTCTGCACATGCTGTGCGATCTGACCCGCGCTGAAGAGCTGCAGCAGAAACCATACTCCAATCAGCAGCACCGCCGGAATATACGTGATGCGCACGAAGAGCAGGAAGAACAGTGCCGTCTTGATCTCATCACGCGGGTAGATCACGATAAACGCGCCCATCACGGCCGCGATGGCGCCACTCGCTCCCAGGTTGGGCACGTGCGACGCCGGCAGCGCTGCGATCTGCGCACCAAAAGCCACGACCCCGCCGATCAGGTAAAACGCGAGGAAGCGAAACCGCCCCATGGTGTCTTCCATCTCAGGGCCAAAGGCCCACAGAAAGATCATGTTGCCGATGATGTGCATCCAGCCCGCGTGCATAAAGATCGCCGTCAGAATCGTGATCCAGCTGTTGCCGGCCATGATGCGGGCCGGAATCACCGACCATGTGTAGATGAACCGCGGGCCAAGAACGATCTCCTGCCAGAAGACCCAGGCATTCGCCGCGATGACTAATACGGTCACGATCGGCCATCGCCGCAGCCGCCGCGACGCGTCCCCCAGCGGTATCATCCCACCCATGCATGCACCTCTCTCAATGCCGCATTCACTGTCTTAGGTCAACTTCCGTCGCGCCCTGCCCGCCCTGGTTATGTGGCGGTTCGCTGATGTTCGCGACGTTCGGATGGCCGCGCAGGAACTCACGCAGCGTACGCCGCAGCACGCCCATGCCGGTGCCGTGAACAATCCGCACATGCGGCAGACCGGCCAGAAATGCCTGGTCGATAAAGCGCGAGACCTCGTCGTGCGCCTCGTCTGCCGTACGACCAATGACATTGATCTCCATGGGCAAGGTGTCGGCAGTGTTCGTAGTCTGGATGGTGATACCGCCCCTCGAAAACTTAAGGCCGCGCGCCGCTTCCAGAGGAGTGACGACTGCAACTGGCGTCACTTCGACGATGTCGCTCGCTGGCACGCGCATCTTCATCGTGCCAATGGCCACCTCGTAATTCTTGCTCGCATCGCCAGATCCGATCACGCGCTCGACGCGGCCCTCGCGGCCCAGGCTTCTCAACTTCACCAGGTCACCGGGCTTGATCTCACGTGCGGTCTGCGCGCGGGGCCTCGACTCCATTGCTGCATCGTTCTTGTCCGCGCCGCTCACATGCGCGACAACCGTCGACTTGAATTGGTCCGAAAACTCGCGCTTGGCGCGGGCAGTTCTCAAAGCTGAATCGCGTTGTATCTTGCGCGCCAGCGCCTTGTCGTCGATCTGCTGGACGATCTCGCGCAGCTCGCCCTCAAACTCCTCCAGTAGCGAGGTGAGCTTCGCCTCCAGCTGCTTCGTCCGCGCCTTCTGCTCTTCGCGGCCTTCGGCCTCCAGCTTCGTGCGCTCCCGCGCCAACTGCGCCTCGCGCACACTCAACGCGCCGCGCTCCTGGGTCACCGCGCTCAGCTGCGCGTGCAACTCATCCAGCAGCGTTCCGATGTCCGCTGCCTGCGTCGTCAGTTGCGTCCGCGCTTCGGCGAGAATCTCCGGCGCCAGTCCCAGCCGCTCGGCGATGTTCAATCCGGCGGATGCGCCAGGTACGCCGAGCCGCAGCTCATACGTGGGCGAGAGCGTCGCCTGGTTGAAGCCGACAGCGGCGTTCAGTACGTCTGCGTGTTTTGCCGCGTAGACCTTCATCGAGGTGAGGTGCGTGGTGATACAGGTCCACGCGCGCGCGGCAAGGAAGTGCTCGGCGATAGCGACGGCGAGCGCCGCGCCTTCTTCCGGGTCGGTTGCCGATCCCAGCTCATCCAGCAGCACCAGAGAATTCGCATTCGCACTGCGCGCGATGCGGTCCACATTCAGCACATGCGCTGAAAAGCTCGACAACGCCGACTCGATGGACTGCGCATCGCCGATGTCCGCATAGATTGCGCCCAGCATCGGCAGCGTCGCACCTTCAGCCGGAACAGGTAATCCCGCCTGCGCCATCAACGCCAGCAAGCCAACTGTCTTCAGCGCGACCGTCTTGCCGCCGGTGTTCGGTCCGCTGATCACAAGCTGCCGCGCATCCGGCTCCAGCGCCAGCGTTGTTGGCACTGGCGCCGCTCCAGATGGCCGCAGGCGCAGCTCCAGCAGTGGATGGCGCGCGGCAGTTAAAGTCAGACGGTCGGCAAAGATGGGCCGGACGCAGGCGAGATCGTTGGCGAAGCGCGCGCGCGCGAAGTGCGATTCGATCTCGGCCAGGACGGACGCACCGGCGAGGATTGCGTCGGCCTGTTCGCCGATGGCGCTGGTCATCGCCATCAGGATGCGGCGGATCTCGCGCTGCTCTTCGTCCAGCAGGCGCACCAGTTCGTTGTTCTGCTCAATCGTCTCCAGCGGCTCGATGAATACGGTTTGCCCGGACGATGACGAGCCGTGAATCACGCCGGGCACGCGGCGGCGAAATTCCGTCTTCACGGGAATGACGAAGCGCTCGCCACGGACGGTGATCAGTTCTTCCTGGGTTGAGCCCTCCGACGAAAGGGCGCGCAGTGACTTGCGCAGGCTCTCTTCGATGGAGCGATGTTGCCGCTCCATAGCGCGGCGAATGCGGCGCAGCTCGTGGCTGGCGTCGTCGGCGAGCGAACCGTCGGGTTCGATCTTGCCGCGCAATGTATGCAGCAGCGGCGCGAAGTCATGCCCGGCGATGGGCGCGGAGAGCGCGGCGATTGCGGGCCACGTGCGATTGCGGCCTTGATCGGAGCGCAGCAGCGCGCGCCAGGCGGCGAGTCGTTCGATGACGATGAGCAGCGTATTGATCTGCTGGCCTTCCAGCGCTACGCCTTCGACGCGTGCCTCGTCGAGCAAGGCAGTGGGATCGAAGAGGCCATGGAAGTCGAAGCTGCCTCCGCCGATGAGATATGCGCGGATCTCCGCAGTGCGCTGCTGCTGGGCTTCGATCCACGCTGCATCGGCGCAGGGTTCGAGCGCGAGCGTCCACGCGCGGCCCAGCGGCGAGGCGGCCAGCGAGGCGATGTGCTCGCGCAGGCGCGGCCACTCGAGCGCGGCAGCGGCAGACTCACCCAATGGCGAGGGGATTTCAGGCAGAAGGCTCACTTGTCTATCGTAGCGGCAGCGCTGCTCGCGGCTGTCGACGTAGACTGTTGGCATGAACTTTCCTGCCACGCGAATGCGGCGGCTGCGACGGACCGAGGCGCTGCGCGCGCTGGTGCGCGAGACGCATCTGCGTCCTGGTGCGCTGATCTATCCGCTCTTCCTCTGTCCTGGTGAAGGAGTGAGGAAAGAGGTCTCGTCGATGCCTGGAGTCTTCAACCTGTCGCTCGATGAGGCGGTGAAGGAGGCTGAGGTTTGCGCGGCGCTCGGAATTGGTGGTCTGCTGCTGTTTGGAATTCCTGCGGAGAAGGATGAGCAGGCCAGCGGTGCGTATGCGAGTGACGGAATCGTGCAGCAGGGGCTGAGGGCGATCAAGGCCAACAAGAAACTCGACTCGCTGGTGGCGATTGCCGATGTGTGTCTGTGCGAGTACACGTCGCATGGACACTGCGGCATCGTGCAGCAGGACACCTCCCCAGATTCCGAGCACTTCGTCGTCGAGAACGATGCGAGCCTCGCGCTGCTGGCGAAGACCGCGGTCTCGCTGGCCGAGGCCGGAGCGGACATCGTTGCGCCGAGCGACATGATGGACGGCCGCGTGGGCGCGATCCGCGAGGCGCTGGATGCGGCGAGCCTGGAGCAGACACCAATCATGAGCTACGCGGCGAAGTTTGCCAGCGCGTTCTACGGACCGTTCCGCGAGGCGGCGGACTCGGCGCCGCAGTTTGGCGACCGGAGGAGCTACCAGATGGACGGCGCCAACGTCCGCGAAGCCATGCGTGAGATCGATCTCGACATGGCCGAGGGAGCGGACCTGCTGCTGATGAAGCCGGCTGGGCCGTATCTCGACGTGATCCGCGCGGCGCGGGAGCGGTTTGAGCTGCCGCTGGGCGCGTACCAGGTGTCGGGCGAGTACTCGATGCTGCACGCGGCGTTCGCTCGCGGGTGGCTGGAGCCGGAGCGGGCGATGATGGAGTCGCTGCTCTCGATCCGGCGGGCCGGAGCGGACTTTATCGTCACCTACTTCGCCAAGGATGCGGCGCGGCTACTTGGCTGACTGCCCCGTCACTCGGCTGAACCTGCCAGACCCCTCCCCCATATGTGATCCCGCAAGACACACAAAACACGTGTGGTTGCGGCGCAATGTCCAAGTAGTAACTAGCTTCGCGATTGAAAATAAAGGGTTTACGGGCGTATGTCCCGGCCAGGACAGCGCCGCCCCGAACCGCCGTGAAACGAGCAGCACCGAGCGTTGCCTGCCAATTGCAGGTTGTGTCCATATTCCCACCCATGATTCAGCCCCTGTATCTATTGTAGCGATTTGGGTGCGGGAGTTTTGGCGTGGAAGTGGCTTGGGATGAGTGGGTTAGTAGAAATAGCTTGACACGGGTTTGGTCAGCAGCGTTTGCGGCGGAGAGAGCGAGGAGACGTTGAGAGGGGAGCTTTATTTGACCTATCTCGATGTTCTAATCTAGAACGCTCTGACGCGGTCCCGCCGGTAGGCTCGTTGTTGGCATGGACGCTTCGCGTGGAAAGAACATCGTTGGGCGTAAGGTCGCTGAGGCTCGTAGTATTTCGCACCCTCCGCTCACACAGGATGCCCTATCTGGCAAGCTTGCGCGGATTGGCGTTCAACTTGACCGTGCCGCAATCGCGAAGATCGAGGGGAATCACCGTTACGTCCTTGATTATGAACTCAAGGCAATCGCCCAAGTGCTTGGGGTCGGGGTGGACTGGCTGCTTGGCGGTAAACAATGACGGACGCGAGTTTTCTGTTGCGTTCGGCCACCAGGCGGGCGAAGTCTGATGTGGCGAATAAGCTGATTAGCATGTTCCTGCATGAGTTGAGTAGGAAGATCTGCCGCGAGTGGGGACTACGCGTCGACGGCCAAGAGTACATGGAGCTGGTTCGGCTCAGATTTGGCAATCGGTGTCCTTATTGTGAGCGCGATTTGGCGGAGACTGTTCCTGTTATCGAGCACTTAGATGGGATGAACCGATACCGCACGGGGTTACACATTCCAGGCAATGTGCTCGTCTCTTGCAAGAAGTGCAATAACGAAAAGCGCCGCGACGATGGTCGAAAAGTGCTCGTCCTTGCGAAATCCGGTTGGGCATCGTTCTTGTCTCATGACGGTGACCGTTGCCCGCCGCCCTGCGCTACATGTCGCTACTGGGCGTCGGTTTGGGGTGATGAAACGGAGCGAAGGCTTAAAATGTCTGCGAATCTTCAGAAAATACGGGCGTTTCGACAGGAATTTCAGAAGTTCGATTTGATTATGGCTTCTCTGGAAGGCAGTCTCCCGGAAGCCCTGTCGAAGCTCTATTCCGATTGTCAGGAATTTGCCCAGGCAGAGATCAGTTCTCTCCTAGAGAGATTCTGATAGGCTATTCCCCCGCTTGGTATACCACGGTATCGCCCCTATACACACGCGTGACGCGGTAGATACGCTCGAAGTCTGGTCGAAGAACTTCGCCAGTCTCGAGGTCGTTGATCTCAGTGTCTGTACCTTGCGCCTCACTCTGCTCAAGGGCCTGGACAATCTCAGGAATTGTGTCCGCCTGATGGGCCTCGATAATGCTGCCGTCCTCTTCGGTTTCGGTGGCGAGGTATCGAAATGGCGGGGCATGCAGGACGAAGCCTTCCATTAAATGCGTGTTGGCTTGGCGCAAAAGATTCTCGGCGCGTTGATAATGGCTTTTCTCATCGAATTGCATCCGTGTATCCACTGAGTTCCAGACTGAAAATCTTCTCCAAGGCTTCTTTTTATATTCGCTGCGAGGCGCAGGAAAACTAGCATTTTTCTACTTTTTTGCTGCGCGTATCCAGTATGGGACTGAGTCTCTGATGGGCGCTGGGTCTGCGGCTCCGCTCCGGCCTGCGGCAGCCCGGGTGCGCCTTGCGGCGCGGTCTTTTATGGCACGCGTAAACGCGTGCCATAAACGTCCGGGCTGAAGCCCGGATTGATGAGAGGGCGCTTTTCCGCGCGCTGAAGCGCGCTGCTCCTCCGAGAAGGCTGGCCCTTGAGGCGGGTGCGGTTTGCTGTGGGCGCCCAAGACGAAGACAAATGTGGGGGTTCCATTCGGCTCGGCTTCGCCTCGCTCAGGACAGGCTCCTCCGCTGCGCCGCGCTGAACGCGCGGCTCCGGTCGGGATGACGGCGAAGGAGAGGGAAACGCAGATCCCCTGCGGGGATGACAACTAAGGCAACCCACCCTTCGCCACGCGAAGGATGGACCACCGGGCCCCATGCTCAGTACATGGCGTTGCGATCCGCTCCGCTCGGTGGTGGGTGCGGTATGCTGGGGGCGCATCGGGAAGACAAATGCGGAGATTCTGGACGCGCTTCGCGGTCCAGAATGACGAGACAAAGCAACTACAGGGGTCCTTCGCTGCGGCGCGATGCGCCTGCGCTCAGGATGACGACGAAAAGGTAAGAAGCAGGTCCTTCGACTGCGCCGCGCTGATAGGCGGGACGGCTTCGCTCAGGATGACGGCGAGTGGGGAAGACGCAGATCCCCTGCGGGGATGACAACTAAAGAGAAAGAGGCGGAGCGATGGAGACGGGTTCGGCGACGACGTTTGGGCTGGTGGTGCTGGGGATTGTGGCGCTGGTGGTGCTGGTGCTAGTAATCAAGACGCTGTATACGGTGCGCACCGCGACGGCGGGCGTGGTGGAGCGGTTTGGGAAGTTCAACCGGATTGAGCAGGCGGGGCTGCATGTGCTGGTGCCGTTTGCGGAGAATGTCTACTTTGTGAACCTGCAGGTGACGCAGGCGCAGTTCCAGGTGGAGACCAAGACGCACGACAACGTGTTTGTGCAGATACCGGTGAGCGTGCAGTACCAGATACTGCCGGACAAGGTGTATGACGCGTTCTACAAGCTGAGCGCGCCGCAGAAGCAGATTGAGAGTTTTGTCTTCAACTCGATCCTGGGGCATGTGCCGAAGTTGACGCTGGATGAGACGTTTGAGCAGCAGTCGGGGATCAGCGTGAATGTGAAGACGGAGCTGGACGCGATTATGAGCGGCTTCGGCTTCAACATATTGACGGCGCTGGTGACGGACATTATTCCGGACAGCAAGGTGAAGGACGCGATGAACGACATCAACGCGGCGCAGCGGGCGCAGGTGGCGGCGCAGGCGCGGGGCGAGGCGGACAAGATTCTGAAGGTGAAGCAGGCGGAGGCGGAGGCGGAGAGCAAGGCGCTGCAGGGGAAGGGCATTGCGGCGGAGCGGCAGGCGATCATCGAGGGGTTGCGGTCGTCGATTGAGAACTTTCGGGAGAGTGTTCCGGGGGCGACTCCTGAGGACGTGATGGCGCTGGTGCTGCTGACGCAGTACTTCGACACGCTGAAGGACATCGGTACGAAGTCAGGGAACAATACGATCTTTCTGCCGAACAATCCGGGCGCGGCGAATGAATTTATGACGCAGATTCTGGGCGGACTGCGCGGTTCGATGAATGCGGGCGGCGGAAAGACGGGCGGTGTGGGGCTTCCGGTGGTGACGCCTGCAGCGCCTGCGCCGGTGGGGCAGGGCTAGAGGCGAGTTGCGGCGTGCGAATTTGCGCGAAGCAAGGATTTGGGCGAAGCGGTGATTTGAGCGAAGCGATGAAGTGACGAGGCGCGCGGTGCCGCTATCCTGATGAGGATGGCGGGAATGGAACAGGACACGATTGTTGCGATCTCGACGCCGGTGGGGCGGGGCGGGATCGGGGTGGTGCGGCTGAGCGGGCCGCGGGCGCGGGAGATTGCTGCGCCGATGCTGCGTCTGCGGCATGAGCTGGAGGCGGGGCGCGCGCGGTTTGGGGAGCTGGTGGATGTGAGCTCTGTAGAAGTTTCCGGTGGAGAAGCGGATTCCTCCGCTTGCGATTCGCATCGCAAGCTGCGGAATGACAAATCGTTGGTGTCGGCGGACGAGCCGCGCGTGCTGGATGAGGTGGTGGCGACGTACTTTGCCGCGCCGCACAGTTATACGGGCGAAGACGTAATCGAGATTGCGATGCATGGCGCGCCGGTGCTGCTGGAGCATGTGGTGCGGCAGTGCTGCGGGGCGGGCGCTGGAAAGATTGGCGCGAGGCTGGCGGAGCCGGGCGAGTTCACGCAGCGGGCGTTTCTGGCGGGGCGGATCGACCTGACGCAGGCGGAGGCGGTGGGCGACCTGATCGAGTCGAGCACGATGGAGCAGGCGAGGGTGGCGGCGCGACAGATGGGCGGGGCTTTAGCTCGCGAAATCGCGCCGGCGAAGGCGGAGCTGGTGGGGCTGATCGCGGGAATGGAGGCGGGAATCGACTTTGCCGAGGACGACATCGACGTGATGGCGGCGGGGGAGATTGCTCG
>Ga0208849_1002047_pt1 | contig 11925 bp, 7 predicted proteins | sample NGESurdeep072012_10_FD_184470 | JGI IMG/M metagenome (GOLD analysis project Ga0208849, IMG submission 184470) | Arctic peat soil microbial communities from Barrow, Alaska - NGEE Surface sample 53-3 deep-072012 (SPAdes) | ecosystem: Environmental > Terrestrial > Soil > Wetlands > Peat ...
CAGTACGACCGGGGCTTTTGAAGACTGGATGCACGATAAACTGGGCCTGCCGGTGTTTGTGATCGAATTGCAAAGCCCGACAGCCGATGAATTCACTCGTAATCGGACCGCTATGTGGGCCATGGCCGCAACCCCATGATTTTTACCGGTTAATGACCGATGTGAATTCTGTTATGCTTATAACTGAGATAATATGCAAGACCAAAGACTAAAACAGGCGATTGAAGAAGGGATTTCCAAAGGTGTCCCGATTGACTTCATTGCCTACAGCCTGAATAGGGCGGGCTGGCCCCGGCAGATGGTCGACGAAGCGATCGAAACTTGGCTGCTTGAGAACGGCCGCACACACAAAACTACCGAATTCAAGGAGTGGCTGAAGAAATATTACTTGCAGGCCAAGCCGGCCATAGTCCTGATGGTGGTGCTTAACACCATAGCTTCGGCAATCGCCTTGCTCCAACCCTGGCCGTTGAAGCTGCTGGCCGACTCGGTCTTCGGTTCGGTACCGGCGCCGGGGCCGCTACGGCCTTATACCCACACGCCTCACCTTATCCTGATTGTGGCTTTTCTAACGCTGCTCATCTTCATCCTGAGTACGGCTTTCGGCGTACTCAAAGATTTCCTGCTGCTCAAGATCGGCTACTGGCTGAACCGGTCGATAAAGGAAGAAGCCTTTCGCCACATTCTGCACCTGCCGTTGTACCACGAAGGCCGGCTGCCCAAAGGCGATTATATTTATAGGCAGAATGACGTCACCAACAGCCTGTCCGACCTGGTCCTGAACTCGACATCGGAGATCATCGGCTCGGTCATCCTGATTATCGGGGTGATGGTAATCATGCTCTTACTGAATGCCAAACTGACGATCATCACCCTCGTGGTTATACCTTTCCTGATAATTTTCGTGGCGATTTTCGGGCCTATCATGGGACGGCTCGGAACGGCCTTGACCAAGCTTTTCAGCGCCACGGCATCCCTAATCGCCGAGTCTATCGATAATGCCGAAGCCGTCCAAGCCTTCACGCTGCAGGAGCGCCAGGTCCAAAAACTAAAAGACCTGTGGCAGCAAACCTACGTCATATCGCGCAAGGGCCTGCTCTGGGGCAAACTGTTCCAGTTCAGCAACGGGCTGGTAGTCATCCTCGGCACCTCGATCGTCATATATTTCGGCGGCACCGAAGCCCTGAACCACAAGTTTTCACTTGGTGAATTACTGATTTTCATGACTTATCTCGGCTACTTAATCGGGCCGATCCAGGACATAACTTCACAAATCACAATCCGCCGCCAGAAACTGGTCAACGTCCGCCGGGTCTATGAAGTCCTGAGCGATCACGAAGGCGTCGAACACTTGCGCGAAGGCAAGGTGCTGCCGCAGGGGCCGGGCACGATCAAATTCCAGAATGTGTCTTACGCTTACAGGGGTGTTAACGTCCTTGACCAGGTAAATCTAACGGTTGAAGCCGGGCAGAAGGTCGGCATTATCGGTCCGAGCGGCGCCGGCAAGAGCACGCTGCTCAGGCTGTTGGACCTGTACATTGAGCCGACGGCGGGACGGATCCTGATCGACGACTGCGATATACAGACCGTCGGCCTGCAGGACCTGCGCCGCCACATCGCCTGGATCAGCCAGTCGCCGCAACTTTTTGCTACTTCAATTGCCGAGAACATGCAGGATGGCGACATTACCCGCGTCATGACGGCCGAAGAAATCATGTGGGCCTCGCAGGCGGCCAATGTCACCGAGTTCGTCGACCGGTTGCCCATGGGTATGAACTCGATCGCCGGGGAAGGCGGCTCCAGCCTGAGCGGCGGCCAGCGCCAACGCATCTCGATCGCCCGGGCTCTCCTGAAGAACGCGCCGATTATTTGTATGGACGAACCGACCTCGGCGCTGGACGACAAATCCGAGAGATTAATTCATGATTCCATCGGCTCGCTTATCCAGCATAAGACGGTTTTGCTGGTGACGCACCGTTTGCCGCTGCTCAGCCTCATGGACAAGGTCTATGTTTTGCAAGACGGACGCCTAATCAATGTCGAAGAGTACGGCGGCATAGAACAATACGCCTACCAGCTGCAGATAACGGGGCAGCTATAACTGATTCAAAACACCCGGCGCCAGCTTGACATAGCGGCAATGCTTATGCTATACTTCCAGCGAATTTTAATCTCGATTGAGTCTCGGGAATAATATTAAAAAGCGGCCACACAAAATATAAATAAGAGGATAAAAAGCCATGAGCTTAGACAGCGATTACCCGTACATCAACACAGACACAAACAGCCAGGATAACGGATACCAGTATACGTTGCACCCGAAGCCGGGCGGCGCATGGCATGTTTACCAGCCCGGCGCACCCGTCCACCAGGTATGGGTACCGGGGCCGTCTGACATAGGTAATGTCTCGGCCGTCGCTTTTAGGGCCAGCGTGACCATACCTTCGGCACCTCCCGCACCTATTGCCGCCGCCCCGGCCCCCGCTCCGGCTGCCCCCGCTCCGCCCCCGGCCACGGCGCCAGCCTCACCGCCGCCCCAGTCAAAAGACGGCGGCACCGTCGGGCCTTCGGTTCCGGCAGCTCCTTCGTGGGATTCTCATGCTCCCGCGTCCGACCTGTATGTCAATCCGACTACAGGCAAAGAATACCAGGTACAGGATGCCAGCTCAATCGGCGAATGGCACGTTTATAAGGACGGACAACCTGTCTGGGTGGCAGGTCCGTCCTGGGAACAGACCAACATGACTCCGGCACAGTACAACGCCGCACACCCGCCTACTGCCACTCCTGGTCCCGTGGCAGTTACTCCGCCCCAAGTAGTAGGTAGCACACTGCAACCCTCCAACGGCGGCAGTGCCCCGACGCCAACCCCGATCCAAAAAGCCCAACAGGAAGCTCATCCCTTCGGCGGCGGGACTGCTGCCGACACTGCCGCACCGACGGTAACCAACAGTTTCGCGCAGCCCGCCGGCGGCGCCACTCACGTAGTCGTCCACGGCGACACGATGAGCAAAATCGCCGAGACAAACGGCATGCCGCTCTCAAAACTCGAAGCCCTGAATCCGCAAATCAAGGACCCGAGCCTGATTTTCCCGGGCCAATCTTTGAACCTCGGCGGCAACGACAGCACAGCATCTAACAGCGGTGGTAGTACGGCTGCTCCTACTCCGGCATCCAGTGTTACCGGCGGCAACCCGGCCGTGGCCAGTGCCGGTTTCCCGACCAGTTCGACCTACCAGTCATCCGGCTCTAACTCGCAGGATGGCTCCGTCAAAGTCGGTAACTTCGGCGACAAGCCCTCCGGTTGGGCAACCAACGGTACTGCCGGCGTACCCGCCGATCCCGCCAAGGGAGCCGTCAGCGTTGATACTCACCAGAACACCAACCCTCTCCACATCAACGACAAGAACCAAAAGAACCCAGACTCTTAAACCAAGCCTAGGCTAGCCGGCCGCCTCGCTGGTCAGTAGCTGTTCTAGGGTCTGCTGAAGTTTCGGCAGGCCTTCGAACGGCAGGGTGGATATGCCCAGACTATTGGCGAAAGCCTGGTAGTCGGGGTTGCCGGTAATAATCAGGCATGAACGCGGCGGTTCACCTATCGCCTGCAGGGCTTTTACAAATACTTCCTGGCTCAGCAGGGGATCTTTGAGTTTGAACGGCAAAGGCCCGGCGATTACCTCCAGCAGTTGGCTGTGGGCATTGAAATTGGTCAGGATTTCATACTCTTGGACGCCCAGATTGGCCAGTACGCCCAGTTTGACGAAATGACCGTGCAAATTACGCAAAAAATCAAAAACGGCCGGTGATATGTCCTGCTCCTTAAGTGTGAACAGGCTCGTATCGATATCGGGCCGGCTCAGCTTAAACCTGAAGGTATCGGCCACATATTCCGTCGAAACCAGGCCGTGGAAATATTTGTCGACTACATCCGCCAAGTCGGCTACGACCTGGGGACCGTGCTGTTCGGCCAGTGCTAAATACTCCGAGAAAATGTCGGGTACCCACACGCTGTAAAAATCAAAAAAGATCGCCCTGATCATTATATAAGAATAGCAGAAACTTAAGTCCCGGTAAGCAACTTCCGAGTTCTTAACCATGCATTTCCATTGTGAAATATACGATTATACGATTTACGACCGTGTAATTGGGATATGCTGTAGTGTAGGATTTGAGATAAGCAGAAAGCAAAGCTTTGGAACAACGTACTGATCCGTCGGTCCTGCCGGGTGGTCCTGAAAGTCAGTCTCTGCCTGCCCGCCAGGTAGACTTGGGACGTTTCGGCAGGAATTTTTTGGCCATGCTGTCTCTGACGGCAGCTTTTGGCGCTACCGGCGCCGGCGCCCACCCGCTTAACCTTGAACGCGGAGCGGTACCGGAAGATTGCGGCGCCTGTTTTGCCGGCCCCGGCCAGGCGCAATTCCTGGGCAGCCAGGCAGTAGCACCTTTGGAGCAGGGCACCGCGCCCCAGCAACCGGGGCAGCAGCCCGGCGACAAACCGGCGACTAAACCGCACCTGGAAATCGGCAGCGAGGACGATACGGTCATTGCCAATGCTTTTCCGGGCCTGATTGATACTTCCGCGCAAGAAGCGCGTTTGATGGGTGCCGGCGTGGAGCGCGTCATAGTATATCCGAAGGCCGTTTTTGGTCATAAGTTGAAGCAGGACGACGCGGCGGTTAAATCCGCGACCGACAAGGGAATGAGCGTGTATATGACGCTAGCCGGTAACGGCGTACACTGGGCTGACCGGAAATTTGAGCGTTACGTTACGACGACCGTCAAACACTACGATAAGCTGGGCGTCCGCTTCTACGGCTTGATTAATGAACCGAATTTTGGCAGCTGGCTATATCCGATGCCCGGAAAAACCCGGGCCCAAACCTACCGGGAATTATACGTTGACGACGGCTACCCGGCAGTCAAGAGCCAGGCCAAAAAAGACGGGGTGGATGATAAGGTAGCCGCTTTTGAGACCAGCAGCGAAAGGCAACCGCTGCAATTTATGAAAGCCGTCCTGGCCTGTACGCCGTCTGGGTCCGTTAGCTGCGCCCCGCTAATAACCGACATGGTAGCGTACCATCCTTATACTTTGACCAGTTCGCCCAATAAGCCCTGCGACCCGTCGGGTGACATAGGCTTCGCCTGCTTGCCGCTTATCGATAATTTAATCCAGGCCGAGTACGATGCCGGTAAACTGCAGACTCCCGACGGCCAGAAACCGGACCTGGGTTTTACCGAATTTGCCTACGAGGTGCAGTCCGGTTCCGCTTCCGGTACCCGCGCCCACGGCCGTTACATCCTTGACCGGACAAGGAGCCTATTCTATCAAAGGGACTTGCAGCTAGCCTGTGATGACCCGAATGTCAAAATGCTGGTTTTTTACGGCCGCGAAAGCAGTCCCGCACTCCAGTCCAAAAATGAGCCGAAACAGTGGAACTCCGCCTTAATCAGGCCAAACGGGAAACCCGACAAATCATATGACACTATCCAATCTTTTTCGGCCGACCACCCCGAATGCGTTGTTAGATAGCTCCGGCGCCGTTTACTTGGAATCCTGGTAAAGCTTGGACGGCCACCAGTTCCAGCGGCCGAGCAGGGCGACGATCGATGGAACTAGCAACGTGCGGACGAAGAAGGTGTCAAGCAAAATGCCGAAAGCGATGCCGAAACCGATCTGCTGGACCTGTTCGTTACCGCCGACCACGCCGAGCACCGTGAACGTTCCGGCTAGGATCAGCCCGGCTGACGTAACGGTCGTACCGGTAATACCGATGGCTTTGGTGACGGCTTCGGACATGGACTCATGGTTGCGGGCTTCTTCGCGAATCCGGCTCATGACCAGAATGTTATAGTCTTCGCCGAGCGCCATACAGAAAATGAACATCATAAACGGCAGGATGAAATTCAACCCGTCCTGGCCGCCGAGATGGACGAAAGCAATCATGGCGAAACCGAGCGAACCCAGATAGGACAACCCGACCGTCAGGATTAGGTACCAGGGGGCGACTAGGCTGCGTAGCAGGATAGCCAGCAGGGCGGCGATGATGATCAGCACCACCGGAATAATTTTCTCGAGGTCGCTGGTAGCAGTATGGTTGATGTCGTAGCCGATAGCGTCGGTACTGTAGATGGCGCTTTCTTGGGCGCCGGCGCTTCGAGCCGCTCTCTGCAGGATGGCCCGGTTGGCCGGGGTGGCGGCGGTGGCCGCGGCGCTGCCGCTGGCCCCGGCCTTGCTGATGGCGTAGAGCTGGACCGTTTTGCCGTCGGGGCTGATGAATTGGCGGATGGACTGGACGACCAGGCTGTCCGGGCTGGTGGTATGGAGCCGTTGCAGTTCGGACGGTGTTATGGCCAGACCATTGACGTTGAAGGGCCCGCCGATAGCTTTGAAAGCGCCGGAGTCGGTTAGCACGGTTTGGGCTTTGACAATAGCTCCCAGGTTATTCCAAACCGGCTGGTTAAACTTAAGTAGTAAGAGCTGCGGGTTGTTATTGGCGGCCGGGAAGTGCTGGGTAATGACTTGCTGTCCGATTGCCGAATCACTATTGCCAGGCGCGCCGTTACTATTGAAGCCGGTCGTCTTATAGCCTAGGATACCGAGCGATAAACCGCCGAATATAATTACGCCGACCACCAGCATGGTAACCGGCCGTTTGATGACGTTGTCGGCCAGTTTGCCCCACAGGCCGATCTTAAGCGCGGTTTTTCGGGTTTTGGCCGGCCAGAAAACCGCCCGGCCCATAATAGCCAGCAGGGCGGGCAAGAACGTTAGGGAGATCAGCAGCATAATGCCAAGGCCGATGGCCAGGGCCGGCCCGAGGCCTTTGTAAATGCCGAATGAAGCCAGCAACAGGCTGAGCAAGGCCGCTGCCACGGTCGCCGCCGAGAAGGTAATCGATTCGCCGACCCTGGCCAGGGCTTTGACGACCGCCTCTTTGGGCTCGGCGCCGCGCCGTAATTCTTCGCGCACCCGGAACACCAGGAACAGGCCATAGTCGGTACCGGCGCCCAGCATTAGCACGATCAGCAGGATCTGGGTAATGAACGATACCTGCACGCCGATCTTAGTCGATTCGGCGATAACCGGTTGGGCCACAGCCAATGCCAAACCGGCCGGCACTAGAGTAACGATTGGCGCTAAAACCGCCCGGAACACCAAAAGCAGCAAAACAATAATGAATATAACCGTATACAGCTCGGTATTATTGCGGCCATGGTTGCTGGCACTGTCGGAGTCAACGCTCTCGGCGAACTGGCCGGTCAAGTGCAATTGCAAGCCGGCCGGTATGTTGTCGTGCAGTTGGGCCCGAATGTTTTTGACGATCTCGCTTGCTTGTTGGCCGAAGCCGGCGCCGCTGATACCGACCATCAACTGGCGGGCTTGGCCGTCGGCGGAAGTACCTTGGTCGAAGACGCTATTCACCCCGTGCAGGCTCCTAACCTCCGGAATGACACGGCTAATCGCCTGGTCATCACTAGCCGTGAGGGGGCCGCTGTCACGAACGGCCACGATTGTCGCAGTACTAGCCGTGCCCTTAGGCTGGAAGCCGCTTTCCAGGTTGACGGCCTGGGTGCTCGGGCTGTTCTTGGGCAAAAACTGCGAATTGTCATTCTTGGAAACATTATTTATGTTCGGTAAATTGGCGGTCAGCACCGGCACGGCCACGATCCAAAAAACAATGATAAACCACCTGAACCGGACCGAAAAGCGCGCAATTTTCTCAAACATAATGCTCCTTATAGAAATTAGTTTATCGGATATGGATACAAAAGTCTTTAAAACCGATCCGGTTTTGCCTCTAATCCGTGCGGACTATTTGCCAAATTACCAGCCTAGTATACAATGTATAGTAATCAAAGTGAGAAACCTGAGTAAAACCTGAAGGGGAGGGTCAATGGCCAAGACACAAGCTGCTGACAAGACGGACAAAAAACAGACCAACCATTGGCTGGTACTGATCCTGCTGGCACTGGCCCAGTTCATGGTCGTGCTCGACGTATCGATTGTTAACGTGGCGCTGCCGGCCATCCAGCATGCCTTCCACATGAGCCAATCCAGCCTGCAATGGATTGTCACCATGTATGCGCTGACTTTTGGCGGCTTCCTATTGCTGGGCGGGCGGGCGGCCGACCTGTTTGGCCGGCGCAAGATTTTCCTTATGGGCATCACGCTGTTCACCTTGGCCTCGCTGGCTGATGGTTTGGCCCAGTCGGGCGGTATGATTATCGTGTTCCGCGGTTTGCAGGGGTTGGCCGGAGCGTTCATGTCGCCGGCGGCCTTGTCAATTATCTTGGTTACTTATAGGGAAGGGCATGAGCGCAACGTAGCGCTGTCAGTGTGGGGCGCCGTGGCCTCCGGCGGCGCGGCTGTCGGGGTGCTGGCCGGCGGTATTATTACGCAGTACCTGACCTGGCGCTGGAACTTCTTCGTTAACGTGCCAGTTGGCATAGGCGTCATCTTTACGGCGCTGCGTATCCTGGACCGCCACGACTCGACTCTCGAGCACAACAACCTTGACCTGCCCGGCGCGGTGCTGGCCACCGGCGGGTTGATGACACTGGTCTATGCCCTGGTCAAAGCGCCGTCCAATGGCTGGACGTCGCATACTTCGCTGACCTTCTTCGCCATCGCTATCGTCGCGCTGGCCGGCTTCATTATTAACGAAAGCCGGGCCAAACATCCGCTGGTACCCCTGCGTATTTTCCATATCCGCAACCTGTCGGGTGCCGATACGCTGATGCTCTGCATGACGGCCGGCCTGTTCTCGGTATTCTTCTTTACTACGCTGTATTTGCAGGAAATCCTCCATTACACGCCGATTAAAACCGGTGTCAGTTTCCTGGTTGTACCGTTTGCGATTGCGATTACGGCGACCAACGTGCCGCGCGTTATCCAGCGCATTGGCTACAAACCGATCTTAATGGTGGCGCCGCTGGTAGTATCCGGCGGCCTGTTCTGGTTGTCCCACTTGCCGGTTCACGGCACGTTTTGGGGCAATATTGCGCCGGGTATGATATTGCTCGGCCTGGGCATGGGAGCTACCTTCGTCAGCGTGACCATCGCGGCTACATCAGGCGTCCCGCAACATGAGGCGGGCTTGGCCTCCGGCATACTGAACACTGCCCAGCAGATCGGCGGCGCTGTCGGTTTGGCCGTACTGACCGGTATTGCCACCTCCAGCAGCGCGCGCTATATTACGAATCTTCACTTGCACGGCGCCCCGACGCATGCCGTCATCGCGACTGCTACCGTGCGCGGCTTCCATGACGGTTACCTGATCGCTTCGACCTTCGGCATTGTCGCCTCGCTGATAGCCACATTTGTTATCCGCAACCAGGCAGCCAAATCCGACCCCAGCCATGGGGAGCCCGTAGCCGTTTAAAAGAATCTTAGGGTCCGAGCCGCCCGGCACCTTCACTATAACTAAACCATAAAGTTAAGCATAAGCAATTGCTTTTTTGCAACAGAGTGGTACAGTTTAGATACACGGATGTGTAAGAGAGTGAAAGGTGTTATATTATGAAACTTGGACAACCACAAACAGATATCGAAGCACCGATCGGTGTTCCGGTCATCGGCGCCGAGCAGCCGCAGAGCCTTATGGGATCGATACGGGATTTCCTGGGCAGTCCCTTAGGTAAGGTAACCGGTTTAGCCGTAGAATCCGCTTCCGTTCTTTATATGGCCGCCGAACCCGCTTTGGCCGGTGACACCAGACCGCAGGGCGCAACTACCCCGTTAGCTGCCGAAGCTAAGCAGGCCGCGTCGTCAGTCAGAGAGCTAAACGTCCAGGCTCACGCCAAAGCCGTCAGTCTAACGCGCCAGATGATCGCACTGGGCCTTAGCCAGCCGCAGACCTACAGCCTGCAGGGTGCCAGTACTCCTGGCATTGACCAGATAAGTATTATCGTCAAAGATACCCAGAGCGGCCCCGATTTCCACTCTTCGGGCTATGCATTGTTCGCCAAACTGCCGGCACCGGCCGGTAGTACCCAAGGTTTGACCAAACAGCAGCAGCTGGCCAGGTTTAATCCGAACAGTGTTCTAAGCGTCTTGGTTAATGATGGCGATACTTCCCACTTGATTCTTCAGAAAAACACTCCTCACCCCGGCAGCTGGACAGCCTGGGCCGGTTTCATTACCGACAGCCAGAACCATACTGCCATCGTCGAAGCCAGCACCACGCCTTTGCGCGGCGAGCAACTTCTGACCCGGGGCAGGCTGGGCAAGTTTTTCAACCAGGCCCGCCAAATAATCGGCGACGCCACGACTAATCTGCCCTCGACCTATCTCAAGCCTCCGTTTCCCCGCGTCCACGGACAGAAAATTTACACGATTCCCAGCCTCTAATACATAAAATTCGGTCCTGACTGTAGCTATTAATTACGGCCGTTCAACCCTGCTAAAATATTATCCATAAGTAATACTATTGCTATTTCAAATTTATAGACGGTTCTTGTACAATGAGTACGAGAATAAGGCATAAGCGGGTTATACTACCAACATGGCTAATAACAAAGAGGCCAAAGAGACTACTGACAGCGTGGCTTCTGAGACAACTGTAACGGTAACTTCTGACAGAGGTCAACGTTTCAACCTAAAAAAATTACCCAAACGCATGAACTGGCGTTACGTAATATTGCTGGTTGTTATTTGCGGCGTAGCGATTTTTTTCATTACCGGCGGGTTTAACAGGAATACCGTCAATATCGGCGGCAACAAAATTTCTAAGAGCAACGTGAACCAGCTTGGCAACCGGCTAGCCGCTTATAAAAAGGCCCACCCGGCCGTCTCCTTCGGCAGTAACCTCCAGCAGTACGCTTCCGATAAGCTGATTCTGAACGCCGCGCTCAAGCTGGAAGCCAAAAAATATAACGTAACGATAAGCGATGACGACCTGGCGAAGGCTCTTGACCAGGCATTTCCTAGCAAACAGTCCGAACAGACATATTTTGATAACCTGCGCAAAGCCGCCAAGGACAATTCTCCGAAGGCCGATCCGACGAACGAAATTCAGTTGCTCAACCTGGAAAACGGTGCCTATCAGACCAAACTGCAGGACAAGCTGTTAAATAAAGAGAACCTGACGGTGGTGACCATGATTCTGGACACGCCTTACTTTGCCGGCTTGCCCCAAAGCCAGACCCAAGCAGCGTTTGACCAGGCCCAGGCCCGTATGAAAAACGAGTTCCTGCCCTTGGTAGCCGCCGGCAAGTCAGTCCAGGCTATTTCCCAAAAAGCCGACGTTTCATATAATTCGCCGGCCCAAAGCGCTGCTAATGATAATGCGGCCATCCAAAAAGAGCTGGCCCTATACTACAGCCAGGGCGTAGTCGCGGTTAGCCAGCTTAACGGCTACCAAAAAGGCGCGACCGGTTTTAATGACAATAATTCTACTAACTGGATCAGGGGTAACTACGGTACCATTGCCCAGACTACCGACAAAGTAGACCAGCTCAAAAAGCCGGGCGACAACACCGGTGTCTTTACTTCGAAATCCGGGGCCCTGATGATTATCCGCCTGGATTCCCAAACCGGCGGCGCCTATAACTCCTGGACCGACTTCCTTAATTATTACAAGCAGAAGTACGCTACCGGCAAGCTGCAGGTAGCCGCGACCGCTCTGAGCAGCAGCGTAACCGGTATCGCGAACAAGCTCATGGCCACCATAACCACACCGGGGCTTGACCAGGCCTGGGCTTTCGATTGCTCCACGCCCGGGCACACTTATACTTTGTCAGTGGTAGGCCGGGATATGGTGTCCGGCGGAACCGTGGACGGAGCCAGACTGACACAGCACCGCCCGAACTCGGGTACGTTTACGTACACCGACACGGCCGGCGAAGTAATAACCGTTACCCCGGGTAATCAATGCGCCACACCGGGTGACCGGACGATAACTACTGATGCCAGCGCCATTTACG
>Ga0208849_1002048_pt1 | contig 11921 bp, 10 predicted proteins | sample NGESurdeep072012_10_FD_184470 | JGI IMG/M metagenome (GOLD analysis project Ga0208849, IMG submission 184470) | Arctic peat soil microbial communities from Barrow, Alaska - NGEE Surface sample 53-3 deep-072012 (SPAdes) | ecosystem: Environmental > Terrestrial > Soil > Wetlands > Peat ...
ACGCGAGCGTCGCGGGCCTGCGCAATCTCGCGGTCCACGCCGACAGGGCATACCTGCTGGCGCCGTAAAGCTCACTCCCAGCGCATCGAGCTGGGAGCCTCGCGCATGCGGATCGTGCGGGCGGGGGAGCCCGCGACGACGGCGTCGGCGGGCACCGCCTTGGTGACAACCGCGCTCGTGCCGATGATGGCGTTCTCGCCGACGGTCACCCCCCGCAGGATGCACGCGCCGTAGCCGATCCAGACGTTGTGACCGACGCGCACGTCGCGCTTGTAGATGCCCTGAAGGCGGACCGGACGCTCGACCTCGGCTGCGCCGTGGTCGAAGTCGATCAGCATGACCCGATCGGCGACGATGCACTCGCGCCCGATCGACACGTGCTGGAAGGCCGAGATCGTGCACTCCTGGCCGATCACCGTCTTCGCGCCGATGCTTACCTCGCCCTCGTGCACACGGATCTTGCTGGCATGGCCGATCCACGCCCAGCGACCGACATGGAGCGTCGCGTTGCGGCCGATCTCGAGCTTCACGCGCGGACAGATGAAGCAGATGCCTTCGGTCTGCAGGCGCCGCCCGAAGCGCAGCTTCAAGAACACGTAGCGGTACAGCAGGATCGCGTAGCTCGGGCTGAGCATGTGGTTGGCGCGCATGAAGCGCAGCAACGTCAGCGGGCCGCCGCGCCGGGGCGCCGGCGCACGGCGCACAGCGTCTCCGCCCTCGCCGGTGGGAGGCTCGGCTGTCTGCTCGGCTGTCCGCTCGGCACTGTGATCGGCCACGAGTTCCATCGCAGGGCGAATCGTATGGGACCGCCCGCGCGTCGGCGCGCGCGGCGGCCCCTGCGATGATTCCCGCTCGATGACCGACCCCACGCTCGCACAGCGCCTGCTCGACGGCGACCGCCGCGCGCTGGCGCGCGCGATCACGCTCGTCGAGGACAACCGCCCCGAGGGCTGGGAGCTCGTGCGGGAGGTCTATCCGCACACGGGCCACGCGGAGGTGGTCGGCTTCACGGGTCCGCCAGGTGTCGGCAAGTCGACGCTGATCGGGGCGCTGACCAAGGCGCGCCGGCAGGCCGGGCGCACGGTGGGCGTGCTGTCGGTGGACCCGTCCTCGCCGTTCACGCACGGCGCTCTTCTCGGAGACCGGATACGCCTGTCAGAGCACTTCCTCGACCCGGGCGTGTTCATCCGCTCGATGGCCAACCGTGGCGCGCTCGGCGGCCTGTCCGAGGCGGCGCTGCAGGCGGCGTTGCTGCTGGACGCGGCCGGGCGCCAGGACGTGTTCGTGGAGACCGTCGGTGTCGGGCAGGCCGAGATCGACATCATCGACCACGCCGACACGATCGTGCTCGTGCTGATGCCCGGCTCGGGCGACTCGATTCAGGCGCTGAAGGCGGGCGTGATGGAGATTCCGGACGTGATCGTGATCAACAAGTCCGACCATCCGCTGACCGACACGATGATTCGCGAGATCCGCGGCGTGCTGTCGCTGGCCAACCTCGATCGCACGCCCGAGGAAGCTCGCGGACGCTGGCGGGTTCCGATCGTGAAGACCGAGGCCGTGCGGGGCGAGGGCGTCGAGGAGCTCGTGCAGAGCCTGCAGGAGCACCGTGCGCACATCGTCGCGGCCGGCCAGCTGGAGGAGCGGCGCGCGCGCAACCTGCGCAGCGAGGTGCTCGCGATCGCGACCGCGCGCATGCGCCGGCGCCTGGAGGAGGATCTGCACGAGGACGCCGAGTTCCAGCGGCTGCTCGAGGAGGTCGTCCAGCGGCGGCTCGATCCGGCGAGCGCGGCGGCCACGCTGCTGGAGCGCGAGTCCGACGCCGGGCGCTCGATCACGGAGGCGTGAGCACATCCAAGGAGGCCTGGTTGTGCCTGATGGGCCCGGATCGCGAGACTTGACAACTGGTACGGTTCACGCGATGACGGCACGGTGGAGGCGGATGCCAGGCAGGTTGAGGCGCGCCGTCAGATCGCGGACGCGGGGCGGCGCGAACGCGCAGCGCCGCCCGCAGCAGCAGCTGCCGCCGATCGAGGAGCGCTTGCAGCAGACGCTGCGCAGGTATTGGATCGACCGCGGCGGCAATCGCATCGAGGACAGCTACGCGGGCGTGCTGATGCGCAAGCTGCCGGAGGACCTGCGTGTCTACGAGCACCTGCTGTGGGATGACCGCTCGAACGTGGTGATCGAGATCGGCACGCTGTGCGGCGCGAGCGCGCTGTGGTTTCGCGATCGCCTGCGCACGATGGCCGCGTACGGGGCGATCTCCGACTACCACGTGATCTCGATCGACGTGGACGCCGAGCGCGCGCGGCCGCACCTGGACGGAGCCGATCCGCGCTGGGAGGAGCACATCACGCTGGTGTCCTCGGACATCTGTGACCCGCAGCTGCCGGCGCGCGTGGCCGCGCTGCTGCCGCCGGGCGCCCGCTGCTTCGTGATCGAGGACTCGGCTCACATCTACGACACGACGATGGCGGCGCTCGAGGGCTTCGCGCCGTTCGTGCCGCCGGGCGGCTTCTTCATCGTCGAGGACAGCTACGTCGACATCGAGCAGATGCGCCGCCACGCCAACCAGCCTCGCGGGGTGCTGCCGGCCGTCGCCCACTGGCTCGCCACTCCGGCCGGTCAGCAGTTCACGACGCGTCGCGACCTCGAGCTCTACGGGCTGACCTGCTTTCCCCAGGGTGTGCTGCAACGGCGCGACGGGGCCGGCGCCGATCAGCCGGCAGCAGCCGTCGCCGCCGCGGGCGTCGAGCGCTAGGCCCCTCGGCACCGGCCCCGAGCGCTACGCGCCGAGCGCGCGGGCGATGACCATCTGCTGGACCTCGTCGGTGCCCTCGCCGATCGTGAGGATCTTGGCGTCGCGGTAGAAGCGGCATACGGGGTACTCCTCGATGAAGCCGTAGCCGCCGTGTATCTGAACGGCCTCCTCCGCGCAGCGCACCGCGAGGCGACCGGTCTTGAGCTTGGCCTGCGCGGCGGTCAGCGTGAAGTTGCGCCCGGCGTCCTTCTCGCGGGCGGCCTTGTACACGAGCAGCCGAGCTGCGGCGATCTCGGTGGACATGTCCGCGAGCTTGGCCTGGATCGCCTGGAACTTGGAGATCGACTTGCCGAACGCCTTGCGCTCCTTGGCGTACTTCAGCGCCTCGTCGAGCGCGCCCTGCGCGAGCCCGACGCCCATCGCGGCGACGCCGATGCGCCCGATGTCGAGAATGTGCAGGAACTGCTTGAAGCCCGCGCCGCGCGGGCCCAGCAGGTTCGCCTCGGGCACGCGGCAGTCGGTGAAGGTGAGCGGGCGCGTGTCCGACGCGTTCCAACCCATCTTGCGGTAGGGCTCGCCCTGCTCGTAGCCGTCGGTGCCGTTGGCGACGATGATGTTGGAAATCTCCTTCGAGCCGTTCGTGTCCGGACCCGTGACGGCCGTGATGCACACGATTCCGGATATAGATGTGCCGGCGTTCGTAATGAATTGCTTGGCGCCGTCGATCACCCATTCGCCGTCTTCGAGCCGTGCGCGCGTGCGCGTGTTGCCGGCGTCGGAGCCCGCCTCCGGCTCGGTCAGCCCGAACGCGCCGAGCCGTTCACCCGAGCACAGGAGCGGCATCCATTCGCGCTTCTGCTCCTCTGAGCCGAACACGTAGATCGGCTGCGTGCCCAGCGAGGTGTGCGCGCACAGCGTGATCGCCACCGAGGAGTCAACGCGCGTGAGCTCCTCGACCGCCAGCGCGTACGCGAGCGTGTCGCCGCCGCCACCGCCGTACTCCTCCGGAAACGGGATGCCCATCAGGTTCAGCGCGCCGAGCTTCGCGACGATCTCATACGGGAACGACTTCGTGCGGTCGAGCTCCTCGGCCACCGGCGCGACCTCGCCCTCGGCGAATTCCCTGACAGTGCGCCGGATCAGCTCATGGTCGGGGGAGAGGTCGAAGTCCACGGCGGGGATTCTCTCAGACGCCGTGCCCGGCGCAACGCGCCGGTTGTGTGGTCTGGTCACGCACCGTTACCCCGGGTGGCGGGACATGACTCGCGTGCGTCCGCGTGGGTCAACGCCAGCGGATGTCATCCGGTCACCCGACGGCGTTTATTTTGAGGACGCGGCTTCTTGCTAAGGAAGACCGGCTAGCCGTTTCCGTGTTCGTCCGCTTGGAAGAGGGCGATGAAGCGCAGGGAGAATCAGGTCATCAGTGATGGCCTCGGGGTAGGCGCTCCGTAGCTCACCGCAACAGGGTCGTCGGCGGCGAGGGCAGCGCGGGAACCCCAGACGAAGCCACCGAGCCGGTGGGCGAGTCCACGGGCTTGAAGCTGGCGAACGCAGTCCTCCACATCGAGCGCGTCGCCAATCTCTAGGACCAGCTCGCTGATTGACCACGGCCGCTGCTCGTCGGGCTTGACGAGCAGGGCAAGAACCGCGTATTCACGTGGGTTGTACCCGTCGCGCTCACGAGCATCGGCAGACTGCGGAGCCATGCGGCTACCTCCTGTTCGGGCCAAATAGCCGACAGTAGGCGCAGAGATCCGCAGAACCGGAAAGTGGGCTCAAAGTGGCTTGAGCGGCAGTGCCGGGGGACTTGCCGTCGCTTGTGCGCTCTCGGGGCGGGCAGAACCTAGGCTGCAAGCTCGGCGATGATGCCGAGCAGGTGGCGCTTGGCGGCAGCGCTGAGCCGGTCGTCGCTACGGATGGCGCCAGCGATCTCGATCGGGACCGTGGCCTCGCCGGTCAGTAGGTGGTCGGTACAGCTCGCCCACGAGCTCGGCGTCACGCACCAGCACATCTCCCGCATCGAGGGCGGCCGCTCCTGCGTCAGCTCTAGGCCCTTGCGCCGCTCACGAATGCGGTGGCCGAGCTGGGGATGGGGGTCTCCGGGCACGTCCGCAGCCTCCCATTGAGACGAGCAGTTGAGCAAGTCTGCAATTGACAGTTGCGGATGTCTGCGCCATCTGCTTGACTGCCACGCCGTGGTTACTCAGATCAGTTCGCAGCATCAGCATCGCCTAGTGGGCCTTCTCGGAAGGTTTGACCGGAAACTGACTGTTGGTGGCGAATTGGGAGGCATCTCGACCGTGGAGGTGGTGATGCGTTCCCCGGAAGTGTTTGTCAGGCAGCTGTCTCATGAGGAGGCGCTGCGGCTGAAGCGGCTCGCCAAGCGGGCGAAGCATGCGTCCACGCGTGAGCGAGCGGCGATTCTGTTGGGCTCGCACGCGGGTCTGTCGGCGCCGTCGATCGCGGCGAGCTGGCTCACCGACGACAGCCATGTGCGCAAGGTGATTCATGAGTTCAACGAGCGGGGGTTCAGCTCGCTGGACCCTGACTATCGGGGTGGGCGTCCCCGCCGGATCGAGCGTGAGGACCGTCAACGGATCGTCGCGATCGCTGGTGCCCGCCCCGATACGCAGGGGGTGCCGTTGACGCGCTGGTCGTTGCCGCGGCTGTCCGCGCACCTGGCCGAGGCGGGAATCGTGCAGGTCAGCCCTGCGCATCTCGGCAGGCTGCTCGCCGAGGCGAACCTGTCTTTCCAGCGCACCCGCACCTGGAAGGCCAGCCCCGACCCCGACTATGAGGCCAAGGCCGCGCGGGTACTGGAGTTGACGCACAATCCGCCAGAGAACGGTGCCGTGATCGCGTTCGATCAGATGGGGCCGGTCAGTCTGCGGCCGACTGCCGGTGCCGGCTGGGCGCCCAAGCGCAGACCGGAGCGTCAGCGCGCTGACTACAACCGCCGAGCGGGCACCCGCTACGTCTTCGGCGCCTACGACATTCACGGCGACCGTCTGCGCACACGCCTGCGCCCGCGCCGCAGGGGCAGCGACAACCTCGCGTTCATGACCCAGATCCGCGGCAGCTACCCCGCCGGCCGATGGATCTACTGGATCCAAGACAACCTCTCCGCGAACTGGACACCCGACATCCGCAAATACGCGGCTGCCAACAAGATCGAGCTCGTCGCGACCCCGACCTACGCCAGCTACCTGAACCCCGTCGAGTGCCACTTCTCCGCGATCAGCCAATTCGTCGTCTGCAACGCCGACTACCTCGACTGGGACGCCTTCGCCGACGCCCTCGCCCGACATATCACCTACCGCAACGGCGAACACCGCAACCGACGACTGATCGCCGCCGAAAACCGACACCGCATCGCAGCATGAACTCAAAACCGGTCAAACCTTCCGAGAAGGCCCACTAGCGCGTGCGACCTCGCACGCGCGCCGATGCGCCTCAAGCTCCGCAGTCTGCGTAGAAATCGCATTCCAATGACTAGCGTTACGCCAGTGATTGGGCTAGCGTTGCGCGTTGCCCGTCGCCCGAGATCACCTGGAGGTCGTGTGTCTTTGCTGCCGCGCTTTGTTCGTCCGTTGGCGCTCGTTCTGTGTGGCCTGGCTGCCTTTCTGCTCGTCGGCGCCGGGTCGGCGTCCGCGTTTAGGAAAGCCGAAAGGGAAGAGGCTGAAAAATACGCGGAGAGGTTTGCCCATGAGGACGCCCGTGAAATAGCAACTGAAGAATGCGGGGGCACGGAATGTCACAAAACCGCGAACGCGCATCTTCCAGCTGGGGACTATCTGGAATCAATCAATGCTGGCTTTAGCACGTTTCGTCGGCTGGAACGCGGAACAGAAAACTGCAACAGAGGCGGCTGCGAACCTTACTACCATGAATCTCCACCAAAATCAACCGAGTGGCTAGCGCCTGGCTACACGGAAATACCCGTTGTTATCGTCGACGGAATCTGTCCGGATATGGGTTCGATGAAAAAGTCCAAGAATGGTTCTTTGCGTGGAAGCCGTCCAAGCGTCGTCATCGGGTGCGGCACAGGGAACGTTTTGGCCTGAAGAACGCTGCTGAGCCGAACGTGCGGCATCCATGCAAGAAGGACCCGGTGGAATGCGTCACCGGCAACGAGGTCGAGGCGCAGAGCGATATCAGTGCCCCGGCTCTTGGTGTGCCGTTCGCGCTGGAACGGACGTATAACTCGCAAGAAGCGGTCAGTCAGTCATCGCCTGGTTTGTTCGGCTATGGGTGGAGCGCGTCCTTTACTGACCATCTAGAAATCGATACCGCAGCCCATGTTGTGACGGTGGTCCAGGAAAACGGCAGTACCGACGTCTTTTTCGGCAACATCGGTACCCCAGGGGAATTCACGGGGCCTTCGTGGGCGCAGGCCAAGCTGGTCTATACCGAAGCGGGGATGTATAAGTACACGCTGCCGGACCAGGAAACGTTCACGTTCAACTCGTCTGGTCGGCTGCTGAGCGAGAGCGAACGCAACGGGAACGTCACGAGCGTTTCGTATAACGAAGAAGAAGACTGTGAAGGTGGCTGTCACAAAGTCCTGAAGAGCATCGTCGTCGCCGATCCTGCGGGCCGCAAAATCACGTTGACGCTAAACGGCTCGGGCGAGGTGGAAAGCGCGAGCGACCCGATGGGACATGTTGTCAAATACGCCTATGAAGGTGGGAATCTCGTCAGCGTCACGGAGCCGGGTGAATCGAGCGCGCGGTGGAAATACAAATACAACGGCTCGCACGAGATGACGGAAATGCTCAACGGTCTCGGCGGCAAAACGGCGACCGAATACAACGGCAGCGATCAGGTGGTTTCGCAGGCGAGTCCGTTGGGTGATACGACGCACTTCGCCTATGAAGAAATCGCGAGCAAACGAGAAGGCGTCGGAGTAAGAGGCGTCGCTAGCGAAGGATGCACGAGAGAAGAAATCGAAGAAGAAGAATGCGAAGAAACTGAGGAAGTAGTCGAAAAATGGGAAGAAGAAAGCAGCTACTACGCACCGCCTCCTGAACAAGTCACGACGATCACTGATGAAGCCACTGGCGCGGTCGAGAAGGAGCACTTCAACAGCGAAGACGAGTTGGAATCGGTGACCCGCGCGTCTGGGACCGCGAACAGCACCACGGAAGAATTCACCTATAACTCGTCTTATGAGATGACTAGTCGTACCGATGGCGACAAACACACCACCAAATACGGCTACAACGGCGCGGGTGACGAGACCAGCGAAAAGAACGCCGACGGCGATGAAACGCAGTGGGAATACAACTCGACCCACGACCCGATCGGCGTCACGAACCCGAATGGTGAGAAGACGACGATCGAACGCGACGGTAACGGCAACGCGATCAAGGTCTCCCGGCCCGCCCCAGGCGAAACGACGCAGGCCACGAAATACAAATACGCCGCTGACGGTGAGCTGGAAAGCATGACCAACCAGCTCGGCAAGGAATGGAAATACGAATACGACAGCCGCGGCGACCGGACGGGCGAAACTGACCCCGAAGGCAATAAGCAGACCTGGGGCTACAACGAAGATTCTCAGGAGACATCGACCGTGAGTGCGCGCGGGCACGCTAGTGGCGCGAAAGAAAGTAGCTTCACGACAACGATCGAACGCAACACCCAGGGACAGCCGATCAAGGTCACGAATCCTCTCGCTCAGACCACGAAATACACGTACAACGCGGACGGCGACATCGAAACCGAAACGAACGGCGAAAGCCATACCACGAAATACACGTACAACGCCGAAGACGAGCCGACGAAGGTCGAAGCACCGAACAAAGCGGTCACGGAAACGGCCTACAACAAAGACGGTGAAGTCATCTCCCGCACTGACGGCGACAAACACACCACCAAATACGAACGCAACATCCTGGGCGAGGTCACCGAAGAAGTCAACCCGCTCAGCAAGAAAACCACCAAGGAATACGATGCCGCCGAAAGCCTAGTAAGCGTCAAAGATCCGGCCGGGCGCACGACGACCTACAAATACGACCCCGCGAACCGGCTCACCGAAGTCTCGTACTCAAGCGGCAGCCCGTCAGTAATCAAATACGAATACAACGAAGACGGCGATCGCACGAAGATGACCGACGGGACAGGGGAAACGACAGACACCTTTGACCAGCTCGACCGGCTCACGGAATCCAAGGACGGGCACGGCGACACCGTGAAATACGAATACAACCTCGCGAACGAGCCCCTCAAGATCACCTACCCGAACGGGAAAGCCATCACCCGGACCTATGACAACGACGCGCGCCTGAAATCCGTCGAGGACTGGCTCGAACACACCACGAGCTTCGCCTACAACCAGGACTCCGAGCTAACGAAAACGACCTTCCCGACCAGCACTAGTGACGTGGACACCGATGCCTACAACGACGCTGATGCGATGACCGAAGTCACGATGAAGAAAGGCAGCGAAGTCCTCGCCTCGCTCGTCTATACCCGCAACAAAGACGGCGACGTAATCAAAGCGACGAGCAAAGGACTACCCGGCGAAGAACTACCGTCGTTCAGCTACGATGAAAACAGTCGCCTCAGCAAAGGACCCAGCAGTGCGGCCTACAAATACGACGCCGCGAACAACCCAACCGAAATCGAAAGCCGCACGTACGCCTACAACGTCGCCCACGAGCTGGAAAAAGCAGCCAACTCTAAAAAAGAAACGCTCAGCACGTACGCCTTCAACGAAGTCGGCCAGCGCACCAAAACCACGTCCGCTAGCGGCCCTGCCGTCACCTACGGCTACGACCAGGTTGACGAGTTGACCTCGGTTGAACGACCCAAAGAAGGCGAAACTGCGGAAATCAAAGACAGCTACGCGTACAACGGCGAAGGGCTACGAGCCTCCCACACCATCAACGGCACTACCAGCTACCTGACCTGGGACACGGCTGAAACAGAACTTCCGTTGATCTTGAACGACGGGACCAACAGCTTCATCTACGGTCCCGGAGAGCTACCAATCGAGCAAATCTCCAGTGGAGGGACGGTCACATATCTCCACCACGACCAAGCCGGCTCGACACGGCTACTGACCGGAAGCACCGGCAAAACCGAAGCCAGCTTCACCTACGGACCATACGGGGCGCTCACGGGCTCCACGGGTACCGCCACGACACCGCTCGGCTACGACGGTCAGCTCACGAGTCCGGACACCGGGCTGATCTACCTCCGCAACCGAACCTACGACCCCGCGACCGCGCAGTTCCTCACCGTCGATCCCGCCGTCTCGATCACGCGAGCGCCCTACAACTACGCGAACGATAACCCGATCAACTACGGAGACCCGACGGGGCTTTTCTCCCTCGAAGAGGTGTTGAGCGGGGCGTCGACGGTCGTGACCGTAGGCGTCTGTCTCACTCCTGGTGTCGATGTTGCCGCATGCGGGCCTGCTATCGCGGCGAATGCAGCTCTCCAAAGCGGTCTCGTGGTGGCGAGTTCGCGATCATCCAGCGAAAAGGCCGGGCTCGTTCTGGCGAATGCCGTGCTGGGGACAGGGTCGGCTCTGTTCTCTAGCATCGATACGCTGGCAGCCGATCAGAATGCCCCCGGATGGATCACAGGATATTTGAGAGCCGCTGGTGCGCTTGTGCCGTCGCTGCCGAGTTTGCTCGAACCGAGCCGGGAAAACGGATGCTAGATGTGCGTCGGCAGGGTGTTCGGCACTATCGGCTGCGGTGGACGAAGCCGGTCAGCCGCGCTTTGACGGTCTTTTGGCTGGTGATTTGGCTTGTCTGGGTCCTAGCCTCGGCACAGAGGAGTTGGCCACTGATGATTGCCGTAGGAGCGTGTCTCGGAGTGATCGCCGTATGGGCGAACGCGCTCGCTATTAGTGCTGGAGTGCACGAGGACGAAGACGGCATCGTGTCGCGATCCCTTTTTGGTGCCAAGCGCTATGAGTGGAGTGATCTGGCTGGATTTGATCACAACCGCAGAGGCAATCATGACTATGTGTATGCGCGGCTCGCCGACGGCAGCCAACACCGTTTGACTAATGTTCTTCAGGGACAGCGGGTGGTTTGGGATGAGGGGCAAACAAAGGATATTGTCGCGATCCTTTCTGAACGCTTGGCCCAGAGGCGAGCAAGCCGGGGTGATCCCACTTGAGAATACTCACGACGCCACCGCGATCGGGCTCAGCTTCGGGGGCATCGGGTTTCTTGGAGATACGGCCGGCGCGCTCGCGTCGACGGTCAGGCAGAGCAACTCGTTCGGCTCCGGTTGTGGCTGATGGCGAGTCCAGACTTTGACGCCACATGGGTCCCACGGATTGGCGAGCAGGGAGTCGGTGAGTTGCGCCGCTTCAGAAGGACTATGGTGATTCTGTCCGGGGCGACGCCTGTTCTCGCAGTAGGTGCCGGTTTGCTGTTTGCAGTCGGTGGGGTAGGCGATCTGCTGGGCACGGTGTTGGTGGTAGTGGTGGCTGGATGCTGCGTGAGCTTTATACGCGCCGAGATGAGGCTAGCGGCAGCGTTGTCAGCGTGGTTCGGGGTCAAGATTAGAGGCGGCCAAATCCCGAAGATGAATCCGACGCGGTTCGACACTTGGTGCGATGCGCGCGGACTCCACCGTCCGAGTGGGCAAGGTGCCGGGACTCAAGATGCGGAGTCTTCGGATCTGGCGTCGCGGCGCTCCTAGCAGTTCCGCTTTGATGTACGGCCCCAGCAATCTTCCCGTCGAGCAAATCAACAGCTCGACCGGCGCGGTCCTCTACCTGCACCACGATCAGCAGGGATCAACACGGCTGCTTACCGGCTCCGCGGGCAAAACCGAAGCGACCTTCACCTACGACGCCTACGGCAACCAGACCGGACACACCGGCACCGCCACAACCCCGCTCGGCTACGACGCCCAGTACACCAACTCGGATACGGGGCTGATCTACATGCGGACACTCACCTATGACCCGAGCACGGCGCAGTTCCTCAGCGTCGATCCGTTCATGGCGTTGACCGGGGAACCCTACAGCTACGTCGGCGACAACCCACTCACCTTTGCTGACCCCACAGGCCGTTGCAGCGTCTGGTGGGAGTGTCCGACGTTCTGTGTAGGCATGAGTCCAAAGGAGGCTCATGTCGAGATCAACGCAGGTGCAGACGCAGGACCCGGGTTCCGCTGGCGTTTC
>Ga0208849_1002049_pt1 | contig 11915 bp, 8 predicted proteins | sample NGESurdeep072012_10_FD_184470 | JGI IMG/M metagenome (GOLD analysis project Ga0208849, IMG submission 184470) | Arctic peat soil microbial communities from Barrow, Alaska - NGEE Surface sample 53-3 deep-072012 (SPAdes) | ecosystem: Environmental > Terrestrial > Soil > Wetlands > Peat ...
ATCGTATCCAGTGTTTCACGATTGATATCTTCCTTTATTTAACGCAAGTGCGTAGAGCGGTAGGGGCCGGGACGTTTCCTTGCGGTTAACGAGTCCGGTTCCTGTTACGCGGCGCACACCTTAATATGGAGTTAAGCGCCGGATAATGTTGCAGACGTTTTCTTAACCCTGTATCGAAACGGCGAGCGTTCTCTAGTAACTCTACTAACTTCATAGACAATAGCGGAATTCCTGGGGCCGAACAAGCCCAAAAGGTCCCAAAAGCAGGGCTATTCGTCGTCCCGAGATGCTATCGGATTAGAGCCCTGCCGGTTCATATATCATCTTGACAAGCTCACTAAAGTTATCGCCCAGCACGATTTTGCCGAGGATGACCGGCCGCCGTGCACCGGTCGCGCCGGGCGCGTTGCCGGGGCGTCCAAGAACAGTCTCGCGCGCGAGCATCGCAAAGGCCATCGCTTCTTTTGCGTCGGCGGGCATGCCGAATTCATCGGAGAGCGAGACGACCGGCGGCGAGGGAAAACGCTCTGCGAGCGCTGAGCGCAGGTTCGCCATCAGGGCATCGTTGGAAGCGCCCCCGCCGCTCGCGATGACCCTGTCGGTGGACGCAGGCACCGATTTTGCGATCTGCGCTGCAGCACAGGCCGTCAGCGAAGCGATTGTCTGATCGCCGGTCGCGCCGAAGCCGCGCGCCGCATCGAGAATCTTTCTGAAGTACGCTGCGCCGAATGTTTCGCGGCCCGTCGTCTTCGGAGAACTGCGCGCGAAATATGGATGGCTCTGCAGCCAATCGAGCAGAGGCGGCCAGACCGCAGAGCTCGCGGCGATAGCGCCCCGGTCGTCGTAACGTTTGGCGCCGCCCGTGAAATGCGCGACCGCCAGATCGATGAGCACGTTGCCGGGTCCGATATCGAACGCGCGAATCCCATCCAGGCCGGCGCCCGCCGGCAGCACCGTGAGATTTGCGATGCCGCCGACGTTCAGCGCGACGCGATCTTCCGTCGCATCGCGCAACAGAAGAAAATCCGCATACGAAACCAGCGGCGCGCCCTGTCCCCCCGCGGCGATGTCGGCGACGCGGAAGTCGGCGACGCACGTGATGCCGGTCCGGGCGGCGATGACTGCCGGCTCTCCGACTTGAAGCGTCGAACGGACAAAGCCGGACACACCATCGTCGTCGGGAAGGTGATAAACGGTCTGACCGTGCGACCCGATGAGATCGACCGAACCGAGCTTGTCGCCCGCAATGCTGAGTGCGGCTGCCGCGAACGCTTCGCCGATCGCGAAGTTCAACGCGCACAAGTCGCGCACGACGAGATGCGGCGCCTTCGCGGAACTATCGCTCGCGATCAGTGCCTCAAGCGACGATCGCATATCGCGCGGATATGGCGTGGTCGCAAATGCCTCGAGATCGACCGCGACACTGCCGGCGTGCTTGCCCGCGCCGATCTTCACGATCGCGGCGTCGATGCCGTCCATCGACGTGCCGGACATCAAACCCAAGACGCGCATGTGTGGCCTCTACCGGGAGATGCGGTCGACGCTGTCCGCGATCGCGTCGTGAAGCCGGCCGCGCGCGCGCAGTATCGAGGCGCCGTCGCGCGTCAAGTGAACGCGATTCGTCAAGAAAGCGACGGTGAGCTCGCGATCCGGATCGACCCAAAGCGACGTGCCGGTGTAACCGGTATGGCCGAACGATGACGCCGAGAATCGCTGGCCGCACGAGTGGGCGTCGTCCGCCTTCAGAGCCCAGCCGAGTCCGCGCCGTTCGTGGTCGCCGGCGGCGTGTTCGCGCACGGCGAGCATCGCGATCGCGCGCGAGATCACGCGGCCGGCCGCAGATTCGCCATGCGTGCGATACACTTCGCCAAGCGCCGCGACGTCTGCCGCCGGCCCGAACAGCCCGGCATGACCGGCGACGCCGCCCATCGCCCAGCAGTTCTCATCGTGGACTTCGCCGCGCAATAGGCGGCCGCGCCAAAGATCGTCCTCTGTGCAGACGATTCGTGCGCTCGCATCCGCATCGGGAAGATAACGCGTTTCGCGCGCGCCCAGCGGTCCGGTGACCAGTGTCGAGATCGCGGCGTGCAGTGGCAGGCCGCTCACACGGGCCACGATGTCTCCTGCCAGCATGAATCCGAGATCGCTGTACAAGACGGCATCGCCCGGCGCTGCGATCAGCGGCGTCGCGCAGACGCGGGCGATCACGGCCGCAGCGCCGACCTCGTCACGAAAATTGACGTGCGCCGGCAAGCCGGATGCGTGCGTGAGCAAATGACGAATCGTCATTTTCCGCCGCCTGACGTCGGGCCCGTCGAGATCCGGACAGATCGAAACGACCGGGTCGTCGAGGGCAAGCGCGCGGCGATCGTTGAGCACGAGCAACGCCGTGCCGGTGTAGAGTTTCGTCAGCGATGCGAGATCGAAAATGGCCCCCGCGTCGATGACCGGTTCGCCCGGCGCGAACAAACCGATCGACGCCTCGACGACGACCTGGCCTCCGAGCCGCACGTGGAGCACCGCAGCGCTGTACGTCTCACCGAGACCCTCCCTCAGGATGTCGAGGGCGCGCGAAAAACGCGCGTCTTCGGACTTGATCTCGGGCACGGGCTTCACGAGCGCGCATCCGCAAATGTCGCAGGCTGTTGGCCGCCCGGCTGCGCGCGGCCGAGCAGCACATCTCCGACGGCAGACATCGTCGATTCGTCGTCGCCGAACGCAGCGATGACCGATGCCTCGGCGGGGAGCACATCGATATCGTACGGCTCGCGCGCCATGACGACGATCACCGGCTTCCCGAACAGGACGAGATCGGCGACGGCGCGCGCCTGCAGCGGGTGCATCGCTGCACGATACGTCACGCACACGATCTCGGTCGCCGTTCCGGCCGCCATCAGCAACTGCTTGTATTCATGGCCTGCGGGATCGACGCCGCGGACTTGCTCGTGGATGCGCGCCGGCCCGGCCGAGAGCGCCGCACCAAGCGTGCTCGTGCTCTGCGGCGTATGCTCCGCCTGCGTCGCCGCGCCGCCGGAAAAGTGTACGAGCATGATCCGCTGGCCCGCGGCGGCTCGCAGCGGCACAAGCTGTTGCGGATCGCGAACGATTGTGATCCCACGCAGCGAAGCCTCACGCGCTGCCGCGCGGTGCGCAGATGAGCCGATCCGTTCAAGTGCGGCCGGATCGGCGGCGCGGACATGGACGGCGCGTCGAGCGGCATCGATGCGCCCAAGGCTTCGTTCGATCTGCTTCTCATCGAGCGTGCCGTCGAGCACCGCGCCACGTAGCGCTGCGTGCGCGGCCTTCGCTTCTTCGAGCGAACTCGAAAACACGACCAGGTCGGCGCCCGCGGCGACTGCTCGAACGGCGGCCATGCCAGGCGGCCCGTCCGTTGGAACCGCTTTCATCTGCATGCAGTCCGTGCACACGATGCCATCGTAGCCAAGCTCTTCGCGCAGCAACCCGGTGATGACGACGCGCGAAAACGTGGCCGGCGCGTTCGTTGGATCGAGAGACGGATAGACGGCGTGCGCGATCATCACGGCGTCGACGCCGGCGGCGACGGCTGCGCGAAACGGCGCCAACGCAACCGCCCGCAACGCATCGGCGTCGCGCCCGATGACCGGAAGGTCGAAATGGGAATCGACGGCCGTGTCGCCATGACCTGGAAAATGCTTTACTGCGGACGCCACGTTCGTCCCGTGTAATCCTCGGATCGCCGCCGCGACATGCTGACCGACGAACTCCGGCTGCGCGCCGAACGACCGGATTCCGATCACCGTGTTGCGGCGGTCGCCGATCACATCGGCGACGGGCGCAATATCCAGGTTGATCCCAAGCGTTGCGAGTTCTTCGCCGATAAGGCCATAGATCGATTCGGTGAGGTTTGGATCGCCGCTCGCGCCAAGAGCCATCGCCGACGGCGTCGGCGTTCCGAACGGACGAATTCGCGACACCGATCCGCCTTCTTGGTCGACCGCGACAAGCAATGGCGGCGAACCTGAATGCCGGGCTGCCTGGAGCCCGTCGACGAGCGCCCGCGATTGCACCGCATCGCACAAATTGCGCTGGAAAAGGATGGTGCCGCTAAGGCCCGCAATAAAATCGGTTGGCGCTTCATGTATCGCTGTGCCGTCGAAGCCGATCATGAGCATTCCGCCCACGCGGTCCGCCAGCGACGTGTTCACCACGATGCTGGCCTACAAGAATCGCGCGAAGCGTCCCTTCTCACGAATATCGATGGCGCGCTTGCGCGGTCTCCGAGGAGCATCCATGAACCTTCGTCCTTTGTCGTTCGCTACCGCCTTCGCGGTGATCCTGTCGTGCTTCTTCGCACCAAGCGCCGCATTCGCCGAGACCGGCGTCACGCGAGCGACGTTGGCGAACGGCCTGCGCGTCATCGTCGTGCAGAATTCGCTCGCGCCCGTCGTCACGGTCATGGACAACTATCAGGTCGGCGCCGATGAGACTCCCGCCGGTTTCCCCGGCATGGCGCACGCGCAGGAGCACATGGCCTTCCGCGGATGCGCCGGCATCACGGCCGACCAGACCGCCGCCATCTTCGCACAATTGGGCGGCGACGGCGATGCCGACACGCAGCAGAATGTCACACAGTACTTCGAGACCGTTCCCGCGCAAGATCTCGGCGTCGCGCTCCACGTCGATTCGGCATGTATGCGCGACATCGTCGACGCGCAGGATCAATGGAATGAGGAAAGCGGTCCGATCCAGCAAGAGGTCGCCCAAGATCTCTCAAACCCGATCTACAAGTTTCTCACGCGGCTCAACGCGGATATGTTCGCGGGCACGCCGTACGCGCACGACGCGCTCGGCACGCGGCCGTCGTTCAACGCGACCACCGGCACGCTGCTCAAAAAGTTTTTCCGTCAATGGTACGGACCCAACAATGCCATACTCGTCATCGCAGGCGACGTCGATCCGCAAAGCACTCTCGCGATGGTTCGTTCGATGTACGGCGACATTCCGCGACGCGCCACGCCGGCGCGGCCCACGGTCACCCTTTCAGCGGTCAAAGCAGACACATTCGACCTGGACAGCGACCTCCCGGTCAAGCTCAGCGTCATCAGTTATCGCTTTCCGGGGACGTCGAGCCGGGATTACGCCGCAGCGCGAATACTTTCCGACGTTCTCGGCAGCCAGCGGGCCGACATCTACGCGCTCGGTCCGAGCGGCAAGGCGCTCAACGCCGGATTTCAGATGTTCGAATCCTATCCGAAGGCTTCGATCGGTGCCGCCGTCGCGGTGCTGGCGCCCGATGCGGATGCGAAGCCCATTGACGACCAGATCAAGTCGATCATCGCGCAATACGTGAAGGGCGGCCTGCCGCCGGAGCTCGTCGACGCCGCTAAGCGAAACGAGATCGCGAGCGCCGAATTCAACCGCACATCCATCGATGGCTTGGCCGGCGCGTGGTCGCAAGCCGTGGCCGCGGAAGGCCGGACGTCGCCCGACGAGGGCGTCGCCGCACTCGCCGCCGTCACATCGGCCGACGTCAACCGCGTTGCGCGCGTCTACCTCAAGGGTGCGGTCGTGGCGGCAAGTTTGAATCCAACACGATCGGGCGCCGCCACCGCACAATCTGGATTTGGCGGCAAGGAGATCACAACGGTCGCGCCGTCCAAACCCGTGGTGTTGCCCGATTGGGCGACGAACGCGCTTTCGTCACTTTCGGTCCCGCCGTCAACCTTGCATCCGTACGATACCACGTTGCCTAACGGCATTCGTCTCATCGTGCAGCAAGAAACCGTCAGCTCCACCGTGAGCATCGTCGGCGAGGTCCGTCAAGAGCCCGCGCTCCAAGTGCCGGCTGCTAAAGAAGGCGTGGATCAAGTGCTTGAAGGGTTGTTCCAATACGGCACCACCACGCTCGATCGCCTCGCGTACCAAAAGGCGCTGGATGACATCGCCGCTCAGGAGTCCGCGGGCGCATCGTTCAGTTTGGACGTGCTTACGGAGCATTTCGATCGCGGCGTGCAACTGCTCGCCGACAACGAAGTGAACCCCGCGCTGCCGGCGGCGGCGTTCCCAATCGCGCGCGATCAGGCGGCACAGGCCATCAAAGGTCAGCTCGACAGTCCGGGCTACAAACAATCGCGTGCCATCGACACGGCGCTGCTGCCGCCCGGCGACCCAGCGTTGCGAGAATCGACGCCGGCGACCGTCGGCGCGCTCTCGTTGGATGACGTGAAGAGCTACTACGGCGCCGCGTTCCGGCCCGACATGACCACCATCGTGGTCATCGGTGACGTCACCCCGGCGCAAGCCGAGGCGTCGGTCGGCAAGTGGTTCGGAAGTTGGACCGCGCAGGGCCCCAAGCCGGACATCGTATTGCCGGCCGTGCCGCTTAACGCTTCGTCTTCCTCCGTCGTGCCCGATGCGAGCCGCGTCCAAGACGCCGCCACGCTCGTCGAGAATATCGCCGTGACGCGGTCGAATCCCGACTACTACGCTTTGCAAGTGGGCAACAACGTTCTCGGCGGCGGCTTCTACGCCACGCGGCTCTATCACGATCTGCGCGAAAAGGCCGGGCTCGTCTACAACGTCGACAATTCGTTCGCGGTCGGCAAGACGCGCTCGACGTTCAGCATCACGTTCGCCTGCGACCCGCCGAAGGTCTCGCAAGCTCGTGCGATGATCGTTCGCGACGTGACCGCGATGCAGACCGCGCCGGTCACCGACGCGGAACTGCAGCAAGCCAAAGCGTTGCTGTTGCGCAAGCTGCCTCTCGCGGAAGCCAGTGAAGACGCCGTGGCAAACGGTCTGATCGCTCGCGTCGGCGCCGGCCTTCCGCTTGACGAGCCCACGCGTGCCGCCAACCTTTATCTTGCGATGACGGCGGCCCAGGTGCAAGCCGCATTTGTCAAATGGGTCCGGCTCGACGGCTTCGTCCAAGTGGTGCTCGGGCCGCAGCCCGACTAGTTCGCTAAAAGCTCCGCACGCACAGAGGAAGTCATGCTTCGTCGCCTAGTCGCTGTCGTCAGCGTCGCCGTCATTTTCGTCGCTGTGGCGCAGACCGCGGCGCGGGCCGGGTCCGCGATGCTCGCGCGAGCGACCTTGCCGAACGGTCTCCGCATCATCGCCGTGCGTGACTCGCTCGCTCCGGTCGTCGCCGTCGAGATGAACTATCTCGTCGGATCGCAGGACGATCCACCGGACGTGCCCGGAATGGCGCACGCGCAAGAACACATGATGTTCCGGGGCAGCACCGGCGTTTCGGGAGCGCAACTTGCGAGCATCGCCGCGGCGATGGGCGGCGATCTCAATGGCATGACCCAGGCCACTGCGACCCAATACATATTCACGGTTCCCGCAAACGCCCTCGACATCGTCTTGCACGTCGAAGCGGACCGGATGCGCGGCGTCATCGATTCGCAATCCGACTGGGTCAAGGAGCGCGGCGCGATCGAACAAGAAGTTTCGTCAGACGTCTCCAACCCGATCTACCGCGCTCGCCAAGCACTGCTCGGCAACATGTTCGCCGGTACGCCGTACGCGCAACCCGGTGTGGGAACGCGCAAAGCCTTTGATGCGCTCACGAGTGCCGGCCTGAAGAGTTACTACGACACATGGTATCGCCCGAACAATGCGGTGCTCGTCGTCGTCGGCGACGTCGACCCGGACTCGGTCGTGGCGGACGCGACCACGCTGTTCGCGGGCATCCGGCCGGCCCCGGTTCCGCCCCATCCATCGTTTGCTCTGCCCGCTCCCAAGCTCGCAGACGTCGCCTTCGACACCGATCTGCCATACGGCATCGCGCTCGTCGCCTATCGTTTCCCGGGCAGCGACAGTCCGGACTTTGCCGCCGCTCGCGTGCTCGCCGACGTCATCTCCGACGAACGCTCGCCGTTCTTCTCCGGCCTGCCGTTCGACAAAGTGTACAACGCATCGTTTCTGATCGACGACATGCCAAAGGCCAGCTTGGGCATCGCTGAAGGGCTCGCGCTGCAGCCGAAGGATGTGCCGGACGTCGAACGCGCCGTGGTCACCAATCTCGGCGCCGCGACGCGCGCCGGCTTCAACGCGGAATTGGTCGACGATGCGAAGCTCAAAGAGATATCGCACGATCTTTTCCGGCGCTCGTCGATTCAAGGTTTGGCCGAAGTTTGGAGTGAGGCGGTCGCCATCGAAGGGCGCAATTCTCCCGACGAGGACATAGCGGCGATCAAAGCGGTGAACGCGGACGACGTGAACCGCGTGGCCGCGAAGTACTTGAACGCGAGCACGGAAATATCGGCGGACCTCACGCCGAAGCAATCCGGCGCACCGGTACCGGCAGACGCATTCGGCGCCAACGAATCGTTCGCGCCCAAAGCGGCCAAGCCGCTCCCACCGCCGCCCTGGGCTGCCGCTGTCGTGAACTCCACCGACGTGCCGCCTTCAACGCTTAGTCCGGTCGACTCCACGTTGGACAACGGCATGCGCGTGATCGTGCAGGCGGTACCGGGCAGCGGCTCGGTGATCGTCCGCGGTGAAGTGCAAAACGATCCCGACATAGAGGCGCCGCTCGGCAAAGAAGGCGTCTCGCTGATGCTCGATCAGCTCTTCACAGCCGGACCATCGAACGAATCCACGTATAATTTCTTCACGGATATCGGGCAGATCGGCGCCGACGAACATGCGGGCTCGTCGTTCTCACTCCAAGTGCCCGCCGTCAGCTTCGATCGGGGCATGGCGCTTCTCGCGAGCAACGAGCTGCAGCCGTCGCTGCCTTCAGCGCGCTTCGCGCTCGTGCGCACTGCGGTCGCCGATCGCGTCCTGGGCCTGAGCCAGACGCCCGAGTTCCTTGCCGAACAATCTCTGTACTCCGCGCTCTATCCCAAAGACGATGTCGTGCAGCGCACCGCCTCGCCGGCGAGCGTCCAAGATCTTTCGCTCAGCGACGTCCGCGCCTACTTCAACGCCACGATCCGACCCGATCTCACCACGATCGTCGTCGTCGGCGACGTCGATCCCGGGCACGCGCTCGACTTTATCAAGCAGCATTTCAGCAAATGGAAGGCGAGCGGTCCGGTGCCGGCCACCACACTGCCGCCCGTGCCGCCCAATAAGCCGTCGGCGATGTCGGTGCCGGCATTGGGAAGCGTTCAGGACAGCGTCACGTTCGCGGAAACCTTAGCCGTGGTGAACGGCACGCCCGATTACGATGCGCTAACGCTCGGCGACCAGATGCTTGCGTCGGAATTCTACGCTAGCCGTCTGTATCGCGATCTGCGCGAGCAATCGGGACTCGTCTACTACGTCTCGACGGCATTCGAACAGGATGGCGGGCGTTATACGTACCGCGTGCGCTGGGGTTGCGATCCGCAGAACGTGTCGAAGGTCGCCGGAATCGTGCAGCGCGACTTGCAGGCCATGCAGTCGGCGCCGCCGACCGCCGACGAACTGCTGCGCGCCAAGGCTTTAGCCATACGCGAACTGCCGCTGCGTGAAGCCAGCCAGGCGGGGATCGCAGCGATTCTATTGGAGCGCGCCGGTTACGGTTTGCCGCTCGACGATGCGGCGGCGGAAAAACGGTACCTGCTCGTGACCGCGCCGCAGATCGCTGCCGCGTTCGGCAAGTGGATCCGGCCCGGCGGATTCGTGCAAGTCGTTCAGGGGCCGCCTCCCCTCTAGAGACGCGGCCGGTTAGTGGCTTTTACGCTTTGCCGCGCCGTGGATCGCGATAGTCTGCGCGATGTAGATGCCTTTGCGGATGACGCCCTCTGCATGGATTTCGACGCCGGGCCGGATGTCGCTGACGCTGCCCGGTTCGCCTGCGACGTCGATCGCCGTCGTGGGTTCCAAGGCTATGGAGACGCGACGGCCGTTTGCGTTCATCTCAACGACGTTCGCCGCGTAGTTCACTTTTGAGACGGTGCCATTGAACGAAAAGGATTCTTTTTCCGCAGACGCCGCAGGTTTTGGACTAGGCGACGCCATCGCCGGCGGCGCGCTTGCCAGCACCGAGCCTGCGAAGCAGAGAATTATGGTTGCGGCGATTCTCAGGTGAAACATCATAGATATAACGAGGGCGCCGGCGCGCAAGTTTCGGTTTGCCCTTGCGCCAAGTCGGATTGTGATTCAGTCAAGCCCGATGTCCCACATGGCTTGCACGTCCTTGCGCGAATACGCCCGGAATGCAACAAGTGTTCGAGTGGCATCGATTTGTAGAATCGCCGCAAGCCGGCCTGTGACCAGCCCGTCTAGATCTTCGTGACGCTTCACGCGCGCGATCGCGACGAGGTCCCATTCCCCCGCAACGCTATATACCTCGCCGATTCCGTCGATTTCTAAGAGCGCCTCGGCCGTCGCCGCCACGCCGCCGCGCAAAACCCGAACGAGTATGATCGCGGTTACCATATGAACGTCCTCTTGCTTGTTCACACGTATCTATAGTGCTCCGCCGCTGTTCAAAAGGTACGCACGGAAAAATTCGATAGCATTTTCTTGTGGACCGAAGAGTATCCAGTCGGCGTGTCGAATTGTGAAGTGTGATGGCGGTCACTAGACACTTACTTCGAGGCCTCTCAATCACGCTCATCGCGGCGGTATTGGCTTCGCCATGTCTAGCCGCGCCCACGGTCATCGCCGAGCTCGGCTCGTATCCGCTGCTCGGTTCAAACAAGACGTTGACCGATCTGCAGATCAGCATCGCTCATAATGAAGACCGCTTAGCGACGGCCGCAAAACTCGTCGGCATGAGCCCGGCCGAGTATCGGGCGTTTCGCATCGCAACGCAGACGCAAAGACCGGAATGGGGACGAGTGCCTCTGCGGCTGGACGCGATGGCGTGGTATTCCTTCGGTCAAGTCCGAGTGATCCATAACGTCGAGATCCCGCGCGCGACGTACGGCTTCGAGTATGACGAAGCGGGTCCGACCGAGCGGCTTCGCATTTTCTTGCCGGTGGCCTGCGGCAACTTGTCGATTTTGCGCGAACGCATCATGCGGGCGGCGGCCGTCAAACCGCCGGCCGCGGTTTCTGCGATTCCGCAGTATGTCGCAGCTCCGTTGGCGATCGCGAAAGCTGCACCCGCTTCGTCGACAGAAGCGCCACCCCCGCCGATGCCCGCGGCCGCGCCCACACCGCTGCCCACGATCAACTTAGGCTCGCGGTCTTCCAGGGGTTTCTTTCCGTTCATCGGCATGTTGTTGGGCTTCTTGACCGTGGGCGGCGGCAGTGGCGGCCATAATGGCGGCGGCATCGGCGGCGGCGGCGGCGGCGGATGCGGCTGCACGATAAACCACTAAAGCCGTACTACGGCAATCCGTACTAGGGCAAGCATCGCTTGCCCCGTTTTTTTAGGGCAAGCGTTGCTTGCCCTAATACTTATCTGAGGTGATCAGTCGACGAAGTCGATAACGCCGACCGGCGGTATAATGCCGGCGGCCGCGCCGCGTTCCAAGAACAACCGGATGCTGCGCCGACCTTCTTCTCCCATGTCGACGGTGCGCCTATTCACGTACATGCCGACGAACGTGTCGGCTGTTTTTTGCTCGAGGCCGCGCGCGTACTGCATGGCCCACGCGAGCGCGTCACTGCGGTGCGCAAGTCCGAATTCGATGCTCGCGCGAAGTTGGCGCGATGCCATCGCCTTCACTTCGTCCGGCAGATCCCGCCGGATGGTGTTGACGCCGAGCGGCAGCGGCAGACCGGTTTCTTCATGCCACCATGCACCGAGATTGACGACCGTGTGCAAGCCGAGCGCCGCGTGCGTGAGTTGGCCTTCGTGGATGAGCAATCCATATTCGGCTTCACCACCGGCGACTGCTTCCATGATCGTGTCGAACGGCATCACGATGGGAGTGAACTCGCCGACTCGCAACCGGAGCGCGAGGTAGGCGCTCGTCATCAGGCCCGGCACGGCCACCGTTGCGCCTTTCAGCGCTTCCCATCCGGCGGCTTGCCGCGCGACC
>Ga0208849_1002051_pt1 | contig 11908 bp, 10 predicted proteins | sample NGESurdeep072012_10_FD_184470 | JGI IMG/M metagenome (GOLD analysis project Ga0208849, IMG submission 184470) | Arctic peat soil microbial communities from Barrow, Alaska - NGEE Surface sample 53-3 deep-072012 (SPAdes) | ecosystem: Environmental > Terrestrial > Soil > Wetlands > Peat ...
ACCAAAGGCCCCTGCCCTTCCAGCCAGCATTCGGATCGTCAATGCGACCATCGAGACCCTTGGCGTAGAAGCCCATCGGGTACGGGATGCGCAGCACCACCATCTTGCCGTTGACCAGCGCGTCGAAGCCGTCGTTCTCGTTGCCGGTAGAAATCGGCACGTCCTTGCCGAGGCCGACCGCATCGTGCTGATCGACCCAGGTGTAGTAGCTCGCCTCGGCGCTGTTATCGCCGAGTCCGGCAAAGCCAGGTCCCGGATATTTGTGGAACGACCAGCCTTCGGAGCACTGGTCGCCGGTCGCCTTCGGGCCGTTGAGCGGGCCTTTGCACTTGGTGCGGTCGAAGCTGCCCATATGGCCGCTACCGAGCGAAACCCAGACCACGCCCTTGCTGTCGATGTCGCCGCCGCGCGGGCCGAAACCCGGCATCGGCACCTTATAGAACTCCGACAGCTTGGTCTTGGGATCGAATCGGACGATGCCTCCCGCACCGCCGAAGATGTTGACCGTGTACCAGACGGAGCCGTCGACCGGGCTCGGCATCACCGCGTAGGTGCCCGAACCACCGATCAGCGTGTCCTTCTTCGGATCCATCGGCGCGCCGGGCTTGTTGAACTCGGCGGTGATCTTGCCGGTGCCGGTGGTGTCGAGCACAAACGGCGCCCAGCCCTCCGCCTTTTGCACGTCGCCGGTCTGGTCAAACACCTTGGTGTCGAGCCAGGTGGCGCGCTCGCCGGAACCGCTGGGCCACAACGTATTGTCCTTGTCGAAGCCGAATTGCAGATGGTGCGTGCCGTAGCAGGTATCGATGAAGGTGAACTTCTGCGTCTTCGGATCGTACATCACGAGCTGGCGCTCGCTGTCGGCGATAGGATCGACCTTGGCGTACGGATTGTCCGAGCCTGCACGGCAGTAGGTCGGCGTGCCGGGCGCGTGATTGGTCCCGGTCATCCACAGCCTGCCCTTACTGTCGAACATGCTGTTGTGGTTGTTCACCTTGGTGTCCCAGATCTGCTCCATGCCCCAGTAGGCGGATGGCGCAATTGGCTTCGGCTGAGCGGCGTGGCCCGGACCGAGCGCCTCAGGAACACTCGGTCCTTCCGGCGGTGTGATGTAGGTAACCTGCGCAGTCCTCGGATCGAGTACCGGCAAGTGATCGCTGGAATATTCATCCGAGCCGTAGAGCTTGCCGTAGGCGTTCACCGTCGGATTGCGCTTGTCGGTCGAGATCAGGTCGTGGAGATATTTCTTGTCGGTGCTCCAGTCCCAGGTGGTGACGACGAGGTCGCGCTCAATGCCGGCCGGTCGCGGCGGCTTGCTGGCGGGCAGTTCGCCCTTGGCGATGCGATCGGTCCAGTCGCCGAAATATTTAAGCGGTACGCTGCCGAGGCTGCCGACCGCGTTGATCATATTCTGATAGGCCTGACCCGACTGGATGCGCCGCGCCCAGGCTTCCTCACCCGACTTGAAGGTGCCAAGCGCCGCCGGAATGGTGCGCGTGCCGATCGAGCCGAGCTGATGACAGCCGACGCATTGCTGATTCTTGATCGCCGTCAGCCATTGGGCCTGAGTAACCTTGCCGGGGATGTCGCTTTTGCCGCCGAACTGGTCCGCCGCGGGAATTTTCAGCATCGCGTACCAGTAGATCGACGGGTAGTACTGCGCTGCGGCCGCGTCGTTCGGCGCCGGCACGGCGGCGAGGTTAAGATGTTTGCCGGGGGCGGCGGCGACCTTCGGTGAGTCGACCAGCCCATAGCCGCGCACCCACACTTCATAATTGGCCTTCGGCAGGTCGGGGATGACGTAGCGGCCCTGGTCGTCGGTGACGACCATCTTGGCGTAGCGGGTCGCCAGATCGTGCGTTTCGGCGATCACCCAGACGCCGGCCTCAGGCCCGTGCGGTCCTTTGACCACGCCGCCGATGTCGTTCTTCTTGATCGGGACGTTCTGTGCGCTGGCAGGAGCCGGCGTTGCGGCCAGGAATGCGGCGATGGCGACCGCAGCAACGCTCGAATACAACATGCGCTTCATAAGAACCTCCCTCGGATACAAGGCGGCGATCTAGCCGGTCGGCAGCGCCGTCATTGGGGCGAAAATTGCCCCAGCAGCCCGTCCCCGGCAAGGGAAATCCACCGCCGCGACGCTGCCGTGCAAAGGCGTAATAGCCGCACCCTTTAGTGCGACAGCTCCCGCATATGGCCGGAACCGTACGGCGTTGCGATTCAATTCGCCGAGCCGTTGACCGCGCTTGAGAGCTTGTCGAACAGCCCGGCGATGTCTTTGCGGATCGTCGACAGCTTGGTGAACTGATCGGTGAGATTTGACACACGCTCCTCAAGCTCGCGCTTGGCGTCGCCGAAAAGCTTCACGCGCGCGGCGAGATTGCCCTCTTCGCCGCCTTCGATGCGGCGGATTTTGTCGACCAGTTTTTCGCGGGTGCCCTGCAGATCGTCGATGAGCTTCACCACGCCGCTGTCCGGGGATTCCAGCGGCACCAGCCGCGTCTGCAGGTCGCCGAGCCGCCCCTTCAATTCGGTGAAGGCGACCACGCGGCGTTCGAGGTCGTCGAACCGGCCTTGCGTCTGGCCGATGAACTGGGTGACGTCGGCGATGCGGGCATCGACATCGGGCGCGCCTTGCGCATCCTTAATGTTCGACAATGCGGCGAGCGCGCGTTCGAAGCTGGTGACAAAGCCGCCCACGTCCTTGCGCAGATCGGCAAGAATATCCTGCAGGTCATTGACGATCTTCACCACGCCGCTGTCTGCGGATTCGAGCGGCACGAAGCGCGTCTGCAGTTCGCCGAGTTCCGCTTTCAACTCGGTGAAGGTGATCGCGCGGCGTTCGAGGTCGTCGAACCGGCTTTGCGTCTGGCCGATGAATTGCGTCACGTCGGCGATGCGGGCATCGATATCGGGCGCGCCATGCGAATCCTTGGCGTTCGACAGCGCGCCGAGCGCACGTTCGAAGGTGCCGACAAATCCAGCCACGTCCTTGCGCAGATCGCCGAGCTTGCAGAACTCGTCGTGCAAATGCGCAATGCCCTCGCCGAGTCTTTTGCTGTCGCCGGAGAATTTTGCCACCCGGTCGGAGAGCAACCCCTCGGGCAGCCGTTCGAGCGAGCCGATCTGGGCGGCGAGCCGGTCGTTAATTTCGCCGAGCAACCGGACGCGGCTTGAAACGCCATCCTCGGCCGCAGCGAACGGCGCAAGCCGCGCGCCCATCCCGGCGCCCGCTTCACTCAACGAGGCAAGCGCCTTCGATGCCTGTTCGATCTGATCGCAGCGCGCATTGCCCTGGCGAACGAACTCGGTGAGATTTTTCAGCCGGATTTCCAGCGCGGTACCGTCGTCACCGCTGGCAATTTCGGCGAGCGACCGCTCGATATCGCTCTGGCGGCCGTCAAGCTCCGAAAACAGCTGCTCGATCGAACGCCGCGTATCGAGAACCGGTGCAAGCCGCTCCTTGAGAGCCTGTTGCTGGGTACGGATGGCGGCGACGCGGGTGTCGAGATCGGTGATGGCGTTGCGGCTCTGCTGAATTTGCGCAAACCGCTCGGCTTCGCTGACGCGGCGTTGCAGCGCCGCGATGGCGTCCTCGGGATCGCTGCGCGTCAGTTGTTGCACGTCAACTTCGGTGTCGAGCTGGGTCTTGGTGGCCTCTTTCACGCTGGTGCGGATGCCGTCGAGGCGCTGTTGCAGCGTCGTGCCGGACTGCTGCTGGCGCACCAGCCGGTCCCACAGCCACACCGCGAACGGCAGCATGACGAGCGGTACGAGCACGATGACGGCCCAGGCGACTTTCTGCAGCAACGGCACAGCGCCGAAGGCGGCAAAGATCGCCGCCATCTGCGACCCTTGCGTCAGACCGACGAAGAGCACGGCCAGCACGAACAGCACGACCGAAACGCCGACAAACTTACCCATGGAAATGCTCACCTGTTGAAACGCGTAACCCCGGAAACGCTTCACCCAGCCAAGGCGACGTTGGCGGCGGAGGCGGCGGCTGTTTGGTACGACAGGAACGGCGTGCACACAAGGCCGCGCGCGTAACAAGCAAAAAGAGGCTCGATATTGGACTCATTATAAGGTCTTATAAGGTCGGCAGCGGCGAACTTGGCGGGGCGACCGATCGTGCGGCAAGTGACATCATGACCGTGCTTTGGCGGCGCTCAGGCCTCGTGCTGCTGCCGGTGCTGACGGCGATCTTTGCCGCAGCCGCTCCGGCGTGGAGCCAGGAGCGAGCCGCGCCACCCGGGAATGACGCGCAAGCGGCCTGCCGGCCGTCAAACTTTCGTGTCGCGGTCGATGTTGGCCACACCGTTGCGGTGCCCGGCGCAATAAGTGCGCGCGGCGCGACCGAGTATTCATTTAATCTGCGGCTCGGCGAGAGCATCAAACAGTCGCTAGTGAAAGCGGGCTTCGACAAGACGGAGCTTTTGATCACGGGAGCGGCGCCGCCGCTCGGGCTGCTCGAACGCGCGGTGCGCGCCAACAAGATGCATGCCGATCTGTTCCTCTCCATCCACCACGATTCCGTGCCGGACAATCTGCTGCAGACCTGGAATTATGAGGGGCAGGATTATCATTATAATGACAGCTATCCGGGCTATGCGCTGTTTGTTTCGTATGACAATCCCGACCGCGCCGGCAGCCTGACGTTCGGCCACATTCTCGGCGAGGCGCTGCAGGCGCGGCGCTTGGGCTACACGCCGCATTATATCTTGCCGCTGATGCGGCACCGCCGCCGCAAACTGGTCGACCAAGCCGCGGGGGTCTATCGCTACGATCAGCTGGTGGTCTTGCGGCTCACCCACATGCCGGCGGTGCTGCTGGAAGCGGGCTCAATCATCAACCGGCGCGAGGAACTGGCGCTGGCCGATCCCGAGCGGGTTGCACTTGAGAGCGCCGCGGTCGTTGCCGCGGTTGAGGATTTCTGCGCCGCGCGAGGCAAGGCGCGCGTGGCGAAACGCCTGCCGGCACGACGGCCGGTTGCACGGCGCGGCCCCGTTCGCGGCGTTCGGTTCGCACGCTGAAGAAAGCTTAAACCGGGACCGGCGCGAACTGACTGCGGCGGAAGGCGAGCGTGCCAATGATCACGAAATTGATCATGCTGACGGCGACGCCGGCAGCAAACGCCGGAGCGTAATAACCGAAATGGTCATACAGGACGCCGCCGGACCAGCTGCCGGTCGCCATGCCCATGCCGCTGCACAACAACAACGTCGGCATCCGCCAATAGGCTTCGCCGACCGGGAACAGTTCGCGCGAGGCCAGAATATTGGCGGGCACGAGTCCGCTGAAGCCGAAGCCGAACGCGGCAGAGACCGTGAACAGGCCGAGTTCGTTCTGCGTGAGCAGAAACGCCGCCAGGCCGACGGTCTGGCATGCCGATCCGGCAAGCATCGTATAAAGCCCGCCGAGCCGGTCGGACAGGGCGCCCCAAAACTGGCGGCTGAGAAACGCCGCGGCGAGCAGCACCGACAGCATCGCCGCACCGTGCACCGGGCTGATGCCGAGATCGCTGCAATACGCCACAAGATGCGCCTGCGGTATCGACATCGGCACGCAGCAGGTAAAGATCGCGCAGGCCTGCAGCACGAATACGAGATTGGGTGGCCAGCCGAGAACGCGCTCGCTGCCGCGCGCGGTCCTTGAGGCCGAAAAGCGAAGCGCGCTTTCAGGCGGCGGTTCGAACACGATGATCGCGGCGGGCACGATGAGGATGAGTTCCACGGCCGCGTAGAAAAACATCGCGTGCCGCCATCCCGCATACGCGATGGCCCGCTCGAAAATCGATGGCCAGATGGCGCCGGCCAGAAAGCTGCCGCTGGAAATCAGCGCCAGCGCTGAGCCGCGCCGCCGGTCGAACCAGCGGCTGACATAAATGTAGAACGGCGCATTGATGCCGCCGAGGCCAAGCATGCCGATGAACAGTCCATGCCCGATATAGAGAGGCAGCGTTGGGCCGAGCGTCGACAAGGCCAGCCCGGCAGCGATCATGAGCGAACCGCTGACGACGGTCCAGCGCACGCCGACGCGCTCGGCGACGCGGCCCATGAGGATGCCGCCGACGCCCGAGCCGAACCAGACCAGCGCGCCGGCGAGAGCCGGGATCGAACGTTGGCCGTTGACCTCGGCCGCAATGTCCTTGAGCCCGACCACCGCGATCCACGGCGCGCCGAACGCAACCGACATGACGAGAAGCGCCGCGCTCGCGACCACCCACGACTTCCGCGTCTCTACCGATGGCAGATGTGACGTTTGCAGCATTTTTCTCGCGTTGCAGGCGCGCCCGGCGGGGCTTTTGGGTCGAATTGCCGGTATAGCAGCCGACTCAGGCCCTCGCCCACCAAAAATAATTCAGCGCCGGGAATAAAGACCCGTCTCCGCCGATCAGGTCCGTGAAGCCGACATGGCTTGACGAGATCCGACTTTGCAGGAGACAGCAATGAGCGAACAGGACCGTGACGACGGCGTTAACCGCCGAAAAGCCCTCGAATGCATGACGTGGGTCGGCACCGGGGTGTTGTGGTCGATTGCCGGAGGCGTGCCGCGCTCGCTCGGCATCATCGATGAAGCCGTGGCGGCGGAACCAAGCGGACTGACCTTCGTCCAGATCAGCGACAGCCATATCGGCTTCGACTTCAAGACGCCGTATCCGAACGCCGTCGGCACGCTGCAGGAGTGCATCGGCCGCGTCAAAGCGCTGCCGAAGAAGCCGGCCTTCATGATTCACACCGGCGACATCAGCCATCTGTCCAAGGCGTCGCAGTTCGACGATGCCGACAAGGCGATCGCGGAAGCCAAGCTCGACGTGCACTACGTTCCCGGCGAGCACGATTTCGTCGATGCGGAACAGAAACTATTCATGGACCGCTACGGGAAAGGCACCAAGGGTTTCGGCTGGTACAGCTTCGACGCCAACGGCGTGCATTTTGTCGGCCTCGTCAACGTCCACGATCTCAAGGCCGGCGGCATGGGCAATCTTGGAAACGATCAGCTCGAATGGCTCGAAGCCGATCTGAAAGGCCGCTCGACCTCCACCCCGATCGTGGTGTTCGCTCACATCCCACTGTGGACGGTTTACCCGAATTGGGGCTGGGGCACGAACGACGGGGCGCAGGCGCTGTCCTACCTCAAGCGCTTCGGCTCCGTCACCGTGCTCAACGGGCACATCCATCAGGTCATGCAGAAGGTCGAGGGCAATGTCACTTTCCACACTGCCCGCTCCACCGCCTTCCCGCAGCCGGCTCCGGGCACGGCGCCGTCGCCGGGGCCGATGAAGGTCCCGGCCGACAAGCTGCGAAGCATGCTCGGAATTGCCGACGTCGCCTACAAACAAAACAACAAACGGTTGGCGATCATCGATTCGCCGCTGCAGAGCTGAACGGGGCGCAGCAATGACCTTGCCAAACACAGTTCGCAGCGCGCTCCTCGCCGCAGCACTCGGCGCGGCCTGCGCTCCGCTCATGGCCGTGGTGACTCTGCCAGTGTGGGCGCAAAAGACACCGGGCGGCGAGATATCGATCGAAAACTTCACCTTCAATCCAGCCAAGCTGACGGTGAAGGCCGGCACCACGGTGATCTGGACCAACAAGGACGACATTCCGCACGGCATCGCGTCGTCCAACAACGCGTTTACCCGGTCGAAGCCGCTGGTCACGGACGACAGCTTTTCGTTCACGTTCACCACGCCGGGCACTTACCAGTTCTTCTGCTATCTGCATCCCAACATGGTAGGTACCGTCGTGGTAGAAGCGGCAGCCGGCAGCGCCGCGAAGCCTTGATGCTTGCCCGCCCGCCGGCGTCTTCTCTGCACCCGCCCGTACGCGGGCGGGCGACGAGAGACGTACGGCAGTGCGAGGGGACCGGGCGCGAGACGATGGCAAGTTATGCCGACGCAGAGCATGACAGAGCGCGGCGTTTTCGCGACGCCGCGCTGCCGCATCTTGACGACGTCTTCACGCTGGCGCGCTACCTCATGCGTAACGCGGCCGACGCCGAGGATGCGGTGCAGGAATGCTACCTGCGGGCGCTGCATCATTTTGACAGCTACCGCGGTCCGGCGATGAAGCCGTGGCTGCTGACTATTCTCCGCAACGTCTGCAATGCCGAATTTGCGCACCGCGGCCGGCAGGCCTTGCCGGTGGACGATCCGCCTGACACCAAGGCGGAGGATGTTCCGCTGTGGCAGGAGCCGCAGCCCACGGCGGAAACCGTGCTGCTGCGCCAGCACGACAGCGAGACCATGCGGAAGCTGGTGGCGGCTCTGCCGCAGCCGTTCCGCGAAATCCTCGTGCTGCGCGAGATCAACGAATTGTCGTATCAGGACATTGCCCAGGTTGCGGGTGTGCCGGTCGGAACCGTCATGTCGCGCCTTGCCCGGGCGCGTTCCATGCTGCGCGCAGCATGGAACGTCGCGGAAGGAGCGGCGTCATGAACTGCGCCGAATGTGAAATTCTGATTCACGCGCTGCTTGACGGCGAGCTCGATGCCGGACACACGCGCGATGTCGAAACACATGTGGCGGAGTGTCAGTCCTGCGCCGAAAAACTCGAGGCGTTCCGCGCCATGCGCGGCGCGTTCGCCGCCGCCGATCTGAAAGAGGCGGCGCCCGCAAGCCTGCGCGGCCGCATCGAAGCAGCGCTGCCCTTGCCGCCGGCGCGCAGCGAGACCGTCACGCCGTTCGTTAGGCCCACCCGCCGCAGTTTCTTTGGCGGCTTTGCCGCCGGCGCGGCACTGTCGGGCGCGCTCGCCGCGAGCTTGGTGCTGACCGTGTTCCGCACCGACCCCGACAAGACGATCGCCGACGAAGTCGTCTCGGCTCATATTCGCTCGCTGCAGCCCGGCCATCTGATGGACGTGGAGACGAGCGATCAGCACACCGTAAAACCGTGGTTCGACGGCAAGGTCGACGTCGCCCCGCCGGTCATCGACCTCACCGCCGAGGGTTTTACGCTGCTCGGCGGCCGGCTCGATTACATCGACGGCGAACCGGTCGCATCGGTGGTCTATCGCCGCCGCAAGCACATTATCAATCTGTTCGTCGCCCAGAGGCTGGGCAGCAATCACGCGGCCGTGAGCGTGCGCACGGTGCAAGGCTATAATGTCCGCCATTGGTCGGCGCAGGGCTTGGATTTCTGGGCGGTCAGCGATCTCGATGGCGAAGAGCTTGGCGAATTCGTCGGCAAAATCTCGGCCGCGCTGCATCCGAACGGCGCCTCGTAATGAGGAGGCGGCGGCTAAGCCACGGGACGGAATGGCTTACAGCTCCATAAAGGATTGCCTACCATTTGCACGCAACAAGGCGCCGGTTCGCGCCGAATCGGCGTAACCCCACGAATTAGGCATTTCCGCTCCATCTTTGCCGCCGTTTTTGCACCGAGCGTGCTATGGCACGGCAGGGCGGAGCGCCCTATTGGCGCACCGTATTAGGGCGTTTGTCAGGATCCGGCCGATAAGAGGTCCTACAGCCGTGGGAGAGGAACGGATGTTCATGACGCGTGACGGTCGCGCAGGCGGTCGCATGTTTGCGCTTGCCGTTATCCTCGCAGGCGCGGCGCTGGCGCGCGCCGCACCGGCGCCAGCGCCGGTGAAGATCGACGTCGTCATGGTCGATTACGAGTTCCAGCCCGATCACCTGACGCTCAAGCGCGGCGTTCATTACCAGCTGCACCTCGAGAATCATGGCAAAGAAACCCACGAATTCACCGCCCCGGTGTTCTTCGCCACCGCCAAGATCGACAATCCCGACGTGTTGAACCGCGAGCATAGCGAAGTGCTGATGCAGCCGGGCGACAAGAAAGACCTGTTTCTCACGCCGACAATGCCCGGCACATACGACCTGCGCTGTGCCGATCACGACTGGTACGGCATGGTCGGCGGCATAACCGTCAAATAGTCGGCGCAGGCCGTATAAACACGTACACACTGCCGCCTGCACCGCAGGCAAAGCGCCGAAAAACGTATCATTGTAAGGCGCCGCGGTGGTTGGCGGCTGGTTCGCGGCCGCCCACCAGACACCAAGCCGTGATTTTGCAGCGCCATGAAATCGGCACAGATCGCACGCACGGTGTGTTCGGCGCCTGGATGCCTTTTGTTCATCCGAGACGGCACCAATCTTGCTTCAACTTGTTATCGAAGGGGTTGCGGGGCTGTGCACCGGAAGACCTGGGAATTCCCAGGGAGAAAGGAGTCGCCAATGTGTGACTTTAGTCTTCAGAGCGTACGGTCGCGGCCGGCGAAAGTCGGCGACAAACTTGTGACTCGTGACTTCGGCACGGGGACGCGCGGGTTCTCTGCCGCAGACGATCCTGGAATGGCTGTCTGTATCATGCCCGGAACGGAGTTGGCCTTTGCCGGCGACGTTGCGTGCCTGCCGGCCGGCCTTCTGGGCTGGAAGACCAAGACGATCAACTACCAGACCGCCATCTTCCGCCAGGTCAACAAGGACAAGTTGGCTGCGCATCACGACGCGCTCGAGTTTCCCGACGGGCGCATCGTGCTGCTGACACTGCTGTGCGAAGGACAGGCAGCCTCCGTGCTGCAATTGCCGGTACAGCCGAAGACCGCCGAAGAGGCGCGCGAACAGGAACGCGTCGGCTTCATCGGCTGAAGCCAACTGCGTTTGCGCAAGCGCGGCAACAAAGTCCGGCCGCCTGCAATGGCGGCCGGTCCAAGTGATGCTGCATCAAACCAAGTAATGCTGCATCAAACAATTAAGTTAAAAAAATAACGCACGGCCGCCGCTGGAATTGCGGCAGCCTTCGTAATTGGCGTCCTGTTACTTCTCGGATCAGGCGGCGCCACCCGGCACGAAACAGCGGATAATAACCTGGCCACTGTAGACGCTGTACCAAACAACGGCGTCGCCCACAGGATTGGCGGTGCCCTTGAGCACCGCATCCGGCGGTACCGGAACCCAATTACCGTTGACCGGCACCCAATACAGATCCTTACGCATGTCGAATTCGGTGCGGTGGCCGTCAGCGATGTCGCAGCACGGAATACCCTTGGATGATTTGACGCTGTGAAACCACTCGCGTACCGGGGCCGGCACATCGCCGAACTGGCCGTTGTCGTGCGCCACCGCCGGTGTACCGATGAAAGCAGCGAAAAGTACGGCGCGCAGCGCGGCGAGTTCGATCGTTCTCCGAAAAATCTTTGTCTCTTTTGAAGAGCATCCTTTGAAATTCATCGCCGCACCGGTGGCTCTGAGGCGCAGCCGCAGGACGCGGCCGGCAACAACTGCCGGACCATTAACGCCCGTTGCACAAGTTGGTTTCACACTGCGCAGCGCACTGGCATGTGCGCGCGCCACTCACACCGGAACCGGCCGCCCGCAGCCGTATCGGATCAAGTCCGAAGGCACCGGCCAAGCCGGACTGCAGCCTGCCGCTTCCTTGCAGGGAAGCGGGGACACCCACCCTCAATCGTGCCACTATAGTTCGATCCTGGCGTTGTTGAAGTCCTCATATGTGAGTGTCCCGGAACAGCCATGGCACGCCTGCGTTTTGTCACGATGGCGGCGGCGACGCGCGGCGCCATCGCGCATTTGGTCTTTTTGTGGTGCATCGAATCGCAATGCAGGGCAGATTGCCTGCACGCGCGTGTTAAATAGCGGGTACAGGGGAAATGCGAAGCGCGTAGACGACAGGGAGCGGGCGCCCTTTCGACAATTGTTGGCAAGAATTGATCTATGAAGATCTATGACTCAGTCGATCGATGAGGCCGCCGACGTTCGCCCAGCCGGCCCGGGCGCGCGCCAGCGGGATGGCGACCAGCGCGCCGAGGCAGAGCACGATCAGCGGGATGCGCCACCACAGCGGATCCGCCTCGCGCCGGATCACCACGAGCTGCACGGCCACCGTGCCGGCGACGGCGAGCACCGCCAGCACGTACCCGATGA
>Ga0208849_1002052_pt1 | contig 11900 bp, 11 predicted proteins | sample NGESurdeep072012_10_FD_184470 | JGI IMG/M metagenome (GOLD analysis project Ga0208849, IMG submission 184470) | Arctic peat soil microbial communities from Barrow, Alaska - NGEE Surface sample 53-3 deep-072012 (SPAdes) | ecosystem: Environmental > Terrestrial > Soil > Wetlands > Peat ...
AATTTGAGGATTAAAAATGAAAAACCGAGGGCCCAGACGATCGCACAACATTGGATCAGGCGGCGGCTGTAGCCCGCCTCAATGAAGGCCAGGCCGAGGCTGTAGACGAGGCTGCTGGTCAGCAGGATCACGGTGTTGATCGTGCCAATCGCAAGCTGGGTTTGCTGCGCGCCTGCATCGAAGCCGGCCTGGTTCCAATGTCGGCAATAAATCCAAGATAGGAAAATCGCACCGAAAAACAGCATCTCGGTTGCGAGGAACAACCACATGCCGGATATTGCAGTCTCGGCCTGATGGACGGCGTTCGAATACTGGAACTCATGCGGAAGAGAAACTTCAGACATGGCCTGGGGCGACCTCGGGCGGCGGATAGTTGTATGGGCGTTCGGTTACGACGGGAGTGACGTCGAAGTTCTCGGTGAGGGGCGGCGACGGCGTCCGCCATTCAAGCCCTGTTGCGCCCCATGGATTGGCTGGCGCGCGCTCGCCGTAGAACAGCGACCAGGTCAGATATGCGAGCGGCAGCAAGTACGCGGCTGCCAGGATTGTGGCGCCGGCGGATGACAGCACGTTGAGCACCTGGAACTCGGGTGGGTATGAATGGTAGCGGCGAGGCATGCCCAGATAACCGAGGATGAATTGCGGGAAAAAAGTCAGGTTGAAGCCGATGAAAATGATCATCGCACCAAGGCGGCCCCACATTTCCGGGTACATGCGGCCAGTGATCTTCGGCCACCAATAATGCAGCCCGGCAAAGAAGGCCGAGACCATGCCGCCGACCATGACGTAGTGAAAATGCGCCACCACAAAGTACGTCTGCGTCAGGTGGACGTCGGCGCCAAGAGCGGCGAGGAACAGACCAGTCAGGCCGCCAATTGTGAAAAGACCGATGAAGCCCAGCGCATACAACATCGGCGCATCGAACCGGATATAGCCTTTGTGCATAGTGCCGATCCAGTTGAACACTTTGATGGCAGATGGCACCGCGACTAAGTAACTCAAGATGGAAAATACCAGCGCGGAATAGATCGAAGTGCCGGCCACGAACATGTGATGGCCCCAGACCAGAAAACTGATCACCGCGATCGAGATGCTGCACCAAACAATGAAATTGTAACCGAAGATTTCCTTGCGCGAAAAGCACGGGACGATTTCACTGACGACGCCGAAGCCGGGAAGGATCATAATGTAGACGGCGGGATGCGAGTAGAACCAGAATAAGTTCTGGAACAGCAACGGATCGCCGCCCAGCGCGGGATCGAATACGCCGACATGAAAGATGCGCTCGAAGGCCAGCAATATCAGGGTCATCGCCAGCACCGGCGTCGCCAGCACCATGATGACACTGGTGGCATAAAGCGACCACAGGAACACCGGCATCTTGTACCAAGTCATTCCGGGCGCGCGCAGACGGTGGATCGTGACGATGAAATTCAGGCCGGTGGCAATCGAAGAAAATCCTGCGATGAAAATTGCGACGACCGTCATCACGACGTGGCCTTGGGAGTAGCTGGAAGAGAGCGGAGTATAAAAAGTCCAACCGGTATCGACACCGCCCGTAAACAACGAATACACCACGACAGCCCCGGCGATGATAAAGAGATACCAGCTGATGAGATTTAGTTTCGGAAAGGCCAGATCGCGCGCGCCCAGCATCAGCGGTACGACGAAATTGCCCAGCGTCACGGGGACGGCGGGAATCAAGAAAAACCACACCATCACCACGCCGTGCATGGTGAATATCCTGTTGTAGGTCTCGGCCGACGCAATCATGCCCTCCGGCACGATCAGGTTGTAGCGAATGAGCGCCGCAGCGAAGCCGCCGATGAAAAAGAAAAAAGTGATGCTGCCAAGATAAAGCAGCGCAATTCTCTTGTGGTCCGTCGTCAGAAGCCAACTGCGCAACGTAAAGCCGTCGGTCAGGTACGAGGTGGCGAACTCCGAAGTCTCGATGGCCGTGGCGCTCATGAGGGCTTCTCCGTCGCTAGCGACTTGATGTAGGCGATGATCTTGAGGAGATCGTCCTCGTTGATCTGTCCGGCAAAACTCGGCATCACGGGCGGATAGCCGGCGACGCGTTGGGTTGCGGGCAAAAGAATGCAGTCCCGGATGTAGCGATCGTCGGCAGTGACCACGGTGCCATCCGCCAGCGTCACAGCGCTGCCGTAAAGGCCGGCGAGCGCCGGGGCGCGTACGGCGCTGCCAGCTTGATTGCCGCCGACGCCGTTTCCGCCGTGGCAGCCACTGCAGCCATTGCGCATGAATAATGTCTTTCCGGCCGCGGCCAGTGTCTCGCCGGCGCCGTTCTGCTGCAGCCATTTCTGGAATTGTGGCGCGGTCAACACGACGATTTCGCCGGTCATTTGTGCGTGCCCGGTGCCGCAGAGCTGCGTACAGAATAGATGATAGGTTCCGAGCCTTTTGGCCTCGAACCACAGTGACTCGTATCGCCCCGGCAGCACATCGTGCTTGATCCGGAATGCCGGAACGGAGAAATCGTGGATTACGTCCTCCGACGTCATCACCAGCTCGATCGCCCGCCCGATCGGCAAATGCAGTGCGTCGATTTCGCTCTGACCGCCGGGATGCTCGATCTTCCACATCCACTGCTTGCCGATGACGTAGATTTTCATCGCGTCCGGCGGCGGCTCGAACAGGCGCAGATATAAATCCGCGCCCCAGATGAAGAGCCCGAAAAACGCTACCAGCGTCGCGACGGTCCAACTCGTCTCGAGGCGCCAGGTTTTCTTTGCCACTGCGCCGCGATCGATGCCGCTGCCGGCGCGGTATTTGATCACGTAGAGCAGCATAAGGCCGAAGACCAGCGCGAGGACCGCACAGGAGATCAGCACCATCGCGAGGATCAGATGATCGACCTCCGGCGCAGTGGTCGTCGCCTCCGGCAGCCAGAGAGTCATGCGCGCCTCCCGTCACGGCGGAAGGCGAGAAACAAGGTTCCGGCGATGGTCACGACGGTGATCAAGCCGGCGAGCCGCAGCAGTTTCATGATGGCGAGCGTGTAGCGGCCGGTCTGTGGATCGAAGTGAAAACAGAGCAGGAGTACCGGCAAAGCTGCAGAGGCGATGCTGCCCAGATTGGCCCGCGTCACGCCAAGCCGCACATCGCCGGGCTGGTACCCGACGCCGAGCAGATAGCTTGAAACAACGCCTTTGGGGGTCGTGAAGACGATGCCGGTGGGATGCAGGAACTGTTTCAGCTCGGGATCGAAGCGGTCGCGGAAGCCGACGGCGTCGGCAATAGCCCGAACGCTGTCTGCCGAGCCGGTCAGGAAATGGGAAGCCTGTTGCCCTCCCGGCAGCGGGTAGCGTGCCAGGTCGTCGGCCTTCGCCGCCTTTGCATCGGCGACTGTTTCCGACGGATCGATACTCAATGCGATCAGAGTATAGTCTCGACCGGCTATCATGCCGGTCTTGGCGAGCGCGTCGAAAAGATCGGTCCGCACGATGCCGCACAGGTTCGGGCAGTGGAAATAAACCAGGGCCAAGACCGCCGGCTTGCCGCCGAGCAGATCGCGCAACGGCGCCTTGCGGCCGGTCTCGTCGCTAAAGACGGTGTCGAGGGGGAGCTGATGGCCCAGCCTCTGACGGTAGGCGAAGCCGTCTGGGTCGGGCGGCGGCGCCGCCTCCATCAACACGAGCGCCAGCCACGGCAGCAGGATTGCGTAGCGGAATTTCATGGCTGTTTGTCCCGCGGTGTCGGCCAGCCTGGAATGCCCTCAGCCGCGACCTTGCGCATCGCATCCTCGATCGGGATGTGCACCGTACCCTTGGCCTTATCGACCCATCCCGTGCCGTTCAGCCGTCGCATCTCCGCGGCGTAGAAGCGGGCCATGGTTTCGCGGGGATTCGGCTGCAATTGCGGATTCGGAAATGCCGGCAGCGTCAGTTGCTTGGCTTGATCGAGCGTCGACTTCGGGAACAGCCATAGGACAAGCAGCGCCAGAGCGAGCACTGAAACAAAAAGCAGCGGTACGCCAATCCAGATGAATGGCGTGCCGACGTCGCTCGTCTCATGTCGTGCGGGTGCCAGCAGCTTTTCAGGCATGGGAGCGCACCGCATTCCGCATCATCGACAAGGACGGCGCACGTAATGCGAGCGCCGCAGCGATACCAAGCAGTCCGAGCATGGCCAGCACATCGAGCAGTCCCAAGCCGCGCCCCGACGCCGGCACCACCAGCCACCAGCCATGGATGATCGCCGTCAGCACCAGCAGCGCCGCCACGACGGCGATCCCGCGCCGTGAGCGCTGCACCTGGGGCCAAATCAAAGCGAAGAATGGCAGCACGAAATGACCGGCCGCTACGACGGCTGCCGCGATGCCCCAGCCGCCGGTCGAGCGAACGATGTACCAGGGGGCCTCGTCCGCCAGATCCGACTGCCAGATGATCAAGACCTGCATGAAATCGAGGTAGGCCCACAGCACCACGAGCCCCAACAGCAGCCGGCCGAGGCTATGCACCGTTCCGTCGTCGGGCGGCAATCCGAGTGCGGCGGCAAAAATCGACACCGACAGGGCCAACAGCCCCATCTCGGAAATCTCGATCATACCGTAGACGCTGGATACGAAGCGCGGGTCGAGCGACATTGTCATGTCGACCGCCGCATAGGTTACGGTCAACGCCAGCGCGATGAGACCTGCCGGCGCGAGCCGAGCCAGCGCCAATTCGGGCGCCGGTCGTCGCAGCGCCCGCAGGATCAAGCCGGCAAGCCCAAACCAGACGATCAGATAGACGATGATACGGCCGACGAAGAACGGCAGGTTGAGATAAAGCCGATTGTCCAAGTGCAATGCCGCACCCGATCGCGCCCAAGGGTAAAGAGCGGCCAGCATGGTCATCAACGGGATCAGCACCGGAATCAGCAGTGGCAAGGTGGCCATGCCGCAAACCAGCAGCGGCCGTATGGCGTAGCCCCAACGACCGCCGGTCAGCGCATGGATCAGAAGCAATCCCATGCAACCGAGCGGCCAGCCCATCCATACGGCCACGGCGGCAAGCCACGCATGCGGGAAAGCCACCGGGAAGAAAATCCAGCCGACCACCGTTCCGGCGAGGCCAACGCCGCCGACCACCCACGCTACCCGCTCTGCTTGGCGCCGCGTCATTGCAGGTTGCCTTGCTGATCCGGCGGCGCGTCGGCGACAGAGGCGTCCTGACTGCGCTGCAAGGCACGGATGTATGCCGCGATCGCCCAGCGATCCGCCGGCTGCACGCGGTCAGCGAACGAATACATCGCGCCGTGACCGTTGGTGATGACGTCGTAGAAATGCTGCACCGGCGCCTGGCGCAGCCGCTCGGTGTGATAGGACGGCGGCGGCGGAAAGCCTCGTTGCACGATCATGCCCTGCCCATCGCCGAGTTCGGAATGGCAAGGCGTGCAGTAGATGCGGAAGCGCTCCTGGCCGCGTTTCAACAATGCCAGTGTCACGGGAGGCGCCTGCACCGGCTTATCCAGGTATTCGACCGCGCCGGAGGGTTCCTGCGCTGGCCCGACATCGGGCGAATAACCCTTCTCCTTCGGCTGCGTCGCCATGTCGTCGCAGGCGCCGAGCAGCACCAAGCTGACAAGCAGGACCGCGCGCTTCATACCGGAACCTCTTCGATCGCTGCGGGGTGAAGGCGATCAAGGATTGCGCGCGCGCTGGCAAGCTTATTTTGATCGTCCGTGCGAATGGCGACGATCCACCGGTCGCTGGTCGCGCCGCGCATGAAGTCGCATTCGTCGATCCGCTCATAGAGTTTCGGCATGCGGTTGACGACCAAATAGCCGATCACACCGGCGAGTACCGCGAACAGCACGCCGATTTCGAAAGCGATCGGCACAAAAGAGGGCCACGAAAATTCAGGGCGGCCGCCGATGTTGAGCGGATAGCTGATGGTGTCGGCGTAAACTTCCATGGCGAAGCCGCCGGCCGCGCCGATCATTCCTGCGACAAAGATGACAAGCGGCAGCGGCGAATTGCCGGGCGCACCCGCGAGAGCTTGCGGTGTGTAGGTACGCGCGCCATCCAGACGTTCGGCACGCAAACGCCGCAGCGCATCTTGCAGTGCCGCCTCCGTCGCAAACGCCGCGACAAGATCGCGCTTCATGTCCGCTCTCCGTCGCGCTGACGAGATTGGATCAAGGCTCGCATCTCAAACATCGAAATCACCGGCATGAATCTGACGGCCAGCAGGATGCCGGCCAGGAACAGACCAACGGTGCCGAACAGCGTCGACCAATCCCAGAACGTGCCGTGAAAATCGCCCCACGCGGACGGCAGATGGGTGCGGCGCAACGCCATGACGACGATCGTGTAGCGTTCGCACCACATGCCGACGATCACGCCGAAACTGACGAGCAGGACCACCGCCTGGTTCAGGCGCAGCGGCCGAAACCACATGATCTGAGGAATAAGGATGTTGAACAGGATGGTGGCCCAGTAAGCCGGCGAATAAGACCCGAACAGCTTGTCGAAGAAGAACCGTTTGTCGGCCTGATCGGGGCCGTAGAGGCTGCTGAAAGCATCCATCATGTAGGCGTAACCGAGGCATAGACTGCTCACCAACATCAGCCGGCAGAGCACATCGAAATGTCGTCCGGTGATGACGTCCTGCAGATGCAGCAACCGGCGGAGCGGTACGATCAACAGAAGCACCGTCGCGAAGCCCGACAACAATGCGCCGAAGACGAAGAACGGCGGGAACTGGGTCGAGTGCCATCCCACAGTGGCGGCGCCCGCGAAATCCAAACCGACAACGCTGTGCACGGAGACGACAAGCGGCGCCATGATCGCCGCGAGCACAGCGTATGCCGCGTGATAATGCCGCCATTGGCGATCCGAGCCGCGGAAGCCCATCGCCATCGCGCCGTACAAAATCTGTTTGCCGCGCGTGCTGGCGCGATCGCGGACCGTCGCCAGATCGGGAAGCAGGCCGAGATACCAGAACAGAATGGAGGAAATGACGTAGGTCAGGATGGCGAAGAAATCCCACAGGAGCGGACTGCGGAACTGGGGCCAAAGCAGCATCGTGTCGGGGTAAGGAAACAGCCAGTAGAACAGCCAGGGTCGGCCGAGGTGCAGAATAGGATAAATTCCCGCGCAGGCCGCCGCAAACAGCGTCATGGTTTCGGCGATACGGTTGATCGAAGTCCGCCACTCCACCTTCACCAGATAGAATAAGGCGGAAGTGAATGTTCCGCCCGATGCGATCGCGATCCACCAGACATAGCCGATGAGTGCAAAACCCCAGGCCACCGGCCAGTCGATGCCCCAGATACCGACGCCGGCGTAGAACAGCCAGACAATCGCGATGACCAGCAGGCCGCTGAGGAGCGACGCCGGGATGAATGCGATCCACCACCACAGAAAGGCGCGCTCGCGAAGTGCGATCGCACAGATGTGGTCGGTCATCGATTTGTTGGTGGCGCTCGGTAAAACGACCGGATCGCTCAGTCGCGGCGGTCGCGCGTCACCGCGAGGATGCTCTGGGAAAAGGCTGTCGGAGGATGTGATGTCCGTCATCCGACGTCACCATCGAGGTCTGGATTCGGATTGCGGATGCGCGCCTCGTAGGTCACCCGCGGGTGTGTGTTCTGGTCGGCCAGCACCGCGTAATCGAGCGGGCTCTGCTTGCGCTTGGCGACGTCACTCTCTGGGTCGGCCATGTTGCCGAAGGTAAAGGCTTGTGTCGGGCAGGCGGCCTGGCATGCCGTCCTGACTTCGCCGACCGGACGATTGTCGCGATCCGCCGCGATGCGGGCCTCCGCGATGCGCTGCAGGCAGAAGGTGCACTTCTCCATGACGCCACGGCCCCGCACCGTGACGTCGGGGTTGCGTGATTGGATGGCCCGCTGCTCCTCGCCGGAGAAGTCGAAATAATTAAATCGCCGGACCTTGTAGGGACAGTTGTTGGAGCAGAACCGCGTGCCGACGCAACGGTTATACACCATCACGTTCAGTCCTTCGGAATCGTGCACCGTTGCGCCAACCGGACAGACGACTTCGCACGGCGCTTGCTCGCAATTCATGCACAGCATCGGCTGGAAGTGGCTTACCGGTGCATCGACATTACCTTCATAGTAGCGGTCGATGCGCAGCCATTGCATCTCGCGCTCACGCAGCACCTGCTGTTTGCCGACGACTGGAATGTTGTTTTCGGCCTGACAGGCGACAACGCACGCGTTGCAGCCGATGCAGGCATTCAAATCCACACTCATGGCCCAGGCCGCCGGCCCTTGAGGCTTCCACCGGTAGAGATGGGGCTCTTTTTCGCCGGAGCCGAGAAAGTGTGTATCCTGACCGTACCGGGCCAACGTGCCATGTCTGACGATGTCACCGGCGACGTCGAAGATGAGGTTGTGATGATCGGTACTGGCCAACTTCACGGCGCCGTCGGCTTTTTGAAGCGAGGGCGCATCGGTGCGGCCAGTCAGCGGGTAAAAGTCGAATCCCGCATTTGCGCCGACTGCGCCGACCTGCCGTCGGCCAAATCCCAGAAGTGCAACGACGCAGTCCGGTGCCTGGCCGGGCACGATCCAGACGGGAACGGTCATGGCCGCTCTGCCCACGGACAAGCGGACTTTATCGCCGTTGCGCACCTTCAATTGCCGGGCATGCTGCGGTGAAATCAGAAGCGGATTGTCCCAAGTCAATTTGGTCAGCGGCCGTGGCAACTCCTGCAGCCACGGATTATTGGCGAAGCGTCCGTCCCACAGTGATGGATCCGGCCGGAACAGGATCGTCAGCGGGTGATCGGGCGGGACCGGAGGTGTCAGGCTTCCCGCGTCCGCGCGCAATGCCACGGTTGCTTTTGGACTGGTGGAATTGGGAACGACGCCGTTCGCCAGCGCGTCATGCCACGACTGCGCGAAGTCGCCGTTCTTCTGGTCCTTCCAGGTCGCCTGCACGATATCGAGGGTGGCAGCCGGAGTCGGGTCCGTGAACAAGGCGACCATCGCGTGAACACTAAGGCCGTCATAGAGCGGCAGCGCTTGCGGTTGGAGGATCGTCGCGGTCCCGTCATAGGCGCGGGCGTCGCTCCAAGTCTCCCAAGCATGTGCCATCGGCACCGACCAGACCGTCGCCTGACTGGTCTCGTTCGGCGTCGGCGTCAGTGTCAGGCTGAAACTCACGTTCGCAAGTGCTTCGCCAAAGCCCAACACCGCAGGTGCGGCGTAGATCGGATTGCTGTCGATGATCAGCAGACTGGCCACCTTGCCAGCCTGCATATCGGCGACGAGTTCGCTCAGAGAGGCGCCCTGTTCGACGGGCTTGTGTGCGACCGGCTCGATGAGATCGAGTGTTGCTCCGGGCGCGCCAAGCTTGTCGTTGATCGCATGCACAAGCGCGTGCATTTCCGCCGGTTGGTCGGGCCCGACATGCACCAGCGCACGACCACGATTTGCCGTGAGATCCTTCGCGACCTTGCGGACCCAGTCAGGTGCATCCGATTGCGGCGCGCCCTGCAGGATTGCGGCCGCCAGAGCCATGACGATCCGATGCAATTCCGGCGGTCCAGCAATGAATCGGTGGTCCGCCACAGAACCAATGAGTGTCGGTGTCGGCTCGACCGCGTAAAGGCGGCTCATCTTTTGCGTTCGGGTCGGATTGCGGCGCGAGGCGAAGTCGCGGGCAAAGCGCAAATGGCCAGGCGCGGAACTCAAAAGATCGCTGTCGATTGCCAAGACCACGTCCGCATTTCTCAGGTTCGGCACGCTCTCGACAGCTGCTCCATAAGCGAGCTTCGCTCCGTTCCAGACGTTATCGCGCGATACCGGATCCCATTGGTGCCAGCGTGCAGCGGGATAGCTTTTGAGCAGGGCATCGCATTGTCTGGCGAAAGTCGGCGACGTGATTGTTCCGGTCAAGATGCGCAATCCAGCGCCGTGGTTCGCGGCGATCTTGCCGCGCTGGTTCAACATTGCGGTCTGCAACAATTGCCAGTCTGCCGGCAGCCCGTGTTCCGTGATCTCTGCGGCGCGCTCTGGATCGTAAAATTCCAGCAACTGCGCCTGCCCGAATACATCGGTGGCGCCGAGGCTCGCCGGATGTTGCGGATTACCCTCCACTTTGATCGGGCGACCCATCTGATGCTTGACGATCACCCCGGCGGCGTAGCCATCCAGGACGTTGGCGGTGCTGTAATAGTTCGGCAGCCCTGGAATAATGTTCGGCGGTATACGCACTGCGGGAGTCAGATGTCCGCCCGGTTCTCCGAGATCGCAACCGCCAAGTCCACTCATCGCCAAGGCGGCGGCCATCAGCTTGAGCACACGGCGCCGATCGGATGGCACCGCCATCGCATCCGCCAGCAATGGAAATTCCTGCGCTGCGCGCGCAACGAACGACGGATCATCCGCCAATTCTTCAAGACTACGCCACTGCCGATTTATCGGTGACATATCGAGCAGTCCGTCAATGTGCGGCCACCGACATGATATTGCGCCAACAGTGTTGCCGGCGAAGGAGTCCGGTCGGTCCGCTCCCATTGCGTGTTGTAGATTTGATCTTTCGGCCGAAGATGCGGCCCGGGATCGCGATGGCAGTCGAGGCAGAAACCCATCGTGAGGGTCTTTGCCTTTTCGGTGAGAGGCATGCGATCCACTTCACCGTGACAGCTCGAGCAGCCGACACCCTTGGCGATGTGAATGCTGTGGTTGAAATAGACGTAACCCGGCAGGTCGGTGATCCGGTTCCAGACGATCGGCTTGTCGTCGGCCAGACTTTGCCGCACCGGAGCCAGAATATTCGCGTTGGTCCAAATCTGGGAATGGCAGGTCATGCAGGTGTAGGTCGGCGGCAGGCCGGCGTTCCACGACACTTCAACCGAGGTGTGGCAGAACCGGCAATCGATCCCCAGGCCGGCGACATGATGCTGGTGGCTGAAGGGAACGGGTTGCTCAACATGCCAGCCGACATGGCGCGCCCAATCAACCCGCGGCCATTCCCACCACCAAACAACGCCACAAAGTGTGAGCGCCGCGATTCCCAAAAGGATAAGCGTAGCCGCCATGTTTGCACGCGGCCGAAAAATTGCGGCCATTGCGATGATTCCCCCTGAACTGCGCAGTTTTCTCAGTCAGGTGATGCGTTCGATTTCATAGAACTTGGGGAATGAGACGAGACACCGCGGCAACGATGAATGCGGCTTCACGACCGCTAAAATATTGATTGGGACCCGGAAAAATTGGCATTGGCGCATCAGCCTCGCCGGGCTTCCAAGGGACTGCGCCGGAAATCGTTGGGATTGCGCCGGAAATCGTTCCGCCCCGAGCGGCGATGGTGTCAAGCGCGACAGTTCCAACAAGAGCGCCATCTGACAACAACCCTCGCCGACTTACCCTGGCGTTCGCCATGGCTGACCTCCCGCTGGTCACCCTTTGTGCATAATCATTGGGTTGATCCTGAGTTCCACCGCTCAGTTTAAATAATGTGTTTAACGCGGCCGGAAGCGTTATTCGCCGGCAAGGCGCAACCGCAGAGATTCACTATCCTCGAGCGCGCGTAATCGCGCGGTTTCAAGCGGAATATAGTCACGTGGCAATGGCGCGGCGCCCCGCCGCTTCGTGAGTTGCAGGTGGAAAACCATCGTCGCTTGTTGACGGAATGCCGTTTCCGAAGCCGCGAGATAGAATTCCCACATCCGCACAAATCGCGAGTCGTAAAGCTGTTCTCCCGCATCACGATGAGCGAGAAAGCGGTCCCGCTAGGCTCGGAGGGTGTCAGCGTAGTGCAGGCGCAGAATTTCAATGTCGTCGAGCAGCCGACCCGCACGCTCTATCGCTGGCAATGCGTCCGACAACGCTGGAATATGATCGCTCGCGCGCGCGAGAGTGGGCTGCAATAACAGGGATCGGCCTACTCAACCTGCTGGAGCTGGCGGTATGGTGCTGCGCCG
>Ga0208849_1002053_pt1 | contig 11900 bp, 14 predicted proteins | sample NGESurdeep072012_10_FD_184470 | JGI IMG/M metagenome (GOLD analysis project Ga0208849, IMG submission 184470) | Arctic peat soil microbial communities from Barrow, Alaska - NGEE Surface sample 53-3 deep-072012 (SPAdes) | ecosystem: Environmental > Terrestrial > Soil > Wetlands > Peat ...
CGGAGCACTGGCCCAGCCCCACGGCAAGCCCAGGAGGAGCCACGATGGTGTCGCATAGCTGCCGGAGCCAAATTGGGACACGGGTGCCGAACCTCGACAATTCTTTTGGGGTTTTACGGCCGTCGGACCGTTGACCCTTTTATTTCGCGTGTGAGGGTCATTTGATCCGATCGGCTCGGTCAGATGTCAGTGCAACGATCCGCGCAGGGGCATTCGCCCGGATCGACAGGTGCTTGAGTCGCGATAACTAGGAGTTATCGCCGCCAGAGCGTCAAGCTCGATGCACCCAACCTTACGCCTACTGAAAAGGGGCAACAGCTCTCCACGTCGAAAGTTGTCGGTCTAGGCGTCACAGAGCGCTTAACTGAACTTGGTTCGCGCCCGTTCCTGCAGCGCGCTGTCGATGTACAGGTCGATCTTCTCGTTATAGAACGCGGCCAAGGCGGCGATTTTCTGGCTCTCGGGCAGCGGCGCCCGGTAGATCCAAACGAAGTCGTCGTAGTGATGGCCATTGACGTCGAGATGCCAGTAGTTCGCCGTGCCTTTGTAGGGGCAGTGCGTTTCCGTCTGCGATGGCGTCAGGAGGCCCAGCTGCACGTCAGGCAGAGGAAGGTAGTAGCGCGGTGGGAGCCCGGTCTCGAACAGGATTCGGGGCTGATGCGAGTCAGCGATGGTTTCGCCGTCGACGACGACCTGGACGTGCCGGGAGCTGGCCAGGATGTCCACCCGGGTGTACGGGTCGCGAGGATGGACGTACACGGGCTCATCCTCCTCCAACCATTCGTCCATGGCGTTCCACTCGATGTGAATGGCGTCACGAATCTCCTCGATCGGCGAGGCCGGATACCGCCGGGCCGCGCCCGGAGCCGTGGCCCGGGCCACCTTCACGTCGTAGATGTCGGCATCGCCCCGGCTGGGGGAGTGGTCGATCTCGGCCGTGGGAACGAGCTCGGCCCGGATGTCCGATGACGGGATGTAGTAGGCGGGGTAATAGGGCACCTCCCAGACCAGGAGGGGGTGCGTCGTGTCGGCTACAAGTTCCTGGCCCAGGTACGCCCTCACCCGCTTGTGGGAGGGCTCGACCCGGACCCGCCCTCGTGAGTGCTCGTTGTCCATGGCCGTTACAACAGTGGAGTGTGCAGATAGCTTCCCCAGCCGGCTTACAAATCGGCAATACCCGGTCACCGCATCGGTCGCAACTGTCAGGGGTTCGGGCGGCGAGGCCCTCCGGCTATGTCGCCGCCAGGCAGGGCCGATCGGGATTAACGGCCCAAAGTATTACCGAGCACCCTGCGCTCGACCTGAGATGCGCAACACGGCACATCGACGATTGCTCAGCCGGATACATGACCCCATCGGGAGCCCCGAATATGCGCTATGCACCCGCCACAGCGGTTCCGATGTTCGGCCAGCCGGGAACTGCACTTATGGATCGCTCTACCTGGTGCCGACACAGTACGTTGGCGGGGTCTAGGAGGTCAGCGTGGATGCTCACGACCTAAAAGAAGTCCAGGCTCCGTTGAAGGCCCGCTATCGCGAGGACCCGAAGGCGGGGATGATCAGCTTGGAAGCGGAGGGCCGTCTCGGGCATGAAGAGGTGAGCTGTTCCGTGGCGACTGGTCGAGCAATGGTCGAAGCCGGTCTTCACCCGGCATCGGGAGGCGATGGCAGCTTCGCCTGTTCTGGAGACATGTTGCTCCAGGCGTTGGTGGCCTGTGCTGGCGTGACTCTTCGTTCCGTCGCCACCAACCGGGGCCTTGAGGTCGAGGGCCTCGTGCGAGCGGAAGGAGATCTCGATTTCCGTGGAACATTGGGCGTCGATCGAGACGTTCCGGTCGGGTTAACGGCGATCCGACTGTCGTTTGACCTCACGACCTCGGCGTCCGAGGACGAACTCAGGGCCCTTATACAAACGACAGAGCGCTACTGCGTCGTCCTTCAAAGTTTGACGCGATCGCCCGAAATCCAGGTCTCCTTCACGTCCAGGTAGAAGGTTGGCGCACATCGGTGGCGCCCATCTCGGTGGCCGATGATGCCCAATTGGGGTGCCCCTGGAGTTATGTCGGATTGGGAGCGAAGATCCTGTGGACCTCGATGATCTCGACTTCCGGCTGACCGGCGATCCCAACCTGCTGGACACCCGGCATGAGGCGCTGTTCGACGAACCGGTTGAAGTCGTCTGCGCTGTCCCACAAGTCGGTCACCCGGAGTCCCTTGTCATCGAACGAGGCGACGTGGAACTTGGCACCGGTGGGGATCTCAGTCTCCCAGCCTACGAGGGCGAGGGTCTGGTCGTACTGGTCCTTAGTCAGGCCTGGCCACTGCATGTTCATCACGATTGCCACGGTGTACCTCCAGATTCGACGGGTCCGCTCGGCCCCGGACGGGCGCACCAGATTGTGTCGCCACACCCTCTTTCGTCATCGACGGTGGCCTTGGATCACCCGATCGGGAATGTCAGTTCTGTACGCCCGGACGGGGCCAACCTGACCAGCCTCCTGCCGATCGAGATCACCCGGTCCCGGTCGCCCCGGTTGGGGACGAAGACCGCTCGGCGTAGCCGGATACCTCACCCCCGGTACGCCCTCAAAGGTGCCGCCGAACCACCCGATATCGCGCGTCGCAATCTTCCGGTTTGTTGTCCGCCCGCTCCTAAGCCCTGGACGGCGTGCCGTAAAAGACGATGTGGGACCCAATCCATGTGGTGCACGTGGTACAAGATTCCGTGGTGCGCGCTCCTGTAGGGTGCCACGTCAGAATCGATGTGCTGAGTCCGGCCGAGGATTGTCATTATGGTCGTGCAAAGTCCGACTCTGGAGCACGCCGCGCAAACCGATCTTTACACGGGCGCGACCGATCCCCATTTCGAAATTCTCGATTGCTTGATCGAGGCTGGCGGGGCCCCGATCGCAGCGATCTACGCAGCTATTCGGTAGTACTCGTGAATCAGGCCACCCAAGAGATCACGACGTCTGACCGAGTCGTCGATGCGTAGCGGCGCAACGTCTGTGGTTCCTTCCGGCGCAACAAGATTGAGCCCGCGATGCGGTCGCTCGCAGTTGTAGTGCTCGACGTAGGTCTCCAACACCGATCGAAGATGCCGTTCGCCCAGGAGGAGCACCCGATCGAGGCACTCGGTGCGGACCGTCCGGATGAACCGTTCGGCATAGGCGTTGGCCTTCGGTGCCCGCCACGGAGTGCGCAGGATCTCGATCCCTCGGCGCGGAATACCTCGTCGAAGACTGGGCAGAATCGCTTGTCGCGGTCATGAACCAGGTAGCGAATCGGTTCGTCACGACCTTCTCGCACCTCGGTTAGGTTTCGGGCGATTTGGGCGCACCAAGCGGCGTTGGCGGCGCCGTCGGTCACCCCACCGATGAGGACCTTCCTCGTGTGCAGGTCGATGAAGAAGAGGACGTGAAGAGTCTTCAAACGAACCGACTCGACGGTGAAGAGGTCACAGGCGATGATCGACGAGGCCTGAGTTCGCATGAACTGACGCCAGGTCTCGCGCTTTGCCGGGGGTCGACGCTTCTCGGCCACGATTCGTCGAATGCTGGTCGTCGAGATCTCGGCACCGAGCATCTTGAGCTCTCCTCGGAGGCGGCAGTAGCCCCAGGTCGGGTTCTCACTGGCCAGGCGCCAGACCAGAAGCCGCACGTGGTCAGGGATCCGCCCCCGCGACACGACGCGATGACGGTAGCGCCACTTGGCTCGAGCCAGGTCACGATGCCATCGGCGGATCGTGTCGGGCGTGACGAGGGACGACACACGATCCCGAACTGGTCTCAGGCGCTGGAGGAGGGAGAGAACCCATCGCTCTTCGGGTCGGAACCTTGGCCGAGGCACCTGACGGTGGAGTATGTCGAGCTCTTGGCGCAAGACCAGCAGCTCGAGGTCCTTGGACCGCGAAGAGCGACACCTGAGCAAGAGCAGGCGAAGGATCTGTCGGAGACTGATAGCGGCTCGTCGCAAGGCCATGCGGTCATTGTCGCGGTGCGAAGAGAGGGAGGCAGAGGAGGAAGAAATGCCTGGTAGCGAGCCGACCCTCGGGTGGCACCCTTCACCATGCTCATCAGGGCCGGCGCCGTCGCAATCACCGCCATCATCGTTCTAAGGCTTTTGCCAGGCCCAATCGCTGCCTCTCGCCAGCAAGAGAGCGTCCTCGTCTGACCAGGCCGTATTGCCGTTGTGAGTAGCCCCTTGTGAGCCGGCCCCAGCCTCCGCAGTAATGCTCTCGGTCGACGAATAGCGGGTGGTCGACGTTCAGATTCGGGATACCGGACGGGCAGGTTACGCACGGGCATCTCGTTCGACGCAAAGGGAAGCGGTGTTCGCTGGCTGGTGTACACAGGAAGGCGCTCGGACCGAAGTCTCCTAAAGGCCCTGGACGGCCATTTGGCCGTCAACCCATTCGTCGACCCGGCACCACGCCTCGTCAAGCCATGCCAATCGCTCGTCCTTGGCCTCGGGGATGTCTGCATTGGGGAACCGCCAGGCCGTCACGCGGAGAGGGGCGGTCAGCGGCGCACTGCGGGCCAACTCCATGAAGCTCGGATAGGAGTCAAGTCCGGCATGAGCGATGACTACGACATCAACTCCGGGGTTGGCGTCGAGCAGGACGTCGACGCCTCCGAAGCGTGGCGGGAGCACATGTCGGAGTCCCGAGAGACGATGGCTGCGGGTGGCGTCGCTCTGCGCGAGCTTGTCCAAGTACCGTCTCAGCAGCTCGGGACGAAAGAGCCGACCTTCCGGAAAGATGATCATGGCTGTCTCCGGGTCGTCGCTGCCTCGGAACCGGGCGACCGCCTTCCGTGCTTCGGGACCGTTATCCCGGGGGATGAATACTGATCCGAGGCGGCCGTAGAGCAGGTCGAAGCCGGGATCGGCAAGGAGCTCAGCCATGATAATGCCTCGTACGTGATAGCCCCGCTCCTGGTACAGCAACGCCGGGAGGGACGAGTCCACAACGTTGACGTGACGGCACAGCACGATGACAGGACCAGTCTCCTCGAGCGCTGCCGCTCCCTCGGGATCGACGTCCACCGTCAAGCCAAGGAGTTGGTCGGCCCGACGGGCCATCACATCAATGGACCACCGTTGGAGGCGTTCGTGGCGCCGGATCGATGTTACCGAGTGAAGGCGAGTCCCGAACCCAGCCGCCAACCAATACGGCCCGGCGAGGAGGATCTCGGCGCTGTCGTTGACCACGTACTGCGCAACGAACAAGAACAGGCGAAGGGTCGGCAGGCGGAAGCGGAAGCGGCCGACATCGTAGATGACAGCCCCGGCCACGATCGCCGGTGAGAAGAGGAGCGCTGCCGCGGTGGCGCCGAGCATGGTCGGGATGGTGACAGCGCGTCGCTTCCATCGCACCGAGGCTGGTTCGCTCGCCCCATCATCGCTTCCTCCACCGATCATGCCCGGATCATAAGTTCTTGTCGTCGCGGAAGGACAGAAGAACCTCCGCCGCTCTTGGCACGGCCAATGCGTGCCTTCGGCGGTTTAGAGAAGGTTCGGTTTGTTCAGCGCCGTGGAGGATCGAGGTCCCTCCGAAGCAGATCCTAAATGTGGCCTCGCCTGTCGAACGACATTTGGGCAAGGGCGTCGCCCTTGACTCCCACGAGACTCAGCTCGGCCGCTGACCTGCCAGCGCCAGTTCCCGAACCTCGTCGGGAAGGGCGTCGGCGCACCCGCAAGCAAGCTCCTCGGAGTCGCCGGTCCGGCCTACATCGTCAAGAGTGCTCCCCGTGACAGCGTCCGAATGGATCGTGGCCACGACGAGTGCCACTGCCTCGGCGTTCCACTGCGAACCAGCGTGCTCGGAAAGCACGGCGATGGCTTTTTCTGGTCCCATGCCCTGGCGGTAGTGCCGAGTGTGACACATGGCATCGAAGGCGTCGCAGGTGCTGATAATGCCGACTTCCAGGGGAATCTGGGCCCCTACCAAGCCGTCGGGGTAGCCCCGCCCGTCGTGGCGTTCGTGATGAGAGCGCACGAAGGATGCCGCGGGGGCAAGCTCGTACTCGCTTAGCATGAGGCGCTCACCGATGGCCGGGTGGGTGCGCATAACCTCCATCTCATCATCGGTCAGGGCACAGGGCTTGGTCAGAATCTGTTCGGGGATCTCGAGCTTGCCGATGTCGTGGAGAAGAGCGGCCAGACCAAGGTTTCGAAGCCGGGTTCCCCGTATGCCAGCGCGCTCTCCGGCTCGAACGGCCAGCTCTCCCACCCGAGTCACATGCTCTTTGGTGACAGGGTCTTTGCGGTCCAACAGTCCGACGAAGCGATGGACAGTCGGCGACAGGCCGAGATCGAGAGCGACCAGAGGGTCTCGTGTCAGCACCGGTGCGATCAGCTTGGTGATGGAGTGCTGTGAGCGGTAGCCGACGGCGAGCGCCACGGCCGCGCCGGCCACGCCTCCGATGTCCAAAATGTGGGCGGTCCAGAACCCCAGCGAGAACGGACTCCGGCCGAGCCACACGAGGCCCGACAGTCCCAACGACAACAAGGTCAGTGAGGTGACAAGCGAAGCCCGGAGCCTGCCCACCCAGTACAGGTGGAGATGGCGGATCGACAGCGCCATGGTGACGACGAGGGAACATGCACCCACGACCAGGGGGATGGGGGTGCCCATGGTAGGGGCTTCGAGGACGTCGGGACGAGTGAGAAGGACGGCGGCGCCGCCGGCGCCCACTGCCGTCCAGCCGACCGCCCAACTGCGCCAGTGTCGTCCGAGCATGGCTCCTACATCTGACTGTCGGGTGAGGATGGGTAGGGCGGCCACGAGCGCCACCGGCAAGGCGAGAAAGGCAGAACTCAACACCGCGTTGTTCGGTCCGTAAAGGACCCCGGGAACCGTGAGCCCGTGGACCACGCCGAACCCTGACTCCACGGCCAGGGCGGCGCCGAGGATGGCGAGTTCCGCCAGACCTCGCCGCCAGCCGACGATGATCACCACCACGGAGGGAACCCAGCACAGCCCGGCGCCAATGACGACCAGCCAGAACAACGCCACCGGGGACACCAGCTGAACACTGGCCCATGGCCCCCGTAGCCCCGCAACCAGGAAGCCTCCGAGACCCGCCAGGACAGCCCACCATAGGAATAGCCCGGGTCGGGCCCTCCTGGCGCGCCTGTCGTTCATCTCCTCAGTATCGGATGATGCCAGGACTTGCTTGAATGACCGACGATGAGCCGCCAGCTCAAACGAGGGGCGTTTACCAGCCCTTACTTGCGGGCTCTCGACCTCGTCACCGCGGCGATCCGCTCCGCCTCATCTTTAATGCCGGCCATGGATGCCTCGACAGTGCGTTCCCAGGGTCCGGCGACGAGCCCTGCCCACCACCCCCCGAAGGCCCACAAATCCGCACCTATCTCTCCCGAGTAGGTGAATTGCGTGCCACCGTCGGCGGGATCGAACTGGAACGTCTCTCGAACATGGGGTACTGGCCCTCGCACCAGGTTGAACGAGATGGTGTTCGGGCGCTCGAATCGAACGGTCTCCACCGTTGTTGCTGTCATCCCACCGGCAACCGGCGTGTAGTGGGCCGCCAACACCATGTCGCTGCCGCGTTCAAGGACGTCCAACTTGCTCTCCATGGCTCGTGGGGTCTTTCCCAAATACGGACCGGCCACGACATCGAACACCGTTTCAGGATCCGCTGAAATGTGCATGTGATGTGGACCGAGCGGACGGATTCGCCGACCCACTTCCAGATCCACCGTCAGTGCCCCTCGTACGGTGAGTACATAGGCACCGGCAACGAGTCCGCCGACGATCGCACCGAGACCGGCGAAGCGAGAGATCTTCACTGTCGGCCCTCCAATAGTTGCTAAATCACACCAAGCTGCGCACCACGTACTCTTGCACACCCGTACTGCTCGTCAACGTCGAAGTGGAAACAGTTGTCTCCGAGGTTCCAGGGTGCCGTGCTTGGGCGAAGAGTTGAATCGCCTGATGATGTTGGGGCACAGCTTCGCGAGGCTCTGGCCATCGAAGTGCGAGAGGAACAGTTCATGGCAGCGCATGCCGAAGAACACTATCGCCCACGCGAGGCTATACCACCGCACCTTTCTTGAGTCATTTCCCAAGAAGGCCATCCGGACATGCCGAATCTCGCCGGGTCGGCGCCGGCCTGTTCGCAAGTGCGACCCACGCTCAATCACTCAGGCTGGATGATCCGGGACGGGGACGACCGCCACATGAGCGGTGTCAGACCGTCGCGTTGATTTGTGACGCGGCTTGAAGTGATCTCCGTAGCCACTCCGTGGTGCAGGGAACGAGAATCCGAAGGACGCTCCACGAGGCCGTCTAATGAAACGGAAAGGCCGTGTTCAAGAAATCCGCTTGCCGTCCTATGTCAGGTCGGTGAGCGCGGCAATGATGTCGGTTAGCTCGGTGCGGGCGGTGTAGTCGGGCTGGACGTCGACGAAGCGCACGATGCGATCCTGATCGACGACGAGCACGGTGGGTCTGGGCAAGCGGAGTGCGCCGTCGGCGTTGACCTTCGTCAGGTCGAGACCGAGCTTGCGCTGAGCGGCGAGGACGTTCGTCAGCCTGCTCGAAGGCGATGCCGATCCGATCGGCCAGACGACTGCCGGGGTCGGAGAGGACGGAGAACTCCAGGGCGGCCTTTTCGACAGTGGAGAGTGACTCGTCCGGTGACTGCGGGCTGATGGCGACGAGCCGGGCACCGAAGGCGTCCAACTGGGCAGGAGGTTCTGCTGGTAGGTGCGCAGGGCAAGATTGCAGTAGGGGCACCAGCCGCCCCGGTAGAACACGATGACGGCCGGGCCGCTCTCCACGATCTGCTCGAGGCTGACCGGCGTGCCGGCAGCGTCGTCGAGGATAAACGGCTTGAGAATGTCGCCGGGGTGGTTCGCCATCAGAACGAGGGGTCGCCCAGCGACCAGGCGGGCGGCGCCGGGCTGTCCTTCAGACGACGTCGGGCACCGGGGATTCCGCGCCGTGAGACGCCATAGCCGCCGTGTCAGACTCAGCCGGGTGGAACCTTCTGCGCTTTTGTCGGCGGCCGAGGCCGACGCTGGCAGCCTCCTGGCCACCGCCGAGACGGACTGGGCTCGACCGGTACCGCACTGTCCAGACTGGGATGCGGCCGGCCTGATTCGCCACACCGGCGGCATCTTCATGTGGATGGCGGCCATCGTGACTTCGGGAGATCGTGTCAGCCGGCGGATCCTCGATCCCGCCCCTGAGGACACCGCTGGCCTCGCCGACTGGTATGTCCAGTCGCTGAAGCGGGTGCTCACGGTCCTGGGTTCCGCCGCCCCTGACAGCCTGACCTGGACGTTCTCGACCACCGGCGATCGCCGGGTGCGCTGGTGGTGCCGGCGCCTGGCCGTCGAGGTGGCCATCCACCGCTGGGACGTCCAGTACGCGGCGGCTACCCGTGGCCATCCGGGACCGGAGCCGGTCGATGGGGAGGTAGCGGCGGCGGGGATCGAGGAGTTCGTCGTCGAGTTCCTCCCCGGCCTGGTGACCCAAGACGAGGTCGAGAACTTGGCCGGCACGCTGCACCTCCACGCCACCGACGGGCCGGCCGAGTGGTGGATCGACCTTGACGCCCAGGCCTCCGCCCGCCTCCAGCACGCCGCGGCTGACACCGCGGTCCGGGCCAGCAGGTCGGACCTGTTGTTGTGGCTGACCAACCGGGGACCCCTGGACACCATCGACGTGTTGGGCAATCAGGAGGTGGCTAAGCACTGGCACCAGCTCCGGCGCTGACAGGGGAGACATCGTCGGCGGCCGATTTAGGATCGTCGGGGTGACCTGTGCCCGCCCGGCGGTCCCCGAGTCTCGCGTTTCCGAATCGACACCGGACCACGATTCCGGCGCGTGGGTCCGCGGCCTGGGCGCCAGCGGTGCGGCCTATGACGAGACGGTGGCCCGCCTGCACGACTTGTTGCTGCGGGTGGCCCGGGCCGAGGTGCACCGACGGCGTGCCCAGCTGCCGATGGCCGGTCCCGAGCTGGACGACCTGGCCCACCAGGCGGCCGCCGACGCCGTCATGGGAGTGGTGCGCAAGGTCGGGGAGTTCCGAGGTGAGAGCCGGTTCACCACCTGGGCCTGCAAGTTCGCCATCTTCGAGGTGTCGACCAAGATCGGCCGCCACTTCTGGCAGCGACCGACCGTGGCCATGGACACCGAGGACTGGGACCGCCTCCCGGACCGCTTCGGGCTCGACCCGGCCCGCGCCGCCGAGTGGGGCGACGTCGTCGCCGCCCTGCGCCGGGCCGTCGACGACGAGCTCACCGATCACCAACGGCGGGTGTTTGTGGCGATCGTGCTCAACGGTGTCCCGTTGGACGCCCTGGTGGCCGAGCTCGACTCCAACCGCAACGCCATCTACAAGACGCTCTTCGACGCCCGACGTAAGTTGCGGGCCGCTCTTGTCACTCACGGGTACCTGGACGACGACGTTGCGAGGCAGCCATGAAGAGGTGGGGATCGCTGGACAGGTTCTTGCGGACCGATCCGACGGACGCCGGCTGCGCCGAGACGTTCGAACTGCTCGACCGCTACGTGGAACGCCAGCTCGCCCACGGCGACGCAGCCCGCCGCTACCCCGAGATCGCCGCCCACCTCTCGAACTGCAATCCCTGTGTCCAGGACTTCGAAGGCCTGCTCGCGGCCATCGGCGGCCCGGCCAGCTCGGCCTCTCCCGAAAAGCAGGGCGGCGGGAGGTAAGACCGGCTCCGCCGGCGCCACTCACCACACCGTGGGACCTGATGGTCCGCACAATGCCGAGCCCCCGAGGGGCCCAATTCATGCCGACCACGATCGCCGAGCAGGTCAGCCGTCTCGTCGAGACGACGGCCGCCCAGCCCCCCAACGAGATCATGGGTGCCTTCACCCGCGAGCAGGCCGACCTGGCCGCCCGCGGGCGCCCCGCGGGAGTGATCGAGGTGGGAGCGACGTTGTCCGACGCCAAGTTGCTCGACCCTCACGGGGCGACGACCAGGCTCTACGCGGCGCTCGGGGACCGGCTGTCGGTCCTGGTGTTCTACCGGGGTGCCTGGTGCCCATACTGCAACATCACGCTCAACACCTACGAGGCCGAGCTGGTCCCCGAACTGACCGGACGGGGCGTGGGTTTGGTCGCGATAAGCCCCCAGACCCCGGACGGGTCGCTCAGCACCCTGGAGAAGAACGAGCTGACCTTCACCGTGCTGTCCGACCCCGGCAACCAGATAGCGACAGCGGTCGGGATCCTGACCGCTCCCTCGGACGAGGTGCGTGCCGCGCAGCTGCATCTCGGCTTGGATCTCGCCGCTGTCAACGCGGACGGCACCACCGGGCTACCGATGCCCACCACGATGATCGTCGACGCCGACCGCGTGATCCGATGGATCGACGTCCACCCCGACTACACCACTCGCTCCGAACCCGAACAGATCCTCGCCGCTCTCGACGCCGTCGCCTCTCGATGACCGCACCGTTCGACGGGCGGGTAGCCCTGATCACCGGGGCCGGCCGGGGTATTGGACGCGCAATGGCCTTCGAGTTGGCCGAGGGTGGCGCCCGTGTGGCGCTGGTGGCCCGCTCGGTCGATCAGCTCGAAGAGACGGCTGCGACGCTGCGGGGCGAAGGGAGAGTCGCGCTGGTGGTCCCGGCCGATCTCGCCGACTCCGACGCCGTGGCCGAGGCCGCTGCGACGGCCGGCAAGGAGCTTGGTCCCGTCGACATCTTGGTGAACAACGCGGCCGTGGTCCAACCGGCAGGACCAACCGTGTCCACCCCGCTTGCGGCGTGGTCCTCTGCGTTCGCCATCAACGTCGACGCGCCGATCCGTCTCACCTTGGCGCTTCTGCCGGCCATGCTGGATCGAGGATGGGGACGGATCGTGAACGTGTCGAGCGGGATCGTCGACCATCCC
>Ga0208849_1002054_pt1 | contig 11899 bp, 9 predicted proteins | sample NGESurdeep072012_10_FD_184470 | JGI IMG/M metagenome (GOLD analysis project Ga0208849, IMG submission 184470) | Arctic peat soil microbial communities from Barrow, Alaska - NGEE Surface sample 53-3 deep-072012 (SPAdes) | ecosystem: Environmental > Terrestrial > Soil > Wetlands > Peat ...
ACATCATCCACGAGGAACTGCCGCCCGACGTCATCCTCATCCGCGGCGCGATGAAGCCGTTGTCGATGAATCAAGGCCTCGACCCCACATTTGACGCCGCCGCGTTTGTCGGCTATCATGCCCCGGGCGGCACTCAGGATGCCGTGCTCGATCATACGTACACCGATGCCACGTTGTACGAAGTGCGAGTCAACGGACTCAAGTGCAGCGAGGCTCGCCTTAACGCCGCGGTCGCCGGGGCGTTTGGCGTGCCCGTCGTTTTTCTGTCCGGCGATCAGCATGCGTGCGCGGACGCACGTGAATTTCTCCCGTGGGCGGAGACGGTCGAGGTGAAGCGGGCCATCGGGCGCTACGCCGCTGCATCGCTTTCGCCGGCGCAATCGCGCGAAGCCATCAAAGCGGGGATCGCGCGCGGCATTCGCGATGCTGGCGCGCGCGGCGCGAAGGCGTACGCATTCGAGCCTCCGATAGCGCTCGAGGTCACATTTACGTACACTTCGAAATGCGACATCGCGGCCCTCATGCCGGGCTGTGACCGGATCGGTCCTCGCACCCTACGCTTCGTCCATAGCGACTACATGACCGTATTCCGGGCCTTCCGCGCGCTGATGTGCTTGGGCGGCTCGGTGTCCTAGCGCACATCGCGGGCCAGGCGCTGAAAGCGTGTAACGACTGGGCCGTCAAACCCGTCTATCATTGTGAACCGGACGGCGTAGGTGACCCTCATCGCCGTGACGTCCGGCGGGTCTGACCCCTGGAAAAGAAAAACGCGATCCGCATGCTCACGCGGGTCGCGTTTTTCGCTTTTATTGAGAGCGGCCGCTAGCTCGCCGCCGGCTCTTGCGAGACCGGTGCGGCTTCCTCAGGCGGCGAGGCGTCCGGTGGAGCTTCGTCTGCGGCCGGCACGTCCATGGCAGCGGTTTCCACGGCCGGCGCGTCGACGCCCGATTCTGACGCATTGCCGTCGGCCGCAACCGATACTTGCGCCGGCTCTCCAGACTCCGGCTCGTCCTTGTGAGGCTGCCAATCGAAATCGGCGCCGGCGAGCGAGTACTTGGAAAGGTCAGCGTTCAATCCGTGCAGCCAATCCAGCGCGATGTGATAGTGGCGCTTCGTCCGGTACGCCATCCAACGCCGGCGCATCGCGTCGTCTTCGTCCACCGTCTCCCGGAATCTCTTGAACGCGCCTTTGCCGGAAATCGCCGTGCGTAGACGGCCCGCGAAATTGATATCCTCAACGGAGCCGATGAAGTCCGACATTATGGAATATCGCACGTCCGTCGTGACCGGCGCGATCTTCACAAGGTCGGGATTGGCGTCGGCCTCTGCGATGCGAGCATTTTCCTGGTCGCCGAGATTGTGCATGAAATGCTCGACCGCCCCGGTCGTGATGTTGAAGTACGAAACGCCATCGACATCGCCGCCGGTGAGCGCCGTGCCCAATTCGTCGAGAAGCGCGCTGCGCTTGACCGGCCCTGGTTTGACCGCGCGTCCTTGATGCGGCCGGATCTGACGATGGTGATGCGTGCCTGCCGGCGACGCCACTGCTTCAAGACCCAGCGCTCTACGGATGTCCACGGGATTCACCGATGGCAATCCGAGATTGCTCAGGCGCACGTAGTGTCCGGCTAGCTCCACGAGCAAGTCGTCGAGCTTCTTGCGGCCTTCGCTGTTGGCGGCGGCGTCGGTCGGCGAAAGTCCGCCTAGGTCGTCGAGTGGGCGGCGGATCCATTCCGCGGTGATGTGGGTGTGGTTCGTCGTCATGTCGCTCATGCTAGATCCTATCGTTTTTCAGTGTCGTCGTCTTAAGTGGTAGCGGTCGACCTTGGCCGGCCGGGGGCCCCAATACCTTCGGCAATGCGGAGCACGTCATCCTCGGTCAGGCCGAGGCTATTCATATTCGAGTAATATTGGTCGACCAGCTCCGCCGCCTGGTTCGACCGCGCCTTCTCTTCGCGGACGCGCTTGACTTCATCCAGCACGCGTGCGACGAGGCCTGCGTCCACGGCGACGCCGCGGGCCTTCAACGCGGCTTCATTTTTGCGCAATGCGGCCTCCACGACCGCTAGTCCGCTGTGCTTTCCGTATATGAATCGAATCTCCGCGCCGACAAGCTCGGCGGGAACGGCTTCGTACATCCGGCGGTCGATGAGCATCGCATGGGTGTGGATGCCCGATTCGTGCGAGAACACGTTTGCGCCGATGATGGGCTCATGCGCTTGAATGGGGTAGCCGGATACGTGCTCCATGAATCGCGCAAGCTCTTGCAGCTTTTCATACTTGAAGCCGGGTATCTCCACGCCGTAGAGCACGCGCAAAGCGGTGACGACCTGATGGAGCGGAACGTTGCCGGCGCGTTCGCCGTATCCGTTCGCCGTCACCGTGAACGCTTTGAAACCGCATGCGAGCGACGTGATGCAGTTGATCGTGCCCAACCCGTAGTCGTTGTGAAAATGATTGAGCAGCGTGATGCCGGGAGGCATGGCGTCGACGATGCGAGTGGAAAACCACCGCGTGGCTTCAGGGGTCAGGCAACCGACGGTGTCGGGCCACGACGGCCGAGTCGCGCCCGCTTCGATTCCGGCCCGGAACAGTTCGATGAAGTAATCGACGTCGCCGCGGCTGCCGTCTTCGCCGCCGAACTCCACCCGTTCCACGCCTTTGGATCTTGCGTAGCGGATCGCGTCGCATTGCATCCGGATGTTGGCCTGCCGATAGAACGAAAGCGGTTGATCCAGCCACTCCGATTCCGGTCTGCCCTCGCGCGCCAGCAATGCTTTGCCGATCTTATATTTCATGTGCAGATCGCTGCCTGACGTGAACACGAAAAACGTGACCTCGCGCGGCGCGACGTCGATCTCCGCCAAGGCGCTCAGCGTCGCATCGATGTCCTTGTTGGTCGAACGGCACATGACCACGATGTCGAGATCCGCCCGGATCTCGCCCGCGCGTTTGCCCTGCATGATCAATTGCAGGGAACGGCGTTCGTCGGCGGAGACGGCCGGAAAACCCACATCCATGATGTGCACGCCGATATCGGACAGGCGCTTGCAGATCTCGTACTTCGTTTCAGGCGTGTATGCGATGCCGCACATCTGCTCGCCGTCGCGCAAGCTCGTGTCGTAGATGCGCAAGTCGCGCGCATCGGGAAACGGCACATCTTTGGTGAATTCGCGCGGATCGCGGATCAGTTGGGCGATGGGTTCGCGAAACTCCACGGCGGTCTCTCCACGATTTTAGTCAGGGGTCGACGACGATCTCGCCGCGCATGCCGGCGCTATAGTCGATAAAGCAGCCGTACAAGTACTTGCCGGCTTTTTTCACTTGGATCGGCTTGGAAGAGGCGCCCGGTTTGAGTTCACCGGTCGACCACATCGCATCCCCGATATAGCCCGTCTGACGGAGCACGTCGTCGGTCCAATGCGGGTCGTCGGGAAATGCGCCGCTATCCGGAAGCGCCACAACCGTGTGGGCCTTGACATCTTCGTTGTTGAAGATGATCGCGTCGCCCACATGCACGTGGAGCACGCCGGGCGATACGCCGACGAAGTCTCCGGCCGGGCTGTGCTTTACGACGTCGTACTTAGCAAGACTCAACGAAATGGTCAGGGTCTGGGCGCTCGCCGGTGCGCCGTGAGCTAACAGCACGCACGCGATGGCGCCGAGAGCCACACGAAGGGGTCCGTGGCGTCCCTTAAGATAAAACATAACTATGCTTTCCGCGTCGAAAATTGGTTCCCTTGCGGCGGGGACGACCGGGCTCACACTCTTGTAACGAGATGTAACATCGCCGTCGTTTCAGGGGTCAGACGTTCGAGGGGCAGACCATGAATAGAGATCGCGAGACACCATCAGATCGGGGTCCCGGAAAGCGAAAGCTTAGCCGTAACGGACCTCTTCACGATGTCTTGTCGGTACTGCCGCTCCGTCCCGGCCCTGCGCTCAACCACGGCGGCTCTCTAAAATCGGTACAGGTTGTGCCGGCTTTGTTGGTCGCGAGCGCCGCAGGCGCGTTCGCCTGGTCGGTCACTCAACTCGGTCACAGCCCTCTCGGCCTCGCCGCACTTATCGCTGCAGCGTTGTTCCTCGATGTATTGGCGGCGGACGTCGTTCGTGCCGGCCGGCGCGTCGTCGGACCCGCACTCGTCATTTGCGTCGCCGCGTTCGTGCTGTACGGCGCACCCGCCGCGGTGATGATCGGCGCCGTCCGCGGGCTATACCGCGCGTTCGCTCCAGGCGCTCTCACCCGCACCGAAGCTTCCTGCGTCGGCGCGATGGCCGTGATCGGGCCGATGATCGCCGGCGCAGCCGCCACCGCGCTCACACTTGTCGTGCATCTGCCGTGGATCGGCGTCGCCGCTTTCGTTCTCTGCGCCTTTGTGATCGAAGTTTGCGGCGAATCGTTCGTGCTCGGTCGCATATCGAGGCCGTCCATCATGCGCGCGCTCGAGCGCAACCTCGGTTGGTCGCTCGTCCACTACCTGATATTGGGCGTTCTCGGCGCATGGCTCGGCGCGGATCTCGCCGCCGGTCATTGGTTCAACATCTTCTACTTCGCCATACCGCTTGCGATCGTCCGTCACGGATTCGACGCTTTCGGTGGGGAAGAGCATTACGTCGGCACTATCGAGCACGAAAACTCCGTGCTCTTCGACCGCATCGGTCAATTGGATCGCATGAACGGCGATCTCATCGAAGCGCTGTCGATGGCGATCGATGCGCGCCATCCGTCGCAGGCCGGCCACAGCAATCGCGTTGCGCAGATCGCGACCGCGATCGGCACGACGCTCGGCATCAGCGGCGTTCAACTCGAGAATTTGCGCCGCGCCTCGCTGCTGCACGACGTCGGATCGCTTGCGATTTCCAACCACGTCACCGACAAAGCCGGGCCGCTCACGCCGCAAGAGCGCCGCTACGTGCAGATGCACAGCGAACTTGGTGCGCGATTCGTCTCGAAATGGCGCGATTGCAAAGACATGGCCGTCATCATCGAGCAGCATCACGAGCGTCTGGACGGCAGCGGCTATCCGCGCGGGCTGTCCGGCGACGACATCGGTCTGGAGGCGCGTATCGTCGCCGTCGCCGAAACCTACGTCGCGCTCACTTCGAACCGTGCGCATCGTGAGGCGCTCTCGCACGCCGAAGCGATGGAAGAGATCAACGCGGGAGCGGGCGTGCAGTTCGACGTGCAAGTCACGGATGCGCTGGCCAGAGTGGCTGAGTCGCACACCGCCGATGTCTTGCCGATATCGCGGCTGAACGAGCGCCGCCGTCGCGACGACACCGCCTGACGCTTCGGATCAGCTGAGCGCCATTTCGCGCGCCGAACCTTCGCGAGCGATCCTGCCCCCTTCAAGCACGTACACATAATCGGCGAGCGCGAGCGCGAATGGCGCCGGCCGTTCTGCGAGCAGCACGGGCATGTCTTCGGCGCACACTTGCTTGATGATGCGCAGCACGCGCGCGATATCGTCCGGGTCGAGTTCCGCGGACGGTTCGTCGAGCAGCAGCAACTGCGGTTTGCTCATCAACCCGCGGGCGATCGCGAGCAATTGTCCTTCGCCGGGTCCGAGCGTCGCCGCAGGCCGGTCGGCCGCGCGGCCGAGCTCCGGAAAGCGCTCTAAAAAGGCGGCGACCTCCGGCACGACGGACCAGCGATCGCGGCGCGTCCATCCCCCGAGTTCCAAGTTCTCTCGAACCGTAAGGCCGGAGAAAATCGCCCGCCCCTGGGGCACGAGGACGATGCCGCGGCGCACTGCTTCATCGGTCGGAATGCGGCGCGCGGTTCGATCGGCGAAGGTGATCGTGCCCTGGCGCGGGCGCAATGCGCCGGCGAGCGCCAGCAGGATCGCAGACTTTCCAGAGTCTGCTGGACCCATGATCGTGACGACCGTGCCCGCGTACACGCGAAGACTGATGTCGGCGACGACGTCGGTCCGTCCGTAGCCCGCACATAGCTCACGCACTTCGAGCACGGGCGTGAGACGGTCAGGCAGTGCCATCGGCCAACCTCCCCGGTGAACGCGAAACCGCACGCCATAGCGAGATGAGCCGGGGCCACACGCCGTCCGGCAGATACACGAGCACGACGATCAGCGCGACCCCATCCACGATGAGCGCTTGATCCGTGAGGGGAGCGGCTAATCTCGCGAGAGCCGCCAAGAGCACGGCGCCGAGAACGGCGGCCAGTGGGCTGCCCGCGCCGCCGACCACGGCGACCGCTACCATCACACCCACCCTGTCCAATCCGAACGCGCTCGGATTGAGGGCGCCGCCGAACGTCCAATAAAGCGCGCCGGCAAGCCCGGCCGCCGCCGCGCCCGCGGCAAACCGCCAGCGATCTCGCGCAAAGGCGAGCGCGGGCAATCCGGCTGCAAGGCACACGATCGCGGAGAACGCGTTGCCGAGCGGATGGACCGGCCCGCGCACGACATGCGCGGCCGTCGCAATCGCGGGCACGACGAGCGTGAACGACAAAGTGGCGATCGTGTACGGCGCGTTGGACAGGTTGCTGACGCACAGGTCGACCACAGCTCCAAGCAAGGTCGAGGCGGCGGCGCCTGCGACGATGCAGAGCCACATGGAAGCGTGCATGTGTTGTCCGATGAGAAATGCGACGTACGCGCCGAACGCCATGAAGCCGGGACCGGCAAGCGTGAGGCGGCCGGTTCCGAGCGTGCACCAGACGGATAGAGCCAGAAGCGAGTCGATGGCGATCGACTGGAGTGTCACGTTACGATTCGGCGATGGCTGCGGGCGCGGGCGGGCGCGTGCGTCGCCACGCAAGCCCCGCCGCGACCAACACTGCGAGCGCGCACGGCGTCGAATACGCCGGAAGCCACGGCAACTGGGCCGCGAACAGAGCGCCGGCAAGCGAGAGCGCGAAGGCGATCAGACACGTGATCCCGATCGAACCGACGGGCGCGAGCGCGACGGCCGCGAACGCGCCGAGCAGCGGCACGGCCGGCATACCGCCATTCATACTTCCCGCGTGCGCGGTGTAGAGAGCGCCCGCGGTGGATGCAAGCGCGCTCGTCGCCGCCATCGCCGCAGCCGGCACTCGATCGATGCGCATTCCCATGAGCTGCGCGGCGAGCGGATTCTCGCACGCGGCGCGGACGCCGTTGCCGAAGCGAGTCCTGTGCACGGCGATGTGGAGAAGCGTGCAAGAGATGATGGTGACGATGACCGCGAGGGCGTCTAGTCCGGTGAACTTCAGATGTCCGATCGACGCCATGCGAGAGAGCGCGACCGCGTGCGGCATCGCCGAACTACCTGGGGCGAATGCGGCTCTCGACAATCCGTACACGACCAAAGATGCGCCGATGCTGGCCGGGAGCATCGCTGCGTCGCGCCCACGCCGGCGCAACGGATCGAGAGCCAATCGATCGATCGCTACGCCCCCGACGAGACCGACGAGCGCGCCCGCCGCGATCCACTGCCATTCCGGCGCGGCGGCCGACGCGAACGCGAACGCGCCCGCCGAACCGAGCACAAATGAAGCCGGCACGGCGACATTCACGAATCCGAAAAGGTCCAAGACCACGGTGGTTGCAGTTGCGACAAGCGCGATGACGCTGCCGTTGAACAGCGCCTCGGCGGCTCTTGCATCCATTGGCCGCCATCTTGGCCTCGCTCGCGCGCGCGCCCTCCCCTTCGGCGTCGAAGTTGAAAGGACGGCATTTCGCTCGACGCGGTCGAACTGCGACCGCGCATGATTGAATTCAACCGCCTGACGATCGGCGCAGTTCTCAACCGCCAAGACGAGCGGTTTGGCGAACGCGACGCGGTTGTCTATGCCGATCGCGACATCCGCTGGACCTATCATGCGTTCCGCCGCAAAGTGGATCAGGTCGCCAACGGCTTGATGACGCTCGGCATTCGCAAGGGCGAGCACGTGGCGGTGTGGGCCCCGAACGTTCCCGAGTGGCTGCTCTTGCAATATGCCACCGCGAAGATCGGTTCTGTGCTCGTCACCGTGAACACGTCGAACAAGGCACAGGAGCTGGGTCGGCTTCTACGCCACAGTGAAGCCACCACGCTCTTCATGACGCCCGGTTTTCGCGGTCTCGATTACGTCGCGACCTTGCGCGAGCTCGTGCCGGATCTGGATTCGGCGCCGGTCGGGCACGCGACGTTTGAGAACTATCCGCGGCTTCGCCGTCTGTTGGTCATCGGAAAGCAGCGACTGCCCGGCATGCTGCGCTTCGACGACCTCTACGATCTATCGGCGCAGGCGCAGGACGGCGACCTGCGGCGGCGCGAGTCGGCGCTCGACAATTTCGATGTCATCAACGTGCAATACACGAGCGGTTCCACGGGCCAGCCGAAGGGAGTCATGCTGACGCACCGCAGCATGCTGCAAAACGCGTTCGCGCTCACGCTGTGTCAGAACCTCACGCACGCCGACCGGTTATGCTTTCCCGTGCCGCTGTTCCACTGCTTCGGCTGCAGCGCGGCCAGTCTTGGCGCCGTGGTGCGCGGTGCGTGCATGGTACCGGTGGAGTCCTTCGAACCGGGCGCGGTGCTTGCGGCGGTGATGAACGAGAAGTGCACGGCTCTGTACGGCACACCCACGATGTTCGCAGCCCTGTTCGCTCATCCGCAATTCGCCGATTTCAATATCGCCACGCTGCGCACGGGCATCATGGCAGGAGCGCCTTGTCCGCTCGACTTGATCGATGCGGTCTTCGACCGGCTCGGCGCGGTCGATTTCACGGTCGCGTATGGATTGACCGAATCATCTCCGGGCGTCACGCAGACGCGTCTCGACGATCCACCCGACAAACGCCGCACAACGGTCGGGCGGGCGTTGCCGGGCATGCAAGTGCAGATCCGCGATCCGATCACGCGATCCGAGAGCGCGCGCGGTGATACGGGTGAATTGCTCTCGCGCGGTCACAGCACTATGAAAGGCTACTTGAAGGATCCCGCGGCCACCGCCGAAGCGATCGATGAGGAAAGCTGGCTTCACACCGGCGACCTCGCGACCATTGATGCCGAAGGTTACGTCAAGATCGTAGGGCGGATAAAGGATACGATCATCCGCGGCGGCGAGAACGTCTACCCCGCCGAAGTCGAGATGTGCTTGCGCGCGCACGCGGCGCTCGCCGATGTCGCGGTTTTCGGTGTGCCGAGCATGATGTATGGAGAAGAAGTCTGTGCGGCAGTGGTGCTAAAGCCCGGCGCAAGTCTGGCCGCAGACGAGCTGGCGGCGTATTGCGGTGGCCGCATCGCGCGGGAAAAGGCACCGTCGCTGGTCATGCCCGTGGAAGCGCTGCCGGTCGGCGCGACGGGCAAGGTGGATAAATCCGCGTTACGCGCACTTGCGATCGCATGTTTCAACCGTCAGGCCGACGCGGATATCAGCACCGCGTGACACGCGGCCTTTGTAGGAGGGCAAGCTCGTACTAGGGTGAGCATCGCGCACCCATTTTTTAGGGCAAACGTTGCTTGCCCTAGTACTATATTGAGCTTAAGACTTCGCGCATCGCGCGCACGGTGTGATCGATGTCGTCGGCGGTATGCGCGGCGGTCACGAACATCACTTCCATTTGCGAAGGCGCGAGATGGATGCCGCGTTCGAGCATCGCCCAATAGTAGCGCCGGTAAGCCGCGCCGTCGGCCTGCGAAGCATCTGCGAAGTTGCGGGCCGGCTTGCCACCGCGGAACATGAAATCGACGATCGACCCGATCTGAACGACCGGATACTCCAAGCCCGCATCTGCGATCGCTGCGCGCGCGCCGTCGGCGAGATGTTGCCCAAGCGCATCCAACCTCGAGTAGACGAGCGGATCGGCTTCCAGGGCGTCGAGGAGCGCATGAGCTCCAGCAACGCAGAGCGGATTGCCGGAAAACGTGCCGCCTTGGAAGACATGCCCGTCGGGCGCAAGCTCGGCCATGATATCGGCGCGGCCGCCAAACGCGGCGATGGGCAAACCGCCGCCCAACACCTTGCCGACGCATGTGAGATCGGGGTGCACTCCATACACGCTCTGCGCACCGCCCACGCCCAGCCGTAGACCGGTTATGACTTCATCGAAGATCAACACCGCCCCGAATCGCGTCGTGAGGTCGCGCAAGGCTTCCAAGTATCCGGTTTCGGGAAGAACGAGTCCCATATTCCCCACGACCGGCTCGAGCATGACCGCTGCGATCTGCTCGTGCTCCCGCGCAAACGCATCGGCTACCGCGGCGCGATCGTTGTACGGCAGAACGATCACATCATCGAGAACGCCTTGCGTCACGCCGCTCGTCAAGTCCGAGGTCGCGTTCGCCGACGCACCCGCGGAGAATATCATCTCGTTTGTATGGCCGTGGTAGTTGCCCGAAAAGCGGATGAATTTGGGCCTGCGCGCGTAGGCGCGGGCGACGCGAAGCGCGCTTGCGCACGCTTCGGTGCCGGTCGAGACGAAGCGCAGGCGCTCCATCGACGGCATCGCGTAGCAAAGACGTTCCGCGAGCCGCACTTCTTCCAGATGCGTCGACCCGAAGACCGTGCCCGACGAAGCCGCTCGCGTCACCGCCGACGTGACCGCGGGAAGCGCGTGCCCCAACAGAACGGGTCCGTACGCGCACTGATAGTCGACGTACTCGCGACCGGCGCTGTCGATCACGCGTGCCCCTGCCGCCGACGCGATCATCGGCGGCGCACCGCCCATCGGCGCGCCGGCCCGCACAGGCGAGCTGACGCCGCCGGCGATGGCACGCCGCGCACGATCGTAGCGTGCGTCATCTTCCCCGCGCGGCGTGATCAAAGTGTGTGCCACATGCATCTCCAAACGGGCCATGCTTACCGGGGTCAATCGCCCAATCCTGGCGGTGGCGTCTGACCGCGACATAGAGAAAGCCGCGCTCTTTCGAGCGCGGCTTGATTCTCACGGGGATGCGTTTGCTGTTATTTGTACTGCAGCGCGATGACTTGGTACTTGTTGGTCGTCGGACTAAAGGGCGGGGGTTTAGAACCCAGCCGCTGATCGTACGTCATCTGGCGGCAGAATCCGGTGGCGCAGGTCGTCTGTCCGACGACTGCGGTGCCAAGTTTGCCGCGGATGTTCTCGACCAAACTGCCCATTATGTTCAAGGTTCTGCCGGCAACGCCGCCGCAGGAATTGACGGTGCACGATTTGTTGTAGAGCGTACCGTCGTTGCACGCAGAGACCGTGCATTCGCCGTAATATCCGGTCAACATCAACGCGTCGATTTCCACGACCGAATCGGTGGAGTTCGAGATCCTGATGTCGTTGGCCCAAAGCGCGAGCACGTCGTTCGACGTCGAACTGGGGTCGAGGTCGGTGATCGATTTGTTGAGGGTTATCCAATCGCCGTGGTTCGTGATGTAGTCGGGCACGCCGATCGTGTACGAACCGTGGATAGTGGCGCCAAGCGTGCTCTTCGGCACGAGGCCGGTGGCATCGGTGCCGCCGGCGATGGTCACGTTACCGTTGATGAAGATCGAACCGTTGCCGCCGGTGCCGCCCACGGGCTGGCCCGACGCCACGCCGGTGTACAGCGTGCTCACACCGCCAGGACCGATCACGGTCGTGGTGCCAATTCCGCCGTTCGCGTTGAAATCGATGGCGACGTCGTACGTGGATCCGCCGACTTGGAGGATGTAGAACTGTTTACTGATCGCCCCGGAGTTCTCGCCTTGGGCGTAGATCGTGACATCGCCCTGGATGTAGAGCCCGGTGAGCAGCGGACCGCCATTGGTGCCGTTGGGCAGCGCTTGGTTGATGTACAAGCCGTTCGTGGCCGGGCTCGGCGGGGTCTGACTGTTATGCGTCGAGTCGCCGTAGTACGACTCGCTCGCGACGAGCAAATTGTCGAGGAATGTGGGCAGCGCTTTTGCAGACCCGCCGACGTTGACCTGACTGCATCCGGTCGTACCGTCGACGGG
>Ga0208849_1002055_pt1 | contig 11892 bp, 11 predicted proteins | sample NGESurdeep072012_10_FD_184470 | JGI IMG/M metagenome (GOLD analysis project Ga0208849, IMG submission 184470) | Arctic peat soil microbial communities from Barrow, Alaska - NGEE Surface sample 53-3 deep-072012 (SPAdes) | ecosystem: Environmental > Terrestrial > Soil > Wetlands > Peat ...
ATCTTCGCTTACCTCATCGTAAAGTTTAAGTGCCTGACCGAGTTGTCCGAGAAAATGTGCGACTCCAAGCGATTGGAATTGTCGTTCCCTTGCTTCTTTGGAAGTCTGGCCAAGTGTTCGTTTCTGGCGTCTGACGGCAGCAAGTTTTTCAACGAGGTTATCTATGTTTCTTCTTAAATGTTGAACTTCGCGATCCACTGCTGCTGGCAATTCCGTAAGCTGACCCGCAGTAGCTTCTACTTCTGTGAGGTTTTTTCGTAATCCCTCAATCGCTTCGCGTTCTGGTGCAGATGATCCACCACACAAGGGACAACCATCTTGCGGTGTTGGTTGTGTTGTAAGCCATTCAGCAATCGAAAGGCGATCGCGTTGAAGCAATAGCGCATCACGAAATCCACCTGCTCCTTCGCGAAGTCTGCTAAGTTCGCCCTGTCGAGTTTTCAGTTCAGCAAGTTCTTCAGCTAACTTCGCTTCTACGGCTTCAAGGCCAACCAGTTCTTCAACGGCCTTTGTTATTGTTGAACCATCTGCTCGAAAATCTTCAACGGTTTTTTGAGCAACAGTCCTCAATAATTTAAGCATATCTTCTTGCGTGAGGTTGCTGCTTGTATCTTGTTCAGTGAGGCCAAGCTCTCTTGCTCTTGCCAATTGTCCTGCCATTTCAGCCTCCCAGCGTGAAGAGGCCGCACGAGCCCGCTCAAGGTCGCGTTGTTTGCGGCGCAGTTCGCGATTCAGATGTTCAACTTCATGTTGCGCAGCCAGCATTTCAGGGGAAACAGCGTTAAGCACATACGGAAGAATATTACGGCTAAGCTTTTCGCGGTGAACCTGTGTTTCAGTCCTGTAAAATAAGACATCTCGATTTGCCACAACATTTTGAGGCTGAAATACGAACGCCATTAGATCGCGAAATGATGGACGATAATCCAATGCGTTTACAACATCACCACCAGCAAAATCGAGGTGACTTAACGCGCAAAGCTCATCAAGCTTGCGTTTAACGGAAATCGCCGTGGAATTTGATTCTGTTATAGAATGTGGAATTACTATTTTTTCGCCTTCTAATACAAACATTTCACCCGTTGCTTCAGATTCACCCGGATTTTTTCGTGCAAAAAGTTTTTGCCCATCTTTGGTTTCAACAACAACACCGAACCATGAACACGCAGTCCTAATAACTTTCTTCGGAATGGCGCAGGTGCTCGCTCCAAGACAATAATCCATAATTGGAATGACAGCAGATTTACCTGTGCGCGACCCTCCCATGACGACATTAACCATGCCGGGTTCAAAGGGCACGACGCGGGGCGCAAAGTGTGAATTATGCGACCAGAGAATAATGGAGCGTAGTTGAAGATACATAATTCTAAAAGCGGACATGCAGAGTCAAGCTGATTTCACGAAGCGATAACGGGGCAAGCCAAGCACCGAATTTTTCTACTGCAAAGCACATCTTTTTGACCGTCGTTGTTTGAGTTTCAACTGACCAGTTATTACTGCCCGGCAAAACACAACCATCGCGATTTATTTTCAGTAAGCCGGTAGCAATGGCCACACGCAAGCACTCGCGTGCCCTTGCGTTTGACCTCGACGTTGTAGTGCTGGAGCACTTGTTCAAAGTCGAGCCGGGCGCGGAGCGCCTTGAAGTCTATCCAGTTCTTTTTCATTCAGTAGTCCATTGGTAAAAGCACGGTTGTTACGTTCCGATCCCATTCTGTGATAATCCAGAATTTGACGTTTGCCGTCGAGAGATACCGCGAAAACAGACGCCCCCCGTGCTTGAGCGAGTTTTCGTTTGCATCCCGGTCTTCCGGGTCCAGTTCACCCCAATCGCCCCGCTCATGGCGGGACAAGGCGAGCAGGATTTCATTCGAGCCAGGACATTTACCAGTTAAAAGGAAAGCGAACTCATGTCGCCATCCTATTGACGATCCGCCAGCACTGGCGAACCGTTAGACTTATGCCAAATTCTTTTGAAATGTATTCAGCAAGAATTTCGGCCTTCACAGACTTTGACTTTTCGCCTGATTTATTTAGAAATGTTTGCAGCTTCTTCATTTGAGAACGATTGAGTTTTGAGGGACGGCCCGGCCTGACTACTTCATGCAATCCGTCCAGTCCGTCCTTTTTGAACCGGGTGACCCAATAGGCTACAGCACGAGGCGAATCGCCATAGATATGCGCGGTTTCACTCGCTGAAAGTCCGCTTAACACAAGGGCGACACTATGAAGCCGGTGCAAAAGCCGTTCACGGGATGATTCCCCGCGCAAGGTTGACAGCATTTTTTTTGTGAACGCACGCGATGATTTTTTCGTCATTTATTACTCGCAATTAAATATGTCATTTGATATACTGTGTCCATGCTTAAATACTTCACTTACGGCAGAAAATCGAGCGAGGATGAAGACCGCCAGATGCTTTCCATTGAGGCGCAGCTTTCGGAATTGAATTCCATTGCAAGCCAGAACGGAATGGCAATTGTCCACACGTTCACCGAAAGCAAGAGCGCCAAGGAACCAGGGCGACCAATATTTAATGAAATGCTTCGTCGCATTGAGGCGGGCGAAGCCAACGGCATTCTAACATGGAAACTAGACCGGCTCGCCCGCAACTTCGACGACGGTGGAAAAATCATCGGGTTGCTTCAACGCGGAGTAATACAAGAAATTCGCACGTTCGAGAAAACATATTTGCCCGCCGACAACGTGCTTACGATTGCCGTTGAATTCGGTATGGCAAATCAATACGTGCGCGATCTGTCAGTGAACATTCGTCGTGGCATCCGCGAAAAAATACGTCGCGGAGTATTTTGCGGCAGAGCACCGATTGGCTATTTTAACGAGCCAAAACTCCGCACCATTGAGCCGCACCCAATATTTTTTGGTAAAATGAAACTCCTCTTGGAGCGTTTCGCAACGGGGACGCTATCGCTTACTGCATTCCAAAAGGAATTAGCCGCAGCAGGAATTGTCAGCGACAGAACTAAAAAGCCGCCGTTCATTTCGTCCATTGGTCAATTGCTCCGCAATCCATTCTATTACGGCGTATTTCGTCACAAAGGCGAAATGCACCAAGGCTCGCATATTCCAATGATTTCAAAAAAGACGTTTGATGAAATTCAGACGGCGATGAAAACTGTTGGCAAGCCGCGCCACCGCCAAGCGGAAACTAAATTTCTTTTTCTTAATTTTGCGACCTGTGACCTGTGCGGCTATTCCATCACTGGCGAACGCCACATTAAAAAAAGCGGCCTTCGCTTCCTGTATTACCGTTGCACCCATAAGGGCAAGAAACAGAGGTGCGAGGCACGCAGTTTCGTTCGCGAAGAAACATTTGCCGAGGAGGTGAAACGAAACGCCCAACTCGTTACGCTACCCGACGAATGGAAAGAAAAGTTTCTTGCCCGAATTGAATCGTGGGAGTCGGAAGTGTCGCAAGAAAAGCAGCAAAAAATTGACCGCCTCAAAACTGAACTGGCTTCGCTTAAAGCGAAGATTGATCGGATTAACGATGGCTTTACCGAGGGCGCAATTGACATTGCGGAGTTCAAAGAACTCAAAAACCCATTGGTTCCGCAAAAGGCCGATTTAGAGCAACAGATTGTTGCTCTTGAGCGAAGCAAAACAAATCGGCTCGAACCCTTGCGGAAGTGGATTTTTGAGGCTAATACAGCCCAAAATCATGTGTCTAGCGACAACTTGCTAGAAATGAAGTCATTTCTTGAAAAAGTCGGCTCGAACCGTCTTTTACGCGCTCAAACCTTAACCGTTTCCTTCAAAAAACCCTTTGATTTATTGGCTGAAACCACTGTCGCCGTGCGTAGCGCAACCGATGTTTCAGCCGAAAAATCGTTATGGTGGAGCCAAGGAGGCTCGAACTCCTGACCTTCTGAATGCCATTCAGACGCTCTACCAACTGAGCTATGACCCCATCCACGAAACGGAAGCGCAATTTATCTTTTTTCCGGCGCAAGTCAAAACTTTTTGCCGCCGGTGTCATGTCGCGCCACGCCAGGCGTCATGCGCACGCACGGCTGACATTTGCCCGCACTGCCGGCGTTGAAGAGGGCCGGCACTTCGTTGGTGGTGAGAGCGCGATTATAGACCGAGGCCTCATCAATTTCGCCATTGAAGCCCCGGTTATTGAAAATTGATGGCCGAACGAAACAACGCCACAAGTGCGAAGTTTGTAATGACAAGAGATGAACCTCTGTTCGCATAAACCGCCGCCTGATGTTTTGGAAACATAAAGTGTTGGGTTTTCCGGAACTTCTGTGTGAACTTCTGGATTTTTATAGCACGATGATCCTTGGTCACAACATATAACTTGCGTTGAAAAAGCAAAATGTGACCATACGGATTCAAGAATCAGTTTTGCGGATGATGGGACGGCAACGATCATGCCGCGCGGTTTCTTCTGTGCGACGCAAAATGATGTCCACGAGGGAAACCCAAGCGGGACACCGCACAAGGAACTTTGGCCTATGCTAAAGCCGACGGCCGACGACATGCAGCCGCCGACGACGACATTTCCCATGGGATTGTTCATGCGTTCCCAGGAAACTTCAGCATGAGTGGCGACGGACGTGGTTGCATTTAATTCCCCAAATACTCGCGCGGGTCGGTGACTTTCCCGGTCAACGCGCTCGCGGCCACCGTCATCGGCGAGGCGAGGAACACCTGCGATTCCTTGTCGCCCATGCGGCCGGGAAAATTCCGGTTCGTCGCGCTGATGCACTTGATGCCGGATTTGTTGATGCGGCCGAACGTGTCCACCGTCACGTGCCGTCCGTCTTGCCGCCGGTGCAGGGCAACTCGGTTGAAATTTCCGTGAACGTTTTCAATTCAATGCGAACTCGGTCAAAGCCTGATAACCGAAACCGTCCTCGCGCTCAACTGACTGCCGACTTCCGAGATTGAGGCCGCAACCAATTCATATCCTCTTTCGTGAATCTGCTTCATCGTTCCAGTCATTTCTCTGGACGATTACGAAATCGAATACTCCGCCCCTTTCACGGAGTCCGTGATGTCGCCGCCGAAACTTTTGGGCTCGACAAGCAGCCGGCCTTTCCAAAGCAGATCAATCGAACTCTGATTGCCTTTGAGATTGCGGACATTATGCTCGAATGAAGCGAGCGATGGGCGACGAAGTCCAAAAACTTTGAAGAAATCATCCCAAAAAGTGTGTTTGTCAGCCCGTTCGGAACGGTCGCCAGCGTGATCGCGCGAAAATCGGATCGCGCGTTCACGAACTTCGTTCCAAGAAAGGTGAGGCATAACTGATTTGCTTGCGCGAGTGTGCGCGGGAAAATTTGCGGCGTCAATCCGCGTCCGTCTGCGAAATCTGTGGTTGAAAAACTCGTTCGCGTGGTTCGCGTGGTTCGCGGTTGCAGAAATGTGTCCGGCGGGTCGCCGAACGCGGCAGGCGGGTCGCCCGCGCTACTTCTTTGCGTGCTTGCCGCGTTTTTCCAGCCAGCGCGCGAACGACGGCTGGCTTTCGCCCGACGGTTTGCCCAGCACCAGTCCTTCAATGCTGATGTCCTCGTCCAAGTCCGGCCAGTGGATGCCTTCGCCGCACCCGATGAAGCGCCAGTGGTTGCGTTCCTTGGCCGTGCCGTGCTGCAGGCGCGGAAACCACGCGAGCGGCGCGGTGATGGTGCGTCCGTCGGACAATTTCACAAATAACGTGTCGGCGGTCACGCGCACGTTTTCGCCGGCCGCCAGCCGGGGTTCATCGAGCAAAGTATTCATTCCATTCTCGCAACAGTTCTTCGCGGTGTTTTTCAATCAACCGCTGAATCCGATTAAGTTCAACACTACCAAACCCGCCGCTCTTTTGCAACCGCACCGGGTCGAGCCAGAATTTGGAGTTGCTGCGGTCGCGCTCGACGTGAACGTGCGGCGGCTCGTCGCGGTCGCCCGCGTAAAAGTAAAAACGATACGGCCCGACTTGTAAAACCGTTGGCATGCTAACTCAATCGCCGGAGGCCGCTGATTTTTACAGTCCCATTCATTGCCAAACCATTTTCAATTCCCCAGATACTCGCGCGGGTCGGTGACCTTGCCGGTCAACGCGCTCGCCGCCACCGTCATCGGCGACGCGAGGAACACCTGTGATTCCTTGTCGCCCATGCGGCCGGGGAAATTGCGGTTCGTCGCGCTGATGCACTTGATGCCGGATTTGTTGATGCGGCCGAACGTGTCCACTGGCCCGCCGAGGCACGCGGCGCAACCAGCGTTTTCGGTCATCTGCACACCGGCGTCCACGAGAATGTCCCAGATGGTCGTGTTGCCCCAATATGTGGACTGTAAATCGCGCACGATCTCCGGCGTGGCCGGCACGCCAAAAGTATCAATGACCACTTTTTTGCCGCGCAACACGCGGGCAAATTCCACGAAGTCGCTCGTTTTGCCGCCGGTGCAGGAACCGACGTAGGCGCGATCCAATTTGATGTGCCCCATGTCCTTCGCTTTTTTGCGCTGGCCGGGATCGGGATGGCACGCGACGGTCGGTTCGAGCTGGCTCAAATCCACGACGTGTTCGTAAACAAATTTTTCATCCTTATCGCGCGCAACGGGTTCGTAAGTGGATTTGGTTCCATTCAATTTCACACGCGAGTCAACGTATTCCGCCGTGCGCGAATCGAATTCAAACATGGCGTTCTTGCCGCCTGCCTCGATGGCCATGTTCGCGATGGTCATGCGATCATCAATGGACAAATTCAACGCACCTTCGCCATCGAATTGCAATGCGCGATACGTCGCGCCGTCGAAACCGATTTCGCCGATGCAATGCAAAATGATGTCCTTCGCCATCACGCCGGGCTGTAATTTTCCTTCGAGCCGGAAGTGCATCGTCTCGGGAACCTTGAGGAGCAGCTTGCCGGTGCCCATCACGAAACCGGCGTCCGTGTTGCCGATGCCGGTGGCGAACAGGTTGAACGCGCCCGCCATGCAGGTATGCGAATCCGTGCCGAAAAGAATTTCGCCGGGGCGCGTGTGGCCTTTCGCCGGCAGTGCCGTGTGGCAGACGCCGGCGTAGCGCGAGCCGTATTGGCGGTTCAACATTCCCTTTGACGCGTCGAAATGCCAGTGGCCGTTCGGGTCGTCAATCACGTCGTAGAAATACGGAATGTCCTGTTCCTTCACGAAATCGCGAAGGATGTCCACGTTGCGGTTGGACTTCGAGTCGGCGGTGAAAATGTAGTGGTCGGGAATGATGACAATCTTGTTCTTGTCCCAAACTTTCGCGTCCTTGCCGAATTCGCGCTTGAACACGCCAATGGTGCCCGGCCCGCAAACGTCGTGTGTCATGAGCATATCGGCATTCACCCAAATGTTGTCGCCGGCCTGAACCGAGGTTTTGCCGGCGGCCCGGGCGAGAATTTTTTCCGTCAACGTCATAAGTAAATGAGCATAGCCGATGCGCAAGGCAAGTTCAACTGCCCAAAAGATGCAAAAATTCTCGTCGGCTCAATTTCGACCACAGGTCCATTTGTCCATTTTTTCAATTTGTGCAAATGGTGTGAACAACTTTCCAACGAAATTCTTGCCTGCCGGGGAAAATTCTGGGAGAATGATGAACGATTAAAACAAGGATTGATCGTGCCAGCAAACCAGAAAGCAAAGTTCACATACGATTTTGACCGGCCCGCGCCGGGCAATCAGTGGTCGCGTTTTGTCAGCGGGGCATCTTTTGCGGACGATTCGGCAGGAAATCCAAAGCTGGCAAGGACATTGGCGACCAAATTGTTTCGCAATTGTAACCCCAACAAGTTTCAAATTTGATAAAGTAGCCTTCCAAGAAACGCAACAACTCCTAGCAACACAAAAAAACAAAAGTCATCTATGAAAAAAAACATCATAAAAATATTGCTGGCCGTTTCGGCGGTCACCGCCCCGCTGGCGGCGCGGGCTGATTTGATCTGGCACGAAGGATTTCATTATCCGAACGGCGATCTCACCAACGCGTCCTCGGGCGTTTGGATTAATTTCAGCGGCAGCCAGGATATGTTGGTCAACAACAGCAATCTGGAGGTTTCTACAACCGGAAACGCGATATCAAGCCGTTCAGGTGACTACCGACGTCCGCTGGCAACCGTCGCCGCCAGCCCATACACCAACACCGTTCAGGTTCTTTATGCCAGTTTCACAGTCATCTGCACCAATCTGCCGAACGGAGCTGGCAGCTATTTTGCTTCCTTCTACAATCCGAAGAGCGGGACCGGTGGCGGTTATTTTGGCCGCATTCAGGCTTTCACAAATGGCACGGTTGTGCCAAACACATGGCGGCTGGGCGTGACAGCTAATACCCTTTCAGCCAATCCGGCAAACGGCGGCTATCCTGTGGATCTGGCACTCAATACGCCTTATCGGATCGTTGAAGAATTAGATCCGACCTCTTCAGGGCTTCAAGCCGCGACCATTTGGATAAATCCACTGGATGTCAATCAGACTGGTCTCTCTCCGACTGAGACGCATTACACCTCCGGTGCTGGCAGCGACTCCATTGGAGCGGCCGCTACGATCCCGGTGACGGATTACTCGTTCCGTCAAGCCAGCAGTTTTGGCAATGGTTTTTGGGTCATCACCAATCTTGCCTTGGCCACGACATTTGCCGAAGCCGCCACCAATGTTTTGAATACAAACGCCGTGTCACCAATCATTGTGTATAATCCGGTCGGGACGACCAACTTCCCTGGCGCAGCGATCACCCTGGCAGCGTTGGCAAATGGGCAGGGACTTGGCAACATGACTTACCGATGGCAGCAAGGTGGCACCAATTACACCAGCAACCCTGCCAATGCAAATGTTCTATCCATTCCCAGCGCGCAAATCTCCGATTCTGGTGATTTCACTTTGATTGCCACCACTCCGTATGGCCTGTCCGTAACCAGTTCCGTTGCCAAGGTGAAGATCTTTGACGGCCCGTTCCCGCCATCGTTTGTCACTCAACCGGCAAGTGCGACGATTTACAAGGGCCAGTCGGCGACGCTCACAACCACCGTGATTGGTCCTCTCGGTGGCGGCCCCGTCTCATATACTTGGTATTCAAATAATGTTGTCGTTACGGCCGGGCAGAGCGATAACGGCCATTCCTCCTCCTATGTTTTCAATAATGCGCCGACCAATTATTCGGCTGCCTACAAGGTCGCCGTCACCAACTCCTTTGGTGGTCTTGTCAGCTCCAATGCCACGCTCTCGGTGCTTCCGGTTCCAACGGTATCAATCGCCTACCTGCGCACGTTGGTGGATCCGACCACCTACCAGCCTACCAATTCTCCGGCAACCATACCTTATCACGTTACCGGTGTTGTAACCACTTTTACCAACTCCAGCTCCGGCAACACGGCCTCCTACTTTTTGCAGGACGCCACGGCGGGCATCAACATCTTCGCTACATTTGGTTCGGCTTTCCGTCCCGCACCGGGCGATGTCGTTTCCTTCACCGGTGTCCTGTCTTACTTCTCCACCACCGGACTTGAGCTTTATGCCGATGACATTGACACCGATCCGGGCAGCCCCTATCCTTACACGACTTACAACGACACCGGCACCTCAAACGCGCTGCCAACTCCAATAAAAATTCCGTTCACCGTCACCAACGACTATGGTTTGCGCTATGTGAATACCAATCTCGCCGGTTCGCTGGTAACGTTGACCAATGTTTATTTCGGTGACAGTGCTGGAACCACCATATCAACCTCGGGCAATTCGGCGGTCAATGTAACGAATGCAAGCGGACAAAACTTCAACGTGCAGTTCTTCGGCCCGAATATGGATACGGCGGGTCAAACCCTGCCAGCGTTCGCCTATTCAGTCACCGGCGTTCTCTATGGCGGCAACCCGAACTTTAGTGTGGCCGTGACGCGTTTCGCCGATATCGTGACGACTCCACCACCCTCGCCGATTCCATTAAGTCTGAATTATTCGGGCGGAAACCTTACATTCAACTGGGCCGATTCCTCCTTCAACTTGCAGGCTGCAACCAACGTGACCGGGCCATACATAACCATACCTGGTGCGAGCAGCGGGTTTATGACCAATACCACGTCTGGTTCGAGGATGTTCTTCCGGCTGTATCGTCCATAGGCGCGCGGCGGCAATTTCACGGGCGGCCAGCAATGGCCGCCCTTTTTGTTTTCAGGGAAGGCCGGTCGAACTTTATTTCCGACCTTGCCGGAAAACTGTTGCCTTTTGAAGGAATTCGTCCCGCTTGGCGATTCTCGATGGATACGGCCTCGCTCAAATCGGAGTGGCGATAAAAACTGGTTGGACAAGGGAACGGGAATGCACTCAACCGTTGCTCCCTCGCCGTCCAAGACCGGGGTAATGAGCGGTTCGCGCGGCTTTTTCCGCGTGCAGCAATAACCGCAACCATTGGGTGAAAAATTGCCGCCGGAAAAGGAAATTAATAGCCGAGCTTGGCCATTTCCTGCTGCAAGGCGAGCTGGAATTCCTGCACGTCAGCCGGCGAAGGTTTGTAGCCCGGCTGTTTGGGCACCACGCCAAGCCGTCCGGTCTGATCCAGATACCAGTCAGCGGTCTGCCCGTCGCTGAAATTCACCTTGCCGCTGACAATGGCTCCGGGCTTGGTGATTTGATCCACGCTCACGGAAACGCCAGAGGCCGGAAGCGTTCCCTCGGGCGCGGGATTTTTTTCAACCGTGAGTTTGGCCGGATTCGCGGCGGTCGGTGAAACGGGCGGAGCGACAACTTTTGGCGGCTCCGGGTCTTTCGGCGTCAGCTTCAAATCATCCACCAAGAAGCGCGCTTCCATGTAAGTCAGCTTGATGCCGAATTCCGCCGCGAGCCGGTTCTGGACTTCCGAAAGTTTCGCGCCCTGCGCTATCCACTCGGCGACTTGTTTTCTTTGCTCTTCGGTCAAATTCATGCTGCCAGTCTAATCAAAGATGCTTCAAAATCCAATCGTAACCCTTCGACTCCAGTTCCAGCGCAAGGCTCTTGTCGCCGGACTTGATGATGCAGCCGTCGGCCATCACGTGGACGAAATCCGGCACGATGTAATTCAGCAGCCGTTGATAATGCGTGATGACGAGCTGCGCGGAATCTGCGCGACGCAATTTATTCACGCCGCTGGAAACGATTTTCAGCGCGTCAATGTCCAGGCCGGAATCCGTTTCGTCGAGAATCGCCAGCTTCGGTTCCAGCACGGCCATCTGGAAAATTTCGTTGCGTTTTTTTTCGCCGCCGGAAAAACCTTCGTTCACCGAGCGTTTGAGCAGGTCGTCTTTTAGTTCTAGCAACTGCATCTTCTCATTGACGAGTGCAATAAATTCCCACGCGTCGAGTGCTGGCTGACCTTTGGCTTTGCGGACTTCATTGAGCGCGGCATTGAGAAAATATTTACTGTTCACGCCGGGAATCTCGACCGGATACTGGAACGCGAGGAACAATCCTTCGCGGGCGCGTTCTTCGGGATCAAGTTCCAGCAGATCCTTGCCGAAGTATTTCACGGTGCCCTCCGTTACGTCGTAGCCGTCGCGTCCGGCGAGAATGGCGGCGAGCGTGCTCTTGCCGGAGCCGTTGAGTCCCATCAACGCGTGGACTTCGCCCGCATTGATCGTCAGGCTGAAGCCCTTGAGGATTTGTTTGTTCTCCACGCCCGCGTGGAGATTTGTGATTTCGAGAATAGTTTGCTTGCTCATGCTTATTAAATTAAAAATTCGCCGCGTTCTCTCCGGATAACGGTGAAACCGGTCCGGGTTTTAATTTTCCGGCAAAACCGTCACCATCTGATCCATCGGGTTTCTTGTAATCCACCCGGCGAAGCTCCACGGTTTTCTCTTCAGAATCGTATATGGCATAACTTGCCTTGGGGTTATTGTCCCGCGGCTGACCAACGCTTCCAGGATTAATAAAATACTTCTT